>Ga0081539_10000022_pt1:0-57500 | contig 356710 bp, 300 predicted proteins | sample TabmetS4T2R2_FD_71023 | JGI IMG/M metagenome (GOLD analysis project Ga0081539, IMG submission 71023) | Tabebuia heterophylla rhizosphere microbial communities from the University of Puerto Rico - S4T2R2 | ecosystem: Host-associated > Plants > Roots > Rhizosphere ...
TTTCCGGCTCATTTCTTCAACCACTGTTTGATCCAGTCATGTACCTCTTGCAGCCCAGTTCTGCCCATGATCTTGAGCTTCACTGGTCTTGGCAGGGGGATACCATGTTTGTTCCGTTTCCCACGGCCGCAAAAAATTTCATGTTGACATCTCTAGGTGATGAGTATACTCTCCGCCAGTCATCGGGCCACTATTTTTAGTTCCTTGCGCCGTTATTTTTAGTTCCTCGCGCCGTAAGTTTTATAACCGCTGACGAGAGCCACATCTTGCCAGCCTCACCCAAGATTCCAGGGTAGGGATTGTGTAATGTTGTTGTGACCAACCGCAGGCCACGGAAAGCATGTGCACATGCTTTTCTGCCGCGCGGCGTCTTAACCACACTCCGCCGATCTCCGTGCAGGCGTTTATGTGCTCAGGCATGACGTGCCTTTACGATTTTAGTCGCAAGTGTATCAGGGCCGCCCGGACGCCATTCAGGGTCAGAGCGACAAGGCCACAACCGCTATGAAGTAGCTTCGAGTTCGCTAGGATGAGCGTCATGAACCCTCTGGATTTGGTGAAACTCACTGGGTTGATGGAGATTACCGGCGGGAGAAGTGAAACCATAATCGGGTTAATTGACGGGCCCGTCGCCACTGACCACCCAGACCTTGCGGGCCAAAACGTCCGCGAGGTTCCTGGGAAGACGGGCGGCACGTGCACAAGGGCCGGCAGCACAGCCTGTACGCATGGAACCTTCGTCGCGGGCATCTTGTGTGCCCGGAGAGGGTCCGTCGCCCCGGCGATCTGTCCAAACTGCACCCTGCTAGTGCGCCCAATTTTCAGTGAGACCGCGGCGGCAAGTGACCGGATGCCAAGCGCCACGCCGGGCGAGCTTGGGACGGCAATCATCGAATGCATCAACGCCGGGGCGCGCCTCATAAATATGAGTGTCGCCCTCGCGCTGCCTTCGTCGGCGCACGAGCACGAACTAGAAAAGGCTCTTGATCATGCCGCGAAGCGCGGCGTTATCGTTGTGGCGGCGGCGGGTAATCAAGGGACCGTCGGAGGCTCTGCCATCACGCGTCACCCTTGGGTCATTCCGGTAGTGGCCTGCGACCTTCAAGGCAGACCGATCACGCAGTCGAACCTGGGAAACTCTATCGGGAGGCAGGGCTTGAGCGCCCCCGGCGATGACATCACCAGTCTGGGCAGCGCCAGCCAAACTTTCAAGGCGGGGGGGACGAGTATTGCTGCGCCCTTCGTGACCGGCGCAATCGCACTGATATGGTCGGAGTTTCCGACCGCGACCGCCGCGCAGGTGAAGCTTGCCGTCACGCAAGTCTCAGGGTGGCGACGCGCCACGGTCGTCCCTCCGTTATTGGACGCTTGGGCGAGCTACCAACTCCTGTCGCAGGCTGGTATGCGGGGGAGAGCGTCATGAAGAAGAAAGAACCGAAGGCCGGCCACCCAGATAAAACTGAGGGCCAACCATATCGCATGCGCCTTCCCGGATTCATTAACGAGGACATCGGCTTGGGCGATGTCGTCAAACGGGTCACATCGGCCGCCGGAATCAAACCATGCGGCGGCTGCCAACGCCGCGCCGCCGCGCTCAATCGCTGGCTCGTCTTCCACGGCGGGCGTCGGCAAAGTTAGATGATGAGAGGTGAGAGTTGCTTTATCTCGGCCAAGCGCCTGACGGCTGATCCGCACAAGCAGCAGCGAGATGGCGGCCACATCTGATGCACGAAGATTCATGCTGTGGTCGGTGATTGTGCTGCCACCTTATTTAGCTCGGAGACTTTGAAGGAGGCAAAACGTGATGGAGCGAAAAGAAGCGATGGAACCCTCAGCAAATCGGCACGTGATGGCGCACAACGCGGCCACCGCTCACCCCCCTTTTGCTAGCGTTTCGAGAACGACGATTACCCCCCAGATCGGCGGCGCAGGTTGCGGCTGCTCGGCGGGGGCGGAAGCCGATGCGGCGACTCCCGCCGGTTACGTCTTCGCCATCGGCAGGATCGAGGCACGCTTCCCCAGCCTGGGCGTGGAGAAGGAGTTCATCCAAGCCACCGGGCGCGCGGATGCGAACGGGCTGACGGATCAGCAGGCGCTCGCCCGCGTGTTAGCCCTGCCTGAGAACCGCTACCTTGCGCGCCAAGTGTGCTGGGTCATGACTATCGAGGGGCTGGAGACTTACATCCTGCTCCCGCGCGATCCCGCCGGCCTCGATCTCTTGCTGGCGTCGGTGCGCGAGAACCCCGGCAGACTGGACATTGATGTCGTCATCGGGCTGCGCGGGCCGGTCGCCACGGCGGAGATGTGCAACGGGCTGCTGCTGCCGATCGTCGCGTTCGACCAGATCTACTCCTTCGACCGCGACGCGTTGGTTAACGCCATCCCCGCGCCGCGGGCGCGGATGGCGGCGAAGGATGAAAAGCAGTTCCGCACGGCGGCGGGAGACCTCTTCGACAGGATCACACAGTTGACCGACAACGCCGGGGCGACGGACGAGCACCGCGCCTTGAACTATCTGGCGGTGCGCTACCCGCTCATCTACGGCCGGGCGACTGAGCAGTACGAAAGGAACTTCGGTTTCGACGGGGTGGAAACTCGCCCGTCGCGGCTGAGCGGCGTCCGCAACGTCGTCGACGTAATCTTCTCGTTCGTGGATCGTACTACGACTATGGTCGAGAAGTATTTTGTCCGTGTGGACGTGACCGAGGAGTTTCCGTTCCTCGTGAGTCCACTTCAGCCGTTCTATGAACGCTAGGCGAAAGCCGGAAAGGAGGGTCTCAGAGATGAAGTTGCCTGGATTTACCGCAGAAGCATCGCTCTCTAAGTCGAGCGAACGCTTTAAGGAAGGACCGAAGGCCAACGGCGCAGGCACACAGGCGGTGATACCTCAGTTCTGCGTCAACGTCGGGCCTTGTGTCTTTCACAGGAGATTGCGCTGCTGCGCGTCTCTGTTTAGTGGCGTCAAATGCTCGTTAGTGAGCTGCTGAAACCGCCCGTTTGCGGTCGGGCGCGGGCTTTACAGCGCGCCCGACCATTTTTCATCGAAAGGAGCTTGAGCATCATGACTCTTCCGAAATTCACTGCCGCATCTGCTCTGGGTAAACCGACGCGCACCTATCGCGGGGCACCCCAATTCGGGAGCTTCTCGCAAAGCGGACAGCCTGCGATTGTCGTCCAACCTAGTCAACTGGACGAGGCGGAGGGGTTGGGCGAGGCGGACGAGACCGGTCTGCCGGGCGCGGAAGGCGGCGAAGAAGACGCCGCCGGTTTTGACGAACTCGGCGAGGCCGACGAGGGCGACGAAAGCGACGAGGCGTCTGAAGACGGCGGGGAAGAGACTGACGAAGAATAACCGGAGGAGGGCTAGCAAGTTTCGGCGACTTGGCAGGGTTAGTGTACTCGCCGCCGCGCTGTGGCAGTGCTGTCGGGTAATCTGAGTTGCGGCTTGGTTCGTCCAACCCTTCGGGCGATATTCTGCAACGCGGACGCGAGCCAAGCGTCTCTGCGCTCTCGCTCCGGGGCGAGGCCGGAGGCGGGCTACGCCTGAAGCGCTCTGCCCCCGCGCAGGACTCCGGGGCGGAGTCCGTTACCAGGGAAGTATGTCAATGGGAAAAGAAGGCGGCGAAAGCCAGAGGGCAGTCGTCCCATTCTTCGAAGAGCTGGTGACAGGCACTATGCAAGCCGCTGCTGAGGCGGGGGCGGCGGCCGAGCATCGTGCTTTAAGCTATCTGGTGAGCAGCTATCCGGCCATCTACGCAAAGGCCGCCGAGGCTTACGGGCGAAGTTTCCTGCCGACGGAACTGGCAGTCCGCCCGTCGGGTGTGCGAGATGATCGCAAGATCATGGACGTGATCTTCTCTTTCACCAATTACGAAACGGAGGTGACTGAGAAGTACCGCGTTCAGGTGGATGTAACCGACGAACTGCCGACCCTGGTTACAGAATGGTCGGAGTATTCCGGCGATTAAGGGTCTAAACTTTTAGGGGCGTGCGCCCCAGAGCCTCGGCCGGTAAGGCTCTTCATCTTGGCTTCTCCCGCAGGACTTGATCAGGAGTTTTTCCGCGCGGCGAGCAGTTCGGGCGATGACAGTTATAGCGGCTCTCCCGCTCCCCCAGCTTCTTATTGAGGCCCCAAGTTTTTTTGCGTCTCATTTATTTCCCGCGCGGCCCGCTAATCTCAGCAAACACCGGCCGGAGTTGTGGACGGCAGTTATTGCCAACGCGCCGCCCGCGCCGGGACTGTCCCGCCGCGGCTGGACTAGCGATTCAGCATGCGCTGCGTCTTCTGTTTGAGCGCGAGTTCGACGGCGCGTATGTCCTGCTGGACGCGCTGCTGCACGTCGCTCAGGACGGTTTGCAGTTGGCGCAGGCGGGTGAGCACGTCAGGCAGCGAGGCGGCGTGCGGTTCGACGGCGGGTGCGGCCGGCGCGGGCGTGGTGGCGGTCGCCTGCTCGTCGAGGCGGTCGGCGCGAATCTGTTCGTGGAGCGCGACGGTGCGGCGGTCTGGGCGCACGTCCAACTCTTCGCTGAGGGCCGCGCGGCAGCGTTCGTACTGGCGCAGGGCCGCCGTGCGGTCGCCGGCCCGGTAGTGCAGGCGCATCAACTGGCGGTGCGTGCGCTCGTGCGCCCGGTCGTGGCGCAGTAGGAGCGCGCCGTAAGCCTGACCGGCCTCGTAATCCTGGTGCGCCGTGCAATAGCCGAGCAGTTTGTCGAGCAGCGCGAGGTACATGTTCTGCAAACGCTCGCGCTCGTAGAGACACCAGTCCTGATACCAGCCTTCGAGCAGGTCGCCGCGGTAAAGCTCTACGGCCGCGCGCAGCGCGCCGTAGAGCGACTCGTCCAACTCGCGCCCGCGCCGCCCTTGCGCGCCCGCGCACGCCTGCTCGAAGGCCGCCACGTCGAGCCAGACCTCAGCGCCCGTCGTCAACTGCACCCAGTCGTGTTCGGCGACGAGCACGCGCGCGCCCGCGCCGTGCGCGTCGAGCGCCGCCTGCAAGTGCCAGAGGGCCTGGCGCAGGTACTTCTTCGACTTGTCGGTCGCCGCCTCGCCCCAGAGCAGGCCCGCCAGCGCCTCGCGCGCGTGCGGGCGGTCGCGGTGCACGAGCAGGTAGGTGAACAACTCCTGCGCTTTGCCCGCTTCGATTTCCGTGAGCGGCTGCTCGTGACACTCCACCCTGAACTTGCCGAAGAGGTGTATGGTGAACGCAGACATGAGGAGTGCTCCTGCGTAAGTATGCGTTTAAAAACGGCGAGGCCGACGGTAGTCGAGGTTGCAACGCTGGTGCGCCCCGGCGCGACTCTTGGGGGAAGCGGCCGCGGCCGGAGCGGAAATATCAACCACCGCGCGGGGCAAGCAAGTTATCTGTGCCGGCATGGAGTGCGGCCACGCGGGCGCGAGGGCGCGAGGGCGCGAGGGCGTAAAAGCCTGTTGCGAGTTGAAGCCTGTCCTGACGCCGCGTGTTATATCCCCGCGCGGGTGGAATGTCAACAGCGACTCTGCTTCTAAGGCCGGGCGCGCGGCACTAACACTTCCAGCGTGAAGCCGCGACCGGGCGTGCGCGCGCGGCCCGGCGGGCCGAAGCGCAGGTCTGCGAACCGCACGGACGCCTCGCCGGGGCGGGCCGGTTCTACGCTGATGACTGGAAAGCGCGCGAAGTTGAGGAACACGCCCGCCCGCGCGTCCTGTTCGGCGCGCGCGACCTCGGCGGCCGTCTCGGCCTCCGGCTTCGCAAAGCGCGCGATCTCGGACTCGTCCGGTGGGGCGCTCGCCGGCAGGCGGGTCGGGAAATGATAAGTCGCGCGTTCGGTCTCTGCGACGGAGAGCCAGTCGGTCGGATCGGCCGGCATCGGCATCGCGGCGACGCGCAGCACCGTCTCGCCGCGCCGCGCGGCGAGCAGGCCGGCATCCGCGCGCGCCCGTGCCAGCGCGCGTGCGTGCAGCAAAGAGAGCGCGCCGCAGTAGAGCACGACCAGCGCGAGCGCCGCTCTTGCCACCCACGCGCCGTATCGCTCAGGCAGTCGTGCGCGCCAAGCCAACACGATCAGGGCGACGCCGACGAGCCACGCCGCGGACACGACAACAGACAGCGCCGGGAGCGCGCGCCGCGACACGAAGACGACCGCCGCCGTCAACACGAGCGCGAGCGCGCCCCACGCGCCGACGCGCCAGCGCGTCCGCGCCGTCAGCAGAAACGCCGCGCCGCCGAGCACCAGCCACAGCCACGGATCGAGGATGAACAGGATGTCGCCGTAGAACCAGCGCCCGTCCCACGGCAGCAGCGGGCGCACGCCGTAGCTGTTCAACCAATCCAGCAGCGGGTGCGTAGCGCACGCGAGCACCGACGCGAGCACGAGGCCGCGCAGACGTATGCGCGTCGGCGTGCGCCCCACCCGCGCGCTGATCTTCTCAACAACAAAGAAGGCGAGCGGGAGGAGCAGTCCAAGCGTCAGCGTGCCGATGATCGAGTGCGTGATGCCCCGGTGGTGCTGCAACGCGAACCAAGTCCCGCCCAAACGCGACACCACATCCACGTCCGGCGCGTTCGCCGCCACCATGCACATGGCCGTCGCATACGGCGACACACGCTCCAACCCCGCCTTCGCGACGGCCACACCGACCAGCGTGTGCGTGAGATTGTCCATAGGAAGCAGTAGGCAGTAGGCAGTAGGCGGTAGGCAGTTAAAAGAATTCCCTTTCTTCCACTGCCTACCGCCTACTGCCTACTGCCTACTTTCTTAAAACGGTAGATCGCGCGGCGGCTCCGGCGGGAGTTGGGCGTAGCGCGCCGGGTCGAGGCGTTCGAGGCGGCTGGCGGCGTCGCGGGCGGCGGCGGACGTGGGGGCGGGCTTGCCGTCCTTGTCGCGCGCCTTGCGGGCTGCTTCGACGATCTGGAAGAGGATGTCGGCGGCCTCTTTCTTCTTGCCCTGCTTCTCGTAGATGGCGGCGAGGCGCAGGTTGGCGGTGTCGGCGGGGACGGTGTCGCGGTTGGCTTTGACCAATTCAATGTAGAGCGCGGCGGCGGCGTCTAGCTGCCCCTCGTCCTCGCGGGCCTGCGCGAGTGCGAACTTGGCGCGGGCGGCGATGTCGTCGTTGCCGTCGTGCGCGAGCGCCTCAAACTCCTTGATGCCGCCCGCGCGATCAACCGTGAGCAGGTTGGCGGCGCGGAAGTAGTGCGCGAGCGTCTTGTAGGGGTCGCCGTACTTCAACTCGACCTTCTGAAACTCTTCGACGGCGCGCTGCGCGCGCTCCTTGTCGCTCGTGAAGGTCGGCCCCGTCACGCCCGTCTGCGGCGTGGACGAGACGGGCGCTTCGGCGATCTCGATGGCGCGGCCCAAGGCGCGGCGGGCTTCGTCGGCGTGCTTGCCGCGCCACCAACTGAAGACGCCCGCGAGGATAGCGAGCAGGAAGAGGCCGACGACGGCGTAGAGGATGGTGCGCCCGCGCCCTTCGAGCCGGTCGCCCAGGCGGTCGAAGACGCCCATCGTCTTGTCGCGGAAGGCGTCGTGTCGGAGTTCGCGTGCGCGTTTTTTATTGTATCGAGCCACGTTCTTCTCTCTTGCAACATCGCACAGGCGTGCGCGTTCTAAAAATCGGCGGTCAGGTGAAACGGTTCACTCTAACGACCGCTCCGCGGGGTTGTCAAGCAAGCGTCAAGGCGGCGCATGGGCGCTGCCGGACGAGCCTGACGGCCCGACGCGGCGGCTAAATTCTTTGACCCGGCAGAGGGCGCGTGTTACGCTCGCGCCCCACACGGGCACAGACCGGCGGGCGGGCGTCTTGCGGAAAATATCAAAGGAAATAGCGCATAACTGTCGGGCCGGCGGACGCTGCGCGGCGCGGAAATATTTTTCGGAACAAGCCGCGCGCGTCGGCTGTCTAAGTGTAGGACGGTACGGCGAGCCCCCGCAGACGACATGGGTGCTCAACCGCAACGGAGGACGTTTGTGAGCTTCGGAGAGCCAATCGCCCTCCGTGGGCAAGCCGAGCTAGAGTCAGCCTCGCCAGCAGCCGCGCCCGGCGAGGTCTCGGCCCGCGCCGTCCGCACCGAAGCCACGTTCCTTGACAGACTCCGCGCGGGCGACGCCGCCGCCTTCGACTTCCTCGTCCGCGAGCGCACGCCCGACATCTACGCGCTGCTCTACCGCCTGACGGAAGACCCGGAGGAGGCGCGCGACCTGACGCAGGAGACGTTCCTGCAAGCCTTCCGCGCCGTCCCGCACTTCCGCGGCGACGCAGACCTGCGCACCTGGCTCTACCGCATCGCCGTCAACCAGGCGCGCAACCGTTGGCGCTGGTGGCGCAGGCGGCGGCGCGGCGCGACCGTCTCGCTCGACGCCACGGACGACGCGCACGAGCGGCCGCTCGCCGCGCAACTCGCCGACGAGCGCAGCGTCAACCCGGAGCAGGCGACGCTGGCGCGCGAGCGCGAGCGGATGTTGACGCAGGCGCTGCGCGCCCTGTCGCGCGTCTACCGCGAAGTGGTCGTCTTGCGCGACGTGGAGGGACTCAGCTACGAGGAGGTCGCCGCCACGCTTGAGATCAGCGTCGGCACGGTCAAGTCCAGACTCTCGCGCGGGCGCAACGAACTGCGCCGCCGGCTGGACGGGTTCAGGTGAGCTGTTAGCTATTAGCTATTAGCTTTTAGCTTTCAGCTTGTTGGGTCTGAACAGCATCGAGCGACAATTCGCCTGCACAGTGCCGGCGAAGGTTTTAGCTAACAGCTAAAAGCTAATAGCTAACAGCTCTTTGAAGCGAATGGCTGCCCTACCCCGGCTCGACCACAACCATCCAGGTGCCAGTGGGTCGGGAAGTGGCGAGCACAAGTTGCGGTCAGCCGTCGGCCTTTGCCGGCTGGGAGGTCTGGGCGCGCGTTGGCGGCGTTGAACACGCGGCCAGCAACACCCGTCGAGGTGTCGCCAGCACGCGCCGCGCGCCGTCTGGGACGGCAGGCTGGGGCGGCCCGCGCTCGTGTCCGTCGCTTCTTTGCGGAAGGGAGCAGCCGGGGTAGGTCAGCCATTCGCGGCCGGGTTCAAAGTTCAAGGTTCAAGGTTTGAGCAGCCTGCGGATGCTGACATCAACCCTTGAACTTTGAACCTATCTAACGTTATGACTTGTGCGGAGACACAGAAGAGTTTTTCGGCGTACCTCGACGGGCGGCTGACGAGCGGCGTGCGCGCCGCGACGACGGCGCACCTCGAACGCTGCCCCGTGTGTCGCCTGCATCTGGCGGAGACGCGCGCCATCGTGCGCTCGCTCGGCCAGCTCGAACGGCCGCAGCCGCCGGCCGACCTGACGGCCGCCGTCAGCGACGCGCTCATGATCGAGCGGGCCGCGCGCCGGCAGCAGCCGCGCCTGTCGCCTTGGCAACACGTCGCCAACTGGGTGCGCCCGCGCGTCATGCCCTACACCGTCGGCGCGCTCACTTCGATCCTACTCTTCATGGCCGTAACGAGCGCGTTGCGCCCGCACGTCGCGCTGCTGCGCGAGTTGGCGAGCCGCGACGCCGAAGAGTTAGTGGTCGTCGTGCGCCCCGTGCCGGGGCAGCCGACCGACATGCGGGGGCTGGCGCTCAGCCTGAACCCGAACGGCGCGCTGGCGAAACTCGTGCGCACGCCTTCGGAAGGCGCGGCTGACGACGACGACATGGCCATTGTCGCCGACGTGTTCAGCAACGGCAGCGCGTCGCTCGCGGGCGTGGTGCAGACGCCGCGCAATCGGCACATGCTCTACGAGGTCGAAGCCGCGCTCCGGCAGACGCCCGCCTTCGTCCCCGCCTCGCTCGACCAGCGCCCGCAGACGATGCGCGTCGTCCTCTCCATCTCGAAAGTGAACGTGCAGGATCGCAGCTTTTAGAGCAGTTTCCATTCCCTTCATCACCCAACCTGTGCTCTGAGCGTGGCCTCTTCGCTGGGAGCGCGGGCGTCCCGCCCGTCAAGCGTGCTGCCAGCACGCTCAGAGGGTTCGTTTCCACTCAGGCTCGAACTTCAGCGCAATTCTTTGTTCGCGCTTTCGCGCTCAAGGCGGGCGCGCGCGCCCGCGCTCCCAGCGACGGGCGGCGCGTTTCTGTTGTGGGCCGCTGGTAAAGGCAAATGAGAACTGGTTCTAACAAGCTGCGTATAAACAGAAAGCGGCAGGGGGCTGGCGACGCGCAAACATCGCCAGCCCCTGCCGCTTTCTTAAGCCGTCCGTATTACTGCGCCGCGCCGAACCTCAAGCGGTACTCCTGCGAGTTCATAAACCCGTTGACCATCGTGCGCGAGTCGTCCGGATGTGTGTTCAGGTAGTTGAGCCACGCGTTGTAGCCGGAGGTCTCCGGCGTGCGCCGCAGATAGCCATAGTACTGCATGGCGACAAACGCGCGGTTGAACTCCAACTGCCCCACCTGGGCGCTGTCGGCAATCGCGCGCAGGACTTGGGCGCGGGTCAGCGTGCCGGCGTTGAGCCGATTGATGAGATCGGCGCTGGTGAGCGTGACCATGCTAGTGCCGTCGGGCTGGGCCGGATCGGGCGTCGTGATCGACGTTAATTGATAACGACCCAGCAGCGTGTTCACGTAGTCGGCATTCGACAACGCCCCGTAGGCGCTGACGAACTCCTGTCGGCTGACGAACGCTGTCGTGTAGGCGGCCTTCTTGGCGAAGACATCCTGCGGCGTGCTGCCCGTCACCGCGCGCATGTCGGCGACGATCTCTGTATAGGCGGGCAGCCGGTTGAAAGCCAGCTTGTAGAAGCGGAAGACGAAGAAGCCCTTCAACTGGAACTCCTGCGAGCCGAAGAAAGCAGCCGACACGGTAATGCGGTCACAGGCGGCCGAGGGCGAAGCCGGATCGACGTTGTTCACGTCTGCGCAGCCGTTGAGTACGTTCAGCCACGCGTTGAAGCCGGGCGTGTCCGGCTCGCGCGAGAGGAAATCAAGATACTGCTGGCGGACGAAAAATGCCGAGTTGAAGATCGGGTTCGCCTGACCCGGCGTGTCGTTGTCGGCGATGATGACGGTGGCGGTGGTCGGATCGCCCAGCGTCGTGCCGGCGCTGGGGTCGCTCAGCCTGACGAGGAAGACTTCGCTCGGCTCGACGTATGCGTCGTCAATGAGCGGCACGCTGATCGTCTTCTGCGTCTCGCCGGGCGCGAAGGTGAGCGTGTCGGTGGTCGTGGCGTAGTCGCAGCGCGGCGAGGCGATGTTGAGCGTGGTCGTCGTGTCGTCGCAGCGCAGCGCCGCAACCCTTTGATCGTCGTCCGTCCGGTAGCTGACCGTGGACGTGCCCGAAGTGTCGCCCGTGCGCGTGACGACGAGGACGGCGCGGCCGGCACTCTCGGCGACCGGGTAGCCGGTCTGGCTGAACTGTATGGCCGGCGCGGGTGTGGCGATAGTCGTCAATTCGTAAGCGCCGCGCCCGTAGGTGCTGATCTGGATCGCGCCGCTCGCGTTGGTGGCGAAGCCTGTGACGACGGTCGGCGGCAGCCCCACGTTGAACGATTCCCACGTCAGCCCGCCTGCGAGCGAGCGGAAGACGCCGATGTCCGTGGCGACGTAGAGCGTCGTCGGGACGAGCGGGTCTATGAGCACGGCGCTCGCGGGCACGTTGGGCAGGTTGCCGCTGATGTCAGCCCACGTCGCGCCCTGGTTGACCGTCTTGAAGACGTGCCCTGAGCCGTAGCCGCTGACGGTCAGGTAAGCGACTGCGGAGTTGAGCGGGTCAACCGTGATGCCGCTGATGGTGCGGTTGGGCAGCCCGGCCGTTACGTCCGTCCACGTCTGCCCGCCGTTCGTCGTCACCATCGCGCGCCCCTCGGCCGAGCCTGTGTAGATCACCTGCGCGCCCGCCTTGTGCTCGACGCCGATGGCTTCGAGCACGTCCGTCCCGCCCCTGGTCAGATCGAGTCCGCCGCCGGGCGCAGTCCAGGTGGGCGTGACGGCGCTGTTGGCGTAGTTCGTGCTGACGAACAGCCGCCACGTGCCGAAATAGACGGTCGAGTCCACGCCGTTAGTCGTGAACGGCGCGTAGAAGGAGATGCGCGGGTTGCTCGACGGCTCGCCGAACGTCGTGTTGCTCGTGCGCCGGCTGGTGAGTTCCGAGCGCGTGCCGTCGGCGTTGAAACGCCACCAGCGGATCGCGCCGTAGACGTAAGTGCTGAAGACGATGGACGGATCGGGCGCGTTGACGACCGGGTGGCCGCCGTCGCCCTCGGCGAACTCCTGCCAGCCGCTCCCGCCCGCGGTGCGCGCCTGCGTGCCGTTGTCCTGCGCGCCGCCGTAGGTGCGCGTCGCGTCGGTCGGGTGCATGGCGAGGCCGACGAACTGCGTGAGCGCGAGCGACGCGTTCAGCGACTGGAACGTCGCGCCGCCGTTCGTGGACTTCGAGATGCCGCCGTCGTTGCCGATGTAGATCGTGTTCGGGTCGTTCGGCGCGAAGGCGAACGCGTGCTGATCCGGGTGCGCGCGCGAGCCGAAGGGGCTGTAGCCGAACGTGTTCGTCGTCGGGTTGAAGACGTAATTATTGGTCACGCTCGACCACGTCTGCCCGCCGTCCGTGGACTTGTACACGTCGCGCGTGCCGACGTAGAGCGTGTTCGGGTTCGAGGGATCGACGGCGACGTAAGCGTTGTAGCCGAACTGTCCGGAGTCCACGCCGGTCGCGCCGCGGTTCGTCCACGTCAGCCCGGCGTCCGTGCTCACCTCGACGCGCAGCTCCGCCGCCGACGGACTGAGCGTCTCGCCCGTGAAGATGTACACAGTGTCGGGCGCGGCGGGCGTCACGCCGATGCGCAGGTCTGTGCGCACGGTGTTGGTGTAAGCGCCAAAGGGCGAGGCGTAGACCTGCAACCAGGTGTTGCCGCCGTCAATTGATTTGAAGAGGCCGGGCACGCCGACGCTCGGCGCGTCAACGCGGCGCGCGCCGATGAAGAGCGTGTTCGGATCGTTCGGCTTGATGGCCAGATCGCGGACAAGTCCGGCGAACGTGCGCGTCCAGTTGACGCCGCCGTCCGTGGAGACGAAGACGCCGCTGGCGAACGTCGTGTTCGTCGTGTTGCCGTTGTACTGCAAGTACTGGACGAGGTAGACGCGGTTGGCGTTCGTCGGATCGACTTCGATTTTAACGGTCGAGCCGGGCGAAGGCAGGGTGGTGTTGTTGACGCGCGTCCACGTCGCGCCCGCGTCCGTGGACTTCAACACGCCCGTGCCCAGATAGCCGTTGTAGACATCGCCCATGCCCGCGTAGACGATTGCAGGGTTGCTGCGGCTGAAGGCGATTGAGCCGACCGCGAGGTCAACCTGCGCGTCGCTGACGGGCGCGAAGTTTGCGCCGCCGTCGGTCGAGCGCCAGATGCCGCCGGTGGACGCGCCAACTAAGACGAGTTGCGGGTTGGCGGGCGAGATGGCGATTGAGTTGATGCGCCCGCTCGTTAAGCCCCAGTTGTTGGGGAAGGCCGGCGTGGTCGGCGCAGGCCCGATGGCCCGCCACCCTTGTGTGCCCGCTGCCAGCAAGTCCGGCTCGCCGCCGTCGCCCTTGTCGCGGCGCGGGCGCGACTCCCAGGCCAGACGACGCCCGTCGGCCGGCGGCTCGGCGAACGGGTACGAGCGCCGGAACATGAACCACTCCTCGCGGCGCAACACCTCTTCCCCGTTCTCGCCGTCCGCCTCTTCGCCCGCGCTCGCCTCGTCGAACCGCTCGCGCTCGGCGGTCGCAGTGCGCGCGTGCTCGTGCCGCCGACGGCGGCGCTCGTGGCGCGCGACGGCGCTACGCTTGGCGACCGCACGCCGACGCGGCGCGGCCTCGCCCGGCGCGGCGGTCAGGCAGAGCGCGCCCGACAGGCAGAACAGGCTGAACAGGATGTACGCGATGGGGCGCACGCGGGGGCGCGCTACGGGGACGGGGAACCTCGTGATTCTCACTGGCAGCTTCCTTCGAAGACGCGAGCCGGCAAACTGGGGCGCGACCGTCGGGGCGCGTCAGTTAGCGGTCAGCCATAACCGACCGGATAAAAACGGCTGGCATGGGGGTGTCGCCAGACAAAACAGACTTCAGTTGACCCGTGGAATTGCGCCGGCAGCGGTCGGTCTTAAGCGCCCGCCGCGGCCAGCGCAAAAGGACTGCATTTAGAGGCCCGAGAGCGCCCGGCGGATGCCTGCTGCGGGGCGTCTTTTCCGCCCTCCCGCCGCCCGGGCCTCCTGTGCCTGCGGCGTACTTTACGCGGCGCGCGGGTTGGCGGCCAATGGCCGGGCGCGGATAAGCGGCTGATTAATTCGCACTTCGTCGGCCTTGCAAGAAATTTTCATTGACTTTTGCCCGAAATCAAATTAGGCTGCGGGCGCTCTTTCAACGACTGACGAGTCTCACCTCAGACTCTTGCTCCATAGCCTCATGAGAGTCGTCAATCGCACACTAGGCTATTAACTCACGAACCACGGTGGGGCTAGCTGTACGCTGTTAGCTGTCCGAGCACATTTACTTAAGCCAAAGAAGGGCCGACCCCTTTAGACTTGCCCTAATCCTAGAGAGGCCGGTTGGCAAAAAACAAGCGGCGTCCGTTTCTCACGTCTGACGATTGCAATAACAAACAGAACCGTCTAGCCGTGCTGGTGCGCATTCATCCGCCCGCTTTCCCGACGGGCTTTGGCGCTGATTTTTCGTCGCCCCGGAATCCTCAGGTGACGTGTGACCGCAACCCCATTACCCCAAGCCGACTCGACTTCCTTGAGCCGACCAGTAACTCAGTGTTTCCCCTTGGGCCGCCAACCCATTGGCCCAAGTTACTCGGAGGAGAAAAGGATGAAGCTACTTAAACTAGTCGTCCTCTGCTGCTTTGCCGCGGCCTTCGTACTCCCGGCGGTCTTTACCAATTCCGTCTCCGGGCAGACCGAAGCGCCAGCCGGCTTTACCCAAACCAACGGGCTGATCCCCCAGGGAACGCCCCCGCCCGACCCCGAAAACCCCGCGCGCGGTAACTTTGAAGGTGACAAAGTGATCTTCCAAGAGGTAGATGAGATCGCCGACGGACTTGGCCCCGTCTATAACGCGCAAGCCTGCTCCGAGTGTCACCAGAACCCGGCGTCGGGTGGCATCAGCCAGATCACGGAGCTGCGCGCCGGGCACAACGACGCCAACGGCAACTTCGTGGACGCGGCGGGCGGCTCGCTCATCAACGACCGCGCCACCAACGCGAACATACAGGAGCGCGTCCCCTCGACGGCCGAAGACATTCGCACCTTCCGCACGTCGCTCAACCTGTTCGGCGACGGCTTCGTCGAGGCGATTGACAGCAACACCATCGTCGCCATCGCCAACAACCAGCCGGGCCAGAGCGGCGGGCAGATCGCCGGCCAGTTCATTCAGGTGCCGGTGCTCGAAAGACCGGGGCAGATTCGCGTCGGGCGCTTCGGCTGGAAGAACCAGCAGGCCAGCCTGCTCTCGTTCGCTTCGGACGCCTACCTCAACGAGCAGGGCATCACCAACCGCTTTAACTTAGTAGAGAACACCTCGAATGGCAGGTTCGTCGGCTTCGGGTCGGGCTTCGATCCCGTCCCCGATAACCAGCCGTGCGCGGACATCCCGAACACCACCTGCGGCGAGGACACCGAGGACGACATCTCGGCCTTCGCCGAATTCATGCGCGCCACGCGCGTGCCGCCGCGCAACAGTGAGACGCAGAACAGCGCGGACGCCATCGCGGGTCAGTCGCTCTTCAACCAGGTCGGCTGCAACATCTGCCACGTCACGTCGATCACGACCGCGCCCGCGGGCACGGTCATCAACGGCGGCGCGTTCACCGTCCCGGCCGCGCTGGGCAGCAAGGTCATTCACCCGTTCAGCGACTTCCTGCTGCACAACGTGGGCACGGGCGACGGCATCGTGCAAAACGGCGGCCAATCCACCGCCAACAAGATGCGTACTGCACCGCTCTGGGGCGTGCGCTCGCGCGACCGCCTGATGCACGACGGCGAGTCGCTGACGCGCTCCGAGGCGATCCTGCGGCACGGGGGCGAGGCGACGTTCGTCATTAACAACTACCGCTCGCTCAGCGTCACGCAGCGCAACCAGATCGCCACGTTCCTCAATTCGCTGTAACAACCAAACATTAACGTCACCAAACGAGGCTTCGGCGAGAGGCCGGCCGGGCAGCAAGCCCAGCCGGCCTCTCAATGCGATCAAATATGCTCGCCGGCTTGCTTAAGCCGGCTCACGACGGAGATCAAGAGGATGCAGCTAAAACGTCTCTGCGCCGCCGCCAAACTAACCCGCCTGGCGCTGCCCTGCGCCGCGGCGCTCGTCGTCGGCGCGTGTACCGGCACGCGCGAAGAATCGCAGATAGCGACCGGGCCGTCGCCATCGCCGCCCGCACAGACTCAGCCGGCGGCGACGCCGAACGCACAGCCCACGCAGACCGCTTCGCCCGCGCCGAGCGCTACGCCGACGCCCGTCCCGCCGCAGTCGGCCGAGATAAACGACAAGCTCGCCAAGATATTTCAGGGCGCGGTGCAGTTCGACCCGGCGCAGCCGGCGAGCGCCTTAGTCGGCGATTTCAACGGCGACGGCTCGGAGGACATCGCCGTCGTCGTCAAGCCCGCGGCCGACAAACTTGAAGACATCAACAGCGAGGTCGCCAACTGGATCGTCGAAGACCCGCACCAGGTCGTCCTGCCCGATCCGACGAAGGCGAAACAGGTTCTGCCCGCGCCGAAGGGGCCGGTCAAAGTGCAGTCGGGCGACGTACTGTTGACCGTCATACACGGCTACAAGGAGGCTGGCTGGCGCAACCCCGAAGCGCAGCAGACCTACCTGCTCCGAAACGCCGTCGGGCGCGACCTGCGCGTGCAGCCGCGCCGCGACGCGCCCGCCGCCTACAAGACGCACTTCACGCACCTGCACGGCGACATCCTCACCGAGGAGGTGGCCCGCGCTTACGGCTGCCTCTACTGGACGGGCGCGAAGTACGCGTGGCTCGCGGCGGCGAAGCCGAAGACGTAAACGCGCGGCGTTCGGCAGCGGTGCACGTCTCGACGGAAGGGCAGAAACCACGAAGCCACACGAAACAGCACGAACAAAGCGCACGAACTTCGTGAGATTTCTTCGTGTCTGTTCGTGTGGTTTCGTGGTTTCTGTCTGTGCGGCCGAGCATCAATAGACCGCGTCTCGCCGCGTGTGTTGCTTGACGCTCGCGCGCGCAGCATGTTAGGTTTGCCGCCTAAGTTCACACCCTGATTTTTCGGCCGACGCGCCCTGTTTTCGGGGACGAGGAGACGCGCTTGACTGCGCCTCAGCTTAAGCAGACATCGCTCAACGCCGTACACCGTCGCATGGGCGGGCGCATGGTGGACTTCGGCGGCTGGGACATGCCCGTGCAGTACCCTGCGGGCACGGTCGAGGAGCATCTGCGCACGCGCCGCCACGCCGGCCTCTTCGACGTGTCGCACATGGGCGAGATAGAGGTGCGCGGCCCCGACGCCCTCGCCTTCGTCAACCGCCTCTGCTCGAACGACGCGAGCAAGCTGGTTGACGGGCAGGCGCAGTATTCGGCGCTGACGACGCCCGCCGGCACGGTCGTGGACGATCTACTCGTCTATCGCTTCGCCGTGGATCACCTGCTGCTCGTCGTCAACGCCGGGACGACCGACAAGGACTGGGACTGGATCAACGCGCACCGCGGCGACGAGCAGGTTGAGTTAAAGAACCGCAGCGCCGACTTCTGCCAGATCGCCGTGCAAGGCCCCGACGCGCCGGGGCTGCTGCAACAGTTGACCGCGACGCCGCTCGCCGAGATCAAGTACTACCACTTCCGCGAAGGCGCGGTTGACGGCGTGCCCGCCATCATCTCGCGCACCGGCTACACGGGCGAAGACGGCTTCGAGGTCTATGCCGCGCCCGACAAGGCGGAACAACTCTGGCAGAAGTTTCTTGAGGTCGGCCGGCACGGCGAGACGGACGGCATACTGCCTTGCGGCCTCGCGGCGCGCAACACGCTCAGGCTCGAAGCCGCGATGGCGCTCTACGGGCACGAGATTGACGAGACGACCACGCTGCTCGAAGCGGGCCTCGGCTGGATTTGCAAGCTCAACAAAGGCGACTTCATCGGGCGCGACGTGCTCGCACAACAGAAGACGGACGGCATCAAGCGCAAGCTCGTCGGCTTTGAAGTCACCGACCGCGGCATCGCCCGCGACAATCAGGACGTGCTGCTGGGCGGCGAGAAGATCGGCCGCGTCACCTCCGGCAGCCCCGCGCCTTACCTGAAGAAGAACATCGGCCTCGCTTACGTCCCCGTCGAGCACGCCAGCGAAGGTCAGGAGCTACAGATCGACGTGCGCGGTCGCCCCGTCGCCGCGCGCGTCGTGCCGACGCCGTTCTACAAGAGAGCAAAATAAGCTGTTAGCTATTAGCTGTTAGCTTTCAGCTTGCCGCATCTGGATAAAGTTGAAGGGCAACTAGTTGGCTGGGCGACGATGTAAGTTTTAGCTAAAAGCTAACAGCTAATAGCTAACAGCTTTTGAGGAGAGCAATGGCGAACATCCCGGAAGATTTGCACTACAGCAAGGATCACGAGTGGATCAGGGTCGAGGGCGACATCGGCACGGTGGGTATCACGGATCACGCGCAGGACTCTTTGGGCGACGTGGTCTTCGTCGAACTGCCGCGCGTCGGCGACACGTTCGAAGCGCACCAGTCGTTCGGCAACGTCGAGTCGGTCAAGGCCGTCTCCGAGCTTTATTGCCCGGTCGCGGGCGAGGTGGTCGAGGTGAACGAGACCCTATCGGACGAGGCGGAGTTGGTGAACACCGATCCTTACGGCGCGGCGTGGATGATACGCTTGCGCATCAGCGACCGCGGCGCGGTGGACAAGCTGATGACGGCCGCCGAGTACGAGGACTACACGAAAGCCGAAACGGAGTAAGCCAAGTTGCGTTACATCCCGAACTCGCCGGCCGAGCGCGCGGAGATGCTGCGCACCGTCGGTCTGCAAGCGCCCGAAGAACTCTTCTCGTCCGTCCCGGCTGACCTGCTCCTGCGCGCGCCGCTCAACACCCCGGCCGCGCTCTCCGAGCCGGAACTGCTCACCTACTTTGAAACGCTTGCCGCGCGCAACACGGCCGCGCGCCGGCCGAGCTTCCTGGGCGCGGGCGCATACGCGCACTACGCGCCGACGATCATAGACGCGCTCATCCAGCGCGCCGAGTTCTTCACCGCCTACACGCCCTACCAGCCGGAGGTCTCGCAGGGCACGCTGCAAGCCATCTTCGAGTTTCAGACTTTGGTGTGCCAACTGACCGGCATGGAGGTCGCCAACGCCTCGATGTACGACGGCTCGACCTCGGTCGCCGAAGCCGTCCTGATGGCCGAGCGCGTCACGCGCCGCAGCAAAGTGCTCGTTTCGCCCGCGCTCCACCCCGAATACCTGCATGTGACCGAGACCTACGTCGCGCACGCCGGGATCGAGTTGCAGCAGGCGACGCTCGACGAACAGACCGGCTTGACCGACCTGGCCGGCGCGGCGCACCTCGACGAGCGGACGGCGGCGGTCGTCGTGCAGTCGCCCAACTTCTTCGGCTGCGTCGAAGACCTGCAAGCGTTGGCCGACGCCGCGCACAAGGTCGGCGCGCTGCTCGTCGTCGCCGTCACGGAGAGCATGTCGCTCGGTCTCCTGCGCGCGCCCGGCGCGTGCGGCGCGGACATCGTGGTCGCCGAAGGGCAGTCGTTCGGCGTGCCCTTAAGCTTTGGCGGCCCTTACGTCGGACTATTCGCCACGCGCGAACGTTACGCGCGCCAACTGCCCGGTCGCCTCGTCGGCGTCGCTTACGATAAAGAGGGTCGGCGCGGCTTCGTCCTGACGCTCGCCACGCGCGAGCAGCACATCCGCCGCGAGAAAGCGACCTCGAACATCTGCACGAACGAAGGCTTGATCGCGCTCGCCGCGACGATCTACATGGAGACCTTGGGGCGCGAGGGCCTACAGGAAGTCGCGCTGCAATGCGCGCAGAAGGCCGCCTATGCCGCGCGCCAGATCAGTGCGCTCGCCGGCTTCTCGCTTCCCTACTCCGCGCCGCGCTTCAACGAGTTCGTTGTGCGCGCGCCCATCGCCGCGGACGAACTGCTGCGCCGCCTCGCCGCCGAGCACGACATCACCGGCGGTCTCGCGCTCGCGCGCTACAACCCCGACCGCCCCAACGACATCCTCGTCTGCGTCACCGAACTGAACACGCGCGCCCAGATAGACGCGCTCGTTGAAGCGTTCAAAGCCCAAAGTCCAAAGTCTAATGTCCAATGACCTGCTAATCTTGGACATTAGACTTTGGACTTGGAACTTTGGACTTTGGACTTTGGACTTTGAACGATGACTCAGCCTAAGGCCACCACCCACGTCACACAGAACGAGGCGCTGATCTTCGAGCGTTCGCAAGCAGGCCGGCGCGGCTATCTGCTACCGCCGCTCGACGTGGACGAGACGCCGCTCGACGAGTTGCTGCCCGCGCACCTGCGCCGCGACGACGATCTCGCGGGCGTGCCGGAAGTCTCCGAGGTGGACGTGGTGCGCCACTTCACGCGCATCTCGACGTGGAACTACCACATAGACCTCGGCATGTATCCGCTCGGCTCGTGCACTATGAAGTACAACTCGCGGCTGAACGAACGCGTCGCACGCATCCCCGGCTTCGCGAACCTGCACCCGCTCGCGCCCGCAGAGGACGCGCAAGGGGCGCTCGCCGTCATCCACGAGTTGCAGCAACACCTGTCTGAGATAACCGGCCTCGCGGGCGTCTCGCTGCAACCCGCGGCCGGCGCGCACGGCGAGATGACTGGCGTGATGATCATCCGCGCCTTCCTCGACGCGCGCGACGGCGTGGGCGCAAATGATAAGCCGCGCCGCAACGTCATGCTCATCCCCGACTCGGCGCACGGCACGAACCCCGCCTCCGCGCACCTCTCCGGCTTCACCGTCAAGACGATCCGCTCGACCGCCGAAGGCCAGACCGACCTGGAGCACCTGCGCGAGTTGTGCGCGGGCGGCGACGTGGCGGGGCTGATGTTGACGAACCCGAACACGGTGGGCTTGTTCGAGCGCAGCATCCGCGAGATTTGTCAGATCGTGCACGACGCGGGCGGGCTGGTCTACATGGACGGCGCGAACATGAACGCGCTCGTCGGCTGGGCACGCCCCGGCGACATGGGCGTGGACGTGATCCACCTGAACCTGCACAAGACCTTCTCGACCCCGCACGGCGGCGGCGGCCCCGGCTCAGGCCCCTGCTGCTGCACGCAGGAACTCGCGCCCTTCCTGCCCGTGCCGCGCGTCGTCAAAGACGGCGACGCTTACAAGCTCGATTTCAACTATCCGCAGTCGGTCGGGCGCGTCAAAGCCTTCCACGGCAACTTCGGCATGCACCTGCGCGCACTCGCCTACATCCTCACGCACGGCCCCGACGGCCTGCGCGAGGCGACCGAAGCGGCCGTCCTCAACGCCCGCTACATCGCGCACGGCCTGACGACCGACTACGACAAGCCCTTCGACGCCCCGCCCATGCACGAGGTCGTCTTCACCGACAAGCGCCAGGCGCGCAGGGGCGTCCACACGCTCGACATCGCCAAGCGGTTAATTGATTACGGCTTCCACCCGATGACGATCTACTTCCCGCTGATCGTGCCCGGCGCGATGCTGATCGAGCCGACTGAGTCGGTCGGCCGGCAAGAGTTGCAACAGTTCATAGACGCCATGCGCGCCATCGCCCGCGAGGCGCAGGACACGCCCGACCTCGTCCTCGCCGCGCCCCACACCACCCGCATCGGTCGCCTCGACGAAGCCGCCGCCGCCCGCCGCCCCGTCCTGCGCTGGAAGCCCGAAGAGAAGGCGACGGCAGCTTAAACACCCGTCAGTTTTGTCGAGCCAGATCGAGCGGGCTGCGGACGCCGCGTCCGCCGCGGTTGAGCACGTGTGTGTAAACCATCGTTGTCCTTACATCTTTGTGGCCTAGAAGTTCCTGCACAGTCCTGATGTCGTACCCAGCTTCGAGCAAGTGAGTCGCGAAGCTGTGCCGAAAGGTGTGGCAGCCGCCCGGCTTGGGTACGTCTGCGGCTCGCACAGCTTGCTTGACCGCCCGCTGCACTGTTGTCTCGGTTAGATGGTGGCGGCGCATCCTCTTTTCGCCGGGCGCGCATGAGAGTTTCGTCGCCGGGAATACGTACTGCCAGCCCCATTCTCTGCCGGCGTGCGGGTACTTGCGTGCAAGCGCATAGGGCAACCAGACATCACCGTGACCGGCGGCGCAATCGGCAGCGTGCAGCAGGCGCACCTGTCTTAGGTGCTGCTTCAGTTCGGGCATTACGGCCTGCGGCAAGATCGTCAGCCGATCCTTTTCGCCCTTACCGTCGCGCACGACGATCTGGCCAAGGTCAAAGTCCAAGTCCTTTACGCGCAGCCGCATCGCCTCCATCAGGCGCAGGCCGCCACCGTACAACAACGAGACGATCAATAAGGGCGTGCCACTCAGATGAGCCAGTACGCGCTGCACCTCCGCACGCGTAAACACAACCGGCAGACGGGCGGGCCGGCGCGCGCGGGGGATACCGTCCAAGTCCGGCATCTCTTGGCGTAATACTTCACGAAAAAGGAACAGGAGTGCGCTAAAGGCCGTGTTTTGCGTGGAAGCAGCGACCTGCTTCCGCACCGCCAAGTGGGTCAGATACGCCTGCACCTCCGCGCTACCCATCTCTCGCGGGTGACGTTTCTGATGGAACAGAATAAACTGTTTGATGTAATAAACATAAGCCCGCTCCGTGCTCAAGCTTAGGTGCTTGAGGCGTACCAGACTCCGTACTTCATCAAGCAGTTTAGGCACGTGAGGCGCTCCACGTTGATAGCGTGATTATACTGCGCCCGCAGTATAATCAGTAGTTGGGCGTCTGTTGAATCTTATGGATATGCCTGACATAATATAATGCCGATGAACTTCGAGGTCCTCGGAAAGATTACGGATGTTGAAACAATTGCGGTCGGGAGTAGCATTCGTATTCTTCCAGTCTTGCGACGAAGATTCGGGAAAGGTCGCTGGCGAAAGTTGAAAGGTGTGGCGCAGGTTCAGTTGCGCGATGGTACAATTAGACTTGCTGAAGTACATTGGTTTGAAGCGCATGGCATTGGCAAGAAATTTATGAGAATCAAGCGTTATCTGGATTAAAAGTTATGGCGAAGCGTAAAGATTCAACTCCACAGTTTGCTATTTGCATCCAAAGTGATGATGCAGATTTATTGACCCCGCGTATGATTTACCAAATCTTGCCTGATGAGAGTGCGGCGAAATCTAATTATGTTCGAGTAATAGATAATGAAGGCGAAGATTACCTCTATCCGGCAGATTATTTTATTTTCTTTGAGTTTCCGCGAGATGTAGAGCGTGCTTTATTACGTGCCTCCCAATAAAATTAGGCGGCCATCTTTCCTAGACGACGCCCAACAAGTCATTCCACCCGACCCGCGCCAGCGTGTCTTTCATCAAGCTTGTCTCCTGCGATGTGGTTGCGTGTAATCGTGGCGCGGGCGGGTGAATTCCAGCGTTCGGCGCTTCAAGGTTAAACGAACAGGAAATTCTATGGCGATTCAAGATTGGTTGCTTCCCGGCGAAAATATAAAGTACGTCGCCCCTGCAAGCGTTTCTTTCTCAGGCTCATCTTGGAGATTCTTGATTACCAGCGAAAGGCTCATTTTATATTCCAAGAAAGGCAGTCTCTTCTCCAAAGAAAAAGTTATAGCCGAGAGGATTGAGGATTTGGTCTCCATGTCTTATGGCGAGCATTACGAATTGTTCCAGAAAAGAGGTCTTTTGCAGGTTCGTTTCAGAGACATCATCAGGAAGTATTCTGGCAGCCCCGAAAATATGAAAGAGATATGGCACAATCTACAGCCCTATATTCGTAGAGAGAGCAAATCCTAAATGCTTTTCTTATGCGGATGCCGCGCCGAACAACTCATTGCAGCGGACTCGCGCCATAGCGTCGTCTTCGTGCAGCGTTGTCTGGGCGCTCGCCGCTGAATTCGGGCGTTCGGCGGCTTGTGTGGCACGCGCTCTTGAAGGGTTTTGTTCTCGCTCGTCTCGCACGTTGCACCTCACGAAGAAAAACAGTTGCGTCTCGTGAGCCTTGCGCGATAATGCCCTGTCTCAGCCGCCGTCGTGGTGTGTGGGGCGCGGTGGCGCGCTCCGCGTTTCTATAAGGTTGGCTGACGTGGTGATGTGGGGTGGTGGTTTTCGCGGGTGCTCGGATGCTGCTGCGGGTTGAAATCGCTCCGCGTTGCGGCTAGGCTGAGTCGCCGCCGAACAAGCCAATGCAGCCGACCGCGAATCAGCGTGAATGTCATTCGTCAGCTTGAAGGGTTGCCAAGTGGCGCTCGCGGCGGCTGATTGGCAGCGTTCGGCGGCTTCTGCTAATCAAAATGATATAATTTGGCCATGTAAATTTAGATGGTAGGTAATTTATGAAGAGAAAAAGGTCAAAGAACAAAAATATCCCTACTCCTACGAGGAAACAGTTATTTCAGGGTGTTCAGAAAAAGATAGAGAGCGGATTACCTCTAAATATTGAAGAATATAATTACTTCTTCAATTACCGTAAAGGCGGCACGTTCAGATCAAAGATGAATGAGGTTCTCCCACTATTTACTCCAGAAGAAATCCATAATGCTAGCAGTGAAATATTGGAGCTATATCAAGAGGAAGCACAAAGTGCATCGAAATACTCAAGCATCTGGTGCCCTGACGTGGAGCTTGAGATGATTGAGCATTTTCAGAAGCACCCTGAAGAAATGTATGAAATGCCCCCTAGAAAATTCGAGGAACTTGTTGCGGCGATTTTCAAGAATCACGGATTTAGGGTTGAGCTTACCCCTGCTACTAGAGATGGCGGTGTTGACATTATAGCTGTAGAGGATTCCATCATAACTGGAGAGAGCGTACACCTAGTAGAGTGTAAGCGTTACGCGGCGAATCAGCACGTCGGAATTGGTATCGTTCAAAGGCTATTAGGGGTAGTGACCCAGATGCAAGCCACAAAAGGCATTTTAGTTACAACATCTTATTTTACCGTAGACGCGATTGAGGCTGCATTGAACACTAAACATGTACTAACTTTGCGCGATTATGATGTTTTAGTTGACTGGTTAAAGGGTCTCAATCTAAAGCACATCTAACTTTCGCAGCACGTTATACAATATCGTATTTCTTGAAATTGTAGTCCACTTATTATTAATGCCGCCCCCGAACAACTCATTCAACCCGACGCCTCGATAGCATTCTTTTCATCTTTATTCCTGCGATGAAAATTGGATGCTTGCGCTCGGCGCGGGTTAATTCGGGCGTTAGATGCTTTCGGGGGATGAGAGGCAGAGGAATCTATGTAGCGGTTCCTTAAACGAGCGTAGTCCAGCCAACTTGGTCAATTTCTAGCATTCATCTGTAAAAGTCTAGATTTGACCTTACAGGCAGTAATCGTTGGTCAATAACTGTCTGAAACAACAAAGCCGTGTTTTGCAGAATACCAATCCCACAGGAGAACCTTTTGTAGAATTACTGACAGACTTGTGGTGAAAGATTCTCGGCAAACTTTACCCCTGCCTTCTGAGGAAGGCAACAGGAATCTGGGGAATATGCTAGGCGACAAGTAGTTAAGATGGCGGTCGGTTAGTGTTTTCGGTGGTATTCGTGTTGGTGTTCGTGTTGGTATTCGTATTCGTGTTGGCGTTGTTATTCGTATTCGTGTTGGAGTTCCTGCCCACGTTAGCGTTACCGTTAGTATTCTGGCTTGTATTAGCGTTCGCGTTGGGGGTTGCGTTGGAATTGGTGTTTTGGTTGACAGACGGAGCTACTATACCTCCAGTGGGGGGCACATGCTCGGACGCGCCCGGTATGAACATGATGAGGAGGGACGTGGTGCGAGTCGTCGCGGTAATCCCGGCGCGGATGGGTTCGTCCCGGTTTCCGGGGAAGCCTCTGGCCCCGCTGCTGGGGCGGCCGATGATCGAGCACGTCGTGCGCCGTGCCGCGCTGTGTGCGCGCCTCGACGCGGTTTACGTGGCGACGTGCGACGCGGAGATCGGGGCGGCGGTCGAGGGGTTCGGGGGCGCTGTCCTGATGACATCGGCGGCGCACGAGCGGGCGAGCGACCGCGTGGCGGAGGCGGCCGAGCGCGTGGAGGCGGACATCATCGTGATGATTCAGGGGGACGAGCCGATGATCACGCCGGAGATGATCGTCGCCGCAGTCACACCCTTGCTCAACGATTCGTCTGTGGGTTGTGTGAACCTCGTGCGCCGGATCGGCAGCCGGGAGGAGTACGTTGATCCGAACACCATCAAGGTCGTGATGGACGTGCGCGGCGACGCGCTCTACTTCTCGCGCGCGCCGATCCCCACGGTGGATTTCGTCGGCGGCGCGCGACCGCCGGTGTTCAAACAAGTGTGCGTGATCCCGTTCCGGCGCGACTTCCTGCGTGAGTTCGCGCGGCTGCTGCCGACCCCGCTTGAGCGTGCGGAGTCCATAGACATGCTCCGCGCGCTCGAACACGGCCGGCGCGTGCGGCTGGTAGAGACTGAAGTTGACACGCATGCGGTGGACACGCCGGCAGACCTGCGTCTGGTCGAATCGCTGATGAAGGATGCTCCGCTCCTCCTGCGCTACGGTGAGGCGCTCGGCCGTTCGGGGGCGCGCGTATGACGTGGCGTGTGCTGATCAGCGCGCCGTACATGCTGCCGGCCCTCGACGAGTTCCGCCCGCGGCTGGAGGCGGCCGGCGTGGAGATCGTCCGCGCGGACGTGCGCGAGCGGTTGTGCGAGGCGGAGTTGCTGCCGCTCGTCGGGACGATAGACGGCGCGATCTGCGGCGACGATCAGTTCACGGAGCGCGTGCTGTCGAGCGCGCCCCGGCTGAAGGTGATCTCGAAGTGGGGCACGGGCATAGATTCGATTGACACGCGCGCGGCGGCGCGCCTCGGCATCCGAGTCTGCAACATGCCCGACGCCTTCACGGACTCGGTGGCCGACACGGTGCTCGGCTACGTCCTCTGCTTCGCGCGCCGGCTGCCGTGGATGGACAGGGACGTGCGGCGGGGTCTGTGGGTGAAGCCGGAGGCGGTCGCGCTGCGCGAGTGCACGCTGGGCGTGGTCGGGGTGGGCAACATCGGCCGGGCGGTGGTGCGGCGCGCGCGTGCGTTCGGCATGACCGTGCTCGGCAACGATGTCGCGCCCGTGCCCGCGTCGTTCGTGGCCGAGACCGGACTCAACATGCTGCCGTTGCCCGCGCTGCTCGCCGCGGCCGACTTCGTTTCGCTGCACTGCGACCTCAACCCGACCTCTTTTCACCTGATCGGCCGCGCGGAGTTGGCGGCGATGCGCCCCACGGCGTACCTCATCAACACGGCGCGCGGCCCCGTCGTGGACGAGCCGGCGCTCGTGCAGGCGCTCACTGATGGCCGGATCGCCGGGGCTGCGCTCGACGTGTTCGAGGTCGAACCGCTCCCGGCCGACAGCCCTCTGCGCGCGATGGAGAACTGCCTGCTCGCGCCGCACAACGCGAACAGCGGTCGCGCCGCCCGGCGGCGAGTCCACGAGGCTACGATCAATAATCTCCTCAGCGCGCTCGGCGAAGCGCAGTGACGCACGAAGTTGGGAATCACCCTGGACATAAGCGAGGCGGCGGCGCGGCCGGCGAACACGCGGGACGCCGACGACACATGCGCGCACGACGAACGCGCGTGGCTGCTCTACGGCGGCATCAAGAGTCTGCTCCGCTGCGACGAGGCGGAAGTGGTCGAGGGCATCGCACGCTACGTCATGTCGCAGCACCGCAGTCTGCGGGTCGGGGCGGCGTTGATGGCGCGCACGCGCGGGACGCCACTGCCGGCGGTGATGGCGCTGCTCGGCGCGTTGACGAGATTCCTTGAAGTGCGTGCGGGTGAGCAGAGCGACGGCGCGGTCTGGGTCGCGCGCCTCAGCAACGAGCGCCGCGCCGTCGAGACGTTGCCGCCGCTGCTGCCGGAGTTGGGTTGGACTGAGCTGGCGTTCCGCCGCCGGCCCGACGACGCCGCGCTCGCGGCGCTCATCCGCAATCTCGTCCGCAGATGGCCGCGCATACTCAGGCTCGCGCGCCGCCTGCACCGGCGGCACGAGTTCTTCAAGGTGCTGCGCGTGGTCGAGCTTGTCGGCTACTACGCGCGTTATCTCGAAATCTTCCGGCGCGGGCGCTTCCGCCTGGCCGTGATGTCGAGCCACAGCAACCCGCACGGCATCGCGTTCAACCTGGCGGCGCGCAGGTGCGGCGTGCCGGTCGTGCTCGTCACGCACGGCATGCCGGTGCGCCCCGTCGCGCGGCTCGCTTACGATCTGGCGGTGGTGCACTGCGAAGCCGCGCGGCAGACGTACCTGGCGGCGGGCTGCCGGATGGGGCGCGTGCTGACTCACGGGCGGCGGCAACACCACGCGCCGATGCCTGCGGGGCCGTTCCCCGCGCGCTTGAGCGTCGGGATATTTCTTTGCAAGGACGTGAACGAGGCGCGACTGCGCGCCGTGGTCGAATGTCTCCTCGAACACCCGCGCGTCGGCAGCATACTCGTGCGCCCGCACCCGAAGAATCTCTGGCTAGGGCTTGACGCGTGGCTCGCGGCGCGAAACGATCCGCGGCTGCGGCGCGCCTCCGGCGGCCCCGTGTTCCAAGACATCGCGGCGACGGACATCGCCCTCGCCGGCAATTCGAGCGTGCTGGTTGACGCGGTGACGGCGGGCCGGCCCGCCCTGTACGTGCCGGGCATTGATCACGGCTCGCCCGACCTGCACGAGTTTGTCGCACGCGGGTTGATCTATCCGTTCGATGATACGGCCGGCTTCGACCCCGACGCGCTGCTCCGCTTCTACCGGCGGCCCGACTGGCCCGCGGTGCTCCGTCTCTTCGCCAACGTGGACGAGGACGAGGCGACCGTCGCCGCGCAGGTCAGCGCCGCCATGCGCGCGCTTGTCCGGCGTGTCACTTGAGGTTCGCACGACGGGCGAGTTTTCCGTTTAACGTAAGGAGGGACGATCATGCAGTGGCTATTCCTGCTCGCGGCGATCCTGGGCACGTTGCTGCCGTGCTCGTACCTGGTTCCCTTTCTGGCGGCGCACGGTTTTGATCTGCCGCTACTCTTCAGACAACTCTTTCAGAACAACGTCTCCGCCTTCTTCGGCATGGACGTGATCGTCTCGGCGCTGGCGCTCCTGCTCTTCGTCTTCCTGGAGGGGCGGCGGCGGGGGATGAAGCACCTGTGGGTTTACGTGCTCTGCACGCTGCTGGTCGGCGTCTCACTGGGGCTGCCGCTGTTTCTGTTCTTCCGCGAGCGCAAACTCAACGCCGGGCAGCACGCGTGATGACCGCTCGTCGCCACCGCTTGCCGTGATGAATCTTTCGCCGGGCATAACAGAGATGCTGGACGCGCTCGTGGCCGGCGTGAAGCAGAGACTTAAGGACAACCTCGTGGGCGTCTATCTGCGCGGCTCGCTCGCGTCGGGCGATTTTATCCCGGCCACAAGCGACCTGGATGTGCTAGTCGTGACCGAGCGGCCGGTTAGCGATGAGGAGTTTGCCGCGCTCGCGGCAATGCACGCGGGACTCGCGGCCAGTTCCAATCCATATGCCAGCAGAATCGAGATAGCTTATCTCGACCGCGCCGCGCTCAGACGTTTCCAACCCGGTCTGCGCCACCCCACGCTGGGTCAGGGCGAGTCACTGGCGTGGAGCGAGCATCATGCGAACTGGATTTTGGAGCGTTGGACTGTGCGCATGTGCGGCGTGCCGCTCGTCGGGCCGGAGCCGCAGCCGTTGATTGATCCCATCGCGCCGGACGAGATTGTCGCGGCTGTCCGTGCCCGTCTGGGCGACTGGGACGATTGGGCGCGGAAGCTTGACGAGCCGGAGTGGGTTGCGCCGCGGCGCGGGGCGGCCGCCTACGTGGTCGAGACGATGTGCCGCGCGCTCTACACGCTGAGGTGGGCCGAGTTGCCGAGCAAACCGCGCGCGGTCACGTGGGCGCTGGCCGAACTACCTGAACCGTGGCGGGCCACCGTCGAGCGTTCCCAGACGTGGCGCACCGACAACACATACGATCCCGACATCGTGCCCGAAGTTATCGCTTTCGTACTCTGGACTGCCGCTCACGCACATGCGCCCGCCGCACGAGTTACACCCCCCGATTCCAGATAGCCTGCGGGCCACGGTCGAGCGCGTGCACGGCGCGGCCGGCCGGCAGTGGCTCGCGACGCTGCCCGCACTCTTACAGGAGTGCCGCGCGCGTTGGCGGCTCGTGTTAGCCGAGCCGTTCGCAGACCTCTCTTACAACCTCGTGCTGCCGGGGCACACTTACGACGGCGTGGCGGTCGTGCTGAAGGTCGGCGTCCCGTGCCGCGAGCTGCTGACCGAGGCGGCGGCGCTCAAGCTGTTCGCCGGGCAGGGTGCGGCCCGTCTGCTGGACGAGGACGCCGCGCGTGGTGTGCTCCTGCTGGAACGGGTCGCGCCCGGCACGCCGCTCCGACAGTTGCAGCGTGACCCGGAAGCGCCGCGCACCGCCGCGACGCTCATGCGCCGACTGTGGCGGCCGCTGCCCGCAGAGCATCCGTTCCCCACGCTCGCCGTCTGGTTTCGCGCGTTCGAGCGCCTGCGGCAGAGGTTCGACGGCGGCAGCGGCCCCTTCCCCGCCGATCTTATCGCGCGGGCCGAGCACACGTTCACCGAGTTGAACGCGTCGGCCGAGCGCGTGGTGCTGCTGCACGGCGACCTGCACCACGCCAACGTTCTCTTCTCCGCCGCGCGCGGGTGGCTGGCGATTGATCCCAAGGGGCTTTCCGGCGACCCCGGTTATGAAGTCGGCTCTTTCATGCTGAATCAGTTGCCGGCCGACGCGTCGGAAGCCGACACGAGGAACGTCCTCGCACGACGGCTCGCGCTCTTTTCGGCGGAGCTAGAAATCAGCCGCGCACGGCTCGCGCGCTGGGCCTTCTGTCACGCGGTGCTGTCGGCGCTGTGGACTTTCGAGGAAGACGACGACTGGACGGGCACGATGCGCATTGCAGAAATGCTCGCGCGGTTGTAGTAAAGCAGGCACAGGAGCGACGGATGATTGCACGAACTCCGCTCGAAGCAGTAGAACTACTCGACGCAGCCTTTAACCGGGGCGACCTCGAAGCGATCCTGAGTTGCTACGAGGCGGGCGCGACGATGGTGGTCGAGCCGGGCCGTCTCGCCACAGGCCACGCCGAACTGCGGCGCACGTATGAATGGATTCTCGGCCATATCAAGGGCAGCGCCCGGCAGAACAGCACGCACGTGATCGAGGCCGGCGACATCGCGCTCTTCACCTCGCAGTGGAGCTTCGCCGGCACGACCGCGGACGGCGCTTCCGCGGCCAGAGAGTCCTACGCCTCCGTCGTGCTGCGCCGACAGCCGGACGGCGGCTGGCGCATCGTCGTGGACAATTCGTGGGGCCCCGCGGTCTTGGGCGAGCCGCCGCGCCCGTAATGACGAGAGGAGACCTATGCAACTGTATGAGCTAATCATTCCGGAGCTACAGCACGAGGCCGGGACGACCCGAAAGATGCTCGCGCGCGTCCCGCAGGACGCGCTCGCGTGGCAGCCGCACGACAAGTCAATGACGCTGGGGCGGCTCGCGGCGCACATAGCGAACCTGCCTAACCTGCTCGTCAAGACTTTGACGCTGGACGAATTCGACACCAACGATCTGCGCGCGCTGTCGCCGGGCACGGACGACGCCGCAGGCATCGTCGCCGCGTTCGAGCGGAACGTCGCCGCGGCGCTTCAGTTGTTGCCGGCGCAGTCCGACGAGCGGCTGCTGACGACTTGGCGTTACTACAACCGCGAGCAGTTGCTCTTCGAGATGCCGCGCCTGGCCGTCATCCGCTTCGCCGTCATCAACCACATCATCCACCATCGCGGCCAGCTATCGGTCTATCTGCGACTGCGCGACGTGCCGCTCCCGTCCGCCTACGGCCCGACGGCGGACGAAGCTTAGATGGAGTCATACGCGCGGTTCGCTCAGTTTTACGACGCGGTCATGGGCGACATGGCCGGGCCGGCCGCCCACGTCCGCGGCCTTGTCGCGCACCGCAAACCGGAGGCGCGGTCGCTGCTCGAATTGGCCTGCGGCACGGGCGCGATGCTGACTCACCTGGCACACGATTACGAAGTCGCCGGCCTCGACCGCTCCGCCGAGATGCTCAAGCTCGCGCGGCGGAAACTGCCGCGCGTTAAATTCTGGCGCGCGGACATGACCGCGTTCGACCTCGGCCGGCGATTCGATGTGATCATCTGCGTCTCCGACTCCATCAACCACGTGCTCAGCTTCGCGGGCTGGCGCAAAGTCTTTCGCCGCGCGGCGGCGCACCTGGCAGATGATGGTCTCTTCATCTTCGACATCAACACCGAGCGCAAGCTGCGCCGCCACATACGCGAGCCGCCCTGGGTTAAGGAGTTCGGCGGCAACGTGCTGATCATGGACGTGACCGACGCCGGCCGCGGCGTCTCCAACTGGAACATCAAGGTCTTCGCGCGCCAGACCGGAGACCGCTACAGGCTGTTCGCGGAAGACATCAGAGAAGTCTCCTTTCCTGCGGACAGGATCAGGCACGCGCTGCTCGAACGTTTCGCCGCGGTCGAGGTCATTGATCGCGCGCGGCGGAGACCTTCGAGCCGATCCGAGCAACTTTTCTTTGTCTGTCGGAAAGGCCGAGGAGTACGGCTTCACGGACGTTGACGGGCGGCGACCGAATATGGAGCTTTACGTCGCCGAGAAGGAGCGCCGCTTCTGGTTCAAGAAGTGCGACGACGCGTTCTACGATTGCCGGGAGAACTCTACGGTCGGCGGCTGAGGCGCGCGGCGTTCTTCAATCAAGATCGAGCGGGTTCTTGTAGGGCGCGCCCGTCTCCTTGTCGGCGCGCTTCATCGCTTCGCGGAACTTCTCTTCGAGCAGCCGCTCGCGGTCTTTCTGCGAGCCTAGCTCCTGCGCGAAGATTTGCTCGCGCAACTGCTTCTTCTTCTCCATGCCCTTCGCCATCTCCTCGAACGAGGCGAGGGGCTTCGCCTTCTCCTCGTGCGAGATGAGCGCGCCCGTCACCGCGTCAATGATGAGCGTCGCCTCGCAGCAGGGGCAGATCAGCGTGTAGCGTGCGTTGTCGGTCACGGGTGTTTGCTCCTTCGCGTCGCAAGATAAGGGCGCTAGTTCAGGCCGGCATTATAGCACTTCAGGCGTGGTTCACTCTGAGCTTGAGCGAGTGACAAGAGGCGATTCACCACAGAGGCACAGAGGCCACGGAGGAAGCACAGAGGATCGCTCAAGCCTCCGTGCCGTCTCTGTGCCCTCTGTGCCTCTGTGGTTAATTCCCAACCAAAAGTGGCCGTCACAGCAGAACCATGACGGCCACTTCCAACACTCTCCGCACAGTTAACGGCTAAGGCTTCACCACTTTTTTGACGGCGCTGCCGGTCTTCTTCGCACCCTCGGCGGTCTTCTCGCCCACCTTCTTCGCGCCCTCCGCCGTCTTTTCGCCGACCGTCTTTGCGCCTTCAGCGGTCTTCTCGCCGACGGTCTTTGCGCCCTCGGCCGTCTTCTCGACTACGGTCGAGCCGCCCTCTTTCACCGCCTTCGCTGCGTCCACGGTCTTGTCGGCGACGAACCCGGCCGCGTCCGCGAGCGCATCGCCCGTCGCATCGAGCGCGTCCGCCACTTTGTTTTCGGGCAGGTCGCGCTCCTCGCCCGTGCTCGTGTAGACCCGCGCCGTGCGCTTGCCCGTGGGCGAGGTCGTCACCACGACGCGCCGCACGCGCCCGCTCTTAAACGTGCGCGTCTCGGTGCGCGTGCCGTTGGCGTTGGCGACGACGATCTCCGAATTGTCGGGGCCGGGGCGCGGCGCTTCCGCCGTGGTTGTGGTCGTGCTGGTTGTGGTGGTCGTCGTGTTGGCGTTGGCGTTCGCGGTGTTGCCGTTATCAGTCGTCGCGCAACCGGCGGCGAAGGCTGACAGCGCCAGCGCGCACAGACCGAGGACAAAATGTTTACGCACGTTTATCTCCCTCCAAGCTTTCCAAAATGTTGCTGCCTGATTATCTTCCTCAACAGCGCAACCGACGTGCCATGCGCGCACGCGGATGGAGGGAGAGAACTCTACGCAGTTCACCGTAAAGCTGGCGATGTGCTAAGCAGCGCGCGCTCTGCTTGTGTATGACCGGGATGCAGCGCGTCTCTTATTGATACTTGAGGCCGCGGCGCGGCGTTCAGTAGAATGCCGCCTGAAAGCGCTAACAGATTTGACCGCCCCGCTCAAACCATCAGAGAAGGCGTTGGCCAAGAGACTCTTCACACGGGGCTGTTGGCGGCTGCGACGGGCGGACGCAATCGCCTACCTGAGTCTTCTTCTCTTCTTCTGCGCCTTCTTCCCGCAGGGCCTGTTCGGCGGTCGCTACGTGCTCACCGGCGACGCGCTCTTTTATTCCTACCCTTTGCGCACGGTCGCGTGGCGCATGCTCCGTGCGGGTCAACTGCCGCTCTGGACGCCTTACATCTTCTCCGGCTACCCGCTGCTCTCGCTGGCGCAACTCGGTCTCGGCTACCCGCTCACGTGGGGCTACCTATTTTTGCCCGGCCACGTCGCCGAGCAGGTTTACGTGCTCGCGCCGTTCCTGCTCGCGCCCGCCTTCACCTACGGCTATCTACGCCGGCTTGGGCGCACGCCGCTCGCCGCACTGCTGGGCGCGCTGACTTTCGGTTACGGTGGCATGATGGCCAGCCCGCTCGCCGGCAACGGCTTGATGACCAACGCCTGCATGTGGCTGCCGCTCTGCCTGATCGCCGTCGAGCGAGCGCGCCGCGGCCCCCTGCTCAACGCCCTGCTGCTCTGCACGGGTGCTTACGCGCTGTCCGTACTCACGGGTTGCGGGCAAGGCTTTCTCTACGTCGGCCTACTCGTCGCCGCTTACGCTCTCTTCCTCGTGTTCGTGCCCGCGACACGCGGGGGCAGCGTGCGTGCGCCGCTTACATCGGTAGAACGTTGGCGACCGGCGTTCGTGGCCGGCGGCGCGTGCCTGCTGGCGGCGGGCGTGGCCGCGTTTCAGATTTTAGAGACGGAGCGCGTCGTGCGGCAAAGCATACGCCGGACGCTGAGCTACGAAATCTTCACGCAGGGTGCGTTCACGCCCGCGATGCTGTGGAAGTCGCTGCACACGCCGCTCATTTACGGCTTCGACATGAGCGCCTACGTGCCGCCGCTCTCGTTCGCGCTCATGCTCGTGGCCGTCGGCGCGCACGCGCGCAACCGGCGCACGCGCGACCCGCGCGTCTTCTTCTGGCTCGCCGTGGCGGTCACGGCCTGCGTGCTCATGCTTGGGCAGCACACGCCGCTCTACCGCGTCGTCTATCACCTGCCGCTCATCAACCGCTTCCGCGTGCCTTCGCGTCACGCGTTCGAGTGGACGTTCGCGCTGGGCGTGCTCGCCGCCTACGGCTGGGACGCGCTCGCGCCCGGCCTGCGGCGACGGCGCGCGGCGCGTGGGCCTTCGCGCGCGCTCACGCTCTACGCCGCGCTCACGCTGCTCGCCGCCGGGCTGGTCGTCGGCGCGCTGTGGTGGTTGCGTGTGCAGATGTTACCGCTCGCGCCCACGCCCGGCGCGCTCAAGCCGACGACCGCGTATCGTCTATGGAAAGGCGCGTTCGTGCTGCTGACGCTCGGCGCGCTCTGGCGCGCGGCCCTCGTTGCGCGCCCGCGCTGGCGCTTCGGGGTGCTGCTCGCCGTCGTGCTGGTGCTCTGCTACGTCGAGCCAGCGGCGCTGGTTGCGCGCTGGTGGGGGCGGACGAATTTCACCGCCGAGCGCTTCACGGCGATGTCGGACGCGACGCGCTACCTGCGCCAGTTCCCGCCGGACGAGGGGCGCGTCTATACGCGCGTCGAATTGTTCAGCGAGCAGTTCGACGCGCCGCCGCGCTTCGACGCGGCGAACGTCTCGGCCGTCTGGGGCTTGCACAACGTCGCGGGCTACGAGCCTTTGATCCTCGAACGCTACAGCCGCGCCCTCGGCGGCGTCGGCATGGATACGCTACGCACACCCGAAAGGTATCAGCTAAAGACCGCGCTGTTCACGGCGCGCTCGCGCGTACTCGACATACTTAATACTGCTTACGTCGTCGCCTACACCAATCTAGCGACCGCGCCCGGCAGCGCCGCGCGGATGGAAGTAAGTGATGCGTGGCAGCCGGTCTACGAGCAGCGCGACACGCTCATCCTGCGCAACACGCGCGCCTGCCCGCGCGCCTGGCTCGTCGCCGAAGCCGAGGCGGTGGACGGCGAGGAAGCCTTGCGCCGGATTCGCGGCGAGAGTCCACGGGAGTTCGACCCGCGGCGCATGGCGCTCGTCGAAGCCGCGCCGGGCGAGTTGCCCTCATTACCCGGCGGCGAACTCGCGCCAGAGAGCACGGCGCGCATCGTTAGTTATGAACCGAACCGGCTGGTGTTGGAGACAGAGGCCGCGACGCCGACCGTGCTGGTGGTGAGCGAGATTAACTATCCCGGCTGGGTGGCCGTGATTGATGGACAGCCCGCGCCGATTCTGCCGACGGACTACCTGCTGCGCGGCGTCGCGCTGCCGGCGGGCCAGCACAAGGTCGAGATGCACTACACCGTGCCGGCCGCCAGAGGCGGTGCGATAATTTCCGTCTGCACTCTACTATTGCTGGGCGCAATGGCGGGCTACGCGCGTTGGGGTCGCCGCCTGCTCGTGCTTACGAAGTTTCGGCGGCGTCGGTGAAGCGCGCTTCGATAACCGTGCCGCGTGTGCGGCCGAAACGCGCGGTCAGTTCCGGGTAGGTGGCGTGCTCGACCTCGACGGCGGTCAGTTCAAGTTTTTGCTCGGCGTCATTGATGGCCGCCTCCAGCCCTTCGATCTCGATAAACCAGCCGAACGGCAGTTCGTCGAGCACGACCTCCGCCCCGGCGACGTGCCAAGTCATGCGGCGCTTCTCGTAAACCAGCGCGGGTCGGTAGCCGAGCGCGTCGAGGATGGCGGCGAGCGCGTCGGCGTCCGCCACTTCGGTCTCGTCCTCGCGCTGCCGCTTGATCGCCGCGGCTGATGCTTCCCGCTCCTTGTAAGTCAACAAGGCCCGCCCGCCCACGCGCCGCAGGCGCAGCACGCGCGCGCGCGGGTCGAGTCCATGGCCCGCGTACAGCGTGTTCACTTCAAACTCAGTGCCCCGCGCCTCAGCGCCGACCGCCTCCGCCCGCGCCCGCAGCGCGCGCGCCTGCTCTTCAGTTACGTGATACTTCTTTTCGATCTCAGTGGCCATAAAGCAGTAGGCAGTAGGCGATAGGCAGTAGGCAGTTAAGAACAGAAGCAGGATTCTGGTGCATCACGCCTCTCGTGATAAAGCAGGAGCACATCAACCGGCGGTCTTTTTCTTCACTGCCTACCGCCTACTGCCTACTGCCTACTTACTTCATCCTTGCCCAGCGCAGCACTTCCGGAATGCTGGCGCGTTTGCCGTACATGAGCATGCCGATGCGATAGACGCGCGCGGCGAGCCAGATGAGCAGCGCGACCGTGGCGAAGCCGATGGCGAGCGCGAGCGCGATCTGCCAGGCGGGCGGCGGCTCGGTGACGATGCGCGCCATCATCGTGATCGGCGCGGCGAACGGCACGAGCGAGACCACCAGCGCGAAGGTCGAGTTCGGGCTGCGGATCACGGGCACGGCCAGCCAGAGACTCGCCGCCAGCATGAAGACAATCGGCATCGAGAGCTGCCCGCCCTCCTGCGTCGTGGTCACCATCGCGCCGAGCAGCAGGTAGATCGTCGCGTAGAGGAAGTAGCCCATCAGGAAGAACAGGCAGGCGTAGACGACGAGCGACGGCGGGACGGCCGGCAGGTGTACGTTGCCCGCGGCGAGCGCGCCCGCGCCGTAGAGCGTCAGCAGCAGGAAGGCGACCGCCCAGATCGTGAACTGCGTCAGCGCGACGAGCGAGACGCCGAGCAGCTTGCCCATCATCAGCGTATTCGTCCGGACGGACGAGAACAGCATCTCGGTCAGACGCGTCGTCTTCTCTTCCACGACCGCGCCAAGGATGACCTGCCCGTAGAGCAGCGTGATGACGTAGATGAAGAAGCCGATGCCGAAGGCGAGGCCGAAGCCCCCGCGCCCTTCCGCGCCCGCGCCCTCCGCGCCGGCCTTGCGCGTCGTCAGGCTGACGCGCCGCGCCGAGTCGTGTACGAAGGCGAGGTTCACGCCGCGGTCGATCAGCCGCTGCTCGCTGATCGCCTGGCCCAGCCGGTTCTTGATCTGCGCGGCGGTGAACTCGTCGCCCAGGTTGCGCGCGTAGTACTCGGCGCGGCCCGTTTCGAGTATGTCACGCGGCAGGACGATGTAGGCGTCCAACTCCTTGCGCCGCACGCGTTCGTTCAACTCGCGCTTCACGTCTTCGAGCGCGCGCCCCGACGGCGCGACCTGCTCCACTATGTAATCGTGATCGAACGGAGTCTTCCCCGACTTCCCGCGTGCTTCGGGTGCGTTCGCCGCCGCCGCGTCGTTCGCGTTCCCTTCTTCCCCTTCGGGCGCGCGCAGCAGCGCGTCGCGCACGCGCTCGTACATGCGCCCCGTCTCGTCCACAACGGCGACGCGCGTCGCGCCGCCCGCGTTGATCTGGAAGATGAGCGCGGGCACGACCGTGAAGCCGAGCATGACCAGCGGCCCCAACACGGTCGCCAGCAGGAAGAAGCGCGAGCGGACGCGCTGCACGTACTCGCGGCGGATGATGGTCAGCAGCTTGCTCATCAGGCGGCGCTCACCTTCTCGATGAAGATGTCGTTGAGGCTCGGCTCGATCTGCTCGAACTTTGAGACGCGCGCGCCTGCGGCGACCAGCCGACGCAGCAACTCCTGCGCGTCCGCGCCGTCGGCGAGCAGCACCTCCGCCTCGTCGCTGTGCGGCTTGACCGAGGCGACGAGCGCGGGGTCTGCGAGCACTGAGTCACCGCCCTCGGCGCGCAGGGCGATGGTGTTGCGGCCGTAGCCGGCTTTGACTTCGCGCAGGCTGCCGCCCAGCACCTTGCGCGCGCGGTTGATCAGGCAGATGTCGGCGCAGAGTTGTTCGGCCTGCGCCATGATGTGTGTGGAGAGGATGATGGTCTTGCCGGCCGCTTGCAGGTCGAGCACGGCCGCCGTTAGCGTCTCGACGCTCACGGGGTCGAGGCCGGAGAAGGGTTCGTCCAGAATCAGCAGGTCGGGGTCGTGCAAGACGGCGGCGACGAACTGCACCTTCTGTTGCATGCCCTTCGACAGCTCGTCGGTCTTCTTCAGCTTCCAGTCCGTGAGCTTCATGCGCGCGAGCCAACGGTCGGACTCGCGCTCGGCGTCGCGCCCCGTCATGCCCTTCAACTCACCGAAGAAGCGCAGTTGCTCGCCGACCTTCATCTTCTTGTACAGCCCGCGCTCTTCGGGCAGGTAGCCGATGCGGTCGCGCACGTCGGGCGTCACGGGCCGCCCGAACAACTCGACGCGCCCCGCGTCCGGCGCGGTGATGCCGACGATCATGCGGATGGTGGTCGTCTTGCCCGCGCCGTTGGGCCCGAGCAGGCCGAAGATGCGCCCGCGCCGCGCCCGCAGGCTCAGCCCCTCGACGGCCACGAACTCGTCAAACTTCTTCGAGACGCCGTCCAGCACCAGCGTCGCGTCCGGTTGTTCCAAGCAGGCCCCTCCAAAGATTTCGCGTCGGGTTATACGGGCGCGGTCAGATTAAAGTTTAGCGCGGCGGCGGGGCGTGATATGATGCGCGCGTTTCCCCGGCCTCCGCGCCCGACAGGTATCTTCCATGAACGCTTGCGTCCCGGCCCGCCGCCGCACCCGCCTCGCCCTGCTCCTCGTCTGCCTGTGCGCGGGCGGCGCGCGCGCCCAGCAGCCCGAACCCACACCTGCGCCGTCCGACGAGATCATCCGCGTCAGCACGGAACTGGTGCAGACCGACGTGGTCGTCTTCGACAAGCAGGGCAAGTTTGTGGACGGGCTGCGCGCCGAGGATTTTGATCTGCGCGTTGACGGCCGCCCGCAGACCGTCGCCTTCTTCGAGCGCGTCCGCGCCGGGAGCCTCAACGAGGAGGCGCAACTGGCCGCCGCGCGCGGCGGGCGCGACCGCGCCGACGGCGCGCCCGCCGCGGCCGCCGTCCGCCCGCTCGACCGCGGTCGCCAAATCTTCTTCTTCGTGGACGACCTGCACCTGTCCGCCGCCAGCCTCGTGCGCACGCGCGAGTTGCTGCTGAACTTCATAGATAAGCAGTTGGGCCAGAACGATCAGGTGGCGGTCGTGACCACGAGCGGGCAGGTCGGCTTCCTGCAACAGCCGACCGACGATCAGGACGTGATGCGCGCCGCCGTCCAGCGACTCTCTTTCCGCGAGTTGAACGCGCGCGACATGTCCTCGCCGCCCATGAACGCGATGGACGCGCTCAGCATCGAGCGGAACGATTCGAGCGTCGTCAGCGCCTTTGTGGACGCGACGCTGCGCGAGATGCCTGCGCCCAGCCGGCCCGGCGGCACGGGCGGCGGCACGTCCACGGGGCCGAACAACCAGTCGGCGCGCGCCGTGGCCGAGAACCAGGTGCGCGCGCGCGCCTCGCAACTCATCCAGCAGATCACGTCCGTCGCCACGCAGACGCTCGGCAGCCTCTACAACCTGCTGCGCACCACCTCGCAACTGCCCGGCCGCAAGCTCGTCTATTTCATCTCGGACGGCTTCGTTATCAACACCAGCCAGGGCGACGTGCTCGACCGCCTGCGTCGCGTGACGGACGCGGCCGTGCGCTCCGGCGTCGTCGTGTACACGCTGGACGCGCGCGGGCTGTCGGCGTCGCTGCCCGGCGTGCCGGACGTGAGCGTGGGGCGGGCGGTTGACCCGACGGGGCGGCTGGCGATGAGCGCGGGCAACGAGACCTCCGCGATGCAGGAGCCGCTGCGCGTCATCGCGGGCGACACGGGCGGGCGCGCGCTCCTGAACACCAACGCGCTCACGAACGCGATCACGCAGGCGCTGGAAGAGACCTCGGTCTATTACCTGCTGGCGTGGCGGCCGGCGCAGGAGGAGATGCGCGGCGGCAAGTTCCACCGCATCGAAGTCGAAGTCAAAGGCCGCCCGGAGTTGAGCGTGCTCGTGCAGCGCGGCTTCTTCACGGAGTTGCCGGAGGAGCAGCACAAGCGCGACGAGGCGAAGCGCGACAAGGACAAAGACAAACGTGTGGCGGTGGCCAACAACAATGCCGCACCGGCGGCCGGCACGACGCCCGCCGTCGCCATGCCGCACCCCGCGCTCCTGACCGCGCTCCGCTCCTACGCGCCGCGCACCGCGCTCCCGACAGCGCTCACGCTCAACTACTTCAACACGCCGGAGTACGGGGTGCTGCTCGCAAGCTCCTTGCAAGTCGTGGTCGAGCCGCCCGCGCCGGGGCAAACGAAGCGCGTGGACGTGATCGGCGCGATCTACGACGCGCAGGGCGGCGCGACCGCCTCGTTCGAGCGTCACATCACGGTCTCGCCGAAGCCGCAACAGCAGGCGGAGGCGGGCGCGCAGCCACAGCCGCCGAACGCGCCCGAACCGCAACGCGTGATCGTCACGCACCAGACGAAGATCGCGCCCGGCATCTACCAGGCGCGCATCGCCACGCGCGAGGTCGAGACGGGGCGCACGGGCAGCGCCGCGCAGTGGATCACGATCCCTGCGCTCGCCGACGGCAAGCTCGTGCTCAGCAGCATCTTCCTCGGCGAGCGCCCGCGCACGGCCGAGGGCGGCGCGGGCGCGCAGGCCCCGCCCGCACAGGCGCTCGTCAATCCCGACCGCCACTTCGCGCGCACCTCCGTTCTGCGCTTCGTGCTCTACATCTACAACGCCGCCCGCACGGGTCAGGCGGGTGCGCCCGACGTGGCCTTGCAACTGCAAATCTTCCGCGACGACCAGCCCGTCATCACCGCGCCGCTCCGGAAGGTGCAGACCGAAGGTCTGACCGACTTCGCCGTCATCCCCTACGCCGCCGAGTTAGACCTGGGCGGACTGCCCGCCGGCCGCTACGTCCTGCAAGCCACCGCCATAGACCGCACGGCCAAGACCAGCGCCGCGCAGCGCGTCAAGTTCACCGTTGATTGAGCCGGGCGCGCTATGGTGTGGCGTCAGGCCCCTAGCCTTCCGTAACAATTGCTGGTCATCATCCTTGTCGAGCCAGATAGGGTAGGCCGCAGCCCGTCGCGTGTGATGCGTTTCGCCTACCATCCGGTAAGGAGCGGCCTATTCCCGCATATAATCTCAGATGTGCGACTCTTCTCTACGCGCAACTGAGAACGGCTGTCAGGCCGCCTTCGGATGCAACAAGAAGAATCTTCATTTATCAAACGCCGACCGATGCGCGTCTCTAACAACCAAGGCAGCATACCTGATTGTGGCGGCGGCATGGTTTAAGGTTGTTGCGATGTTTGACGGACGAAGGATCGTTAACGCTGGAATCCAGTTGCGGGTCGGAAAGTGAGAGACGGAAATAGACATTTAACGCCGCCTCAGTCGCCGCCCGCCCGGTGCTGTTGACCTTCGGCAGTCAAACAGGAATTGATGGGTTCGGGCAGGTCGGCGACAAAAGGCGAGTTCTGCCAGACGCTCGCGTGCGGCGAATGTCATTTGGATATGTAGCTGGGTCAGTATCCGGAGGGTTGGCAACGACGATTCATCATCCGGTCGGGACGGAACAGAGAGAGATCAGCCGACATCCAGATCAGCCAAGCTGACGATCATTCCACCGCGCTCTTTAAAGCGAAGACTGACGGAGCCGACCAAATCTATTTTGATCTCAATCGAGCCTACGCCCTCATAGCGAAAGTACGCATCAAGCCCCCTGTAGCGAACGACGCCTCCCCACGTCATCTTAGTCCACGGGAGCTTGTCATTCGTGTACCTGTCCAGTTTTTTGTCGCCGAGGTCGAGAATGAGGATGTCCCCCATCCCAGTCACTTGAATGGTGTGATGCCCGCTCCAGTGTGGAAACTGGGACTTTTTCGGCATGATCATGTTGCCCCCGTCAACGAAATATCCCCACAGGTAATCGCTCGTTATTGCTACGTCGAACATATAGTTCTCCTTTTCAGAGTGCGGCCCAACAAGGAACTTGATCTGTCCTCATCCAGACCCCGCAAAGTCACCCTCTCTGAGTCTGCGTGTCAGGTCAAAAGCAGACGACGAATTGACTGCAACCCATTGTCTCTGTTTACGGCTAAGACCTTTTCGACGTGCTGATCGTTTTCTTACGGTGAGGATTTTCCGCTCGGCGTGAAGTGCCTGCCACTTGCCGAAAACATGGCACTCAAAGATACCTTCGGCAATCAGAGAGCAGATAACCTGGTTCTCATTACTTCAAGCATTTTCATCTGCTCGATGTGGGTGCGCATGGAATACTGCCGCATAGTATCATCATCCCTCTCCGCTGACAAAACAATTCTGCTGCTCGTCGGTGCGGTTTAAGTCGGCGGTTCATAGGCGCGACAGTGAAAAGACCCGCGTCTCCGAAACAATACGATTGACTTAAGCGCGTTTTTGACATAAAAACCTTCTCGCCTTTCAGTGCCTTCCCTATCGCAGTTTTCGTTGCGGACGAAAACCCCTTCCCCCGCGACCGCAAAACCCGACAACCATGCGCGTCCACTACAAGCTAATTGCGCTCGTCCTGCTGTTGCTCTCGGCCGCGCTCGCGCCCGCCTGCAACCGGCATCGCGCGCCGCAGCCGACGCTCGAAGCCGTTGACCCGATTGATCGGCGCACCAACCTGCCCGTTGGCGAGCCGGTCAAGCGCGACCTCGCCGAGATCAAACAGGCGGGGACGCTGACCGTGCTCGCGCCCTACAACTCGACCACCTATTTCATCTACCGCGGCGAGCCGTTCGGCTACGAGTACGAGTTGCTGCAAGCGTTCGCGCGGGAGCAGGGCGTGGCGCTGAAGATGGTCGTGGCGACCGACCCGAAGAGTCTCTACGCGCTGCTCAACAGCGGCGAGGGCGACATCGCCGCCGGCCGCCTCGTCCCGACGCCGGAGGACGAGGCGAAGGTCACGTTCACGCGCGCCCTCTATCACGCGCAGCCGGCGCTCGTGCAGCAGGAGCAGTCGCCCGCCGCCGTCTCGCACGCGGCCGAGCAGGCGCTCAAGCCCGGCCCCGCCGACGAGTTGCCGGAGGTGGACATAGAGGCGCGGCTCATCACGCGCCCCGCGCAGTTGGCCGGGCAGACCGTCACCGTGCCGGAGAAGTCTCCCTACCAGCGGACGCTCGTGGAACTCTCCGACGAAATATCGGGCGACATACACGTCGTCGAGATGGGCGGCGAGATACAGGACGAGGCGCTGGCGCAGAAGGTGGCGCGTGGCGAGGTGCAGTTCACGGTCATCCAGGACAACCTGGCCCAGTTGAAGGAGGCGGAGTTCAAGAACCTGAAGGTGCGCCCCATCATCGGCCGCTCGCACAGCGTCGCCTGGGCCGTCAGGAAGAACGCGCCGGAGTTGGCAGCGAAACTGAACGAGTGGATCGAGCACAAGCAGAACGGGACGCTATTCGACCGGCTCTATAAGAAATACTTCGTTGACCTGCGCGCCCACGTCGAGCACATGGGGAGCGAGTATCTCACGTCCGCCACCGGCAAGCTCTGCGAGTACGACGACCTGCTCAAGCAGCACGCGCCGGAGCTTAACTGGGACTGGCGGCTGTTGGCGGCGCAGACCTTTCAGGAGTCGCGCTTCAAACCTGACGCGCGCTCCTGGGCGGGCGCGGTCGGCTTGCTGCAACTCATGCCGGCGACGGCGCGGGAGTTCGGCGTGCGCGACCCGCTCGACCCGGCGGACAACGTGCAGGGCGCGGTCAAGTTCCTCACCTGGCTCGACCGCTACTGGCGCGAGCGCATCACGGACGAGGACGAGCGGCGCAAGTTCATCCTGGCTTCCTACAACTGCGGCGCGGGGCACGTGGACGACGCGCAGCGCCTCGCGGAGAAGTACGGCGGCAACCCGCTCTCCTGGGACGACGTGTCCTACTGGCTGCTGCAACTCTCGACCCAGCAGTTCACGACCGACCCGGTGGTGAAGTTCGGCTTCTGCCGCGGGCTTGAGCCGGTCAACTACGTCAGCTTCATTCTCGACCGCTACGACCACTACAAACAGTTCGTCGCCCACCGCACGAGGCAGACCGGCTGCCGACAGCATGACTTAATGCTTGCCAGCGGCCGGCGCTCACGCTTCGAGCGCGATGCGGCGCGCTGAGATGATCTGGCCGGCGGCACGCAACTCGTCGAACGTCTGATCGTCGAGCCGCGCGTCGGTGGCGATGACGGCCATGGCTTCGCCGCCGCGCTCGTGGCGGCCCAGGTGGAAGTGGCTGATGTTGACGCCGCGCGCGCCGAGGATCGTGCCGATGCGCCCGATGACGCCAGGCACGTCCACGTTGCGCGTGACGAGCATGTGCCCCGCAGGGATCGCCTCGATGCGGAAGCCGTCAATCTCCGTGATGCGCCCCTCGCGCGCCGCGCCGAAGAGCGCGCCGGAGACGGTGTGCTCGCCGCCCGTCGTCAAGACGCGCGTGCGGATCGCCGGTAGCTGCTCGCCCGCGCCGCCGTGCAGGTAAGAAGTCTTGACCGCGATGGCGCGCTCCTCGGCGATGAGGAAGGCGTTGACGACGTTGACGCGCGCGCTCATGTCGCGCAGGAGGCCGGCGAGGAAGGCGCGCGTGACCGGCGCGGCGTCAAGCTCCGCGATCTCACCCGCGAACTCTATCCGCACCTCGCGCACCGGCTCGTCAACCAACTGCGCCTGGAAACGACCGAGCCGGCCCGCGAGCGTAAGATACGGCTGCAAGACGTGTAGCTCCTGCGCGCCGAGCGCCGGGGCGTTGACCGCGCCGCGCAGCGCGCCGGTCAGAAAGTAGTCGCGCATCTGCTCGGCGACCGTCAGCGCGACGCCCTCCTGCGCCTCGCGGGTCGAAGCGCCGAGGTGTGGCGTCGTGATGACCTGTTCGAGTTGCAGCAAAGGGTGATCGGCGGCGGGCGGCTCCTGCTCGAACACGTCGAGCGCCGCGCCCGCGACGCGCCCCTCTGTGAGCGCGTCGTAGAGCGCGCGCTCGTCCACGAGTCCGCCGCGCGCGCAGTTGATGACGCGCGCGTCCGGTTTCATCTGCGCCAACTCCTTCGCGCCGATGATGCCGCGCGTCTCGGCGGTCAAGGGCGTGTGCACGGTCAGGAAGTCTGCACGCGCGCAGACCTCCGCGAGCGGCAGCAACTCCAACTCGAAGTCGCCCGCCTGCTCCGGCGCGACGAACGGGTCGAAGGCGACGACCTTCATCCCAAAGGCGAGTGCGCGGTGCGCGACCACGCGCCCGATGCGGCCGAGGCCGACGACGCCAAGCGTCTTGCCGCGCAACTCGACGCCGATAAATTTCTTGCGCTCCCACTTGCCCGCGCGCAAGGAGGCGTGCGCCTGCGGCACACCGCGCGCGAGCGCGAGCAGGAGCGCCATCGTGTGCTCGGCGGTCGTCAGGGTGTTGCCGTCGGGCGCGTTCATCACGATGATGCCGCGCGCCGTGGCCGCCGCCACGTCTATGTTGTCCACGCCGACGCCCGCCCGCCCGACGGCGCGCAAGCGCCCGCCCGCGTCCATCAACTCCGCCGTCACCTTCGTCTCGCTGCGCACGACGAGACCGTCGTAATCCGGCATGAGCGCGCGCAACTCCGCGCCGCTTAAGTTCGTCCGCTTCTCCACGTCGAACCCTGCGGCCTTGAGCGGCGCGAGTCCGCTCTCGCTCACGTCGTCGGAGACTAAAATTTTTGCCTGTGTCATGGGTGTGGGGATTATAGCGGTTTTCATTTCGGGGTGTCGCGCCCGCGAGGTAGTGCTAAACTCTGGATAGTGGTTCAATGTGAGCTTGCCTGAGTGCGAAGGCGGCACTCACCACAGAGGCACAGAGGGCCCAGAGATAGCACAGAGGCTTGAATGGCAGCCGGCCTCCGTGCCCCCTCCGTGCCCTCTGTGCCTCTGTGGTGCACCGCCGCTTTCATAACCACTCTAGCCGACAAGGGAGACTGTAAGAAAGTGATCACCACCGTCTGCCTGGACAGCAGCGCGAAGAAGTTTACGGACGACTGCCGCGTGGCCGACATCAGCGAGTTGCGCGCGGCAGAGCAGAACATCGTCTGGGCCGACGTGAGCGATCCGACGAGCGAGGATTTCATCGAACTGGCCGAAGAGTTCGGCTTCCACCACCTCTCAATTGAAGACTGCCGCAACGAGCACCAGCGCCCGAAGGTCGAAGAGTACAAAGGCTACTACTTCATCGTGCTCTACGAGGCGCAACTCGCGGGGCCGAGCGACCGGCTGGAGCTACGCGAGCTAAACATCTTCCTCGGCAAGAACTATCTCGTCACGGTACACAGCCGCCCGATCCGCGCGATTGCCACGGCGACGCGCCTCTGGCACGAGTGGACGGATCGCGCCGAGCAAGGGTCGGGTCTGCTCGCTTATCTCCTGATTGACGCTATCGTGGACGACTACCTGCCGCTGCTCGACGTGATCAGCGAGCGCATGGACGAGCTAGAGGATTCGATCTTCGGCGAGTTCCGCACGGAGTCCATCGAAGAGATTTTCAGCATCAAGAAGAAGCTGCTCTACCTGCGCCGCTCGATCACGCCGCTCCGCGACGTTTTTAACACGCTCCTGCGGCGCGAGCAGCCGATCTTCTCGCGCGAGACCCACGTCTATTTCCAGGCCGTGTTCGACCACCTCATCCGCGTCGCCGACACGATAGACACCTTGCGCGACATGCTCAGCTCGACGATGGACGCCTACCTCTCGGTCGCCGGCAACCGCATGAACCAGATCATGAAGCGGCTGACCTCGATCTCGACCATCCTGATGTCCGTGACCTTGATCGCCGGCATCTACGGGATGAACTTCATGTTCATGCCCGAACTACATTGGCGCTACGGCTACGTCTTCGCCCTGCTCTCGATGGTCGCCGTCGGGCTGGCTCTCTACGTGTACTTGAAGAAGGTTAAATGGCTATGAAGCGCAGACCCGATCAGCGGCGGCGGCGGAAGGGCGACACGGCGCGGCTCGCCGCCCGGCTCGCCCCGCTCGAAGAACAGGAGACGCGCGCCGCAGAGAGGCAGGACGGTCGCGGTGCGAGCAAGGGCGCGAGTCAGGAGAACGGCGCGATCATCGTTGACGCGAACAACCTGAATCTCCCGAAAGGGATCAACGACGAGCGCGAGGAGAGCGGAAATAACTTCTTCGGCATCGAGCCGCTGGTGCTGTTCATCCTCGGCGGGATGCTCCTCTTTATCCTCTTCATCGCCTGGCAAATATCCCGCATGCCGCCGCCCGGATAGAGTGAAGTAGGGCAGAGGGCGGAACGTAACCACGAAAGCACACGAAACGACACGAACAAAAATGCACGAATATAGAAGCTGTAGTTCGTGTCGTTTCGTGTGCTTTCGTGGTTATCTTTCCCATACCCATTCTGTTCTTCACCCCTACATCGGGCCGCCGGTGTCGCCACCGTCGGCGCGACCGCCGCCGCGATCCGGGTCGGACGTGCCGTCGGGCGCGGGGCCGGCGTCGCTCGTGTCGCCCGCTGCATCGGTCGTCGCGCCGCCGACCTGTGCTGTCTCTTCAAGCTCGGCCAGGGTTTCGCTGCTGGTCGCTTCCTCTTTGCGGGCCGCGTCGGCGGCGGGCGCGGTCTGTCGCTCTTTCGCTTCCATCGTCCTCACTCCTTCGGTAGTCAGAACAGCAGGTAGATTGCGGTTACGAACGCGAGCAGCGCGGCGGCGTAGAAGCCGGCGAGCACGTCGTCCGCCATGATGCCGAGACCGGCCGGCAGCCCTTCGAGCCGGCGGATCGGATAAGGCTTCCAGATGTCGAACAGGCGGAACGCGAGGAAGCCGACCAGCAGCACGCCCCGTCCGCCGGCCGGCACGAAAGCGAACGTGATCAATTGCCCGACCACTTCATCAATCACCACCGCGCCGGGGTCTTTGCGCTTGAGCAGCGCCTCGCAGCGCGACGCCGCCCACACACCCGCCAGCCCCAGCCCGACAATCAACAACAGCACGAGCACGTTCAGCAACACCGCCGACGGCGGCATGGGCCATCCTGCCGCGCGCGCTTCCGCATGCAGGCGCAAGCTCGCCACACGCAGGCCCAGGTACACGAGCACCCCCACGAACGATCCCCAAGTGCCCGGCGCAAGCGGGATCAGACCGACGCCGCACGTCGCCACCGCCAGCGCCACGTAATCGCGCCAGCCCCGCACAGGCGCGCGCGGCAACAGCGCGGCGTCTGTCACGATCACATGCTGCGGATCGTCGCTCGACTCTTTCATGAAGTAGTAGGCCGTAGGCGGTAGGCAGTAGGCAGTAAGAGCAGTTTTTGTTTTAACTGCCTACTGCCTACCGCCTACGGCCTACTGTTCTCGACAATGTGTCCGATCAGATCGTACTCGTGCGCGGCGGTGATGCGGACGTTGACGAAGTCGCCGGGCGCGGGCGTCATGCCTGCGGGGGCATCGTTGATGAGGACGCAGCCGTCTATGTCGGGGGCTTGCGTTTCGAGCCGCCCCTGCCACAGCAGTTCGCTCTCCTTCGCGGGGCCTTCAAAGAGCACGCGCACCTGCGCGCCGACGCGGGCGCGGTTACGCCTGCGCGAGATGCGCGCCTGCTCTTTCATCAGGCGCGCGCGCCGCCGCCGCGCCACGCGCGGATCAATCTTGTCCGGCAACTCGTAAGCGGGCGTTCCCTCTTCGTCCGAGTAGGTGAAGACGCCGACCCGATCAAACTCGACGTTGTGCACGAAGGCCAGCAACTCCGCGAAGTCCTCTTCGGTCTCGCCGGGGAAGCCCGTGATGAAGGTGGTGCGCACCGCCAGCCCTGGCACGCGCGCACGGACGCGCTCGATCAGCCGTTCGAGGCTCGCGCGGTTGCCGCCGCGCCGCATCAGCTTCAACACGTTTTGCGAGGCGTGCTGCAAGGGCATGTCGAGGTACTTGACCGCCTTCGGCTCGCTCGCCAGCACGTCCAGGAATTGATCGCTGATGTGCGTCGGGTAGGTGTACATCACGCGCACCCATTCGACGCCGTCGAGCCGCGCGAGTTCGCGCAGCAGGTGGGCGAGACCGTCCTGCTGGCCCAAGTCTTCGCCGTAGCGCGAGGAGTCCTGCGCGACGAGGATCAATTCTTTGACGCCCCGCGCGACGAGCGCCTGCGCCTCTGCGACGACCGAGCCGAAGCGGCGGCTGCGAAAATGGCCGCGCATCTGCGGGATGAAACAGAACGCGCACGGGCGGTCGCAGCCCTCGGCGATCTTAATGTACGCGCTGTAGCCGGGCGTGGCGAGCACGCGCGGCGTTGACTCGTCGTACAGATAGGTCGCGCTCTGGTTGCCGAGCGAGATGACGGGAAGCTGCCGGGTGTTAACTTTCTCGTCGCAAACCTGCGTGATGTCGTTAATCTGATTCGTGCCGATGAAGGCGTCAACTTCGGGCATCTCCGCGCGCAGCTCGTCGCGGTAACGCTCGACCAGGCAGCCCGCGACGACGAGCCGCCGGCACTTCCCCGCCGCCTTCAGCCGCGCCGCGTCGAGGATCGCGTTGATTGACTCCTGCTTCGCCGCATCAATGAAGCCGCACGTGTTCACGACCAGCGTCTCCGCCTCCGACTCGTCGCCTGTGATCTCGTAGCCCGCTTCTTTGAGCCGACCCATCATCACTTCGCTGTCAACCAGATTCTTCGGACAACCCAGACTGATGAAACCAATTTTCTTCATAAAGCTTGCCGAGTGACGGATGAAAGCCGTGAATCGTGAATCGTAAATCGTGAATAGAGAAAAGCTGTTTTGATCTATTCACGATTTACGATTCACGATTAGCTAACTTGTCGCCGCATTTCCATTCCCTTCCAGATTCTGTAACCAGGTCTCGACGCGCGCGGCTTCGGCGGGCGACAGATCGTGCGGGCCGAAGCGGACGCGGTTGTAGGCGCGCGTGACGAGCAGCGCCTCGGATAGGCCCGTCGCCGTGGCGAACTCAAGCGGCGTCTGATCGCTGGCGCGGCGCAGACCGCGCGCCGCGAGCGCCGTGTTCATGCGTTCGTAGAACGCGACGGCCGAGCGCCCGCCGTTTGCGGCCGGCGCGCGCTTGCCGCCCAGGAGCAGACGGCGCAGACGCCGGGCGGCGATGAGACACAAGCCGGCGGCCGTGAATACTAAGAGCAGCAGAGGCGCGTTGCCGACGAAAGGCGGCCGCTGCGCCGCGCCGGAGGCGGACACCTGCCGCCACCAGGCTTGCAGGCGCGCGCGCAGGTCGTCGGCGATCTGACCGGCCGTCTGGCGGTAGATGCCGAGGCTGCTGCGGACTGACGACGCGAGCGAACGTTGCTCCTGTTTATCATAGGCGACGACGTATTGAATCCAAAACAACTCCAGCGCCTCGGCGTACTTGCGGAAGGGCCCCAGCCAGCCCGCGGCTTGTGTGCCTCCGGGGCGGCCCTGTTCGGGCGTCGGATCGAAGCTCACCCAAGCGTCGTTCTGCGGGAAATAGACTTCGACCCACGAGTGCGCGTCCGCCTGCCGGACGGTGTAGGCGTCGGCCGCCTCGTTGTACTCGCCTTGCTGAAAGCCGTTGACGACGCGCGCGGGCACGTCCAGCGTGCGCATCATCACGGCCATGGCGGTCGAAAAATACTCGCAGTGGCCGGCGCGCACGCGGAACAGGAAGTCGGCGAGCGGGTCTGCGCCGCCGGCCGTGCGGTCGAGCGAGTAGGTGAAGTCGTGGCTCAGATGCCACTCGATGGTGCGGGCGGCGTCGTAATTCGTGCCGGCGCGTGCGCCGACGACCCACTGGCGCGCGAGTTGGAAGACGCGCGGGTCGAGGTTGTCGGGCAGTTGCAGGTAGCGCCGCGCGGCGCGCGGGACTTGCCCGTTGTCCAGTTGCAGCAGCGCGAGCGGTGGATCGTTCGTGTCCGAGTAGGCGCGGTAGGTGATGCGCTCCTGCGGGTGCAGGCGCGTGGCGAGACCGCCTTCGGCGTCGCGGCGGACGTAGGGGAGCGCGCCCTGCACGGCGATGGCGCGCGGCGCGATGAAGAGGATGGGCGTGTCCATCGGCTCGACAAAGAAGGTCTGCGTCGTCAGGCGTTCGAGCGCCTCGGTCGTGTCGAACCGGAACAGACCGCGCTCGCCGCCCGCGAGGTAATCGTTCTTGTCCACCGTCCTGCGCCACGCGCGGCCGTCAAACTCGTCGAGCGCCACGCCGCGCCAGCGCAGCGCGTGCGGCTGCGCCGTCTGCGGCGTGTCCACGCGCACGTGCATGACGACCTGGTTGCTGCGGTTTAAGCGACCAAGCTCGCCGATCTTCACCTCGTCGGAGAAGCCGACGAGGCCGGTCAGGCCACCGTCGGCGCGCGAGAGGGCGCTCGCGCCGGAGCGCGGCGTGATGAAGAAGATTGGCAGCGCCAGCGTGAAGATGAGTACGAGCAGGCAGAACGCGACGACGGCTAGGCGGCGGGCCTCGCCCCGCACGTCTATGCGTCTGCCGCCACGTCCCCGCGCGCTGCCGAGCAGACCCGCACGCGGGGCGCGCACGAAGCGCGTCTCCTGCGCGGGCACGTTGCGCCGCGCGCGCCTGATCTCGAACGCCACGACGGTCGAGAGCGCGCAGAACATGAAGAGGCAGAGCGAGGCGAGGAAGTGCGGGCTGACGCTCAGGCCCGCCGCCAGCAGGACTTCAAAGAAAGAGATGAGGTAGAGGAACAGCCAGTCGCGGTCGGCCTTCTTCTGCCAGAGCTTAATCGCGGAGAGGAACAGGACGAAGTGCGTGAGCGCGCCCAGGTTGATGCCCGCGCGTTCCGCGCCGCCGGTCTGAAATTTCCAGTCGAGGTAGAAGAGCGGCAGAGACAGCAGCACAACGGCGAGGCCAGCGCGATCAGGCAGTTGCCACTTCGAGCCTTCGAGCTTCCACGTGCCGACGAGCAGCGCGGCGAACGCGGCGGCCAGCGGCAACCCTAAGCCGCCCGCGACCACCAGCGCCAGCGCGCCGCAGGCGAGCATCGCGTAAGACGAAGCGCGGAAGTAGGTGTCGAAGCTCACGACTCTTTTGATGCCGCGCCGCGCGCGGACAGACGATAAGCCAAATCCGCCCGCACGCTATTTTTTCACCAGCCGAATCTCGAACAGCTTCGGCCACAGCTTGCCGGTGACGAACAGGCGGTCGGTTGCCTCGTCGTAGGCGATGCCGTTGAGCACGTCGGTCGAGGCCGTGCGCTCGGCGGGCGGGAGCAGGCCCGTCAGGTCTATGACGCCGACCACCCGGCCCGTCTGCGGCTCGATGCGGACGACGCGATCCGTCTGCCAGACGTTGGCGTAGATTTCGCCTTTGACGTATTCGAGTTCGTTAAGCTCGTTCACGGGCCGGCCGTCGAGCGAGACGTTGATCGTGCGCTTCGTCTCGAACGTGGCGGGATCGAGGAAGCGTATGCGGTTCGTGCCGTCGCTCATGATCAGGTAATTGTTGTCGTGCGTCAGCCCCCAGCCCTCGCCGGTGTAGGCGAACTCGCCGAGTTGCTGGAAGGTCTCCGGGTCGTAGATGAAACCTTTTTGCGCCTGCCAGGTCAGTTGATAGACGCGCCCGCGAAAGACCGTCATGCCCTCGGCGAAGAACTGCGCGGCCACGTCCACCTTCTTTATGACGCGTCCCGTCTCCAACTCAACCTTGCGCAGGCTCGACTCGCCGTTGAGGCCCGTGCTCTCCCACAAGAGGCGGTCGCGGTAGATCAGCCCTTGCGTGAAGGCGGCGGGGTCGTGCGGGTAGACGTGTTTGACCTCGTAGCCGTAGGTCTGAACGGGGCCGGACGCCGTGCCCGTCCGCGCCGTGTTGTCAGAGCAGCCGCTCACGGTTAGTAGCAGGGTCAGCAGCAGAGTTTTCCAGGGCAGACAGTACATGCGGGTCTTCGCCGAATCCTTCGCGCGCAGGGAGTTAGCCGACGCAGCAATTGTCGCAGACCGGCGGAAAATTCAAAAGCCCGCCCAAAGCTTATGCCTTGAGCGGGCTTTCGTGAATTAATCCCGGCGGCTTCCTACTCTCCCACGCAGCTTCCCACGCAGTACCATCGGCTCTAAGAGGCTTAACTTCCGTGTTCGGGATGGGAACGGGTGTGACCCTCTCGACAAAACCACCGGAAAACTTGTCAAACGGAGAAGCGCGCGTCGTGGCCCTTCTCGTTCAGAGAGCTTTGAGAATCGAATAGTGTTGTCGCCCGTGAAAAACTAACTGTGCGAAGCGCGACCGTCAAATTCGCCCGCCTGATTTTGCTGGCGAGTAAATTTTATGGTCAAGCCATGGGACTGATTAGTACTGGTAAACTGAACGTGTTACCACGCTTACATTCCCAGCCTATCAACGTGGTGGTCTACCACGAGTCTCACTGGCAGGATTAATCTCTGGTCTGGCTTCACGCTTAGATGCATTCAGCGTTTATCCATGCTCCACATAGCTACCGAGCTATACCGTTGGCACGATAACTCGTACACTAGAGGTGGATCCAACCCGGTCCTCTCGTACTAAGGTCAGATTCCATCAATCCTGCTACGCCCACACCAGATAGGGACCGAACTGTCTCGCGACGTTCTAAACCCAGCTCACGTACCGCTTTAACTGGCGAACAGCCAGACCCTTGGGAGCTTCTGCACCCCCAGGATGCGATGAGCCGACATCGAGGTGCCAAACCCTGCCGTCGCTGTGGACGCTTGGGCAGGATCAGCCTGTTATCCCCGGCGTACCTTTTATCCGTTGAGCGACGGCCCTTCCATACAGAACCGCCGGATCACTAACTCCTACTTTCGTACCTGTTCGACGTGTATGTCTCACAGTCAAGCGGGCTTATGCGTTTACACTCTACGGCTGATTTCCAAACAGCCTGAGCCCACCTTCGAGCGCCTCCGTTACGCTTTAGGAGGCGACCGCCCCAGTCAAACTACCCGCCTGATAGTGTCCCTCGGCCGGATAACGGCCGTAGGTTAGAACGTAGACAAACGAAGGGTGGTATCTCACCGTTGGCTCCCCCGAAGCCGAAGCCCCGGGTTCACAGCCTCCCACCTATCCTGCGCATCGTTTGCCCGCGTTCACTATCAAGTTGTAGTAAAGGTGCACGGGGTCTTTCCGTCTAGATGCGGGAAACCGGCATCTTCACCGGTACTACAAATTCGCTGTGTCACTCGTTAAGACAGCTCCCAGATCGTTACGCCATTCGTGCAGGTCGGAACTTACCCGACAAGGAATTTCGCTTAGAACTGTTACGCTCAACTTTCGTTAAGGAGTTGGTCATTTCTGCCAACTTCTGCATGTCGCCATGCAGCTCGGACTCTATCTTCACCTAATTACATGTTAGGTGCTTGGCGTATAGTCTCTGAGGATTCTAGCTTGCGCTAGTCTTTCCTGCTGATTATCTGCACCCAACGCATTATCACTGCCTTTCTCAAGGCGAGTAGCGTGGGATACTCAGACGTTCCAGCATTTAGCCAAGTTTTACTAAGGCAGCGGTTGCAACCTTAGGACCGTTATAGTTACGGCCGCCATTCACTGGGGCTTCGATTCGAAGCTTCGCCTTGCGGCTAACCCCTCCTCTTAACCTTCCAGCATTGGGCAGGCGTCAGCCCCCATACGTCGTCTTCACGACTTTGCGGAGACCTGTGTTTTTAGTAAACAGTCGCCTGGGACATTTCTCTGCGACCTGACCGGAGTCAGGCTACCCTTCTCCCGAAGTTACGGGTACATTTTGCCGAGTTCCTGAACGAGTGTTCTCACAAGCGCCTTAGGATTCTCACCCCACCTACCTGTGTCGGTTTGCGGTACGGTCAGCGGAGCAGTTAACCTGAACGAGGCTTTTCTTGGCAGCTGGGGTCAGCAACTTTTTTCCGTCCCGAAGGACGTACTTTCGTCCCCTGCTTTACCCTGATGTCGCCCGGATTTGCCTGAGCGACGGGATATACAGGTTCAACCGGACATCCATCACCGGTCTTGCCTACCCTACTGCGTCCCCCCACAGAACTGCTGCTGGTTCCGGAATTTTAACCGGATTTCCATCGACTACGCCTCTCGGCCTCGCCTTAGGTGCCGACTTACCCTGAGCAGATTAACTTTACTCAGGAAACCTTAGGTTTACGGCGCGCGGGGTTCTCACCCGCGTTATCGCTACTTATGCCGACAAAGTCTTTTCTGATCGCTCCAACGACCCTTCCGGTGTCGCTTCGCAGCTACAGAATGCTCGTCTACCAGACAGTCAGTCGAAACTGACTGAATCCGAAGCTTCGGTGCATGGTTTAAGCCCCGTTGTATTATCGGCGCAGGGCTGCTTGACCAGTGAGCTATTACGCTTTCTTTAAAGGATGGCTGCTTCTAAGCCAACCTCCTGGCTGTCAGTGCTTCCCCACTTCCTTTTCCACTTAACCATGACTTGGGGACCTTAGCTGTCGGTCTGGGCTGTTTCCCTCTCGACCACGAATCTTAGCACCCGTAGTCTGACTCCCGGATATACATTCAACGGCATTCGGAGTTTGATTGGGTTCGGTAACCCTGTGGGGCCCCTAGCCCATTCAGTGCTCTACCACCGTGACGATTCATCCGAGGCTAGCCCTAAAGCTATTTCGACGAGAACGAGCTATCACGAGATTTGATTAGCCTTTCACCCCTAGGCACAGCTCATCCAAACGGTTTTCAACCCATACTGGTTCGGCCCTCCACGTGGTGTTACCCACGCTTCAGCCTGGCCATGCCTAGATCATCTCGCTTCACGTCCGAATACCACAGACTAAACGCCCTGTTCAGACTCGCTTTCGCTTCGGCTCCGACACTTAGTCTTAACCTTGCCTGTGACATTCACTAGCCGGCTCATTATGCAAAAGGCACGCGGTCAGCCAGGACGAACCTTGGCCTCCCACTGCTTGTAAGCAAACGGTTTCAGGTACTATTTCACTCCCCTCACCGGGGTGCTTTTCACCTTTCCCTCACGGTACTGGTTCACTATCGGTCACATCGGAGTATTTAGCCTTACCGGATGGTCCCGGCAAATTCATGCAGGATTCCTCGTGTCCCGCATTACTCGGGTGTCGAAGCGTAACGGAGGGTTCTAAGTTTTCGCATACGCGACTATCACGCGCTCTGGTCAGCCTTTCCAGACTGTTCTGCTAACCTGAACCTTTGTAACTCCTAACTTCGATCCCACGACCCCACGGGGGCATGCCCCCGTGGTTTAGGCTCGTCCGCGTTCGCTCGCCGCTACTGACGGAATCACTGTTGTTTTCTTCTCCTCCGGGTACTGAGATGGTTCACTTCCCCGGGTTTGCTCTCGCCGCCCTATGTGTTCAGGCGGGAGTACTTGAGTAGTGCTCAAGTGGGTTCCCCCATTCGGAAATCTGCG
>Ga0081539_10000022_pt1:60000-356710 | contig 356710 bp, 300 predicted proteins | sample TabmetS4T2R2_FD_71023 | JGI IMG/M metagenome (GOLD analysis project Ga0081539, IMG submission 71023) | Tabebuia heterophylla rhizosphere microbial communities from the University of Puerto Rico - S4T2R2 | ecosystem: Host-associated > Plants > Roots > Rhizosphere ...
TCTGAGGCACGCCGCCAGCGTTGATTCTGAGCCAGGATCAAACTCTCGTTAAGAATTTGTCTCTGGAACATCAACGTACTGGTTGTATCCGTTGATGACTCTTCGCGAGTTTTAGCCGCGAGCTTTATCGCTCGACGGTTGCTCTCAAAGGTCTTTTCTTGGACACGCTCTATCTAGTTTTCAAAGATCGCTTTCTTTACCGAATCCAGACTTAGTTGCGTCCGTGTTCGATCCGGTTGCCTGATAGACGACGATTTCTCGTCGCAAGCAAAACGCAACCTTAGACGATTGCGCCCAACCTTGTCAAGCACGGTCGGCTTAAGACGCCCCGACCGTCGCTTCCGTTGCCCCGATCCGGCGGCTTTCACCGCCGATAAAACGGCCGCCCCCTTTCCCAAACATCTCTGAAAGAGAAGCGGCTTTAGACCAACGCACTCGGTTGTTTGCTTGAATGTCAATGCGCCGTGTTTCAGGCGAAAAGGCATTATAGGGATTTCGGCCTATTTGTCAACACCGCAGACGAAATATTTTTCAGGGGTGAAACAGCCCACTTTCCGACTTGCTAACAGCCCAGCGCCGCCCACTAAATCACGCTATTTTTTCCGCCCGCTCCGCGCCGCCTCGCCTTGCGGCTCGACGCGCAGAACTCCCCGGTCGTCCCGGTAAGTTTTGTATTTCAATTCTTTAACTTGCCCGTTCTCTTCCGCCCTGACGGTGAAAAACTTGTCGCCGCCGCCGCTCTCAACTTTCAGGGGCAGCCGCCCCTTCAGGTCTGGGCTGCGGTAGGCGGTGTAGTGCTCTTGCCGGCTCTTGTCATAGCCGAGCACGTAAATGCGGTCGAAATCCGGCTCGTCCGGTTTCGGCTCGTCCGTGTTGCTCTTTTCCAGGATCACCCAGCTACCGGGCTGTGCCTCCCGCCCCGCGTTTTTGTCTTTGGCCGCACCGGCATCGCCTGCGTTGACATCGTCCAGCCTGCGCCAAGCGACGAACTCGCGCCCCGTGCGGTAGAAGATGATGTCGCTCGGCACAGTCAACTCAACCTGCCGGCCGTAGACCCAGCCGGCCGGCGCGGGCGAGAAAGACGGATCGAGGCGCACTTTGTACCAAAGCTCGTTCGGCTCTTCGGGCATCTTGGGCGCTTCGGTCTCGGCCTTGCGCCGCCCCGCCCCCTGTGGCACTGCGCCCGTCTTCGGCGCGTCGTCGCTCTCCGCCGTCTCCAAAGACTTAGGCCGAGGCACGCGTTTCCAGCCGACGATTTCAAAGACCGAGCCGCTCTCAAGCTTGAGCAGGATGTCGTCGTTGTTGCTGCGGTCGGGTGAAGAGCGCAGGTTTGTGCTGGCGCGAATCTGCCCTGTGGCCTGTGCGGGCGTGTCCTTGTCCTCCTCCGCCAGCTTGCGCGAACGCTCCAGCAACTCCTGCGGCATGACGTTGCGCGCTTCGATCCAGCCTTCGGTGCGTTCCGCGTCGTGCGCGCGGACGCGCAGCCAGCGTTCACCGTTCTCCGCGGCCGCCGAGTCCAATATGTCCACCACGTCGCCGCGCAGGACTTCCGACAAGTCCGCCGCCACGACGGCAATCGAGCTGCGCACCTGCGCCCGGCGCGCGATGATCACGCCCGTCGTCTCTTTACCGGAGATTGTGCTGCATGCACTCGCCCCGAGCGCGACGAGGATTAGCAGGAACGCTTTCACCTGTGCAGGTATGCTTGCCGTCGCTGGCATGTAGGCTGGCTTTGGAGTGAACTGAAGCTGATCGTTCGTGCTCATGCAATTCAGGCGCAGGAAACTATCTCGCGTGTCCCCGGCCGGCCGTCTCATTGTAACCGATCTGTCGTAATAATTCGCGTTGCGCCCGACTGAGTTGGGGCGCAACAAAGACACGTGTGCGCGCCCCTTCGCTAGCGACCTGTAAGCCGAACGGCTCGATTGCGGCCGCCAGATCGACCTGGACGCTCCCTTTGACGTAATGCTCGGTCAGCGCCGGCCCGCCGGCCACCGTATCCAACGCCTCTAATACAACCTCGTTCCCGTCATGCGCTATGGCCGGCGTTCGACGCTGACGAAACAGCGCGCGGTACACGTCGTCAATCGAGCGTTTGCCGCCCGTCTGCCGGCGCACGCTCAGATCGTAGAGGTAAGCGGCCAGCATGCCTCTATCATAGACCGCCGCCGCCGGGTCGCTCCAACGTCGCCGTGACGCATCGAGCAGCGATAAGCTGCCGACCGCGTCCGCGCTTCTGCTGCGATCAAAAGCCCGCGCCAAACCGTCCAGATAGTTCTGAAAATTCAGATAGCCCAGCCGGACGCCGGCCCGCGCCGCCTCGTACAACGTGAACCCTTCAAAGAACCAGTCATAATCGCCCGTGAGCGTGAGACCGTTCGGCACCCACAGGTGAAACAGTTCGTGCGCGAGCGGCATGCTCAACTGCGCGAGCGCCGCGTTCTTCGACGGCGCGCGCCCCGTGAGCAGCAGCACCGTGCCGCCGCGCGCCGCCGCGCTCCAGACGTGCGGGGCGACCGAACGCGGGAACGGCGCGATCATGACGAGGGCGTCCTTGCGCGGCACAGTGCCGGTCGCATGCTCGTGCTCTTGCAGCACTTCCTGTACGACGTGCGCCGCGTCTTCGTCCGCGAACGCCCAGTCGCCGGCCGACGCCAGCGTGAACGAAAGCGCGCCCGCGCGGCCCTGTCGCCGACGCAAATCAGGCCCGACAAGAATCACGCCAGATTCCGCCTGCGCGAGTTCGTAGCCGCCGTCCGCATTCTGCTCCGCGAGCGCAACGCTCTGCCAGCCTGCGGGCAGGCTCAGGCGCAATTTCACGCCCGCGGCTGGCAGCGGCAGCAGGTCGCCGGGCATCAAAATCCCGCGCTCCGGCGTCAACCAGGAAACGTGCGCGGCGTCGTTGTCTGCCGCCGGTGGATCAAGTTTCAACTCGTAGCGGAAGCTGACGGCCGGGCGCGCTGCCTCGTACTCGCCCGGCGCTAGTTGCCGCACGACTACGGGTGCGCCTTGAGCGTCGCCGAGCGTCAACTGCTCGACCCGCGCGCCGAGTCCGAGCAGACCCGCATACACTGTGCGGAACGACCAGGCGGTAGCGGCTTTATCGCGCCTCCCTTCGACGCTGACGCGCGGCGGCGACAGCGAGACGACACGCAGATGGGCTTCCAAGTTCTGCGCGCGGGCGGCAACGCCGGTCACAAGCACACATAGCAAGCCGAGCACCGCGCGCACAACGCTGCGGCGCGGCAGGCGGGCACGGCGACCTGAAGGCTTGTTCCGTCTGAATTGCTGCGGGCTTGGGATCATGCGCGGCGTGGGACGGCTGTGTGCCAGAGGTTTTTAGTCATAGACGCGCGAGTAATATTTTGACAGGCCGCGCAGATAGATTTATATTTTTTCGTTACCGATTCGTCCCGAACTCTAACATAGTGCGCGAGCGAACGACCAGACTTGAGCAGACGCTGCTGCGCGCGCGACCGAACCGTTTTCGGCGCGGCGTCGCCTGCGTCCTGCTGCTGCTCGTGACCTACAGCGTCACGGTGGAGTTCGTGCACAGTCACGGGCAGGCGCTCCCGGCGCGCACCGCAAATGCGACCTCGATCGGTGACACCTCCAAGGGCGAGACGACGGCGAAACCGTTCTCTTCCGGCGTCTGCCTGCTCTGCCAGTTCCAGCAACAGCTCGCGCACGCACTGTTGCACACGTCCCCGTTCACGTTCCGCCCGCTGTCGCTGACGGCGGCGGTCGTAATCCTGCCGAACCGCTATTTATCAACCACCAGCGCCACGCCGCGCGGACGCGCGCCGCCCTCTGCTTCTCTCGCTTAAACCGTTACCCGCTCGCACCAGCACCCGGATAGCTCGCGCCTGAGATCGAGCCGCCGGGGCGTTGCCACCGAGCGTCACGCCTATGCTCGCACCTCCCTTGCAAGCGCAGGCAGTTCGGCCATAGCGCCGGACTTCAGCAATTTTTGACGGTTCGGCCCGCACAGTGCGGGCACGCGCAGGAGAAGCAAAGATGAAGATCATATCCAGCCTCATGCTGACACTTTTATGCAGCATCGCGGCCTTCGCGCAGTCGCACGTCGGCACGGTGCAGGGCACGGTGCGCGACCCGAACGGCGCGCTCGTGCCCAATGCCGCAGTCACTCTCGTCGAGAGCACGACCGGCTACAAGCAGACCACACAGACGAACGAGCAAGGCGAGTTCAAGCTCGTCAACGTGCCCTTCCACATCTACACCGTCCGCGCGGAGGCGACGGGTTTCCAGCCGGCCGAGAAATCAATTGACCTTGAGACCGCGCTGCCGCTCAGCGTCGATCTGTCGCTGGCCGTCGGCGCGACCAACGAGACCGTCACGGTCACGGCGGAGAGCCAGGTCGTAGAAGCGGACAAGACTTCGTCCGATATAGGCATCGCGCAGACGCTGCTCGAACGCCCGCTCGGCGCAGTGCCTTCGCGCGGCATCGAGGCCATCGTCGCGTCCGCGCCTGGCTTCGCGCCCGACGACAACGGCCGTCTGCACCCGCGCGGCTCGGAATCGCAGGTGCAGTACGTCGTGGACGGCGTGCCGATCACGGACAACCTGTCGGCCATCTTCTCCACCAGCCTCGACGCGCGCACGATGCGGACGGTCGAAGTGCTGACCGGCGGCATCTCTGCCGAGTTCGGCGACAAGCTGGCGGGCGTCGTCAACGTCAACACGCGCTCCGGGCTGGAAGGGCCGACGCAAGGCGGCGTCTCCGTCTCCGGCGGCAGCTTCTCGACCGGCGAGGTGAGCGCGGACTTTGCGACGCACACGAAGAAGTTCGGCTTCCTAACCAATCTGTCGGCGACGACCTCGCAGCGTTATCTCGATCCGCCGACCATCGAAAACTTCCACAACTTCGGGCGCACGGGCAAGGGCTTCTTCCGCCTCGACTACCAGTTTGATCAAAACAACTCCCTGCGCGGCACGTTCCTCTTCGGCGGCTCGAACTTTCAAGTGCCCAACCGGCCCGAACAGGAGCTTGCCGGCCAGGATCAGCGGCAGCGCCTGCGCGACAACTCGGAGTTCATCACCTTCGAGCATATCTTCTCGCCGACGGCGCTCGGCCAGTTCTCCTTCTTCCACCGTGGCAGCAGGGCGCGGCTAACGAGCAACCCGCTCTCGACGCCCGTCGCCGCCTTCCAGGAGCGCGCACTGGATAACACCGGCGGCATCGCGGCCATCTCGATCACGCGCGGCGGGCACAACGTCAAGTTCGGCGGGCAGTTCACCGTCACCCCGCTCGACGAGCACTTCAGCTTCTACCCAACCATGCCGTTTGAAGATTTGACGGACGAGAACGGCAACACCGTGCCGAACCCGGTCAACGCCTTCACGGCCGCCAACCCGTTCGCCTTCGCTGGCCGCAAGACGGGGCGCACCCTCAGCGCCTACGTGCAGGATCGCTTCTCGCCGTTCAAGAACTTCACCGTGGACGCGGGCATCCGTTACGACAACTACCGGCTGCTCATCCACGACGACGCCTTCAGCCCGCGCGTCGGCGTCGCCTATTTCATCCCGCGCACGCAGACGACGTTGCGCGCCTCCTACAACCGCTTCTTCCAGCCGCCGCCGGCCGAAAACCTCCTACTCGCCAGCGCCGCCGCCGCCGCCGCGCTCTCGCCGCTCGCCGTGCTGCAAGGACAATCCGGCGTGCGCCCGATCCTGCCCGACAAGGAGAATTCTTTTGAGTTCGGCGTGCAGCAACAACTGTCGCACTTCCTGCGCGCCAACCTGGCCGTCTATCAGAAGCGCATCCGCAACTTCGCCGACAAGGATCAACTCTTTGACACGGGCGTCATCTTCCCCATTGCCATCTCGTCGGGACGTGTGACCGGCGAAGAGTTGCGTTTGGAGACGACTGACCTTCACGGCTTCCGCGCGCTCGCCTCTTACGCCAACGCCCACGCCTACGGCGTCACGCCCATCGTCGGCGGGCTGTTCCTCGGCGAAGCGGCCGAGAGCCTGGAACATCCGGGGCAGAAGTTCGACGCCGACCACGATCAGCGCAACTCCGTGCAGTTCCAGTTAAGCTACAACCACCGCAGCGGCGTCTATGTCAACTTCAACGGGCGCTACGATTCCGGCTATCCGACGGACGTTGAGCCGGGCACGACGCTCGCCGACTTCATCGCCGCGGGCTTCGATCCTCGCCTCTTTAACCAGATCGACTTCCAACGCGGGCGGACGCGCCCGCGCACCGTCTTCGACTTCTCCGTCGGCGCAGACCTGATGCAAAAAGAGCGCGCCTCGCTTAACCTGCAATTCGACGTGGAGAACCTGACGAACGCGCTCTACCTCTACAACTTCGAGTCGGTCTTCAGCGGCACGCACGTCGGCAGCCCGCGCCGCTTCAGCGGCCGGCTCGGCGTCCGTTTTAAATAACCTGCGCGACAGCTCGCACCAGCCGCCGCCCGCGACGCGTAATCAACGCCATTCGCGGACGGCGGCTTCGTTTTGGGAACTGTCGCGCACGGGCCTGCGTTCTTACCTTTAAGCCGAACGAGCTTTTGCCCTCGCATCGTTGACACGTCTCGGCAAGCGCCGATAGAATGCGGTTCTCGCGTCTGGGGTTGCTGGCGACTTACACCTTGAGGATCAAACCGTGAGTCTCGTCAAGATCATCGTCATCACCATCGCCGTCATTTTGAGCATCCTGTTCTTTGGGCGCTTCCTGTTCTAGCCCGCGGCCGTGGCGTACAACCGCACGAGCGTGCCCCCTCGTCACACTCCGCCGCGTGCCGCCCTGCCCATCTGCCTTATCCTCGGCGGCCTCGTCCTCGTCAGCCTGTCCGGTCTGTGTCTCGCCGTGCGCGCGCAGACGCCCCTGCCGGCCGACGACGAGATAATCAACGTCCGCACAGACTTCGTCACCGTGCCCGCCGTCGTCACGGACGCACGCGGCACGCGCGTCTCCGGTCTCGTCCGCTCGGACTTTGAATTGCGCCTCGACGGCCGCCCCGTGCCCGTTGACTATTTCGCCGCCGGCACGACGCGCGTCGCGCTCCTGTTCGCGCTCGACGCCTCCGGCAGCATCTACGAGAACGTCGCTCGGCAGCGCGAGACGGCGCTCGCGCTCTTGGCCCGCTTCGGCGGCAACTCGCACGTCGCCGTGCTCGCCTTCACCGAACAGCCGCGCCTCCTGCTCCCCTTCACCACCGAGCCTGCGCAGACGCGCGCCGCCTTTCAGGTTGCCGCGCAGCCGAACCACCACACGGCGATCTTCGACGCCGCCCTCGCCGCCGTCCGCGCCTTCAACGAAGCGAAGCTAGGCGCGACCGAACGCCGCATCGTCATACTCATCAGCGACGGGCTGGACACCGCGAGCACGACGCGCGCCACCGCCGTCGCCGCCGAAGCGCAGGCGCGCGGCGTCACGCTCTACGTCATCCACCTGCCGCTCTACACGCCCGCCGATGGCCAACTCATCGTGCGCCGGCCCGCGCGCGGCTTCCGCGAGTTGGGCGAACGAACCGGCGGCAAATATTTTCTCGCGGGCGACGCGCGCGCGGCGCTCGACCCGCACGCCGCCGCGCCCGATCTCGCGCCCGTCTTTCAAGCCATCGCCGCAGACCTGGAAAGCCAGTACGTGCTCGGCTTCTATCCGCCGCCGGACGCGCGCGCCGGCTATCATCGTGTCCAGGTCAGTTTGAGTTTGGCGACCGCGCGCAAGCTGCGCGTCCGACAGCTACGCGAAGGATACAATTTACAACCGTGACAGGTGACGGGTGACAGGTGACAAGATAAGCACTTGTCTTTCCTGTCACCTGTTACGCAAAACCTATGACTGAACATAACGACAGTGGGCTACGCCGAATCCGCCGCGCGCTGTTGAGCGTCTCGGACAAGACGGGGTTGATTGAGTTCGCGCGGGCGCTCGGCCGCTTCAACGTAGAATTGTTGAGCACGGGCGGGACGGCGCGCGCGTTGCGCGAAGCGGGCCTCGAAGTGCGCGACGTGGCGGACGTGACCGGCTTCCCCGAAATGCTCGACGGGCGCGTCAAGACCCTACACCCGCGCGTCCACGGCGGGCTGCTCGCCGTCCGCGACAACGCCGCGCACATGGCCGCGCTCGCCGAGCACGGCATCAAGCCGATTGACATGGTCGTCGTCAACCTCTACCCCTTCGAGCAGACCGTCGCGCGCGCAGGCGTCACGCTCGAAGAGGCCGTCGAGCAGATCGACATCGGCGGCCCGGCGATGATCCGCTCAGCGGCGAAGAACTGGCGCGACGTGACCGTCATCGTCTCGCCTGACAGCTACAACGCCGTGCTCGAAGAGTTGGAACTGGAAGGCGGCGGCATCTCGCTACCTTTTCGCGCCGGTCTCGCGCAGGCGGCCTTCGAGCGGACGGCGCGTTACGACACCGCCGTCTCCCGCTACCTCAACTCGTATCTCGCCGCGCAGATGCAGACCGGAATCGGCGAGCACAGCCCTGCGGCGGCGGAAGCCTTCAGCGACTTTCACCTGCTGAGCATGGCTAAGCTGGACGATTTACGCTACGGTGAGAATCCGCACCAACAGGCCGCGCTTTACGCCTCGGAGACAGGTCTGGGCGTGTCGTTCGGCCCCGACCAGCCCGGCATCGCCCACGCCACACGGCTCGCCGGCAAGGAGATGTCTTACAACAACTACGTGGACGCCGACGCCGCGTGGCAGCTTGTGTGCGACTTCGATGAGACGGCGTGCGCGATCATCAAGCACACGAACCCGGCGGGCGTGGCGTTGGGCGCGACGCCGGAAGAGGCTTACCGCCGCGCGCTCGCGACCGATCCGGTGTCGGCGTTCGGCGGCATCGTCGCGTTCAACCGGGGCGTTGACGAGGCGGCGGCGCGGGCGGTCGTAGAGATTTTCACCGAGGTGGTCGTCGCGCCGGATTTCGCGGCGGCGGCGCTCGAAGTCCTGCGCACGAAGAAGAACCTGCGCGTGCTGCGCGCGGGCGAGCCGACCGTCGCGCAAGGTCTCGAATACAGACAGATCACCGGCGGCATGCTCGTGCAGACGCGCGACACGCACCGGCTGACGCGCGACGCGCTCAAGGTCGTGACCAGGCGCGCGCCGACGGCAGAAGAGACGGCGGCGCTGCTGTTCGCGTGGACGGTCTGCAAGCACACGAAGTCGAACGCCATCGTCTACGCGCGTCCGGGGCAGACGGTCGGCGTGGGCGCGGGACAGATGTCGCGCGTTGACTCCGTCCGCCTCGGCGCGGCGCGCGCGCAGTTGCCCGTCGCCGGCTCGGTCGTCGCCTCCGACGCCTTCTTCCCCTTCCGCGACGGTCTCGACGAAGCTGCGCGGCACGGCATCACCGCCGTTATTCAGCCCGGCGGTTCCGTGCGCGATGCCGAAGTGATCGCCGCCGCCGACGAGCACAACTTGGCGATGGTCTTCACCGGCGTCCGGCACTTCAAGCACTGAGGCCACTTATAACCGACGTTACCAAGCCGGCTATTGCTGGGAGCGCGGGCGTCCCGCCCGCCGTGAGCGCGGGAGCGCGAATAAACGGCCGCGCTGAATATCTAGCTTGAAGGAGAACTAATCCTTGGAGCGTGCGCGCGCACGCTTGGCGGGCGGGACGCCCGCGCTCCCGGCAGCGTGTTGAGTGGTAAACCAAACTGTAAGCCATTCTAAAGATATGGAAGAGTTGTGAGGCGAGCTTGCCCCTGCCCTTAAAGTTAATCTTGGCGCTCTGTCCACTTGCCCTCGTGCCCGCGCATCGTTGATACTTGCGCACGCGCCTAACTCCCGTCCGCGTCTCCCGGAGACCGCGCATAACTACGGCTGTTGTGAAGGGATCAATCCATGCCAGATAACGTGTCCAACCTAGAGCCGAACGGCGAGGCCCAGACGGGCACGCCCGTCCGCTGCCGCTACTGCGGGCAGTTGAACCAGACGCGCGCCGAGGCGAACGGCGCGGCCAAGTGCGGGCGCTGCCGCCTGTCGCTGTCGGACGAGCCGCACAAGAAGTTCGCGGAGTTGAGCAAGCACGAGTACATCCACCCGGCGGACAGCCGCGCGCTCTCGGCGCTGCGCGCGATACCGGGGATCGACACGGCGGTGAAGAAGCTACTGTCGGTCACGGGCGAATCGGCCATCCGCGTCATCTTCATGGCGAGCGCGGTGCGCGTCACGCCGCAGCAATGCCCGGATTTGCACGCCAAGTTGCAGGTCGCCTGCACGACGCTCGGCGTGGACATGCCGGAGCTTTACGTGCAGCAGTCGCCCATCGTCAACGCCTTCACCGGCGGCGTCGAGCGCCCCGTCATCGTGCTCTATTCGGGCTTGCTTGAGCGTTTGACTGATGAAGAGATACTCGCCGTCGTCGCGCACGAGGTCGGGCACATACACGCCGAGCACGTGCTCTACCTGACGGTGGCGCACTTGCTGGAAGCACTCGCCAACGTCGCCATCGCCGCCGCGCCCATTGCCAGCCTCGTCGCGCAGATTCTGTCGGGGACGATGCGCGCCGCGCTCCTGGCGTGGGCACGCCGCGCAGAACTTTCGTGCGACCGCGCCGCGCTCCTCGTCACGCAGAACCCGGACGTAATCGGGCGCACGATGATGAAGCTCTGCGGCGGCACGTTCGCCTCCAAGGTTGACTACGAGCAATTCCTCGCCCAGGCGCGCGACTTCCAGAAGAACTACGACGAGAAGGCGCTCGACCGCTTCTGGGCCGACATCATCACGTCCGGTCTCACGCACCCCTTCCCCGTCTGGCGCGTCTCCGAGATTCTGAAGTGGACGGAGAGCGGCGAGTACGGCCGCCTCATCAACGGCACGGCCGAGAGCGCCGCCGCCTGACGGCAAGCAAACTTGAGCGGAGCGATGATGAAAAGGATTCTTCTGTGCCTGCTATTGTCCCTCGCGGCGCTGCCGTCGGTCGCCACCTTCGCGCAGAAGGGGCGGCAGAAGACGAAAGAGCCGTGCGCCGATACGGCGCGGACGCAGCTTGAGTTGAACGAGTGCGCCAACAAGGACTTTAAGGCCGCGGACGCCGTGCTCAATCGCGTTTACAATCAACTGGCGGCCAAGCTGACAGACGACGAGAAAGCGAAGCTGAAAGAGGTGGAGTTGAACTGGCTCAAGTACCGGGACGCCAACTGCACGTTCGAGGCCGACGCCTACGCGGGCGGCAGCATCGCCCCGTTCACCTATTCGTACTGCTTGGCACGCATGACCAGAGCGCGCACCGCCGAATTGCGGGAGCAGCTTAAGGACAGGGAAAACTAGCCGCTATGATGGAGAATAAGATCGGCATCGTCTTCGGCGTGGCAAACAAGCGCTCGATTGCGTGGGCGTCGGCGCAGGCGCTGGCGGGCGCGGGCGCGCAGTTGGCGTTCACGTACCAGAACGAGCGGCTGCGCGAGAACGTCGAGGGGCTGACGCGCGAGTTGGCGGGCGACCCGCTGCTCGTGCAGTGCGATGTGCAGAAGCCGGAGGAGATCGCGGAGACTTTTAAGCGCGTCGGTGAGCGATACGGGCGGCTGGATTTCCTCGTCCACTCGCTCGCCTTCGCCCCGCGCGAGGCGCTCGAAGGCGAGTTCGCCGCGACGACGCGTGATGCTTTCATCACCGCGCTCGACATCAGCGCGCACTCGCTGACGGAACTCGCGCGCGCCGCGCGCCCCTTGATGAAGGAAGGCGGCAGCATCGTCTCGATGACATACTACGGCGCGGAGAAGGTCGTGCCGAACTACAACGTGATGGGCGTCGCCAAGGCCGCGCTCGAAGCCTCGACGCGCTACCTCGCGTGGGACTTGGGCAAGGACAACATCCGCGTCAACGCCATCAGCGCCGGGCCGCTGAACACGCTCGCCGCGCGCGGCGTCGGCAACCTCTCTTCGATGCTCAAGCACCACGCCGAACACTGCCCCCTGCGCCGCAACGTCGAGGCGCGCGAAGTCGGCAACGCCGCCCTCTTCCTCTGTAGCCCCCTCTCCTCGGCCATCACCGGCGAAGTCCTCCACGTGGACTGCGGCTACAACATCATGGCGTTTTAACAGCGGTAGGCAGTAGGCAGTAGGCGGTAGGCAGTTGAAACCAGATTGCCTTTACTGCCTACCGCCTACTGCCTACTGCCTACTGCTTTCATGGCAAAGACCAAAGGCAAGGAGAAGGAGCGCCGGGGGGCGCGGGTGACGCAGGACGAGCAGTTGCTCGAATCGCCGCGCCAGGACGAGTTCAAGCACACGGACACGTGGCGCGTGTTCCGCATCATGGGCGAGTTTGTCGAAGGGTTCGACGAGTTGGCGACCGTGACGCGCGGCGTCGCCATCTTCGGCTCGGCGCGCACACGGCCCGACAGTCCTTACTACGCGGCGGCGCAGGAGACGGCCGGGCTGTTGGTGCGCGCGGGCTACGCCGTCATCACGGGCGGCGGCCCCGGCATCATGGAGGCCGCCAACCGCGGCGCGTTCGAGGCGCAGGGCGTCTCCATCGGCTGCAACATCGAGTTGCCGAACGAGCAGCGACCGAACCCTTACCAGACGCGCTCGCTCAGGTTCAACTACTTCTTCGTGCGCAAGACTATGTTCGTCAAGTACAGCACGGCCTTCCTCATCTTCCCCGGCGGCTACGGCACGCTCGACGAGTTGTTCGAGGCGCTCACGCTTATCCAGACACGCAAGATCAGGAACTTCCCCGTCGTCCTCTTCGGCACGAAATACTGGGGCGGGCTGGTGGACTGGATCAAGCAGGTCTTGCTGGCGGAGGACATGATCACAGACCCCGACCTGCTGCTCCTGAACTGCACGGACTCGCCCGCCGAGGCGGTCGAGATCGTCGCCCGCAGTCAGGACGCCCTGCGCCGGGTGCACGGGGAAGTATCGGACGACATCGGCGAGTGAGCGAGCGGTATGGGTTGCGACCGGCGAGTTCGTGTCTAGCCGGCGTTCGCTTGCGTGGCAGGCGGCGCGTCCGCCGGTCGCAGCACCGCGCCGGTCAGCCATTCGAGGTAGGGCGCGGATGCGGACGTGACGGGCAGCGCGACAATCTCAGGCGTCTCGTAACTGTGCAGGGCGCGCACCTCGCGCTCCAACTCGGTGAACCGTGCGGCGGTCGTCTTCACGAGCAATAAAACTTCCGGCGCGCGCTCGACCTGCCCCTGCCAGTGATAGATTGATTCCATTTCGGGCAGCACCTGCACGCAGGCGGCGAGCCGCGCCCCGACCAGCATCTCCGCCAGCCGCAACGCCTCTTCACGACTGCCCGCCGTTATCAGCACGACGATGGCGACGGCGTTCGCTTCCAGCATCACGAGCCTCCGAAAAAAGAGGGCGAAGGCTAGCGAAGACAGCTTTGACTGACCCCTGGCCTCCGCCCTCTGTGTTTACGCTTCCTCTTCGCCGTCCGGCGCGGCGTCTTCCTCGCTCGTCGCGCCGGTGAGCGGCGTGGTGTCTTCGCCGAAGAAGGAGTTGTAGATTTCCTGCGCGCGGTCGAGGTCGCGCTCGTCAACCAGCACGAGCGCGCCGGGCGCGGTGGTCGAGAGCAGCGGCGCGAAGGCGTCCGCGCCGCCCGACTGCACGACGGCGCGGATGCCGTTCTGTTGCAGGATGTCGCTAACCATCTCGGCCTCGGCGGGCGAGCCGATGTTATGCAGTGGCACGAAGCGCGCTTCGCTGTGATCGCGCACGGTGTTCTCCGGCGTCAGCCGCTCGACCAACTCCGTGCCGTCGTCCGGGCACTGCGTAATCCCCGGCTCGTACTCCGACTCGCATACAGGACAAAACATAAGCATTCACCAAGATGTGCGGGTTTGAATTTCCGCGTTAGTTTATGCCGCGCACCGCCAAACTTCAAACCTGCGACACGGACTGTTCGTTAAGAAAGGCAGTAACCACGAAACCACACGAACCGACACGAAGAAAAGCACACTCTGCTTCGTGTCGTTTCGTGTGATTTCGTGGTTATTGTCTGCCGCCTAGCCTGCGACCTTGACGACGCGCTCGAACGGAATCTCCTCGAAGTGCGTCATGCGTTTGAAGGCGCGGAAGCGTTCGTTGATCTCGGCGTGCGTGAGGCGCTGCACGCGCTCCGTGCCGAACTCTTCGACGTTGAACGAGGCCATGACCGAGCCGAAAATCATCGCGCGGCGCATGGTCTCGTCGTCAATCGCTTCGTGCGCGGCGAGGTAGCCCATGAAGCCGCCCGCGAAGGTATCGCCCGCGCCCGTCGGATCGAAGACGGATTCGAGCGGGTAGGCGGGGATGGCGAAGTACGCGTCGGGCGTGAAGAGCGCCGCGCCGTATTCGCCGCGCTTGATGACGAGCGCGCGCGGCCCCTGGGCGAGAATCTTGCGCGCGGCCTTCAACAGGTTCGGCTCGCCCGCCAACTGCCGCGCCTCCGCATCGTTGATGATGACGACGTGGACGCCGCGCACCGCCTCCCAGACCGCGTCGGGCACGGTGTTGATCCAGTAGTTCATCGTGTCGAGCGCGACCAACTCCGCACCCTGTACCTGCTGGCGCACCTCGCGCTGCAAGTCCGGCTGGATGTTGCCGAGGAAGACGAGCCGCGCCTGCCGCGACACTTCGGACAGTTTCGGCTTGAAGTCGGCGAAGACGTTCAACTGCGTGTCGAGCGTGTGTGCCGTGTTGAGATCGAAGTCGTAGCGCCCGCGCCAGAAGAAAGTCTGGCCGTCAGGGATGCGTTCGAGATCAGTCGTGTCCACGGCGTGCCGCGCGAACACGTCCAACTCTTCCTGCCCGAAATCGCCGCCGACCACGCCGACCACGCGCACGTCCGTGAAAAAGCTCGCGCTGATCGAGAAGTGCGTCGCCGAGCCGCCGAGCATCTTCTCCCGCTTACCGAAAGGCGTCTCCACCGCGTCGAACGCGACCGAGCCGACAACTAACAATGACACTGTATGGGATTCTCCTGTGTGAAATACGTAGAGCGAGTGGAATGTAAAGAGCGATTAGCCACCGTAGAAGGCGACAGAATATAGCCCCCGGCACGAGCCGTGGGATCAGACGTGGTCACAAGTTTAAGCCCCCGAAAGGGCGAAAGAAATTCACGTCGCGTTTCTGTCGCCCCTTCCAGGGGCTTTAATCTCTTCACCCTGTCGTGTTCCCAGGGCTAACGCCGTGGGCTACATTCTGTCGCCCGCTGCCGCGGGCTTGCTTGAATGCTTACCGCCTACTTCTTGTCGCCGAGTTTGCTCAATTCTTCTTCCGCCTTCTTGTGAAACTTGCTGTCGGGGTATTCGGTAGCAAGTTGCGTCAGGTAACGACGCGCTTCCTCCTTGTACTTCTCGGCGGAAATCTTGGGGTCAGGCTCTTGCTTGCCCTTGCCCTGCGACAGATACAGGTTGCTCATGCCGGCGAACCAGAGCACCTCGTCTATGCGCGAGTAGTTCGGGTCGCCCGCGATGACCTCTTCGCAGCGCGCGAGCGCGGCGCGATAAGCCTTGCGCATGTTGAAGTAGAGCTTCGCCGCTTCGAGATTCTTCTTCGAGTCGCGCTCCATCTCCGGGTCGCGCAGCGTCGTCGGCGCAGGCCCGTTTTTCGCCCCGCCGATCTGCGCCCGCGCCGCGCCGGCCAGGGGGAGCAGCGTAAACGTCAGGCAGAATGCTAGTGTTAATAACTTCTTCATCTGCAAACCTCCAAAAGCGGTGACGGGTGACAGGCAAGACAAGTTCCGATCTTGTCACCCGTCACCTGTCACCCGTCACGGTACTTTTTGATGATGGCAGCCAGCTTTTTCGTTGTCGCCTCGGGCCACAGATCGGGCGCGGTGAAGATCGCGTTCTTGAGCGCCGAGCCGCAGCCGCAGCCGCGCGGCAGCGCGCCGAGCCGTTTGACGGCCGCGCGCATGATCAACTGCGCGTTGCGCACGTTCTTGTTCAGATACTCGATCACCGCCTCGACCGTGACGGCGTCGTGTCCCTCGTGCCAGCAGTCGTAGTCGGTAACGAGCGCGAGCGTGGCGTAGCAGATTTCCGCTTCGCGGGCCAGTTTCGCCTCCTGCAAGTTGGTCATGCCGATCACGTCCATGTTCCACGAGCGATAGACGTGCGACTCCGCCTTGGTCGAGAACGCCGGCCCCTCCATGCACAGGTAAGTGCCGCCGCGGTGGACGTTCACCTCCGCCGTCTTGCACGCCTCTTCCAGCACGTCGCCCAACTCGGCGCAGACCGGGTGCGCGAACGTGACGTGCGCGACGATGCCGTCGCCGAAGAAGGTGGACTCGTGCGCGCGTGCGCGCGTGCGGTCGAAGAACTGATCGGGGATGACCATGTCGAGCGGCGCGTAACGCTCCTGCAAAGAGCCGACCGCCGACGCCGACAGGATGCGCTCGACGCCCAACAGTTTCAGCGCATAGATGTTCGCGCGGAACGGCAACTCCGACGGCGTGAACCTGTGCCCGCGCCCGTGCCGCGGCAGGAACGCCACGCGCACGCCTTCGAGCGTGCCCACGATGAATGCGTCCGACGGATCGCCGAACGGCGTCTCCACGCGCACCTCCTCCACGTCCTGCAACTCCGGCATCTGGTACAAGCCGCTGCCGCCGATGATGCCTATCTTCGCCGTCGTCATCTGCGCTCTATTCTCCTGGGATGAATCCGTCCTGCCTGTCCTCGAAGCCGACCGTGCGCAACTTGCCGTCGTCCTCAACGACGCGCGCGAGCGGCGCGTCGGCGTCGTGGTAAAAGAGGCAGAGCCAGTCTTCGCGCGCCGCCTGCGGGAGCAGACGCCGCTTGGCTTCGAGCGTCTCTACGGGGTAGAGGTCGTAGCCCATGATCCACGCGAAGGGCACGTGCGCGCGCGTCGGCACGAGGTCGGCGAAGCCGAAGAGCGTGCGGCCGGCGCGGGTCAGGCGTGGGCACTGCATCGTGCGCGAGTGACCGGCGATGGTTTCCATGCGCAGGCCCGGCACGACTTCGTACTCGTCCGGCCGCAATTCTAGCTGCCCGCGCTCAAGCAGCGGCCGCCAGTTCTCCGGCAGGTAGCTCGCGCGGTCGCGCTCGTGCGGCGTTTCGGCATGCTCGAACTCGGCGCGCGAGACGAGGTAGCGCGCGTTCGGGAACGTCGGCACGACCTGCCCGTCCCCGTCTCTCGTCGTGTTCCCGCCCGCGTGATCGAAGTGCAGGTGCGTGTTGACGACGACGGTGATCTCGTCCGCGCCGTAGCCGGTGACGGCCTTGACCGACTCGGCGAGCGTGCGCGCGCGCGTGATGCCGTACATCTCCGCCTGCCGCGCAGTCCACTTGTCGCCGATGCCGGTCTCGACGAGAATCCGCTCGCGACCCGCCTCGACGAACAGGCAGTTCGCGTTCAGGCGCACGCGGTTCTCGGCGTCCGGTGGCGCGACCCGCGCCCACAGCGCGCGCGGCACGACGCCGAACATCGCCCCGCCGTCCAGCCAGAACTCCGCGTCGGGGACGACCTCGATTCGGTAGTCGCCAAATTGCATGAGGGCTGTTAGCTGTTAGCTATTAGCTGTTAGCTTGTTGCCTGTTGACAGCGGCGCTGAGCGAACGAAGGGTTCACGGCGACCGAAGTTTTAGCTAACGGCTAATAGCTAACAGCTAACAGCTTTCTTACTTCTTCTTCGGCTGCGCCTTGTTCGCCGTGTTGGCGTTTGTGCCGCCGCCGCCGTGCGGCGACTGGGCAGGCGGTGCTCCCGACTCCCCGCCCGGCGGCGTGAGCGTGTCCTCGCCCGGCAGACCTTCGCCCGGCATGGCGGGCGGCGCGGGCGGCGCTTCCACCTTGAAGTCTTCAGCCACCGTGACGTGCTGGCGCGCGGCGATGTCGTCAATCAACTTCTCGCGCTTCTCCTTCTCGACCGCGGCCTTGGCCTGGTCGCGCGGCGACTGCGGCGGCCCGAACGGGTTTGCGCCGCCGCCCGCCGCCGGGTAGCCGATCAGGATGTGGCGCGCGCGCACCTCTTCCTCGTCCTTGCCGTCCTCGCCTTTGGACGTGCGCTTCTCTTCGGTCTGAATGATGTGGAAGCCGAACTGCGTCTCGATCACGTCCGAGGTCTGGCCGGGCTGCATGCCGAAGGCGGCCTCCTCGAACGGCTTGACCATCATGCCGCGCTTGAACCAGCCCAGTTCGCCGCCCTTGTCCTTGCTGCCCGGATCGGTGGAGAATTCTTTCGCCAGCGCGCCGAAGTCTTCGCCCGCCTTCACGCGCTTGAGCACGTCGTCGGCCTTGGCGCGCGTCTGCTTCGAGTCAAGCTCCGGGTGCTTGGCGATGTAGGCGTCGATCTCCTGATCCGTGGCGTCGACCTTCTGCTTGAGCGTGGGCAGGTATTTCTGCGCGAGCACCTGCGCCTCTTGCAGCTTCATCATCAACTGCGTGGCGCGCTCCCTGTCCACGCCCGCCGCCCGCGCCTTGCGTTCGAGCACCTGCGCCGGGCCCCACATGTTCTTCTCGATCTGCTCCTTCTGCTGATCGGAGATGCCGCCGGCCGACGGCAGCAGGCCCATCGTCTGCACGTCCTGCAAGAACTGGTCGAAGCGCTGCTGCTGGCCCGGCTCCTTGATGAAATTCTCGATCTCCTGATTCGAGACCAACTGGTCGGGGCTGGTCACGCCCGCCTTCTTCTGCTTCTCGCTGTACATCTGCGCGAGCACGAACGTCTTCATCGTCTCAAGCTGGCGCTGCACTTCGGGCTTGTCGGCGTAGCCGGCGGCGCGCGCCTCCTGTCCGATGGCCAGCACCTGCCGAATCTGCTTGGCGAACTCCTTGCGCTGCTCCGGGTCTTTCGCCAACTGCGCCAGCCCCTGCGGCGGCACGACCGACGAGACGATCTGCGACATGTCGTCGGACGTGACGTTGATCGCCTCGTTGCCCCGCCCCTTCAACTGCCACACGAGAAAGCCGAGCGCGAGCACGACCGCGATGCCCGCCGCGATCAGGGCCTTCGTCGTCGCGCTCATCCCGCCGGCCGGCGCGCGCGCGGGCCTCGGCGCGGCTGCGACGGGCATGGCGACTGTTCCGGCCGTGCGATCCGACTCGGTCTCGAAAGACGGCTCTGCGGCCGCGGTGGACTCTTCGCCGGTCGCCGCCGCTGCTTCCGCGCCGACGGTCGCCGCCGTGTCGTCCGGGGCGCTCGTCTCCGGCGCTTCGTTCGGGGCGGTGGCGTAGGCGTTGTCCGCCTGTGCGGTTAAGTCGCTGCCGGCCGGATCGATTTGAGTTTCGTTCATCGCGTCGGTTTTGATTTCAGCGCCACAGTTCGGGCAGGCGAGCTGATTCTCCGTGACTGACGTGCCGCATTGCTGACAAAAGATCATAATCCTCTTCCTCTAATTCAGTATTCGTATTCAATCCGTGGCGCACGCGCGGGCATTTTATACCGCGCGCCGCCGCTACTGTCGTGGCCGCCGGGCGGGGCGGCGCGTCGTACTCCGCCCGCGCGTGCGGTCAGCCGGCGCGGGCTGCGCGGGTGACGGCGGCGTTGGCTTTGCCGCCGCGTCAAAATCGGCCGGCAGACTGACGTGCGCGCGGCTCGTTATCTCGGCGATCAACTTCTCCTGCTTCTCGCGTTCGACGGCCGCGCGGGCCTGTTCGCGCGGGGTCTGCGGCGGGCCCGTCTGCTGCCGGTTCGGCCCGCCGTAGGGGATCAGTATGTGGCGCGCGTGCACCTGCTCGACCGGCTGACCGTTCGCGCCGGGCTGCGTGCGCCGCTCGTCCAGCCTGATGAGGTGGAAGCCGAACTGCGTCTCGACGATGTCGCTCGTCTCGCCGGGCTTGAGCGCGAACGCCGCGTCCTCGAACGGCTTGACCATCATGCCGCGCCCGAACCAGCCGAGGTCGCCGCCGCTCTCTTTGCTGCCCGGATCGGTCGAGTACTGGCGCGCCAGCGCCGCGAAGTCTTCGCCCGCGCGCACGCGGCGCAGGATGTCCGCTATTTGCGCGCGTGCCGCCTTCGGATCAAGTTCCGGGTGCTGCGCGATGTAGGCGTCCACCTCCGCGTCTGTCGCCGTGATGCGCGGGCGCAACTGCTGGAAGTAAGCGCCCGCGAGCAGCCGCGCCTGCTGGTACATGATCGCCACTTCGGTCGGGCGCGCGCGCTCCAAGCCGGCCGCCGTGCCCTTGCGACTCGCCAACATGAGGTCGGCCCAGTTCTGCCGCAACTGATCGAGCTGCGCCGTGCTGAGCGGCGCGTCGGGGCCGGCCGAGTTGTGCTTGCGGTAGTCTTGCAGGAACTCCGCGAAGTTCTGTTCCTGCCCCGGCTCTTTCAGAAAGGCGGCGCGCTCTGCCGGGGTCACAACCTGATCCGGCGTGGCCGCGCCCGCCCCTTGCCGCTGCTGCGTGTACGCGCGGGCGATGACGAATGCGCGCGCCAACGAGAGTTGCAGCTTAACGTCGGGTTGCAGCGCGACGCCCGCGCCCCGCGCCGCTTCCGCGACCGCAAACATCTCGCGCAAGTCCGCGAGGAAAGCTTTGCGCTCGTCCGCGTCGGCAGCCACCCTGCTCTTCGCGTCCGGCGGCAGGCCGAGGCTGTCCAACATGTACGCCACGTCCAGCGCCGACAGCGTCACGCCCTGCGCCTGCGCGGCTGTACTGGCCGGCGGCTTGGGCTGCGCGGCGCGCGGCGACTGTGTGCGTCCGCGCGCCCGCTGCGCTTGCAGACCAACCGGCAAAATTATGAGCAGCGCGACGGCCGCCAGAGCTTTATTACCAACTCGCAAAACTTAAGACTCGTTCCTTTCCGCTGTCTGGTGTTCCACCAGTTCGAGCAACACGCCGCCCGCGCTCGCCGGATGAACGAACGCGACCAGACACCCTTCTGCGCCCACACGCGGCGTCTCGTCAATCAAGCGTGCGCCCTGCGCCTTCAGCCGCGCCAGCGCCGCGCTTATGTTGTCCACGCGCACCGCCACGTGATGCACGCCGGGGCCGCGCTTCGCCAGAAATTTCGCCACTGGCGACCCGGCGTGCGTCGGCTCAAGCAACTCCACGCGCGGCTCGCCCACCGGCAACATCGCCACCCGCACGCCCTGCTCTGCGACCTCCTCCGTGTGCACCACCTCAAGCCCCAGCGCGTCGCGCCAGAACTCAAGCGCCGTGTCCAACTTCTCCGTCGCAATGCCGATGTGCTCGATACGCATAAGAGTAGGCAGTAGGCGGTAGGCAGTAGGCAGTTGCAGGCAGGTCTGTCTTCACTGCCTACTGCCTACCGCCTACTGCCTACTGTTTCAAAATCTCTTCCACCGCCGAGTACGGGTCGCGGCGTTTGTCGGCAACTTCTTGCGCGAGTTCGTCGAGGCGCGCGGCCGTGCCGTTGCGGTTGACGATGCGTGCGAGCAACGTCTCGCCGAGCAGTTCGAGGATGCGCCAGCGCGCGACGGCCGCGCGCCGCGCGGCCGCGCCCTGCGCGTGCTGCTGGTGCTCGCGGTAACTCGCAATCGCGGCGGCTAATTCCTCGATGCCCTTGTTCTCGGTCGCGACCGTTTTGACAATCGGCGGCTCCCAGCCGTCGGGGCGCGAGGCGAGCGACATCAGCGCCTCAAGCTCTTTCTCGGTGCGCAGCACGCCGTCGCGGTCGGCCTTGTTGATGACGAACACGTCGCCGATCTCCATGATGCCGGCCTTGATGGCCTGCACGTCGTCGCCCATGCCCGGCACGAGCACGACGACCGACACGTCCGCCGTCTTCACGATCTCGACCTCGTCCTGCCCGACGCCGACCGTCTCGACGATGATCTGCTCATAGCCGGCCGCATCCAGGATCGAAACCGCATCCACGCTCGCGCGTGCGAGGCCGCCCAGATGCCCGCGCGTCGCCATCGAGCGGATGAAGACGCCGGGGTCGAGACCGAGCGTCTGCATGCGTATGCGGTCGCCCAGGATTGCGCCGCCCGAAAACGGGCTGGACGGATCGACGCAGACGATGCCGACGCGCTGCCCGCGCCCGCGATAGAGGAGCGCCAGCTTGTCAACGAGCGAAGACTTCCCCGCGCCCGGCGCGCCCGTCACGCCGACGACGAGGCCGCGCCCCGTGTGCGCGTAGAGCGCCTTCATCAACCCGGCCGCGCCGTCTGCGCCGTCCTCCACCTTCGAGATCGCGCGCGCCACCGCCCGCGGCTCGCCCACGAGGATGCGTTCGATCTCTGTAGTCACCGCTGCACTGGTCACTGATTTAAAATCTGCCGCGCGATGATCAGACGCTGAATCTCGGACGTGCCTTCGCCGATGGTGCAGAGCTTGGAGTCGCGCCAGTATTTTTCGGGCGGGTAGTCTTTGGTGTAGCCGTAGCCGCCGTGAATCTGGATCGCCTCCTCGCAAACCTTGACGCTCACCTCTGAGGCGTACAGCTTCGCCATCGAAGACTCTTTTGTCACCTTCTTGCCCTGATCTTTGAGGGCCGCGGCGCGATACGTCAGCAGGCGCGCGGCTTCGAGCTGCGTCGCCATGTCCGCGAGCTTGAACTGGATCGCCTGAAACTCCGCGATGGGCTTGCCGAACTGCTGCCGCTCTTTCGAGTACTTGAGCGCGGACTCGTATGCGCCCTGCGCGATGCCGAGCGCGAGCGCGGCGATGGAGATGCGCCCGCCGTCGAGTATCTGCATCGCCTGGATGAAGCCGAGACCTTCAGGGCCAAGCCGGTTCTCGTCGGGCACGAGACAGTCCTCGAAGATAACGCTCGCCGTCTCGGACGCGCGCAAGCCCAACTTGTCCTCTTTCTTGCCGGGCATGAAGCCCTGCATGCCCTTCTCGAACATGAAGGCGGTGATGCCCTTCGAGCGCATCGCGCGGTCGGTCACGGCCATGGCGACGCAGATGTCGCCGTGGATGGCGTGCGTGATGAAATTCTTCGAGCCGTTGACGAGCCAGTGGCCGTCCTTGCGCACGGCGGTCGTGCGCGTGCCCGAAGCGTCTGAGCCGGCCTGCGGCTCGGTCAGGCCCCACGCGCCGAGCTTCTGCCCTTGCGCGAGCGGCACGAGGAACTTCTGCTTCTGCGCCTCCGTGCCGAACATGAAGATGTGGTTCGAGCAGAGCGAGTTGTGCGCCGCGACCGAGATGCCGACGGAGCCGTCCACGCGCGAGAGTTCTTCGATAATCGTAACGTACTCGACGTAGCCCATCCCTGCGCCGCCGTACTTCTCAGGGAAGATGACGCCCATGAAGCCCTGCTCGGCGAGCTTCGGCAAAAGCTCGACGGGAAAGTGCTGCGCCTCGTCCCACTCGCGCACGTGCGGCGCGATCTCGCCCTGCGCGAACTCGCGCACGCTCTGCTTGATCTGCTGCTGGTCTTCGCTTAAATCGAAGTGCATAAAATGTCGTCCGCGTCTCCCCGCCCGCGCGCAAAAACAGGCAAACAGTGGCAGACCCTAGCAACTACCGGACGGCTCGCCGCTGTTTGCCCGCGCTGATGATTGTAACCTAACTCCGCCCCCGACCGTGACCCGCCGCGCGCGTCCGCGCCGCCGCCCGCGCGCCCTTCTGCGCGCCCGTCGTGCGCTTCAGGCTTGCCACTTCGGCGGGCGTCAGATGCCGCCAAGCGCCCGTCGGCATGCCCTCGTCTCTGACGGGGCCGACGGCCACGCGCCGCAGTTTCAAGACCGAGTGGCCGATCTGATCAAACATGCGCCTAATCTGCTGGTTGCGCCCCTCGTGCAGCACGACCTCGAACCAGGAGTTCGTCTCCGTCTCGCCCTTGCGCGTCACCTCCGCGGGCGCTGTGCGCGCGCCATCGTCGAGGCGTATGCCGCGCCGCAGCCGTTCAATGGCTTGCTCCGGCGGCACGCCCTTAACCTTCACCTCGTAAACCTTCGCCACCTTGTTGCGCGCCGCCGTGACGTGGTTCGTCAACTCGCCGTCGTTCGTCAGCAGCAGCAGCCCCTCGGTGTTGAAGTCCAAACGCCCGACCGGGTGCAGTTTCCCCAGCGACTTCGGGATCAACTCCGTCACCAGCGGCCTGCCCTCCGGGTCGGCCACACTCGACAGATAACCCTTCGGCTTATTCAGCAGCACGTAAACCTTGTGCTGCTCCTTCAGCAACGGATTGATCAACCGCCCGCGCACCTTGATGTGATCACGCGCCGGGTCGGCCTTCGTGCCCGGCTCGGTCACGACCTGCCCGTTCACCGTCACCTCACCCGCCGCGATCAACTCTTCGGCGTGCCGCCGCGATGCGACGCCCGCAGCCGCGATCAACTTTTGTAGGCGCTCCTCCATAGAGGCAATCTTGTTTAGCTTACAACTTCAAAGACGTGCGTATGATCTGGCGAATGTTTCTGCATTTAATTACGGCCTCTCGCGCCTCGTTTTCGTCCGCCGAATCACCCAGATAACGATATGCTACCGCGAACGCCGTGAGTACTTGAAGATCACCTCGCATGGTGTCCCAAGCAGGCTCGACAGGAAGAGCCAAATCTAATAGTAAAGAGAGATCATGTGTCTTCCCGAATTGGATGCCCGCTTCCTGAAGCCTGGCTTTCAGATACTTTTCGATGCACTGCTGTGCGTGGAAGCAGATTGCGTCGTAGTTCGGGTTGGTCGTAACACTCAACTACCGTTCAGCCGTGGCGAAATCACCTTCAGCCTTAGCTATCCACTCGCCGGTCAGTGGATTCATAGAGTTTTCGCCCCTTTTCCATAATCTCGCGGATGAACCAATCATTGTTGGCCATGCGCTCTTTGACTTGGGCAGGCGTGCGGACGATCAGATCGACCGGAATCCGCGGGTTGACCCTGCTGACAATTTCTAAAGCTTTACGCATCGGCTTCCCATCAAAGGGGAGTATGACCAGTAAATCCACGTCCGAGTCATCATCCGGTTTACCATACGCATATGAGCCGAACAGGATGATGTAGTCCGGGCTGAACTCGCGCGCGATGGTCGCGCTCAGGGATAGAATTTTCTCTGCCTCTATCATGGGTACGGTTAAGCCAGTCTAACCACCGCCGCCCGCCAAATCCTCGAAGTCTTCGACGTTCGGCAACTCGGTCAGATCGCGCAGCCCGAATTGCAAGAGAAAGTCTTTCGACGTGCCGTACAGCATCGGGCGGCCGATGGTCTCTTTGCGCCCTTTGGCAATGATTAGGCGCTTGTCCAGGAGCGTCTTGATCGCGGAGGTGGACTGCACGCCGCGTATCTCCATGATTTCGGGGATCGTGATCGGCTGCTTGTAGGCGATGACGGCGAGCGTTTCGAGCGCGGCGAGCGAGAGCTTCGCCGACGGGCGCGACTTGAGGAAGGCGCGGACGTGCTCGTGGTGTTCGGGGCGCGTCGCGATCTGCCAGCCGCCCGCGACTTCGCGCAGGAGCAGCCCGCCGTTGCGCTCGTTGAACTCCTTCGCCAACTCTTCGACCGCCATCTCGACGTAGCCGCGCTCTTCGGCGAGCACCTCGGCGATGGTCTTGGCCGGCAGCGGCTCTTCCGCGACGAAGATGAGCGCCTCGCAGATCGCCATCAACTCGGCCAGCGAGCGAGCGCCGCCCGGCGCGACATCGTCGTCGGTCGTCGTCTCGGTTGCCGCGGCCTGCTCCGCGCGGTCTTCGGCGTCGGCGTCGTGGATGATGATTTCCGCCGTGCCCGCCGTCTCAATCTCTTGCTCTTCGCTCATCTCTCTGTCTTGTGGCCTTCACTCAGTTTGTCAATCCCTTTGCGCCCTTTGCGGCTCGCTCGGCGGTCTTTGCGGTTAAGGGAAAAGCTTTAACCGCAGAGGGCGCAGAGAGGGCCGCCGTAGGGCGCGAAGTATTCACGGGGCGCGCGTCAGTGACTCGCCGCGCCGTTGTTTACGCGGGCGATGATGTCGCCGAAGGTCTCGCGCTGGATCAGCACGACCTCGGACGTGCGGACGATCTCAAGCACCGCGAGGAACGCGAGCACCAACTCGCGGCGCGACTCGGCGCGCTCGAAGAACTGCCGCAGGTTCAACTCGCCCGCCGACATGATCATGTTGCGCAGGCGTTCGAGCATCTGTGCCAGCGTCAGCTCGTCGCGCTCGATCTCCATCAGGACTTCCTGCTGCTTGCGCGCGAGGATTTCCTGAAAGACCTTGAGCAGATCGAAGACGCCGGCCGACACCTCCGGGTTGTTCTTGTCCGTCTCGATGGGCGCGCGCGTGTAGATCGCCCGCTCCACGGTCGCGCGCGACCAGAGCATCTGTGCCGCCGCCTTAAACTTCTGATGTTCGAGCAGCCGCTCGACCAGATCGCGGCGCGGATCAAGCGCCTCTTCCTCCGCTGCTTCGGCCAGCGGGTCGGGCGGCAGGAGCATCTTCGACTTGATCTCGATGAGCTGCGCCGCCATGACGAGGAAGTCGCTGGCGAGGGCGATGTCCATGCCCTGCATCATGTGCAGGTAGCGCAGGTACTCGTCGGTGATGCGCGCGACGGGGATGTCGTAGATGTCCACCTGCTCCTGCCGGATCAGGTAGAGCAACAGATCGAGCGGGCCAGCGAACTCGCCGAGCACGAGCCTCAACTCGTCGCCGCCGCGATCCACGCTGATCTCGGGCCGCGCGCCGGCCACGTTGAGCGGCGCGGCCGCAGGCTCGGCGGTCGCGGGCTGCGCGGCGGACGCGGTGTTTGCCGTCGCCGCCGTGTTCGCGGCGGCCGTGGCGTCCGCGCCGGGCACGTCGTCGCCCGCCGGCTCTGCTGTTGGCGTCTGCGCCTCGTCCATCTCTGCCACCTCACGCGCCGCGCGCGGCGCGCACGCCCGTCAGCCCCATGCGCTCTTTCACGTCGGCGAGCGTCTTTTGCGCGATTGCCTGCGCGCGCTCGCGCCCCTCGGCGAGGATGCGGTCGAGTTCCGCGTCGTCGTAGCCGCGCACGCGCTCCTGCAACGGGCGGAGGAATTCGACCGTCACTTCGCCAAGCTCCGACTTGAGCGCCGCGTAGCCCTTGCCCGCGAAGTGCGCTTCGATCTCGGCGGGCGTCTGGCCGGTCAGGAGTTGGTAGATCGTGAGCAGGTTCATCAACGCCGGGCGCGACTCGTCGAAGCGCACGTCCGTGCCGGAGTCGGTGACGGCGCGCTTGAACTTGCGGCGCACGGTGTCGGCGTCGTCCATCAGCATGATCGCGCCGTTCGCGTTCTCGTCCGACTTGGACATCTTCTTCGCCGGGTCGCTGAGCGAGAGGATTTTCGCGCCGACCTTCGGGATGTAGGCGTCGGGCACGCGGAACGTCTGGCCGTAGTCGCGGTTGAAGCGTTCGGCGATGTCGCGCGTCAGTTCAAGGTGCTGTTTCTGATCCTGGCCGATGGGCACGAGGTCGGTCTGGAAGAGCAGGATGTCCGCCGCCATCAGCACAGGGTACATGAGCACCCCTGTGCCGACGCTCTCGCGTTGCTTGCCGGCCTTGTCCTTGAACTGCGTCATGCGCTCAAGCTCGGAGATGCGCGTGATGCAGCCCAGAATCCACGCTAGCTCCGCGTGCTCCGGCACGTCCGACTGCACGTAGATGAGCGAGACCTGCGGGTCTATGCCGGAGGCGAGGTAGAGGCGCACGAGGTCGCGCGTCTTGCGCGCCAACACCTGCGGGTCTTGCGGGAGCGTGATCGCGTGCAGGTTGACGATGCAGAAGAGGCTCTCGAACTCGTGTTGCAGCGCGGCCCAGTTGCGCAGCGCGCCGAGGTAGTTGCCGATGTGTATGTTGCCGGTCGGCTGCGCGCCGCTGAAAATTCTCTTCGCCATTGGCTGATCAATAGACGGACGCTCCCGATCAGAGTCTGAGCAGGAAGACCAGGAAATGGGCAACCGGCTGAAAGAGGGCGCGGGTGATGCCCAGGTTGACGACCAGCAGCAGGATCAGGAAGCCGTAACGCTCCAGCGCCTCCAGCGTCGGCTGCATGCTCGCCGGCAGGAACGTGTAGAGCACCTTGCTGCCGTCCAGCGGCGGGAACGGCAGCAGGTTGAAGAACGCCAGCGAGACGTTCATGAACAGCATGTAGCTCAGGAACAGATCGACCGGCTCCGCCACGTCGCCCAGCGCGCCGCCCGGGTCGAAGAGGTTCGAGTGCTGCACCACCTTGATCACCGCGAGCGCGCAGAGCGCGATTGTCAGGTTCGCCATGATGCCCGCGAGCGAGACCATCACGTTGGCCGTGTCCTTGTTGCGCCAGCGCAGCGGGTTCACGGGTGTCGGCTTGCCCCAGCCGATCAGCGCGAACGCGCTGCCGCCGCTGAGCTGCCCCGCGACGAAGTTCACGATGGGGATCAGCAGCGTGCCGATGGGGTCGGTGTGCTTGGCGGGGTTGAGCGTCACGCGGCCGAGCAGGCGCGCCGTGTCGTCGCCGAACTTGGAGGACATCCACGCGTGGGCGCACTCGTGCGCCGAGATGGCGAACAGCAGCACCACCATGTAGATGATCAGCGCGCCGATGTTGAAATGTTCCATCCGCCTCACCCGCAGCCGGCCCGCGAAGATTGTCAAAGTAGCACGCGCTTTTCGGCAGTGTCAAAAGAGTGGGTAGCTGGCGGGAATTATGCCCGGTCGGACTGTCTGTTCGTTTTAGTCCGGGGAGTGCCTCAGCGCGTCCGCGTCAATCAAATCCTGCGGGCGGCCGGAGGCTAATTTAGAGGTAATCAAATCCTGCTTGGAGATGAATGGGACAGGCACGCCGTCGAAATCCACTTCAACCCTGCGCCCCCAAGCCGCCTCAAACTCTAAGCCGGGAAGCGACATCAAGATGTCCACCCGCACGGGCGGCATACCTAGCTGATAGAAGTAGCCTTCGTGGGCGAAATCATCTTCTGTCAAACCGGCGAGCGGCGCGCCGAAAGCTCGCAACGCCGCAAAGACCGCGGCGGCGTTGGTGGCGTCCGCCTTCACCCAGAGATCAAGGTCTTTGGTGTAGCGCGGCTCGGAATATTTAATGACGGCATAGCCGCTGACGACCAGATACCTAACGCCCCTGTCGTTGCAGATGCTCAACAGTTCTTTGAAGTCGGAGTTGGCTGACATCTCTGCCCTTGATGACGTAGGAGTGCACTACCAATTCCCAGGCGGCGGCGAACTTCTCCGTGTCCGTCCGCGCCTGCCAGAACTTGAGATCGAACGACCTGTCCAACTCCTCCAGCCTGCCTGTCCGCTCCATGATCTCGTTGCTCATGCCGCTCATTATAACCCCTAGAGCGCACTGTCCGCCGCGGAAGCCCGGTCAGCATGCGCTCGGTCAATGTAACAATGTTCCCCGAATCCCCAGCGGCAGACTATAGACTGCTTCGTTCGTGGCGACGACCATGCGCCCGTCGGCGCTGAAGGCGAGACCGATGACGTTCATGCCGGCGACGGCGAGCGCGGCGTCGCGCCCGTCCGGCGCGATGCGGACGACGCCGCGCCGACCGCGCAGCGAGGCGGCGACGTAGAGGTTGCCCGCCTCGTCGAAGGCCAGCCCGCCCGGTCGCCCCAGCCCGCGGTAGAAGACCGACGCCTCGCCGTGCTCGTCTATGCGCATGACGGCGTCGTGGCTGGAGACGGTCGGGCCGGTGACGTAGAGTGCGCCGTCGGGGCCGAAGGCGAGGTGGTAGGCGGCGACCGACGGCTCAAGGCTCGCCCACTCGTGCGCGCCGCCGATCTCGTTGACGCGGTAGATCGTGCCCGTGCGGTCGCCGACGTACATGCGCCCCGCACGGTCGAACGCCAGCCCCGTCGCGATGCCGAGGTCGCGCGCGACGGGCACGACTTCGTGGAAGTGCGTGAGCCGGTAGACTGCGCCCTCGTTCCGGCTGGTGATGAAGAGTTGACCGCTGGCGTCGAAGGCGAGGCCCGTGGGGTTGGTGACCTCGCCGGTCACGTCCGTGATCTGCCCTTCCGTGTCGATGCGAAAGAGCGAGACCGGCTCCTTCTGCCCGCGCGTGCCGGAGCGCGTGACGTAGAGCGCGCCGTCGTCCGGGTCGAACGCGGGGTTGGCGACCATGTGCAGGTCGTCCGCGAGTTTTGCGCCGACGACGAGCGGCACGGGATTGCTGCGCGCGCCGTCGCCGGCCGCCAGCGTCAACTCTATGGAGCCGCCTTCGGTCAGTTCGGGCACGAGCGCAAGCACGCGCGTCGGCGACGCGCCGACCAGCCGCGCGCGCTGCCCGGCGACGAGTGCGTGGCATGCGCTCACGCGGCTCGTGTCGTAGCGCGCGCATTCAATCGCCACCTCGCCGCCCGGAATCGCTGCCGCCGGCTCGACGCGCACAATCTCCCCTGCTCCGCTCATCAACAATCTCCCGCTGCTGCTAAACGAGCTTGCATGATACGACGCGCGCCGGACGGTGTCCATGCAACCCCGAATTCAGATGCGGGACTGTTCATGCTTAATGACAGGACAGTAACCACGAAAGCACACGAAGGCACACGAATAAGCGGCGCGCTCTTCGTCGTTCCTCTGCGTGCGCTTTCGTGTGCTTTCGTGGTTACTGTCCTTCAGTCACCCTGAGCGCTTTCGGCGGGCGGATAGCCTTACTGCTTTGTGGCGATAGTTGGCTGCTTGCGCCGGCCCGCGCTGTGCTATAATCCGCGCCGGTCAATAGATTTCAGTGTTCCATCGCGCGCCGGTTCAGCCGGGCTAATTTTTTGGCCTGAAAGCGGTGCGCCAGCGACCAAGCGAAGTGATTTCGCCGGGCAACAATCACGGGCTACCGTCAGCGTCCGCTCTCAACCGCTCGCTCCGCTCTCACTCTAACTGCCAGCGCACGGAAGTCCCAGGTCCCAAGTCCAATGTCCAAAGTCTCATGTCCAACCCGGCTTTGACTTTGGACATTGGACTTGGAACTTGGACTATCCTCGAACGAGGAGGTTTAGCAAATTAACGTACACGGCAACACACAGGGCTTAAAACCCAACCAACTGCGGCGCATCGAAAAACTCTACGCGCGCCGCATCGCGCCCCAGCAGATCGTCACGCCGGAGTTCGCGCGGCAGTTGACCGAACTCTCGCACGAGACTGGCCGCCAACTCGGCGCGCTCATTGACCGCAAGGGCTACGTCGAATACGTCGTCGTCGGCGACGCCAAGCGGATCGAGTGGCCCGACCTGCGCCGCACGCGCGTGGGCACGGATCGCTTCCGCGGGCTGCGCTGCGTCCACACGCACCTGCGCGGCGAAGAGTTGACGCAGGACGACCTGAACGACCTGGCGCTGCTCCGGCTCGACCTGATGGCCGCGATTGACGTGGACGCGCGGACGGGGCTGCCCGGCGTCGTGCGCGCCGCGCACCTGCTCCCCACCACCGCCGCCGAGATAGACGACGCCGCGCACACAGACGCCTACGGCTTCCTTGAGCCGACCATCCCCGCGCACCTCGACGTTGATTTCCTTGAGTTGATCAACTCGCTCGAAGAGGAGATGGCGCGCAACCGCCGCACCGTGCGCCGCGCCGAGGGGCGCGACCGCGCCATCCTCGTCGGCGTGACGACCGGCTCGGTGTCGGACGCGGAAGAATCAATGGCCGAGTTGCGCGAGTTGGCGGCTTCGGCCGGCGTCGTCGTGCTCGACCGGATCATCCAGCGGCGCGGCGCGATTGATCCGCGCACCATCCTGGGCCGCGGCAAGCTCGACGACCTGCTCGTGCGCGCGCTCAGGCTCGGCGCTGATCTGATCGTGTTTGATCGCGAGTTGAGTCCCGCGCAGGTGCGCTCGGTCTCGGAGGCGACCGATCTCAAAGTCATTGATCGCGCGCAACTCATCCTCGACATCTTCGCGCAACGCGCCGAGACGCGCGAGGGCAAGATTCAGGTGGAGTTGGCGCAACTCAAGTACATGCTGCCGCGCCTGATCGTCGGGCACGACTCGGCGTTCTCGCGGCTGGCGGGCGGCATCGGCGGGCGCGGCCCCGGCGAGACGAAGCTTGAGACCGACCGCCGCCGCGTGCGCGACCGCATCAACCGCCTGGAGAAAGAGATTGACACGCTGCGCCAGCGTCGTCAGCAGCGGCGCAAGGAACGCACGCGCCGCGAGTTGCCCGTCATCTCGATTGTCGGCTACACGAACGCGGGCAAGTCAACGCTCTTGAACGCGCTGACCGAGAGCAAGGTGCTCGCCGAGCAGCGCATGTTCGCCACGCTCGACCCCACGTCGCGCCGCCTGCGCCTGCCGCGCGAGCAGGAGGTGATCTTGAACGACACGGTCGGCTTCATCCGCGACCTGCCGCCCGACCTGCTCGCCGCCTTCCGCGCCACGCTCGAAGAGATCAGCGACAGCGATCTGCTCATACACCTGATCGACTCCGCCAACCCGCGCTGGCAGCAGCAACTCGAATCCGTTGATCGCATCCTGACGGAACTCGACTTCGCGCAGATTCCGCGCCTCGTCGTCTTCAATAAATCCGATCTGCTCGACCCGGAGATTCTCGACGCAATGATGCGCCAGGCCGGCTGCGAGCAGGAGCGCCGCTGCCTTGCCGTCTCCGCGCTCGACGCGCGCACGCTGCGCCCCATGCTCCAACAGGCCGGCGAAATCCTCGCCCGTGATCTGACACACGCGCGGCACGAGCAGACGCAACCGAACGCGACCGCCGCCGACCGGGCGGACAGTCAAACACACAGACCCGACACCCGCGAGCACGCCGAACACTACGGCCGCGCCGCGCGCAGTTGAGGAGGGCTGAACCGAAGCAACGACTTAGGATCAGGGGCAACAGGGATACCCGCTTACGCTGCGTCAGCTAGCCTTCATCCCTCATCCCTCATCCCTCATCCCTTATGAGTAGTCGCCGCCCCATCTTCACGACCCGCCTGTCGCGCGCACGCAACGCGGCGGCGCGCTTCCTCGCGCGCCCGATCAACTGGTTTCGGCCCACGACGCAGTTCGTCATCGCCTTCGCCTTCCTGTCCGTCGTCACCACGTTCCTGCTCGCGCACACACACTCGCAAGCACCGATGGAGATGTACCGCGAGGGCGATGTCGTGCGCACGAGCGTGATCGCGCCCGCGGACATCGGCTACGAAGACCCGCAGTTGACCGGCGCGGCGCGCGCTAGCGATCCGAATGCTTCGCCCGTGACCGGCTTCGTCAAACGTAACCAAGTGGTGGCGCACGAGGGCGACACCGTCACGGCGCGCATGCTCGCGCAGATGGAGGCGATTCGCCGCTATAGTCATCAAGAACGCCGGCCGGAACACTACCTGGGACTGCTCTTCCTCGTCGCCGCGCTCTACTGGGGCGTGTGGAAGTTCATCGAGCACCGCGCGCTCGACAAGGCGCTGGCGCTCTCGCGGGGCAAGACGTACACGCTGCTCACGTCTGCCATCCTGATCGAGACGCTGCTGATGCGCGTCGGCGTGATCGTCGCCAAGTCCATCGCCGCGCAGTACGAGCGCGCGCCCTGGAACGACGCGACGATTCTTAGTTTCGCGATCCCGTTCGCGGCGGCGACGCTGCTGGTCGCGCTGCTGACGGACGCGCAGCTCGCGCTCATCGCCGGCATCGTCACCGCCATCTTCGCCGGCATCCTCGCGCCGAACGGCATCATGATGGCGTGCTACGCGATGATCTCTTCGTCGGCGGCGATCTTCGGCGTGGGGCGCTACCGCGAGCGGCAGTCGGTGACGCTCGCGGGCGTCTACGTCGCGGTTGTGAACGCGATAACGGCCGTCGCCGTCATCTTCGCGGCGCAGCAGCCGCTGACGGTGGGCGCGCTGCTGCTCGCGTTCGGCGCGGGCCTCGCGGGCGGCATGCTGACGACGATCTTCACGGCGGGCGGGCTGCCCGTGAACGAGGCGGTCTTCGGCGTGCTGACGGACGTGAAGCTGCTTGAGTTGTCGAACGCAGACCTGCCCGTGCTCGGTCAACTGGCCTTGCGCGCGCCGGGCACGAACCAGCATTCGCACGCGGTCGGGCAATTGGCGGAGGAGGCGTGCCGCGCCATCGGCGCGAACACGCTGCTCGCGCGCATCGGCGCGCTCTACCACGACATCGGCAAGCTCGCCGCACCCGACATGTTCGTCGAGAACCAGGCGGGCGACAACCCGCACGACCGCCTGCGCCCCTCGAACAGCGCGCGCATCATCACCAGCCACGTCACCTACGGCATGCGCCTGGCGAAAGAGATCGGCCTGCCCCAGAAGATCGCCGACTTCATCCCGCAGCACCACGGCACGCGCACGCTTCACTATTTCTTACGCAAGGCGCAGGCACAGGCCATTCACGGCGAGCAGGTGAATGAGGCCGAGTTCCGCTACCCCGGCCCCAAACCGCAATTCAAAGAAGCCGCCATCATGATGCTCGCCGACTCGTGCGAGGCCGCAGCGCGCTCGCTCGCCCGCCCCGACCCGCAGAACATTCGTAGCATCTGCAACAAAATCTTCGAGGCCATCGTCAGCGATGGACAGCTTGACGAGTGCGATCTCTCCTTGCGCGAGCTGACCGCCATCCGCGAATCCATCATCGCCTCGCTCACCGCCATCTACCACGCCCGCATAGACTACCCCGGCTTCAACCCGCCCGCCCTCTCAACCTCCATGGCCAGTGCCCTCCCCGCCGCCGAACTCGACACCGAAGAGCGCGGCGTCCAGTACAACAAACCATCCGAAGTCCCGATTAGCAAAGGCGGCGAAGTTGAAGATGAGGCGGTGACGAGCAGAGGCAAACATTAAAATTTCCCACTCAGCTTTTCGTATGCCGTTTTCAAGCCTTCGGGCAGGAAGCGGGTCGCCGATGCTGGACATGAATTTGGCTGGATTGCTGCTACTCGCCAGCGAGATGTAATGCTTCTGTCTTGAGCACGCCGCTGAGATAGAACCCATTCAGTTCTAAGCTATATAACAAGGGTTTGAGTGCGGGAATTATGCCTTCTAGTTTCGCTCGGACGAGAATACCGACGGTGCCTGTGATTGTTAGACCCAAGTGCCGGCCGACGGTGCGCGCTTGCCGGTCATCGAGCACTATTTTTTAACCCTGCTCGCTAGCCAACGCGATAGCTTCTGCCTCGCCATCATCAACGAGCATCTTTAGCGCGTCCACGAGTGCACGTTCTGCCGGCACTGCAACCGTGAGCCACGGTAAGGCGCGGCCAAATTCGCGTTCTACTTCGGGAGGAATCAGGATCGGCCCAAACATGGCCGGTAAAATGTGAAGATGATTGATCCTTTCCAGCCCAATCAGGCAGGTGCTATCGACAACGACCGGCTCTTTCACGAGCCGATCTCCTGCCGCAGTTCTTCAGCATCGTAATTAAAGACCGGCACGTGATAGTGCCCCAACACCTCAATGAAGGCGCGCTTTGAGAAGCCGGCGAGTTTTGCGGCTTGACCAAGCGAAGCCTTGCCCACTTCATAGAGCTTGACGGCAAGCAGGAGTTTCGCTTCGTCTGAGGATAGATTAGACGGCAGCTCAACTTTTAGCTCTGTTGTACTCATGATGCCTGCGCCTCCGTAGATGTTATTAGCACTCGCTGGCGTTCGTTTCAAGTTATTCAATGCCGAGCCGATCTGGGTCGGGCTACTCAAATTGTCCGCGCAGCTTTTCGTAAGTCGTCGCTAAGTCTTCGGGCAGGACGCGGGTTTCGCCGATGTTGGACATGAAGTTGGCGTCGCCCGTCCAGCGCGGGAGGAGGTGGAGGTGGACGTGGCCGGCGACGCCTGCGCCGGCGGCGCGGCCGAGGTTCATGCCGAGGTTGAAGCCTTCGGGGCGGTAGGCGGCGCGGAGGACGCCCTGCGCCTGCTTGGCTAAGTCCATCATCTCGTCGGTCGCGGGCTTGGAGACGGCTTCGAGTTCCGCGGTGTGCTCGTAGGGGATGATGAGGATGTGGCCGTTGGTGTAGGGGTAGCGGTTGAGGACGATGTAATTAAAACTGGCGCGGTGGACGACGAGGTTGCGTTCATCGTTGGCTTTGTCGTCGCGGAGCGCGCAGAAGATGCAAGCGGGCGCGGACTCAGTTGACTCGTCCGCGCCCGCGCCTTTGATGTATTGATACCGCCAGGGAGTCCAGAGCCTGTCCACGTCGAGCTTTCACCCCCGCGCGTTAGAGTCGTGCATCACATGAAGGGCGGCATCTGGCTGCCGCCGCCGTCCGTGCCGGCGGGCGTGCTCTCGGAGGCCGTGGGCGTTGACGAAGAAGCGGCGGGGGCGGCGTCTTCGAGGTTGATCAGTTCTTTCATCTCCTTACCGGGTTTGAAGTAGGGGACGCGCTTGGCGGGGATGTCCACGGGCGCGCCGGTCTTGGGGTTGCGCCCGCGCCGCGCGCCGCGCTCGCGCACGCGGAAGCTGCCGAAGCCGCGCAGCTCGATCTTCTCGCCGTGGTTCAGCGTCTCGATGATGGACTCGAACACAAGCTCGACCAGCCGCTCCGCGTCCTTCTTGGTTAACTCGGCCGCGCGCGCGACATCTTCGACCAACTCCGCTTTCGTCATACCAGCACCTCGCAGATGGAAAGGCTTTTGGGACAGCCACAAAGACCCGTTCAGAGGTCACAAGGCTTGCCAGCCGGAAGCTCAAAGACCGGCCGTACAGTAGCAGAAACGGCCGACTTCAGGCAAGACGGAAACTGTATGCTGCCAACAGGTTACGTTGGGCGCAGGGGCGGCGGCCAGTTTTCCCGACGTTCGTGACGGGTGAGAGAAGATTTCAACACAGAGCGCACAGAGACACAGAGGACGCAGAGGGTTGAACGCCTCCGCGTCAAGGCGGCGGTTCTTTATCTTCAGTCAGGACAGACGAAAGCCCCGCGCGGTTTTGGCTGACCGGCGCGGGGCTTCGCGGCTAACGGGTGTGCGGGTTTAGCTCTCCTTGTCTTCGTCCGGCGGGGTCGGTCGGTTGAGGAGGCCGCCGAGTTCGGCCAAGCTGGCCATGCCGCCGCGCGCCTCGGACGAATAGCTCTTGGTGTCAACGACCGGCTCTTCGCTGCCGACGGCGCGGTGCGACAGCCCGATCTTCTTCGTGTCCTGCTCGATGCGCAGGATGCGGAAGTCCATCTCCTGCCCGACCTGCGCCACGTCCTCCGGCTTGTTCACGCGCTCCTCGGACAACTCCGAGACGTGGCACAAGCCTTCCAGCCCTTCGGCCAGCTCGACGAACGCGCCGAAGTTGGCGAAGCGCGTGACACGGCCGCGCACCACGTCGCCCGGCTTGTGCTCGGCGACGAAGCGATCCCAGGCGCTCTGCTCCGTGTCCTTGATCGAGAGCGAGAGGCGGCGGTTGTCGGCGTCTATGTTTGTGATGACCGCCTCGATCTCCTGCCCCTTCTTCAACACCTCGCCGGGGTGCTTGATGCGCTTGTTCCACGAGATGTCGGAGACGTGCACCAGCCCGTCTATGCCCTCCTCGATCTCGATGAATGCGCCGAAGTCGGTCAGGTTGCGCACGCGCCCGTGCACGCGCGAGCCGACCTGGTAGCGCTCGCGCAACGTGTCCCACGGGTTCGACTGAATCTGCTTCATGCCGAGGCTGATGCGGCGCGCGCGCGGATCGACGCCGAGCACCTCGGCCTCTACGGGGTCGCCCACGTTGACCAGCTTCGATGGGTGCTTCGTCCGCTTCGACCAACTCATCTCGGAGACGTGCACCAGCCCCTCGACGCCCGGCTCAAGCTCGACGAACGCGCCGTAGTCGGTCACGCTCGCCACCTTGCCGTGGACACGCGAGCCGATGATGAACCGCTCCTCGACCGACTCCCACGGGTCGGGCAGCAGTTGCTTGTAGCCTAAGCTTACGCGCTCGCGCTCCCGGTCGAACTTCAGGACTTTGACCTGCACATTCTCGCCGACCTTGAACAACTCGGCCGGGTTCTGCAAGCGTCCCCAGGACATATCGGTGACGTGCAAGAGGCCATCTATGCCGCCGAGATCGACGAATGCGCCGTAGTCAGTCAGGTTCTTGATCTGCCCCTCGACGATGATGCCCTCTTCGAGTTGGTTCAGCGTCGAGCCTTTGCGCGATTCGTTCTGCTCGTCGAGGATCGCCTTGCGCGAGAGCACGACGTTCGAGCGCTTGCGGTTGAGCTTGATGACCTTCGCCTCGATCTCCTGGTTGCGCAGAGATTCGAGGTTGCGCACGGGGCGCGAGTCCACCTGCGAGCCGGGCAGGAACGCCGCCACGCCGTCCACATCCACGCGCAGACCGCCCTTGACGCGCTCGATGATGCGCCCCTTGACGGGCGTGCCCTCGCGGTAAGCCCGTTCGAGTTCGTCCCACGCGCGCATACGCACGGCGTCGGCGCGCGACAGGATGGGCTGTCCCTCCTGCGACTCCATGCTCTTGATGAGCACCTCGACCTCGTCGCCGCGCTTGACCGTGACCTGCTCGCCGTCCATGAACTCTTCGAGCGGTACGAGACCCTCGCTCTTGAAGCCGAAGTCTATGACGACGCCGCGGTCGTTGACGTTGACGACCGTGCCGCGCACGACCGAGCCTTCCTGAAACTGCGCCTGCTCCTGCTCGTACTGGTCGAGGATCGCGCCGAAGTCGAAGTCGCCGCCGCCACGCTGTTCTTCCTCGTCGTCGGCCTGCGCGCCGGCATCCGTTCGGGCGGGCGCGGACGCGGGCGGCGCAACGGGCGCGCTCGCAGCGGGCGCGGGCGGCGTGGCCGGGCTGTCTGCGGCCGGCGCATCGGCCGCCGAAGCGGGCGAAGCGGCGGCGGCTGTCGTGGGTGAGTTGGCGGGCGCAGCCGTGGTGGCGCTCGCCGGTGAGGGCGCGCTGGTGGGCGCGGCCGTTTGTGACTGCTCGTTGTCGTTGTTGGTTGCGCCGACGGCCGGCACGTTCTCTTCAGTGGCCATGAAAAAGTCTTGCACTCCTCCGATTGTGCTTGACGCGCGCCGCTCTTGCGGGCGCGTTGTCCGGCTCAGCCTGCCGCAGCATCGGACGCGCGGGGCGGGCGCGCTTGCCTTCAGTGAGCGTTCGGGGCGCGTCCGTGACCGTCTGCCGCAATGCTGGGGGTGATTGTCGGATGCTTAGCTTACGAGGCGGGGATGCGAGCCGTCAAGAAATTAGAAAGGTTTTTGCAGCGTCTCAGTTTCCGTCTTGCCCGTGGATCACCCGCGTGATCCGACCATCACCAGTTGCTTAACCGGATGTCGGGCACTGTACACGGCGGCGCGCGGGACTGTCAAGGCAGCGCGGCGGCCAGTAGTGTCCTAAGAGTATGTTACTCGTTCTCGGACACCGCCTAAATAGCGGTTGCTAATTTCGAGCAACACGGATTTAGGACATCACTCGGCGACCGCTGTCGCCGCGACCCTGCGCAGGAACTGGGGCGCGGACTGAGTGACGTAGGGGCTGTCTATTCAGGGACTATCTTTAGCACTTGAATGCGAAACTGTTCCGCCTGCTTCGGGTTGAGAGTTTTCAGGATGTTGTATTGCTCTTCGGCCGCCGCCCTGTTGCCCGCCTGGAAGTAGGCGTCGCCCAGATTGTAGTGCGCGCGGGAATTCATCGGCTCGTCCAGGCCAATGCTGATCGCTTTGCCCAGCATCTCAATCGCGTCGTTAAGGCGATTGGTCATCTTATACGCGAAGCCCAGCCCGTAATGCGCCTCGCCTAAATCCGGCTTGAGCCGCACCGCCTCCTTGAAGGCGTCAATCGCTAGCTCGAACATTTGCTTGTCATTATTCGCCCGCCCCTGCTCGTTGTACGTCTTGCCTAGCAGGTAATAGGCCTCGACATTATTCGGCTCAAGCTTGACGGCCTGCCGGAGCGGCTCGACGGCGTTGCCGAACTGCCTGTTGTTGAGGAACGCCCGGCCCAGCCCGACCCGCGCCTCGACGGAATTCTGGTTAATATTAACGGCCTGGCTGTAAGCGGCCAGCGCCTCCTGCGGCTTGTGCGCGTTAGTGTAGGCGTTGCCCAGGTTGATGAGCGTCGCGTAATCATTCGGGCTGAGCTTGAGCGCCCGGTCGAAAGCCTCGGCGGACTCCGCGTATTTCTCCTGCTCGAACAGCGCCGCGCCCAGATTGTTGAAGGCGATGCTGTCGTCCGCCTTGAGTTTCGTCAGCTTATCGAAGGCCTCGGCCGTCTCCGCCCAAAGCCGCATTCGGTAATAGGCTAAGCCAAGGCCCTCGTAGGCCTCGGCGTAATCCGCTTTAAGTCCGATAGCTTTCTTATACGCATCGGCGGCTTCGGGCCACTTGCGCTGTTGCTCGTAAGCCTGGGCCAGCTTGTAATACGTTTCGGCATCGTCGGGCTTGAGCTTCGCCATCTCCTTATAGGCTTCGACGATGTCGCCCCAGCGTTGCAGCGGGCGCAGTGCTTCGACCAGGCTGTCGTAGGTCTCGATGGAGTCGGACTTGAGCTTGACGGCCTCGTTGAAGGCCGTCACGGCGTCCGCGTATTTAGCCCCTTCGAGGTACAACGTGCCCAGGTCGTAATAAAGATCGGGGTTGCTGACTTTGAAGTCTATCGCCTTTCTGTAAGCTTCGATGGCCTCGTCTTTTCTATCCACCTCGTCGTAGGCCTCGGCCAGATAAAAATAGGCGTCGCCCATATCGGGCTTGAGACTTATCGCCTGCTTGAGGCTGGCAATAGCCTGCGGATACTCCTTCTTATCATAACTCTCGCGCCCTTTCTTGAAAGCCTCTTCGGCCGGATCGACCTCCTGTCGCTTCACCTCCGTGGTCGTACTGCTGCTCCGGTTTTCCGGCGGCAGCGTGCGTATCCGGGTCAGGCGTTTGACGGGGCGCGGTTTGGGGGCTGAGTTATTAGAGTCCGCACGTTTTTTTATCGTCACCCCGGTGCTGCCGAAATCGTCCGTTCCCTGCGCGCGGGCGGCCACGCCGCCGGCCAAGAGCAGAGCTACGGCCGCGAGCCAAGTACCCAACTTAAAACTAGGGTTATTAACCACCTTTGAGCCTCTTCAGCCTCAGCAGGAAATGACGCAGTTTATCCGGCGCTCAAGACCCTGAGCGCACGAGTCGAAAGCCCAGGGCCGGGTGCTTGGTCGAGGCCGGGGTGACGATGCGGCGAGTGGCCGTGATGGCGTCCGCGCCCGTCGCCTTGCTCGAATACGAGCCGCCCCGCGTGATGATCGAGTCGCGCTCTTTATCTTCGAGTTGCGCGTTCTTGTTGCCCGGATAGACCGAGTTCCTCGACGCCGTCCACTCCCAAGCGTTGCCGATCAAGTCCTGCACGCCCCAGGCGGACGCCCCCTGCGCGTATGAGCCGACGGGCCGCGGACTATCCGCCTCGACGTTAGCGCGCCCAGCGCGCCACTCGTCACCCCAGGGGTACAGATAATCGTTCGCCCCGCCGCGCGCCGCGAACTCCCACTCCTCCTCGGTCGGCAGCCGGTACTGTACGCCGTCGCGCTTCGACCGCCATGCCGCAAACGCCAGCGCGTCCGCGAACGACACGTTCGTCACGGGCCACTGCTCCTGTCCCGCAGGCGGCCGCCCGTCCTGCCAGTGCGGCGGCGCAGCGTAGTTAGTCTCGCGCACGAACTGGGCGTACTCGGCGTTGGTCACCTCGGTCTTGTCCATGTAGAAGGGCGCGACCGTCACCTCGTGCGCCGGATACTGGTTCGTGTCCGCCGGGTTCATGGCCGACACGTCGCTGCGCCCCATCCGGAAAGTGCCGCCGGGGATCGCCGCCATCTCCACCTTGAACGCGACTACTTTTTCCCGCTCCGGCAGGCTCGGCTTGGGCGGATTTACGATTCGAATGAGCCTTTCGGCCTCGCCGGGGTTGAGCGTTTTGAGGATGTCATACTGTTTAAGGGCCGCGTCGTTGTCGCCCAGCTTATTGTACGCGCGCCCCAGGTTGAAATAGACCTCGGCAAAATCGGGCTTGAGCCGGATAGCCTGCCGGTAAGACTCGACCGCCTCCGCATACCGCTCCATATTATGATAGGCCAAGCCCAGATTGTAGTAGGCCAACTCGGCGAAGTCGGGTTGCAGGCGGAGGGCGCGCTGGTAGGCCTCGGCCGCCTCCCTATATTGTTTCAGGTTGTAGTACGCCACGCCCGCGTTGTAGTGCGCCACGGCAATGTCAGATTTGAGGCTGATGGCCTGTTGGTAATCTTCCAGCGCCTCGCTGTACTTGCCCAACTCATTATAGGCCACACCCAGATTGTTGAGCGCCACGTCGTCTTTTGGTTTAAGGCGCAGCGCCTCTCTGTAGGCCGCGACCGCCTCGGCGGGCTGGCCCAATTCGCTGTACGAATCCCCCAGGTAGAAGTTGGCCGCGGCCAGCGTGGCGGGTTTCGGGTTGAGGCCGATGACCCGCTTGAAATACCGCACGGCCTCATCGTACTGAGCCTTCTTATAACTCTCCAGGCCCAGCTTGTAAGTCTCTTCGACGGGGCTTCTTTGGCCAGGCGGTTCGGCCGAGGTCGGGTTGCGGGTGGTGTCGGCGGGCTGCGCCGGACGATCACGGCGCGGGCGCACGACTTGATCATCCGGCCGCGCGCCGCCCGGCCGGGCCGCCGCGGGGGTTTGCTTGCGCGCCGCCTCGGCCGCGCCGGCAAGCAGCATTATCAGTGAGGCGACAGTAATCAGGCACAGGTAGCTGGCCGACTTCGTTGGCATGTGTGAACCTCTGTTGCGGTGGAAGCGGGGAAGACGCTGATCATTGGTTTTTAGGAACCTGATCGCACGAGCCGGAAACCGAGAGTTTCATGCTTGGTGGAGGCCGGGGCCACTTTCCGTCGCGATGCCACGAGGCTTCCCGTGTTGCTCGTCTTGTCCTTATACGAACTGCCCCGCGTCACGATCCAATCCTGCTGATCGGGCGCGACCGTGATGATGTCTTTGTATCGCTCGATGCCTGGATAGAGTGAGTTTTTCGAGGAAGTCCACTCCCAGACGTTGCCGATCAAATCCTGCACGCCCCAGGCGGACGCCCCTTGCGGATATGAGCCGACCGGCTTCGGGCTATTGCTATCGAGATTCGCCACCCCGCTGCGCCACTGCGGGCCCCACGGATAGAGGTAGCTCGCCTCGCCATCGCGCGCCGCATACTCCCACTCCTCCTCGGTCGGCAGCCGGTACTGTACGCCGTCGCGCTTCGACCGCCACGCCGCGAACGCCAGCGCGTCCAGATACGACACGTTCGTCACGGGCCACTGCTCCTGTCCCGCGGGCGGCTGGTTATTCGCCCAGTGCGGCGGCGCAGCGTAGTTAGTCTCGCGCACGAACTGGGCGTACTCGGCGTTCGTTACCTCGGTCTTGTCCATCAGAAAGGGCGCGACTTTGACGGCGTGGGCCGGGTACTGATTCAGCGCGTCGCCGGACACGTCGCTGCGCCCCATCTGGAACGTGCCGCCGGGGATCGCCGCCATCTCCGCCTTGTACGCGGGCTTCGCGCTGCTGGCGGAGGCGGGGCCGTTTGAGCTTTTGAGCCAGATGTATAAAGACGCGCCGGCTACGCCGATCAAAAATATGATGACGACCACCACGCCGCCGGTGAACAGCAAGAAGGGCGTCTTTTGCGTGGCGATGAAGCCGGAGGCGGAGTTGTAAAGTGAGGAAAAGCTCGCCTGCCAGTCCGACTGTGGAGGCGTGGGGGGCAGACGTGTATTGCTGCCGGCTACCTGCGTAGCAGCACCCAGGGACATGCGCTGTGTGGACACCGCCTTGTGCTCCACCGGCGCGGGGATGTTAGCGACGGAGGGGGGCGGCGGCTCTATGTGTTGCGGCGCGACGGCGGACTCGCGCTCGCGCTCACTACGCGCCCGCGCCTCGGCCTCCCGCTGCTGTAACGCCTCGGCCTCCGCGCGCTGGCGCGCCTCTGCCGCGAGCCGCGCGGCTTCCTCCTGCTCCTCACGCTGGCGGCGCTCTTTGGCTTCGCGCAGTGCCGCGGCGCGGTCTGCGCGCTTGCGCGCAGCCTCTCTCTCCACGCTCTGCCGCAACTCCTCCGCCGCGCCGTCGGGGCTTGCTTCGGCCGGCTGTACTTCCTCCGGCCTCAGTTGCTTACTCTTGGCCTTGGCGCGCGTTCGGCCCTTCCGCTTGGGAGCGGTCTGGACGCCGTCGTCCTCTTTTCCGAGCCGCTCCACGTCCGCGACCGCCTGCTGCATCAGGTCGTTGAGCGCGTCGCGTTTGGCGCTGGCGGGCTGCTTGCCGGGCGCGCGGGGCGAGAGCGCGACCGTGTCCGCCTGCGCGTCCGCAGGGGTTTCCAGGATCACCTCCGGCGCGGGGTTCAGGCCCGCGCGGCGCAACTCTTCGACAAACTCTGTGATGGTGCGCGGCCGTTTAGCCGGGTCCTTTTCCAGCGCGTGCGCTATCGCCGACTCGACCTGCGCCGGCACTTGCACGCCCAACGAGGCGAGCGACGGCGGCTTGCCGGTCAGGTGTTTGTTCATGACTGCGGGGAGCGACTGGCCCTTGTAAGGCACTTCCCCGGCGAGCATCTGGTAGAAGATGATGCCTAAGCTGTAAATATCCGCCCGGATGTCCAGCTCCTCTTCTTCCCACTGCTCCGGGGCCATGTAGAAGGGCGACCCCATGATGCCGGCGGTCTTCGCCACGACGAACGAACCGAGCAGATCGTTGGACTTGATTTTCGCCAGCCCGAAATCAAGCAGCTTGACGGCTTCGCTGATCGGCATGCCGTCCTGCAACATGATGTTCAACGGCTTCAAGTCGCGGTGGACGATGTCGCGCCGGTGCGCGGCCTCGACGCCCGCGCCGATGGCTTCCATGATCTCGAAGGCCCGCCGGAACGGTAGTCTACCCTCCTGCGCGATCACGTCATGCAGCGAGCGGCCCTTGATGTACTCCATGACCAGGAACGGCATGTTCTCGCCCACCACGCCGTAGTCGGTGACGGCGACGATATTCCGATGGCGGATGGCCGCCGCGGCCATCGCCTCCTGGCGGAAGCGAGTCGTAAGCACGGGGTCGTTGCCGACCAACTCCGGCAGAATTATCTTGATGGCCCGCTCGGTCTTGAGGAAGACGTGCCGCGCTTTATAGACGATCCCCATGCCGCCTTTACCGAGCCGTCGCTCTAGCTGATAGCGGTTATCGAGGATGGGCGGGCCGAGCAGCGAGGACAGCAGGGGGGCGTTATCAATAGAACACCGATCATGTTCATCCAGATAACAACGATTGCAGGACGTACATTCTTTCATCGTTAAGGCAGCCGGCCGTTCCTACGCAAGTGACGCGGAATGAAGGCGGGTGAAGAATATTTGACAGAGACGCTCGCTAGTACCAAAGGTGTAGAGTCCTAGCGCCGGGCGGTCTAGCCAAAGTGTTGCAGCGAGCACTGACCTACCGAGTAAGACCCGGCAAGCTACATTTCAGACCTGCCAAAATATTAACAACTACCTGCCCGTTAAGCAAGTACGAGTCTATTCGGCACTTGGTTTGTCCCTGCTCGACAAAAGCACTAACCACGAAGCCACACGAACAAAGGGCACGGACTTCTTGCCCTTTGTTCGTGTGGCTTCGTGGTTACAGCCTGTCCGGCTGGGAATTTATAGCCCCGGCACGGCTTACTTCCCGGTGTGCGCTGCGCTCAGCGTGCGCTGCGCGACATAGACGCCGGCCGAGTGCGAGCCGACGAGGATGCGGTTCTGGTCGCGCGGGTCGAAGGCGAGCGCCCAGACGCGGCGACTGGGCAGGTCGGGATCGATCCGCTTCCAGGTCATCCCAGCGTCGGTCGAGTGGAAGACGCCGTTCCCTTCCTCGCGCTCGTAGGCGCTGCCGGCGTACATCTCGTCCGGGTTGTTCGGGTTGATGAGGATCGCAGTGTAGCTGCCGTAAGGCAGATTGCCGCCGCGCCGTATCCAACGCTCGCCGCCGTCGTGCGAGAGCAGCAGTTGCTGCGTCGTGCCGACGTAGATGTAGGCCGGGCGCTGCGGGTCTTGCACGATGACGTTAATGGGCGCGGCGGGCGTGATGCCAGCGACCTGCGCCCACGTCTGCCCGCCGTCGCGCGAGACGAGCACGCCCGACTTGGACGTGCCGGCCCAGATGGTCTGCGGCATCTGCGCCGAGGTCGAGACGCAGAGCGTGCGCGCGTCGAGGTCGGGGCCGAACGGCAGGCGCGTCCAGCCCTTCACGGGGTCGGCGCTGCGGTAGAGGCCGTTGTTCGTGCCGGCGAGGATGACCGCACCGGCCGCCGGGTCTTCCAGATAGGCGAGCGCGTTGATCGTCTCGGTCAGCGCGACGGGCGCGCTCTGTATCCCCTGCGCGACGCCGAGCGTCTGCTTGCCGCCGCCGAGACCGAGCGCGGTCAGCGTCGTCTCGTCGAGCGTGCCCGTGACGGGCAGTTGCTTGTCGCTCTGGAAGCGCCGGATCGTGTCAACCGTGCGCGGCCCCGCGATGCCGTCGGGCGGGCCAATGTCGTAGCCCGCCCGGTAGAGCGCGGACTGTGCCTCCTTGATCAGCGCGGTCTGGTCGCTGTCGGTCGGGGGGACGGGCGGCGCAGTCGGCTGCGTGTCGGCGCGCGCGGTCGTCGTGCGGCGCGCGGCAGGCGCGGGTGCAGGTTTGCGAGCGGCGGTCTTCGGCGCACGGCGCGCAGTTCTTTTTGTGCGGCGCACAGGCTGCTTCTTCACGACCGGCGACTCTTCGCTCGGCGCGCCGATGGGCGACCAGGACGCGCCGCGGTCGTCAGAGCGGTACAGCCCCAGGTTCGTGCCGAGGTAGATCACGTTCGCGTCGTTGCGGTCTTGCAGCATCGCGTAGGTGATCAGGCGATCCGGCATGTTGCGCATCGAGGGCTGCCACGTCGCGCCCGCGTTGTCGCTCGTGAAGAAGAAGCCGCCGCCAGTCGCGGTGTTGATGGTCGAGGCGTAGAAGCGGCCCGCGCGCTCGCGGTCGGGCATGATGAAGTAGGCGCGGCGGCCCGAGTAGCCCTGATTGCTCGGCAGGAACGTCTTGCCGCCGTCCTTCGAGACGAGCACGCCGTAGTTGTTCGTGCCGATGTAGATCGTCTGCGGCGCGTCGGGGTGGACGGCGATGGCGTTGATCTCAAGCTTGCGCGAGGTGGTGAGCATCCACGAGTCGCCGCCGTTCAAGGTGCGCCAGAAGCCTTCGGTCGTACCGGCGTAGATGGCGTTTGCTTGCGCGGGGTTTTGCAGGATGTCGCGCGTGCGGCGCGACTGCGACGGGATGCCCTGCACCTTGCGGAACTGCGCGCCCGCGTTGCGGGATTCGTAGATGCCGCTGCACGCCGACATGATGACGTGATCGGGGTTGCGGTGATCGATCTCGATGGCGAACACGTCCGAGTCGTCAATGATGCCGTTCTTGACGGAGAACCAGGTGCGCCCGCCGTCCTCCGTCTTCCACGGCAGATGCCACGTGCCGGCGTAGATGTGCTCGGGGTTGCGCGGATCGACGCCGACCGACTCCACGTCACGTATGTCCGGGTAGGCGGAGGTGTCGAGTTGCGTCCACGACGCGCCCGCGTCCTGCGAGCGGAAGACGCCGTGGTGCGTGCCGGCGACGAGCACATCCGGGTCGGACGGCGCTTGCGTCAGGGCGAAGACCGACTCGGTCTTCAGTTCCGTGGACTCGCGCCACGTCTGCCCGCCGTCGGTCGTCTTGAAGAAGCCGCCCGGCTCTTTGTGCCTGTGCGCGGCGGCGTAGAGCGTGTTGGCGTCACGCGGATCGATGAGCAGGTTGTCAATGTAGAGACCGGGGTGGTTGAAGCTGGAGATGCGCGCCCAGTGGGCCGCGCCGTCGCGCGAGACGTAAATCTGGCCGTCAATCGTGCCGAAGTAGAGGTGCTGCGGGTCGCGCGGATCGATGGCGAGCGAGCGCACGTCGCCGCCCATCGGCCCCGTGATCTCCCAGTCCACCAGGTGCGAGCCGGCGTCGGTCGTCGTGCCGGCGCGGTCGGGCGTGTCCGTCGCCGCGGCGCGCGGCACGCAGGGCGCGACGAGGGCTAAGGCTAAAATGAAGAGCAGGAATTTTTTCATCAGCGGGGTGTCCTTCTAGTCTGCGCGTCTTCTGACGACCGAAAGCCGACGGGCGCGGGGGCGCACCGCCTTATTGTTATTACTGAATAATTCCAGGGAGAGCAAGCCGCAAGCGTAGGATGCCGCGAGTTTTCGCGCCCGTTGGCTGGAAACATGCGCAGCGGCGCGCGCGCCGTTTAGTCACAGGGTAGCCTTAGCTTTAAGGCAGCGAGAAAAGGATAAACTGCGAAAACGCACGAAACGGCACGAAAAGCGACGCGGGCGATGTCTCTGGTGAAACATCGCCCGCGTTCGGTTCAGGTCGCGCCTGCGTGGACAGACGCGAGCGTTAGCTTACGTTACTCTTCGTCGTCGCCGCGACGCCGACCGCGCCGGGTCGGGCGGCGTGGCGCGCGGGCCGGTTTCACCTCGCTGGCGTCTACCGTCGGCGAAGCCGTCGGCGGCGTCGCGCCTGAAGGCACGAGCCACAACTCGGTCGTCGGCTCTTCCCTGTAACCGCCATCAACGGTCACGAGGCGGCTGGCGTCGATGCCGCGCGAGTTGACGAGGTAGTCCTTCGCACGGTCGGCGCGCGCCTGGCCCTCGCCGGGCCGGCTGGTGCGCCCGCCGTAGCCGATGATGTAGCCCTGCGCGCCCGGCTGCGCTTGCAGCTCGTTGGCGAAGTTGTCGAGTCTGGCCTTCTCGTCGTTGCGTTTGATGTTGCCGTACTCGTCGAACTTCGTCGGCGTCGGCGGCACGTTGACGCCGGCCGAGCACGAGTTGGAAGCCGTGCAACTGGGATCAAGCCCGCCAACTGTGACCGTCGCGGTGACGGACGAGCCACCGGCCAGGCCCGCGGTGTCAACCGTGATCGAGCTAGTGCCCTGACCGCTGCTGATCGTGCCGGCCGAGACCGTCCAGTTGTAGGTCAGCGACGCATTCGGGTCGCCGCCCGTCACGTTGGCTGTGAAGGTGATCGGCTGCCCGGCGAGCGTCAGGCCGGACGGGCAATCAACCGTGATGTTCGGGCACGGCTTAGCGCGCCGTCTCGCCCGCTCTTCTTCGCTCAGGCAATCGGTGCACTGGGTCGTGGTGACGGTGGTTGAAGAGAAGGCCACACAGCCGCAGCCGTCATCCACTTCGACCGTAGCCGTGTACGTGCCCGGCGCGACGCCGGACAAGTCCCAGGTCACGTTCGGGCCATCGCCCGTAATGCGCCCGCCAGTTGTTGACCAGGTGTAGAGCAGCGTGTCGCCGTCCGGGTCGCTGGCATTGGCGGAGAGTTGCACCTGCGCCGATGGGCTGGGCGTGCAGGTGTCCGAGGTAAAGCCCTGAGCGCACGGCAGCGTGATCGTGGTCGGGTTCGCGCTCAGCGTGACCGTCGGGGCTTGGTTCGGCAACTCAATCGGCGCGCGCGCGTTGCGGCGACCGGCGAAGACTTGGAAGCCGTAGCCGTGCGGGTCTTCCGAGCGCAGGAAGCCGGCGGGGAAGTCCGCCGCGCTCGACTTGTTGAAGAGGCGGTTGCCCTGCTGGTTCAAGTGCGCGCGATACCACGCGCTGAAGCCGAACCAGGAGCGCGGGAAGATGCGGAGGCCCGTCAGGAAGTCGACCGGGTTGTTCGGGAACGCGTTCGGCGTGCGCCCGCCGACGTACTCCACCGACTTCAACTCGGCGATCCACTGGAAGTGCTTATTGATCGGGAAGTCCAGCCCGACGCCGGCCAGCAGTTCGTCCGGCCGGTCAAGCAGCGCCACGTCGCCGCCCCCGAAGGCGTCGCTCTTCGGGTTGCTGTTGAGAATGTAGCCGAGGTTGGCCGACAGGCTGACGCGCTTGCTCAGGCGGCCCTGGAGCGCGCCGATAACGCCGAAGTCGCCGATGTTGCCACCGGGGCTAGCGCCGCGCTGCAACTGGTTAAAGCCCTGCGCGTCATCCGCCTTGTCGGCGTACCAGCGGTAGAACGGCACGACGGCGACGGCGAACGCACGTTCCGGATCGGTCAGCGCGATCTTCGCGCCGGCTGTGAAGGTGCTGAAGCTCGACTCGCCGTAGAGCCGGTTAATGAACGGCGCGTCCGGCAGGTACGACGGCGCGATGGTGAACGTCGCCGGTATAACCTGCGGGCGGGTGACGAGCGTCGCCGGGATGACGGTATCCGTCAGGATGATACCCGGCAGGATGCTGCCGACGGGCGAGCCGATGCCGGGGAAGTTACCCGCCGCACCGAAGTTGTTGTTGCCGCCACTGGCCGGCCCGAGCGTCGCCGAGAACGGCACGGCGGCGCGATCAAAGCCGAAGCCCGCGGCCACGCCGCCCGTGAACGGGAACGGCACGAAGAACGGCCCGCCCGGCAGGCGCGCAATCGTCGTCGGGAAGCCGGAGGCGAAGGCGCGCGCGCCCAGCGGCGTCTGCACGACGATGCCGCCGCTGCGCAACTGGTTCGGCAGGGTCAACAGCGTGCCGATTGGTGCCGCCGCCGTCGGCGCGGGGCAGTTGATCTGCCCGACGACGCACCGGATCGACAGGAACAACTGCGAGTTCGGCAGGTAGAAGCTCGACAGGTTCGACGGGTTGGCGACGTGCACGCCGCGGTAGGCGTCCGTGTTGAAGAACAGCTCCAGGTGGTCGCTCAGACCGAGTTGGAAGCTGACCGGCACTTCCGTGATATCCACGTTGCCCGGATCGCGGTCGTAGTTGCTGTAGGCGGCACTGAAGGTGAACTCGCCCTTACGCAGCGTCTGACCGTCAATGATGGTGAACAGCCCCGTCGGGCCGCCCGGCGGGCCACCCGTACCGACGGTCGGGGCGATGTTGCGCGGATCGCCTTGTGACCGGGGCGTTTGCGCTAATGCTACGACACACAGCGCCAAAATCAGGAGCGCCAACCAGAGCGCTCTTCTCGCGAGTCTCATCGCATTCCTCCTGCGAAATGAGTATGGTACTTTTGCGGGCAGGGGCGACCACGTTGTCGCTGTGGCCGACTCGGCATGAAGGTTCGTCTGCTGGTGGCTGTCCATCGCTTTTGCCGAAACCTCCCTGCGCGCGTCGGCAACCCGGGCGACCGAAACGCAGGCGCTCCAAACTACAAGCGTACAACCCAAAGTCAAAGTAGAACTGCTACCGCCCTCGAACGTGGCACGTCTTGTAGCTGGAGCGGAGCAGCGAGAGGAGCCGAAACCCTGTAGGGCTTCGCGGGCGCTAGCTACTGCCTCTTGCGCCTCTCAACTGAATTGTTCCGTTTTGCAAAGTGCGCGTTATTGCTTATACGCAAACAGGCGCGCGCTGTCAACGCCGCGAGTCTGTCGTCAGGAACGTTCGCCTTTCATTAGACACTTCCCCAAGATGTTTTCCTTACAACAAACTCTCGCAGACCATATCTTAGATTCGCGCGGAAATCAAGACTTTTTCACTACTTAGCCGGAAAAAACCCTGCACGTTTCTGTCACGCGTAGATGCCGCGCATGCGCGTGTCGTAAGCCACCCGGTCGATGGCCAGCATGTAGGCGGCGGTGCGCGTGTCCACGCCGTGCGTGTCGGCGTACTTCACCACGTCGTGGAAGCTGGCGACCATCACGTCCTGAAGGCGCTCGTTGACCACGTTCTCCTTCCAGAAGTAGCCCATCCTGTCCTGCACCCACTCGAAGTAGGAAACCGTGACGCCGCCCGCGTTCGCCAGAATGTCAGGAATGACGAAAATCCCTTTATTATGCAGGATTTCGTCGGCGGCGGCGGTCGTCGGGCCGTTCGCGCCCTCCGCCAGCACCTTGCACTTAATGCGCTCGGCGTTGTCCGAGCGAATCTGGTTTTCGGTCGCCGCGGGCACGAGCACGTCGCACTCGATTTCGAGTAAATCCTCGTTCGAGACGCGCTCGGCGTCCGGGTACTCCTCGAACGAGCGGGTCGCCCGCAGGTGAGCGAGCGCGGCGGGGATGTCCAAGCCCTTGGCGTTGTAGATGCCGCCGTTCACGTCCGAGATGGCGATCACCTTGTAACCCGCCTCGTGCAGCAGTTGCGCCCCGATGCCGCCGACGTTGCCCGACCCCTGCACGACCACGCGCGTGTTCGGCGGGGCCATCTTGAACCGTTTGACCGCCTCGTTGATGACGAACAGCAAGCCCCGCCCCGTCGCCTCGCGCCGCCCGGCCGAGCCGCCGATGTCTATCGGCTTGCCCGTGACGACCGCCGTGACCGTATGGCGCGCGTGCATGGAGTAGGTGTCCATGATCCAGGCCATCGTCTGCTCGTTGGTGTTCATGTCGGGCGCGGGCACGTCCTTCTCCGGCCCGATGATGTCGATCAACTCGGCCGCGTAGCGCCGGGTGAGGCGCTCCAACTCGCCCATGGACATCTGCTGCGGGTCGCAGATGACGCCGCCCTTGCCGCCGCCGAACGGCACGTTCACGACCGCGCACTTCCAGGTCATCCACGCGGCGAGCGCGCGCACCTCGTCAATCGTCACGTCGGGCGCGTAGCGTATGCCGCCCTTCGCAGGCCCGCGCGCGAAGTTGTGCTGCACGCGGAAGCCCTCGAAGACCTGCATGCGCCCCGAGTCCATGCGCACGGGGATGTAAACCTTCAACTCGCGGTTCGGCACGCGCAAGACCGCGTACAGATCGGGATCAAGGTTGAGCAACTGCGCCGCGCGGTCGAACCGCTCCATCATGGACTCGAACGGATTGGTCTCTTTCGGCATCTTGATGTCGTCTTCGACGAGTGGGGTAGCCATGGGCATCTCCTAAAAACAGTGACAGGTGACGAGTGACAAGTGCCGAGTGAAGACAAAAAGAACTTGTCACTCGTCACTTGTCACTCGTCACTGCGTTTAAGATTTCGTTCATCGCGCCCGTGCGGTAGCCGTGCAGGTCGAGCGTGACGTAGCGGAAGCCGAGTGCGCGGAAAGAGCGCGCGAGTTCGTCCGCGACCGCGCGGTCGAGCGCGTGGTCGAGTTCCGCGGGCGCGACCTCCAGGCGCACCAGTTCGTCGTGGTGGCGCACGCGAAACTCGCGGAAGCCCAGGCCGCGCATGATCTCTTCGCCGCGCTCGACCGTGCGCAGGCGCGCGATGGTGACGGGCGTGCCGTAGGCGAGGCGCGACGACAGGCAGGGACTCGCGGGCGCGTCCCACGTTGGCAGCCCCGCGCGCCGGCTCAGCGCGCGCACCTCCGCCTTGCTCATGCCGACTTCGACGAGCGGGCTGCGCACACCGTGCTCCGCGGCGGCGGCGCGACCGGGCCGGTAGTCGCCGAGGTCGTCGGTCGTCGAGCCGTCAACGACCGCGGCGAGACCGCGCGCGGCGGCGAGCGGTGCGAGTTTGTCGTAGAGTTCGGTCTTGCAGAAGTAGCAGCGGTCGCCCGCGTTCGCCGTGTAGCGCGGGTCGTTTAGCTCGTCGGTCTGGATCGTCTCGTGCGTGAAGTTGAAGCGGGCGGCGATCTCGCGCGCCTGCGCGCGCTGGTGCTCGGCGAGGCTGGGCGAGTCGCCGGTGACGCACAGCGAGCGCGGGCCAAGTTCCACCGTCGCGATGTAGGCGACGTAAGAACTGTCCACGCCGCCGGAGTAGGCGACCATGACTGAACCCATCTCACACAGGAGCGCGCGCAGACGTAGCTCTTTCTCCTGGGCGACCGCCGTCAACTCCGCCACGTCCGCCGCGGGCCGCCGTGCCTCTTCGACTGTCTGAACGTTCACAGCTATCCGTCGCTCCACTTCGACGACCGAATCGTCGGCGCACGCCCTGCGATCCTGCCTTCAGCGCGGGCCGCGCCCGCGCCGCGAACTTGTGCTGGTAAAACGGGGATGCGGCGCATGTTAGCGCAGGCATCCCGGCAGCGCAACCTATCATCCATCACATGCGCGCCATCGGCGACAGCCTAAATGGACGCTCTCCGAGCGCGCGTGTTATGCTCGCAGGCGAGCACAACTCAAACGGGGCCGCACGGCGTCGCCCGAACCGCACGCGGCCCGACCGAAATTCGTAATCGTAAAATCCAGCGATGCCTTCGCCCACACGTCTCCGTCTCCTCATCGCCGCCTTCGTCACGCTGTGCTGCCTGCTCGGCGCGGGCGCGACGCGGCTGCACGCGCAGGGCGTGGGCGATCCGGCCGACGAAGTGCCGGACGATCCGACCAAGCTGTTTCAGCAGGCGCGGGCCGCCGAGGCGCGCAAGCAGTTTGAGCGCGCGGTCATGCTCTACGACGAGGCGATCAAGCTGCGCCCCGTGTACCCGGAGGCCGAGTACCAGAAGGGGCTGGACTTGACGGCGCTCAACCGCCTGCCCGAAGCCGAGAAGTCTTTGCGGCGGGCCGCCGCGTTGCGGACTGAGTGGGCGCTGCCGCAGACCGCCCTCGGCTTGCTCTTCGTCCAGCAGAAGCGCGACAAAGACGCCGAGCCGTTCCTGCGCCGCGCCCTCGAACTCGACCCCGACGACAGGGACACGCTCTACGCCTACGCGATGCTGTGGGTGCGCCTGGGCGACAAAGAGGCGGCGCTCACGCTGCTCAAGCGCGCGACCGTGGACGAGGACGCGTCGGCCGACGCCTGGGCCGCGCGCGGCAGTCTGGAACGCGCAGCGGGCGACGACAAGAACGCGGCGGCGAGTCTGAAGCGCGCCATCGGCCTCGATCCGAAAAACATCGTCGCGCGCGAGGAGCGCGCAGAGATGCGCGCCGCCGCGGGCGACTACACGCGCGCCGCCGAAGACCTGCAATTCCTGCTGCGCGCGCAGGGACAGTCGCCGCGCGTCAAGCAGTGGCAGGAACGCATCGCCGCGCTGCAAGCGTCGGCGGCGCGGCAGGCCGCCGGGTTGTCCGACACGCAAGGCGAGATGGCGCTCTCGCCCGCGGCGGTGGACGCTGCGAATAGCGACGATCCGAAGGTCGCCATCCCGGCGCTCGACGCGCTGCTCCAGACCGATCCGAAGAACGCCGTCGCGCACGCGCGCCTCTGCGCGCTCAACCGCACGACCGACCCGGCCGCGGCGCTCGAACACTGCCGCGCCGCCGTCGAACTCGCTCCCAGGAATCCCGACTACGCCACCGGCTACGCCGCCGCGCTCGTGCAGGCCCGCCGCTTTAGTGAAGCCGTGCCGCTCCTGCGCCAGGTGCTCGCGGTCGCGCCCGAAACTTACGCGGCGCACGCCAACCTCGCCACCGCGCTCGACGAGTTGAAAGACTACGAGGCGGCACTCGCCGAGTATCGCTGGCTCAACAAGGCGAAGCCGGAGCTGGCGGGCGTCTATTTTTTTATCGCGCGCGACCTCGATCTCATCGGCGAGTACGAGCAGGCGCTCGCCGCCTACGAAGCGTTCCTGGCGCGCGCCGACGCGACCGCCAACAAGGACGAGATCGAGCGCGTCAACCTGCGCCTGCCGCCCCTGCGCCGCCAAGTCGCGCGCGGCGAGAAGAAGCGGAAGAAGGGATGAGGGATGAAAGTATGATTATCAAGCGTGACTCATCGTCTTCTTCCTCTTCATCCCTCATCTCTCATCCCTCATTCCTGATCTTCGCGCTTGTGTGCGCGTTGCTGTTCTGCGGCTGTGCGGTCGAGGCGCGGGCGCAGCAGGACGTGCAACTGCCGCCTATCCCAGCGCCACCGCCGATGAAGTACATCCCCGAAGGGGTGCGCGCGGAGTTGGGCGCGGCGCGCGACGCGAAGGCGCGCACGCGCCTGTCGCTCGACTTGATGGAGACGCGGCTCGCGAGCGCAGAGTCGCACACGGCGGCGCAGCAGTATGACGCGGCGGCGGCCGAGTTGGGCGTCTTTCAGGCGCTCGCCGCCGACGTGCTCGCTTACCTGCAACAGGTCGGTAAGTCCGACGGCAAGACGCGCGATCTCTACAAGCTCGTCGAGCAGGCGCTCTACAAGTACGGCGGGCGCATCGAGGTCATGCGCCGCAACACGCCGTCGGATTACATCGGCAACGTCAGAGCCGCGTTCAATCACACGCGCGACACGCGCACGGCCGCGCTGAACGCCTTCTACGGCAACACGGTGTTGCGCGAGCCGCCGCCCGACAAGACGAAGCCCGCGCCGAAAGAGCCGGAGCAAGAGCGGCCCGCGCCCGTCTGAAACCAACAGCAGTTCAACCGCCACAACCGACAATGAAATCCTCCATACCCAGGCAATGCTTTTTCGGTCTCGCGCTGCTCGCGTTCTTGTTGCTCTTCGCCAGCGTCGGCGCGGCGCAAGGCGGGCGGCGCGATCACCTGACGCCGGCCGAGGTCGAGTTGGTGCGCGACATGCAAGCCATAGACAAGCGCACGGACGTGTTCATCAAAGCGGCCGACCGCCGGCTGTTGCTGCTGACCGACCCGCAGGCGGCGCAGTCGAAGCAGGTGCAGAAGGACAAGGAACTCTGGGGCGAGTTGCCCAAGGGCACGCGCGCCGAACTCTTAAGCGACCTGGCCGGCATCTTCGACGAAGCGATCACCAACATTGACGACGTGGCCGCGCGCGACGAGAACAGCCCGCTGCTGCCCAAGGCGCTGCGCAAACTCGCGACGGCCGCGGATCGCTTCCTGGCGCAACTCGCCCCGCTGCGCGACGCCGCCGCCGACGCCGAGCGTTCCGCGATGGAGAAGACATTCGGCGAGTTGCAGGAGATCGTCGAAGCGGCCAAGAAGCTCCCGCCCGATCCCAAAGCCAAGCCCGCGAAGCCGTAGCGGCGAGATGAAATCTGAGAAGCTATTCGGACAGCCGCAGCCCTCTGCGCCCTTCGCGGCCCTGCTTCGCGCCCTTTGCGGTTAAAGCTTTTCGCTTAACCGCAAAGACCGCTAAGCGAGCCGCAGAGAACGCAGAGCGTGCCTCGCTGCTCAAACCGCTTCCTAAATCTCAAAGCTGAGAGCGCGGCTTTCGGTTGAACCGGCGCGGGCCTTTGGGCGTAGAATGATGCGCGCGCGGCGCGGGCGGCGCATCATTCGGAGCGAAAGGAAAGTTTACTTTTATGGACAACCGCTATTATCCCGGCGTCGAGGCCGACGTGACGCAACTCGTGGCCGAGTTGCGCAACATCTTCGACGACGCCTACGAGGTGCAAACCATGCAGGTCTCGACGACGACCGTGCTGCAAGCGCGCAAGTCGAGCACGCTGCGCGACATCACGGGGCTGTCAACCGCGCTGACCATCAAGCTTACGGCCGAGCACGGCGGCACGCGCGTCGAGATCGGCATGCAGAAGTGGCTCGACAAGGCGGCGGTGGCGGCGGTCGCGGTCTTCCTGTCGGCGGGGGTGCTGCTCGCGCTGCCGGCGCTCGGCGCGTACTGGCAGTACAAGGTGACCGAGGACGCCTGGAAGATCATCGAGGCGCACATCGCGCGCAAGGCCGGCGGCTACATCCCGCCGATGCCCGGCCGCTGCGGCACGTGCGGCGCAGTCGTCACGTCCAACTCGGCCTTCTGCGGCGGGTGCGGCGCAGACCTGCGCGTCGGTACGAACTGCGAGTCCTGCGGTGCGCCGCAGCGCGACTCCACTGCGCGCTTCTGCAACCGCTGCGGCAAGCCGCTCGCGGGCAAGGCGTGAGTTTAGAGTTTTCCGTCACGGAGGCCGACAGGCATGAGGTTAAAGCGATCCGCACAGAGTCCGCGCTGGCTGGCCGCGCTGTCCGGCTGCCTGCTGCTTGCCGCCATGTTGTCCGCCGTGGCGCTGGCGCAGTCGGGGCGGCGTCAACCGCCGCCGCAGCCTGTGCCGGACGTGCCGACGCCGACGCCTGAGCCGGCGCGCGCCAAGCCCACCCCGCCGCCGCTCGTCCGCGTGCTCGTCACCGCTTCTTCGGGCCTGTCCGTGCAACTCTCGTCGCTCGACGCGCAAGTCATGGCGGACGCCTTCATGCAGCGCCTCCACTCTTCGCCGTCGCTGAAGGTCGAGGCGGCCGACCGCATGGGGCGCGACGCGGCGCGCAAGCGTGCGAAGGCTGAAGAGGGACGTTACGTCGTCTGGATCGAATTGCAACCCAACGGCCTCGACGTTAATGCCATCGGCGTCCCGCGCCCCAACGCCGAAGACCTGCACGTCCAGTACCTCATCTATACGCCGGGCACGGGCGCGACGAAGGCGAGCGGCAACGTCTATCTGCGCCCCGTCCGCACGACGCTGCCCGGCACGCGCGGCCGTCTCGACTGTTACCCGAACCGCTACTACGGTCTCGACGCCGCGCTCATGATCGGCGGCATCGAAACCGCCGAACGCGTCCTCCAGGAATTGTCGCTGCCCATCCCGCCGCTTTGTGGACAGTGAGCAGTAAGCAGTGAGCAGTGAGTAGTCAAAGGCTGTTCTTAACTGCTCACTGCTCACTTCCCTCTCAATCGTGCCTGAGCGCCCTGATCGGGTTGATGCGGGCGGCGCGGGCAGCCGGGTAGAGGGCGGCGATGATGGAGATGACGACGGCGAAGAGGATCGCGCCGAGCCAGAGGTAGGGCGGCAGGGCGAAGAAGTTGATGAAGGAGACGTTGCGCGGTTTGAGGAAGAAGCGGTAGGCGAGCCGGTTCGCCACCACGTCAATGCCCCACGCCGCGAGCGCGCCGATGACGCCGCCCGCCAGTCCGATCAGGCCCGCCTCGACGAAGAAGATCAGCTTGATCTCACGATCCTCCGCGCCGATGGCCTTCATGATGCCGATCTCGCGCGTGCGTTCGAGAATGGCCATGATCATCGTGTTGGCGATGCCGAACGAGGCGACCAGGAGCGAGATGCCGCCGAGCAGGCCCAGCGCCGAGTTGATGATGAGGAAGAAGGTGCGTATCTCTTCCAGCTCGTCCACGATGGAGAAGCTGCTGAAGCCGAGGGCGGTCAGGCGCTTGCGCACGTCGGTCAGCACGTCCGGGTCGTTCACGCGCACGACCACCGACGGGTAGCCCTCCGCCTGCTCCTTGCTGATCGCGCCGCTCTCACGCGCGAGTTGGAACGCGACCTCGCTCAGCGGATCGCGGTACTGCCGCCCCCACTCGCGCGCCGCCGCGAGCGGCACGTAGATGCGCGCCGCCGGCATCAGCCCGCGAAACCGCTGCCGCCCGTTCGGGCCGCCGCTCTCGACCTCGTCCTTCAACACGCCCGCGATGCGGAACGTCCGCACCGGCAACTGCGACTCCGGCGCAGCGCCCGTCTCGTCGCCGAGCGGCAGCCCGAAGAAACTCAACCCGCCACCCTGTTCGTCGTCCGCCTGACCGCGCTGCTTGTCGGGCTTGTCGCCCGCTTCGGCGTCTTGCTGCTCGCCCGCGGGCGCGCGCCTACGTGCGCCCGGCGGCGCGAGCAGTTCGACCGTCTTGCCGACCGCCTCGGCCGGGTTCGCGAAGCCGAAATCGTGGACGAACCTCTCGTCCACGACCACCTCGTCCGCGTCGGGGCCGCTGATCATGCGCCCGGCGGCGTAGCCTTTGAAGCGCGACGCGGGATTGGGCACGAGCGCGCCGCCGACCGATTGCGGCTGCGTGCGGTCGTTGGCGCGCACGTAAGCCGTGAACTGCAACGTCGGCTCGACGGCCTCGACGCCGGGGATGCGGGCGATCTCGGCGACCGCCGCGTCGTCTAAGAGGCGCTTGGGCGCTTGCTCCGGCGACTGCGGTCTGATCTGGCGGAAGCCCGCGCGCCGATCCGTGCCGTCGCCGCCCTGCGCGCCGCGATTAAAGACCTGCTGGACGACTTCGGAGATGTCCTGCCCCGTCACGGTGATCTCGTTGAACAGGTCGAGGTCTTTGAACCGCTGCACGGCGTTGCGCTGCAAGCCCAGTCCGAACGACACCATCGTCACGATCATCGTCACGCCGACCACGACGCCCATCGTCGTCAAAAACACCCGCAGTTTCGCCTCGCGCAGGTTGCGCAGCGCGAGCTTGAGTATGTCGAAGAAGATCATAGCCGGCAGAGTTCAAAGCCCAGGGTGCAAAGTTAAAGTACGCGGTTTGCCCGCCAAAGTTCAACCCCGCACCACCGACCATCGAACCTGTAACCTGAGCCGCGAACTTATTAAAGCCCGTGTCCAAATCCGCCGCGTCAGCGGCGCGGTGACTTGAGCATGGCGTTTCAACGCCGGGAGACGTAAGCGGGAGGCCACCTCGTCGCGTCAGCGACGGTTAACCTTTCGGTTCATTCGTCGCTGACGCGACGCCGTTTATTTCTACGCTGCTTTCCCGGCGTTGAAACGCCGGGCTAAAGTCAGCCGCGGCGCAGCGGCGGATCGCGCACTAACTTCAGGCTCAATTCAGCATCGCCTGTTGCAGCCGCATCTTTTTCAGTTCCGCCTGCACGCTCTCGGCGTCGGGCGCGGCGGGCGCGCGGCGGAGGTAGGTTTCCATCTCGCGGATCGCTTCGGCGTGGCGGCCGAGCCGCGCGAGCAGCACGCCCCGGTCGCGGCGCTCTTCGTGCGCCTGCGGGGCGACGAGCAGGATGCGTTCGACGGCGGCGAGCGCGCGGCGGTAGTTGTGCGCCTGCGCGTAGATGGCTTTCAGGTTGCGGAGCAGGCGCGCGAGAATTTCGCGCGGGCGCGCAGCCGCCAGGTGCTCCGCGCCGAGCGGCACTTGCCCGCTGTAGAGCGCGTCGAGTTGCTGCTGACAATCGTCCTCGTCAACGATCCGCCCGTTGAAAGGATCGACCAGCACGCCGCCCGCGTCCCCCGCCGCGCGTGCGCGCACGATGAAATGACCGGGCAGGGCGACGCCTTCGACCGCCAGACCCGCGCGCCGCCCAAGTTCCATATAGACCAGCGACAGCGTGATCGGAATCCCCCGCCGCTCGTCGAGCACGTAAGAGAGCAGGCTGTTGCGCGGATCGTAATAGTGCGTCTGATTGCCGGCGAAGCCGAGTTCGTTGAAGATGAAATGATTGAGCGCGGCCACCGGCGCGTCTAGCCGTTCCTGCACACGCGCACGCGCCTGCACGCCCAACTCCAACAGCCACGCGCGGTAATGCTCCACGTCAAGACCCGGCCGCTCCTCCGCCGCGACGAGCAGCGCCGCGTGCGTCAGATCGAGCGCCGCCTCGGGTCGCGCCGCCTCAGCCGCGAACCGCCGCCGCGCCTGCTCTGCCAACAATCTCGTCGCGGGAGTCATAAGAGCAGGGATGAGGGCGGAGGGATGAGGGATGAATAGGAGGGGTCAATACGTCGAAATGTTTTATTCATCCCTCATCCCTCTGCCCTCATCCCTCAGAGAAGACGTGGTGTACGGCGTCCGGCGTCCAGTCGGCGAGGCTGTGGGTGACGACCTCCGCGCCGGCGGCGCGCAGGGCCGACTCTGTGACGGTGTTGGTGACGCCGAGCGTGCGCATGCCGGCGGCACGCGCCGCCGCGATGCCGGGCGGCGCGTCTTCGATGACGAGGCAGGCGGCGGGCGCGAGCGGGGGCTTACCTTGCATGGCGTGCAGTTCATTCAGGCGCGCGAGTGCGGTCGTGTAGCACGCGGGATCGGGCTTGCAGGCGCGCACGTCTTCGGCGCTGACGATGAACGCGAACGAGGCGGCGAGGCCCGCGCGCGCGAGCACGTAGTCAATGTAGCCGCGCCGCGACATGCTGGCGACGGCGAGCGTGTAGCGCCGCGCCGCCGCCTTGGCGAAGGTGACGACGCCGGGGCAGAGCGGAAGCTCGTCCTCGACCATCGCGTGGAAGCGCGCGTCGAAGTCTGCGTTCACGGCGGCGAGCGTCGCGCCGTCCGGCTCGCGCCCGCCGCGCGCGAAGGCGGCGCGCATGAAGGTCTCCGTGTCCATGCCGAGCGAGGCGTAGTAGTCCTCGTCCGTGAGCGCGATGTCGTGCGCGGCAAGCGCGGCGCGCGCCGCCTGCATTTGCAGCCGCTCGTCGTCGGTGACGACGCCGTTGAAGTCGAAGATGATGGCTTCGATCATGCCTTGAGAACAGGCCGAGATTCCAATCTCAGCCTTGGGATCGCGGGGCAAGATGTTCGAGCAAGTTAGCAAGATACGACGGCGCGGGCGGGAAAACAAAACTGCGCTGCGGGCGGGTGCTGCCGCCGTCCCGCCTCACAGCGCGCCGGGCCGCTCGCCGTCGCCGTTCTGCGCGCGCGGGGTCTGCGGGTGCGCGGCGGCGAGTCGTTCGTTCTGCTCGGCGAAGAGGACGGGCAGCCGCTCGCTCTCCAGCACGTCGAGGCGGCGGAGGATTTCCGTGATCGCAAGCTCGTTCTTGAGGTTGATCTGAAAGTCCATGTCATCGCGCAGCCGCTCCTTCTCGCCCTGCCGGTTCTGCGACATCATGATGATCGGCGCTTGCACGCCCGCGATGATGCCGAGCACGAGACCGAGCAGTTGGTACGGGAACGGATCGAAGCCCTGATCGTGCATCATCCAGGTGTTCAGCAGCACCCAGCCGCCGAGCAGGACGCTGAGCAGGACGATGAACTTCCAACTGCCGCCGAAGCCCGCGAGGCTGTCGGCGATGCGGGCGGCGGGGGTCATCTGCTCCTCCTCGATCTCGTTGACGTTGCGCGAGACGCGCCGTTGCAGCAGTTCGTCCGTGCGCCGCAGCCGCTCGGAGATGGCGCTGATCATTTCGAGCGCCACGTCGGCGTTGCCGTGGACGAAGTTGATGAAGTCTTCACGCCGCAGCACGGCCAGGCGCGCCGCCTCGCTGACGGTCGCGGAGGCCGAGCGCGGCTTGCCGTCTATGATCGACATCTCGCCGAAGAAGTCGCCGCGCGCCAACTCCGCCAGCGTCACCTCCTGCTTGTCCTCGTCCACGACGAAGATGCGCACGCGCCCGCCCTCGATCAGGTACATCGCGTCGCCCGCGTCGCCCGCGCGGAACAGCACCGCGCCCGCCGGCAGTTCGCGCACCGTCAACAGCCCGCGCAACTCCCGCGCCGCCGCGTCGTCCAACGACGCGAACAGCGGCACAGAGCGCAACGACTCCAACGGCATCGCGGCGGAAACGTCTGTCTGCATAGCGAAACCTCAGTGACAGGTGATGGGTGACAGGTGACAGGTAAGAATCTGTTTTTCTTGTCACCTGTCACCTGTCACCCGTCACCTGTCACGGTCTTTCCGTCTTTCATGTGGATCGTGCGGTCGGCGAAGCGGGCGGCGAGGTCGCGGTCGTGTGTGACCATGAGCACGGTCAGGCGGTCGCGCTCGACCATCTGGCGCAGGAGGGCGAGGAGTTCGTGCGCGCGGGTCGAGTCGAGGTTGCCGGTCGGCTCGTCGGCCAGGAGGACGCGCGGGCGGTTCGCCAGCGCGCGCGCAATCGCCACGCGCTGCTGCTCGCCGCCGGAGAGTTCCGCCGGGCGGTGCTCCGTGCGCTCGCCCAGGCCCACACGTTCGAGCAGGGCGCGCGTCCGCTCGTCGCGCTCGCGCCCGCGCACGCCACCGAAGGCGAGCGCGAGGTTGACGTTCTCGGCGGCGGTCATCGTCGGAATCAGGTTGAAGTTCTGAAAGATCATGCCGACCGCGTGCCGCCGGTAATGTGCCATCTCGCGCTTCGAGAGCGGCGCGAGCGAGCGCCCGTCGAAGACCACCTCACCATTCGTCGGCTGATCCAGCCCGCCGATCAGATTCAGCAGCGTGGACTTCCCCGACCCCGACGTGCCCTGCAACGCCACGAACTCGCCCTCGCCCACGGCAAGCGAGACGCCATCGAGCGCGACGACGGTCGTGCTGCCCATTTGATAATGCCGAGAGACGGCGCGCGTCTCCAACAAAGTTTCACTCATAAACACTCAAGCCGCCGCGTGTCGAATAACACGCGACGGCCAAGATTTCAAGAGCAGACAGGGTTCAGTCCCGACGGGACTTTCAGATTACCTTGTACTCCGAGTCTACGTCCTCGTCGGAGAAGGCGACGCGGTAGTTGTCAGACTGCTTCTGCTTGGTGATGAGCAGGTCGTCTTTGGTCTTCAAGAGGTCGGCACGGTTGTAGACGGACAACTCGAAGTTGTAGCCGTGCGTGATCGCGTCCTTCGGGCAGGCTTCGACGCAGAAGCCGCAGAAGATGCAGCGCCCGTAGTCTATGTTGTAAACCTTGGCGAAACGCTCGTCCACGCCGGTGCGCTCGGCGGGCGGGCGCGGGTCGTCGGCCGCGACGATGTAGATGCAGTCAGACGGGCAGGCCGCGGCGCACAGGAAGCAGGCGACGCACTTCTCGCGCCCGTGTTCGTCCACGTGCAGGAGGTGTTGCCCGCGGTAGCGCGGCTGTAACGTAACCGGCGCGTCCGGGTACTCGACCGTCCACTTGCGCTTCGGTATCTGCGCAAAGGTGACGCTCATGCCCTGGATAATCGCCTTCGTGTTCTCGATCACTTCGCTGATGATGGACATAACAACCTCGCGGAGAGTGACAGGTGACAGGTGATGGGTGACTGGTAAGAACTGTTTTTCTTGTCACCTGTCACGGCTTTTAGACCAGCTCTAGCTGGCTGAAGAAGTAGGCGATCTCGATGCGCGCGTTCTCTTCGGAGTCCGAGCCGTGGACGGCATTCTCGCCGAGGCTGCCGCCGAACTCTTTGCGCAGCGTGCCCGCGTCGGCCTTCGCCGGGTCGGTCGCGCCCATCAGGTCGCGCCAGGCTTTGACCGCGCCCGCCTGCTCCAAGACCAGCACCACGCACGGCCCCGAAGACATGAACTCCGTCAAGCTGGCGAAGAACGGCCGCTCGCGGTGTACCGCGTAGAAGCCTTCCGCCTCCGCCCTCGTCATGTGCAGCAACTTCAGCGCGCGAATTTTGAAGCCGCCGTCCGTGATGCGCTGGATGATTGCGCCGATCTGCCCCGCCCGCACCGCGTCGGGCTTGATGATGCCGAAGGTAAGGTTGCCGATCTGTTCTGACATTAGTCGCTGCCGTTCCCTCTGATTGATGTTGGTCGAGCTTTACGCCGTCGCGGTCGCGCCGAGCGCGTCCTTCATGGCCTGGCCGATGTCGGCGGGCGATTGGACGACGCGAATGCCGGCGGCCGTGAGCGCCTGCATCTTTTCCGCGGCCGTGCCCTTGCCGCCTGCGATGATCGCGCCGGCATGGCCCATGCGGCGGCCGGGCGGCGCGGTCTGCCCGGCGATGAAGGCGACGATGGGCTTGGTCACGTGGTCGCGCGCGAACTCCGCCGCTTCCTCTTCGGCCGTGCCGCCGATCTCGCCGATCATGACGATGCCTTCCGTCTCGCCGTCGGCTTCAAACAAGGCCAGCGCGTCTTTGTGCGTCGTGCCGATAACTGGGTCGCCGCCGATGCCGATGGCGGTTGATTGACCGAGACCGAGCGCGGTCAGTTGCCCGACCGCTTCGTAGGTCAACGTGCCGGAGCGCGAGACGACGCCGATGCGCCCCTCCTTGTGGATGTGGCCGGGCATGATGCCGATCTTGCACTTGCCGGGCGAGATGACGCCGGGGCAGTTCGGCCCGACGAGCCGCGTCCCGGTGTCTTGCAGGAAGCGTTTGACGCGCACCATGTCGAGCGCCGGGATGCCCTCGGTGATGCAGACGACGAGCGGGACGCCGGCCGCCGCCGCCTCAATGATGGCGTCGGCCGCGAACGGCGGCGGCACGTAGATGACGGAGGCGTTCGCGCCCGCGTCTTTGACCGCCTGCTCGACGGTGTTGAAGACGGGGATGCCCTCGTGCGTCGAGCCGCCCTTGCCCGGCGTCACGCCGCCGACCACGTTCGTCCCGTACTCCACCATCTGCTTCGTATGGAACGTGCCCTCTTTCCCCGTGATGCCCTGCACGACGAGGCGCGTCGCTTTATCAACCAGAACGCTCAACGCTCTTGCTCCTCAGATCGCGATTCGGATTGCTTTGATTGAACGGCGCAGTATAGCACGGACTCCGGTTAATCTAAGAACACCTACTCGGCAGAACGGCCGTTTAATCCACCCTGAATGATGTCAATGATGACATCCACCTTCTCCGTGAGATGTGCTAACGCCTCTTCGGTGCGAATGTGGGCATCAGCGAGCGCGGCGATCTTCCGCTCCGATTCGGCTTGCGCCGCACTCAGTTCAACCTGCATCGTCCGCAACTCGTCTAACCCTTCGTCATGACTGCGCGCCAACTCAACGAGCATGACAAATGACTCTTGCATGTGCGTCATTGATGCTTGCAAGTGCGTCGTTGATTCTTGCAGGCGTGCCATTGATTCTTCAAAGCGCATCGTTGATTCTTCGAGGCGGGCGATGCGGCCTTCTTGATTAGCGGTCAACTCAGCTAACGTGGCCATCGCATTTTCGAGACGGAGAATTCTGTCGTCAGTGCTCATGAGTTAGCTTAACCTCCGTGAGGATTATTCGGTCGCTACACTCTACTCCAACTCCACCTGCTCGCCGTACTGCGGCGCGTCAACGCGCCAGCCGAAGCGTTGGCGGATGTGCTCGGCCATCGCTTCCGCCGCCTGCGGCTCGCCGTGCGTGGTGAAGGCGCGGCGCGGGGGCGCGGGGATGTCCTTGAGCCAGCGCAGGACTTCCTGCCAGTCGGCGTGCGCCGAGAAGCCGCCGATCTGTTCGACGCGGCAGCGCACGGGCACGGGCTGTTTGAAGATGGAGACTTCGCGGTCGCCGTCGAGGATGCGGCGACCCGTCGTGCCGGCCGCTTGATAGCCGACGAAGACGATGGTCGCGCGCTCGTCCGGCAGGAAGCGGCGCGCGTGGTGGAGGACGCGTCCGCCCGTCATCATGCCCGACGCGCTGATAATGATGCGCGCCCCGCCCTCGTCGTTCAGCCGCTTCGACTCTTCGCGCGACGAGGCGGTGAGCATCGAGTGCGTGCGCAAGGGGTGGACGCGGCGCGCGAGCACCGAGGCGTAGTCTTCATCCTGCTCCTCCGCACGGTGGCTGTAGACCTGCGTCGCGGCCGCCGCCATCGGCGAGTCAACGCGCACGGGCAGGACGGGGATGCGCTTCTCTTCTTCCAGTTCGCGGATGATGTAGATCAACTCCTGCGTGCGCCCGATGGCGAAGGCGGGGATCAGGATGACGCCCGCACGCGCCGCCGTCTCTTTGATGACGCGCGCGAGCTTGTCCTTCGGGTCTTCCGCGTCGTGCAGGCGGTCGCCGTAGGTTGATTCGACGAGCAGGTAGTCGCAGGCGGGCGGGCGCTCCGGGTCGCGTATGATCGGCTGGTCGTAATGGCCCAGGTCGCCGGAGAATAGCACGCGGCGGCCCGCGCCGTCCGCGCCCGCGCCCGCCACCTCGACGAGCACGAGGCTTGAGCCGAGGATGTGACCGGCGATGCGAAAGCTGGCGTTGAAGCCGGGCGCGACCTCGACGCTCTCGCCCGTGTTCGGTTCGGGCCGCACGAGTTTCAGGGCGGCGCGCGCGTCGTCTTCGGTGTAGAGCGGGAGCGCGGGGCTGTGGCTCGTCAGGTTGTGGCGGTTGCGGTACGCCGCGTCCTCTTCCTGTAGGCGCGCGGCGTCGGGCAGCATGATTTTTAAGAGGTCGGACGTGCCGCGCGAGCAGTAGATGGGGCCGTCGAAGCCTTGCGCGATGAGGCGCGGCAGATAACCCGTGTGGTCTATGTGCGCGTGCGTGATGAGGACGGCGTCGAGGCGGGCGGGGTCGAACGGCGGGTCTTGCCAGTTGCGCTCGCGCAACTCCTTCAGGCCCTGGAACAGGCCGCAGTCCACGAGCACGCGCCGGCCCTCGGATTCGAGCAGATACTTCGAGCCGGTGACGGTGCCCACGCCGCCCCAGAAAGAGATAGTCGCCATTTCCTGCCACCTGCCCCGTTACACACTTTGGTCGAGCGCGGCGATTCTATACGTCTCGGCCGCGTTGTGTGAAGCGGGCGAAGGCAGCAGGAATGATGGCGCAGCGGGCCGCGGCCGCGGCGTGCCATGCGCCGTCAGAAGGCACGAGGCACGGCGCGAGGCCAGACCAGCCGTGGCAGTTCGCACTGCTAGGCAGCGCGTCGTTGCCGGGGCATCTTCAGGTGGACGTGCTCCGCCAGCAGGCGCGTAGCAAGCTCCTCCATGGCCGGCGGGATCGGGATTGGCGCGACCGCCTCCGGCGCGGTCGGGTGGTGCGCTAAGAGTTGCACTTCCGCGCCGCAGAAGTCGCAGGCGGTAACGTGTGCGCTAACTCTCGCGCCGTCGAGCGGGGACAGGGCTTCTCTACTGTAATCGAGCAGCGTCTCGGTCGAGGGGCAGGTTTGCTTTTTGAGGAACGGGGCCACGGCACAATCTCCTTTTCCGCCAGGCGCGGACAACCGGGAATCGTCACACGCCTGCCTGATAGTCGCCCAAAGGGGTGTGACCCGGCCCGGCCGCCCGCAGGCGGCCGGGCCGAGTAATGGAGGCGGACTACGATTGCGCTTGCGTGTGCGCTTTACGGCGGCGGCGGATGCCGCCGGCCAGCCCCGCCAGGCCCGTGCCGAGCAGAATCATTGTGGTCGGCTCGGGGACGGTGGACTGCTGCGCGCCGGTGATCTGGCCGGTCAGGTCAGCGGTCTGACCAGGGTTGATCGCCAGGTCGTTGACGGCGAAGAAGAACGAACCGATGGTGGTCGTGCCGTTCGGGTTGGCGAATGAGAACGTGAACAACTGCGGCGTGTTGTTGAAGTCAATCAGCACACCGCCGTTGCCCGTGTTCGTCACCGAACCGACCAGCGTCGCGCTGAAGAGCGACGACCCGCCGCCGTTGATGCCCGTCGGCACGGTGAACGTCACGCGCAGCGTGAACGTGTTGCCGTTGTAGTTCGCCAGCGAGCTTGCGAGCGAGAACGCGCCGAGGTTGTCCACGTTCTGGGTCGGCGGCGCAATCGGGTTGCCGCCGAGGCCCAGGAAGCCGCCGGAGGTCGTGCCGGAGAACGTCGAGTTGACGTACTGTAGCCCAAATAACGAAGCCGTCTGCGCGGCGCTGGAGTTCGGCACCGGCGGGGGGTTGCAGTTGAAACAGCCATTGGTGTAACCGGCGACGCTCACTTCGTCCGCCCGCGCTGCCTGTTGACCAACAGCGAAGAGAGCCAAGAGAGCCAAGCTCAGCACAAGTGGTTTGAGCGTTAGCAATGTTTTCATCTTTTTGCCTTCCTTCTGGTAATGCCTTTTACGGGGCAAGGGTTAATGTCTCCGCCGAGCGTCTCCGAGGCAATAGAGATGTTCGGCGCGCCTACGTTGCGTTAAGAGCCTGAGGCTGACCGCACGTCCAGTCAGGCAATGGCTACCCCGCCGCGCGTTCGGGTCGGGGCTAGTTGGTTGGTACGAGCAGGCCCCGCGTGGGCCGCCTGCGCCGTATTCCGTTCATCGTAACCAACCTCGCGGCTGGGACGGACCGGGCCGGATGACACATTCAGCATCAGCGGGCTGTGCGAGATCATGTGCAGCAGGGCCTGACAGACCTCGCGCGAGCCGGTGCCGATGTTGTTGCCCTGCTCGTCTTGCAAGCAGTACAGCACCCCGTCCGCGTCGAGCGGGAAGATCATTGGTTTCGTGTAGATGTCGCCCTCCTTCCCAGCGTGTCGCTGATGCGCACGGCGCTTCCCGTCGTGCGCGTGGCAGTAAGGGCACTGACACCTTGCAGAAAATTTAGCTTGTCGGACTGCGCGGGCATGGCGCAGTCGCGCGGACGGTCAAACGCGGAGACCCGCGGCGTCCTGCTGAAGGGGTTGGGGGAATTCATGTTGCTTCCTTTAAAGCGACTCGACTCCGGGAAACTTGGAAAACAACAGACGTATCCTTAAGGCATGCGACGTGGGGTTACACGCCACAGACCTGTTGCTCACATGACAATTAACGGGATGAGATACGAATCCTGATGCTCGTCCATCACTGAACGAGTGGCACTTCGATTCGCTCTCACTTACTCTCGCGGGTTAGCAGCCGGGACGAGGCTGATGCTTAGCGTAAGAGGTAATACCTGCGCGAGTGAAAAGAGACTTAGGCTCATCCTTTAGCGGGTATCACGACAGCGGCGGCGTCAGCGACGCGGGCACGCACGTGATTCGAATCCCGGAAGGAGCACCCCCCATGCACACATTAAATAACAGGGCGGTGAGCGTAACCTAGCTCGCTTCGCACGTATGTGTGCTAGCGCACATAGCGATCTAATTTTGTGTTAATATTACCGCGTCGGCCGCCGTTTGTTTTTGCTGGCCGTGACCAAACGGTTTTATCTTGTAGAGAAAGAAAGTGTCGGGGCGGCTATCGCACAATGCCACTGCCATCATAGTTCTTCTGCCCGATCAGGAAACAATTTCATGGCCAAAATTTCTGACCCGCATCGGGCGCTGGAAAACCGCCTCCTTGCCGCGCTGCCCGAAGAGGAGTTCGCGCGCTTACAACCTAATTTGACGACGGTCTCGCTGCCGCTCGGCGAAGTTCTCCATGAGTCCAGCGAGCCACTCGATTACGTTTACTTTCCGACGACCGCGATCATTTCCCTGCTCTACATCATGGAGAACGGCGCGAGCGCCGAGATCGGCGTGGCGGGCAACGAGGGGCTGGTGGGCGTCGCCCTGTTCATGGGCGGCGGCACGACGCCCAACCGGGCGATAGTGCAGAGCGCGGGCGGGGTTGTCAAACTACGCCCGCAGGCCCTACATGACGAGTTCATGCGGGGCGGCAGCTTCCAGCGTCTCTTGCTGCGCTACGCCCAGGCCCTGCTAACGCAGGTCTCGCAGACCGCCGTCTGCAATCGCCTGCACTCCGTCGAACAGCAGCTCTGCCGCTGGCTGCTGCTCAGTCACGACCGTCTGCCCTCCGACGTTCTGATCATGACGCACGATCTGATCGCCAACATGCTGGGTGTGCGACGGGAGGGCGTGACGCGCGCGGCCAAGCGGCTGCAAGCCGCTAAGCTGATCACTTACGCGCGCGGTACGATCACGATCAACGACCGGGCCGGGCTGGAAGCGAATGTCTGCGAGTGTTACAAGGTGGTCAAAGACGAATACGACCGCTTGCTCGGCTAAATCTCGGTGCGCGTTTGCGCTTTCCCTCCTTCGTCCGTGTGCTCCCGCACAGACGCTCTCTCCGCGCCCGTGCTACTTAGGAGCGTCACTTAGCTCACCCTTCGCCAGCGGGAACTGAATTTCCACCTTTGTCGTCTGCCGTCTTTCACTGTCCGACTCGCCGAAGGAGGACTCCTTGCCGCCCATCGCCCCCGCCGCTCGCGCGCTCTCTACCAACCGACTGCTCGCCGCCCTGCCCAGCGAAGAGTACCAACGCCTGCTGCCTGAGTTGGAACAGATGGCGCTGACGTTCGCGGCCACGATCTACGAGCCGGGTAATCCCCTGCGGCACGTCTATTTTCCTGTCAGCGGCATCATCTCTTTGCTGGCCGTGATAGAAGAGCGGGAGATGCTGGAAGTGGCTGTCGTCGGGAGCGAAGGGATGGTGGGGCTGCCCGTCTTCTTGGGCGTGGAGACGGCGCGCGATCACGCCATGGTGCAGGGCGCGGGCACGGCGTTGCGCCTGAGCGCAGCGGTGCTGCGCAGAGAGTGCCGGCACGGCGGCGCACTGCCCCGCCTGCTGCAACGCTACACGCATTCGCTCCTGACCCAGATCGCACAGTCCGCCGCCTGCAACCGCTTCCACCTACTTGAAGCGCGCATGGCCCGCTGGCTGTTGATGACACACGACCGGATGGCGACGGCCGAGTTTCAGATCACGCAGGAATTTCTGTCTAACATGCTGGGGGTGCGGCGGGAGGGCGTAAATAAGGCCGCCGGCAGTCTCCAGCGGCGACATTTAATCAGCTACAGCCGAGGTCATCTGACGATCCGCAACCGTGCCGGACTGGAAGCCGCCGCGTGTCCCTGCTACTTAATCATCAAAGAGGAGAGCGAGCACGTCGGCCAGAAACGTTTAAGTGCGTAAGGGCCGAAATAGTCTCCACGTGTCCTCAGTCTGCGTGAACTCGCACGGAATTTAGCGGCGACGGCTGCTTGTCAAGGAAGCGCCGGACGAGTGGCCGGCGTGTGCCGCGCGCCGAAGGCGACGAGCAGCGCGGGGACGAGCAGCGCGAGGTTGCGCAACGCGGTCGAGACGCCCAACTGGCTTGCAATGATCCCGCCAAAGCAGCCGCATTCGAGCGGCTCGCCGTGCTGCACGTAAACGTAAAAGAGCGCGTAGCCCGCGAACGCGACGAGCAGCAGTGCCGCCAACGCGCCGCCGAGTCGCACCGTGCGCGGGACGATGAGTAGCAGGGCGGCCAACAGTTCCGCCGCGACGACGAGGATCGTAACGGGCCAAGACCAGCCCGTGCCGACCAGATTCGCCACGTTCCCCGCGAAGTCGCGGAGCGTGTACAGCTTCGCGCCGGCCGCGAACAGGAACATCGCCGCCAGCGCGAAGCGGCAGAGTAAGACGAGGACTTTGAACCAGCGGGATTGCGTCACGGCCGTTGCGCACCCGTCACGCCGCCCGCTGCCCGGCGAGCGCGACGACCTTTTCGGCGGCGTCCTTCATGCCGTTGGCGACGGTGAAGTTCAGGCCGGACTCGCGTATCACGCGCTGCCCTTCCTCGACGTTTGTGCCTTCGAGCCGGACGACCACGGGCACTTTAACGCCCAGGGATTGCGCCGCGCCGACCACGCCGCGCGCAACCATGTCGCAACGCACGATGCCGCCGAAGATGTTGATGAGAACGGCTTGCACGTGCTCGTCGGCGAGCAGGATGCGGAAGGCGGCTTCGACGCGCTCCTGCGACGCGCCGCCGCCCACGTCGAGGAAGTTGGCCGGCTCGCCGCCCGCGAGTTTGATGATGTCCATCGTCGCCATCGCCAACCCCGCGCCGTTGACCATGCAGGCGATGTTGCCGTCCAGCTTGATGTAGTTGAGGTCGAACTTCGAGGCTTCGATCTCAAGCGGCTCTTCCTCGTGCAGGTCGCGGAGGGAGAGGAAGTCCTGGTGGCGGAATATCGCGTTGTCGTCGAAGTTGACCTTCGCGTCGAGCGCGATGAGGCGCTTGTCTTTGGTCAGCAGGAACGGGTTGATCTCCATCAGCGAGGCGTCCATCTGCTCGGAGGCGGCGTAGAGCGCCTGCATGAACTTGGCCGCCTGGTTGATCAATTCCGCCGGCAGCCCCAGCCCGAACGCGAGCTTGCGCGCCTGGTACGGGCGGAAGCCGACGGCCGGGTCAATCGTCTCCTTCAAAATCTTTTCCGGCGTCGTCGCGGCGACCTCTTCGATGTCCATGCCGCCGGCCGACGAGGCCATGAAGACGGGGCGGCCCGTCTGCCGGTCGAGCACGATGCCGAGATAGAACTCCTTGTCAATCGGCCGGCCCTCTTCGACGAGGAGCACGCGCACCTCACGCCCTTCGGGCCCCGTCTGGTGTGTGACGAGCTTCATGCCGAGCATCTGGCGGGCGAGTTCGCGCGCCTCGTCGGCCGATTTCGCCAGCTTCACGCCGCCGCCCTTGCCGCGCCCGCCCGCGTGTATCTGCGCCTTGACGACGACCACGTCCGTGCCCAACTCCTTCGCCGCGTGGTATGCCTCTTCGGGCGAGCGCGCCACAAGGCCGCGCGGCACGGGCACGCCGTACTTCCGCAACAACTCCTTCGCCTGATACTCGTGAATCTTCATCGCTCAATCCTCTCGCCCGATTGGTTTAGACCAAGCGCGCGGCAAGTCTCTTTCGTTATGTGTGGAGCGCGCTGAGTGTAGTCGCACGCCGCGCGCGACTGCAAGCGCGCAAGATACGAAGCGCGGCTATTGTCGCGCCGCATGCGCGGCACGTGCGGGCAACCGCGCCGCTTAAGTTCAAAGCCGGCCGCTTAACACGGCCGCGTGGCCGCTCATCAAGATTTTTCTCAAATGCTGTTCAAACTTGCGCGCAGTGGCTAAACTTTGCCGCCGCCTTACCGTATCATCTGGGCGTTCCAGCCTTCGACCTCCGAGGAGTATCCCAATGAGACGTTTTCGCCATCCCCTGTTTGCCGCCCTGCTCGCCGTGCTGCTCTGCGCCTCCGTCGTCGTGGCGCAGACGCCTCGCGGACTCGACCTCGCCGCGCTCGACAAGAACGCTAACCCGTGCGTGGACTTCTACCAGTACGCCAACGGCGGCTGGCTGACCGCCAACCCCGTCCCCGCCGCCTTCTCCGCCTGGGGCACAGACAGCCTGCTCTCGGAGAAGAACCGCGACGTGATGCACGAAGTCCTGGAGGCCGCGGCGCAGAACAAGAACGCGCCGAAGGGCAGCAACGAGCAGAAGGTCGGCGACTTCTACGCCGCCTGCATGGCTGAAGATCAGATCAACGCCGCGGGCCTGAAGCCGCTTCAGCCGGAGCTGGCGCGGATAGACGCGATCAAGGACGCGAAGGGCGTGCAGGCCGAGGTCGCGCACCTGCACTCCGTCGGCCTCAACACGCTCTTCCGCCACGGCTCGACGCAGGACGCGAAGAACAGCGCCGAAGTCACCTACGATGTGCTGCAAGGCGGACTGAGTCTGCCCGACCGCGACTATTATTTCAAGGACGACGACAAGTCGAAGAACATCCGCGCCGAGTACCTGAAGCACGTCGCCAAGATGTTCGAGTTGATGGGCGACAAGCCGGAGCAGGCCGCCGCCCAGGCGCAGACCGTGATGGCGATGGAGACGAAGCTGGCGGAGGCTTCGATGACGCGCGTCGAGCGGCGCGACCCGCAGAAGACCTACCACCGCATGACCACCGCCGAGTTGCAGAAGCTGACGCCGAACTTCAACTGGGCGGACTACTTCAAGACCATCGGCCTCACGCAGAAGACCGACACCAACGTCGCGCAGCCCAAGTTCTTCGAGGAGATGAACCGCCAGCTTGCCGCCACGCCCATCGCCGACTGGAAGACTTACCTGCGCTGGCATTTGATCAACGTCGCCGCGGACGATCTGGCGAAGCCGTTCGACGACGAGAACTTCAACTTCAAAGGGCGCATCCTGACGGGCGCGACCGAGCAACTGCCGCGCTGGAAGCGTTGCGTCGCCGCGACCGACAACTCGCTCGGCGAGGCGCTGGGCGAAGTTTACGTGAAGAAGGCTTTCCCGCCCGAAGCGAAGCAGCGTTCGCTCGCCATGGTGCAGAACCTGATCGCGGCGCTCCGCAGCGACATCGGCACGCTCGCGTGGATGACCGATGCGACCCGCAAACAGGCCACGGCCAAGCTCGAAACGCTCATCCGCAAGATCGGCTACCCCGACAAGTGGCGCGACTACTCGGCACTCAAGATCGACCGCGCGTCCTACCTTGAGAACGACCTGCGCGCCAGCGAGTTCGAGGCGCGGCGCGACCTGCGCAAGATCGGGCAGCCGGTGGACAAACTCGAATGGGGCATGACGCCGCCCACGGTGAATGCGTATTACAACCCGCAGATCAACGAGATCGTCTTCCCGGCCGGCATCCTGCAATGGCCGTTCTTCGATCCGTCGGCGGACGACGCTTTCAACTACGGGGCGATGGGCGCGGTCATCGGGCACGAGATGACGCACGGCTTCGACGACCGAGGCTCGCAGTACGACTCCGAGGGCAACCTGAAGAACTGGTGGACGGAGGCCGACCTGAAGAACTTCAAGGAGCGCGCCGCGTGCGTCATCAAGCAGTTCAACGACTTCGAGGTCGAGAAGGGACTGCACATGAACGGCGAGTTGGTCGTGGGCGAGTCAATTGCCGACCTCGGCGGACTGGTCATCGCCTACGCCGCCTGGCAGAAGTCGCTCGAAGGCAAGCCGCGCCCGGCCGACATTGACGGGCTGACGCCAGAGCAGCGTTTCTTCCTCGCCTACGCTTACTCTTGGGCGACCAACATCCGGCCCGAGCGGGCGCGTTTGCTGGCGCAGACCGACCCGCACCCGCTGCCCAAGTTCCGCGTCAACGGCCCGCTCGCCAACTTCCCCGCCTTCGCCGCCGCGTTCGGCTGCAAGGCGGGCGACCCGATGATGCGCGACGAGAAGGAGCGCTGCGTCATCTGGTAGCAGTTGTCCGCGAAGATTGGGGGCAAGAAAACATGAACCACGAAGCCACACGAAACGACACGAAACAGAGGACACGATATTCGTGTTGCTTGCTTCGTGTTAGTTCGTGTGATTTCGTGGTTCATTTCTCCGTCGTCCGCCGTCCTCATGTGACGTGGTTTAGCGAACACGGTCGCTAGCTCGCCCCGCTTGCGTACAGCGGCCGGGCGACTTATGCTGCTGGCCGTACACATGAGAGAGACGCCGCGCACGAGACCCTTATCAGCCGGCGCGCGCTTTATCGCCATCGTCGTCAAATGTTTTTCGCCGCTAACTATCGCGCCAGAGGCGCGTCACCTACATTCAACGGAGCCACAATATGAATAACTACTTCAAGTCGTCCGCCATCCTCGTGCTCGCGCTGGCCATCACCCTGAGCACGACCCTGGGGCAGACGGGCGGGCACGGCCTCGACCTGGCCAACCTCGACCCGAACACGAAGCCCTGCCAGAACTTTTTCCAGTACGCCAACGGCGGCTGGGTCAGCCGGAACGCGATCCCGGCCGCCTACCCCGCGTGGGGCATCGCCAACGAGTTGAGCGAGCGCAACCGCGAGACCGTCCACCAGATTCTCGAAGATGCCGCGAAAAATACCAACGCGCCCAAAGGCAGCAACGAGCAGAAGGTCGGCGACTACTACGCCGCCTGCATGGCCGAGGACAAGATCGAGGCGGCGGGCGCGCAGCCGCTCGCGTCCGAGTTCCAGCGCATCGCGCAGATTAAGGACAGCGCCGGGCTGCTCGCGGAGGTCGCGCGCCTGCACACGATGGGCGTCAACGTGATGTTCAACGACGGGTCGCAGCAGGACGCGAAGAACGCGGCCGAGGTCATCGAGTCTTTGGGTCAGGGCGGCCTGAGCCTGCCCAACCGCGACTACTATTTCAAGGACGACGACCGCTCGAAGATGATCCGCGCCGAGTACGTCAAGCATGTCGCCAAGATGTTCGAGTTGATGGGCGACAAGCCGGAGCAGGCCGCCGCCCAGGCGCAGACGGTCATGAACATCGAGACGAAGCTCGCGGAATCCGCTTCGACGCCGGTCGAGCTGCGCGACGTGCCGGCCAACACGCACCGGATGACGCTCGCGCAACTGCAAGCCCTCGCCCCGCACTTCGCCTGGGCCGACTTCCTCAAACAGATCGGACTTGACCGCAAGACCGACATAGACGTGAACCAGCCGAAATTCTTCCAGGGGCTGGATCAGCAGTTGACGGCCATCCCGCTCGCCGACTGGCAGACATACCTGCGCTGGCAGTTGCTCAACAACGCGGCGGCGGCCCTGTCGTCCAAGTTCGTGGACGAGGACTTCAACTTCAAGGGGCGCTTACTGCAAGGCACGAAGGAGAACCTGCCGCGCTGGAAGCGCTGCGTCGCGGCGACCGACCGCGCGCTCGGCGAGGCGCTCGGCGAGGTTTACGTCAAGAAGGCTTTCCCACCCGCCGCCAAGGCGCGTGCGTTAGAGATGGTCAAGAACCTCGAAGCCGCGCTGAAGGACGACCTCGGCACGCTCTCGTGGATGAGCGACGCGACGCGCAAGCAGGCGCTCGTAAAACTCGCCGCCTTCATCAACAAGATCGGCTACCCCGACAAGTGGCGCGACTACTCGAAGCTTGAGATCACGCGCGACTCCTACATCATGAACCGGCTGCACGCCAACATGTTCGAGAACACGCGCGACCTGGCGAAGATCGGCCGCCCCGTAGACAAGGCCGAGTGGGGCATGACGCCGCCCACGGTCAACGCCTACTACAACCCGCAGATCAACGAGATCGTTTTTCCCGCCGGTATTTTGCAGCCGCCGTTCTTTGATCCGCAGGCCGACGACGCCGTTAACTACGGGGCGATGGGCGCGGTCATCGGGCACGAGATGACGCACGGTTTTGACGATCAGGGCCGGCAGTTCGACGCCGCCGGGAATCTGAAGGACTGGTGGACGGAGACCGACCGCAAGAATTTCGATGAGCGCGCCGCCTGCGTCATCAAGCAGTTCGACAGCTTCGAGGTCGAGCCGGGCTTGCACCAGAACGGCAAGCTGGTGGTCGGCGAGTCCATCGCCGACATCGGCGGGCTGGTCATCGCCTACGCGGCGTACCAGAAGTCTTTGGAAGGCAAGCCGCGCCCGGCGAACATTGATGGCTTCACGCCGGAGCAGCGTTTCTTCCTCGCCTACGCACGCGGCTGGGCGTCGAGCGCGCGCCCCGAGTTCGAGCGCCTGCTGGCGGGCGTCGATCCGCACCCGCTGCCGCGCTTCCGCGTCAACGGCCCGCTCTCGAACCTGCCGCAGTTCGCCCAGGCCTTCGACTGCAAGCCGGGCGACCCGATGGTGCGCGACGAGAAGGAGCGTTGCGTTATCTGGTAAGGGATGAATGGGTCACACCCTCCGCGGCCCTCCGCGGCTCGCTTGGCGTTCTTTGCGGTTAAGAACAAAGCTTTAACCGCAAAGGGCGCGGAGCAGGGCCGCGGAGGGCCGCGAAGAGATTGAGCTTGCCACGCCGTTTCTTAATGAGGAGTATTTCGATGAGACGATTCCGTAATTCGCTGTTCGCCTCTGTGCTCGCGGTCGTGCTCTGCGCGCTGGTCGTGCTGGCGCAGACGCCGGGCGGGCGCGGGCTGGACGTGAGCAACATTGATAAGAACGCCAACCCGTGCGCGGACTTCTACCAGTACGCCAACGGCGGCTGGCTGGCGAAGAACGCGATCCCCGCGGCCTACCCGGAGTGGGGCGTCTTCGACGTGCTGGCCGAGCAGAACCGCGACACGTTGCGCCAGATCGTCGAGGACGCCGCGAAGAACACCAACGCGCCCAAAGGCAGCAACGAGCAGAAGGTCGGCGACTACTACGCCTCGTGCATGGCCGAGGACAAGATCGAGGCGGCCGGGCTGAAGCCGCTTGAGCCTGAGTTTGCGCGCATCGACAAGATCAAAGACCAGCGCGACCTGCAAGCCGAGATCGCGCACCTGACCGACATCGGCATGGCCGTGCCCTTCGGCTCCGGCTCGACGCAGGACTTCAAGAACGCGGCCGAAGTCATCTTCGGCGTCCAGCAGAGCGGCCTCGGTCTGCCCGACCGCGACTACTATTTCCGCGACGACGACAAGTCGAAGCAGATTCGCGCCGAGTACGTCAAACACGTGGCGAAGATGTTCGAGTTGATGGGCGACAAGCCGGAGCAGGCCGCCGCCCAGGCGCAGACCGTGATGGCGCTTGAGACAAAGCTCGCCGAGGCTTCGATGACCAACGTCGAGCAGCGCGAGCCGAGCAACCTCTACCACCGCATGACGCTGGCGGAGTTGCAGAAGCTGACGCCGCACTTCGACTGGGCCGCCTTCTTCAAAGGCATCGGCTTCACGCAGAAGGTTGACATCAACGTCGCGCAGCCGAAGTTCTTCCAGACGCTCGACGCGCAGTTGACCGCGACGCCCATCGCCGACTGGAAGACCTACCTGCGCTGGCATCGGATTAACACCGCCGCGCCGGCCTTGTCGAAGAAGTTCGTGGACGAGAACTTCAACTTCAATGGGCGCATCCTGGAGGGCACGTCGGAGCAGTTGCCGCGCTGGAAGCGTTGCGTGAGTTCAACCGACCGCGCGCTCGGCGAGGCGCTCGGCGAGGTCTATGTCAAGAAGGCTTTCCCGCCCGCCGCCAAGGCGCGCGCGTTAGAGATGGTCAAGAACCTCGAAGCCGCGCTGCAAAGCGACATCGGCACGCTTGCCTGGATGAGCGACCCGACGCGCCAGCAGGCCGTCACCAAGCTGAACGCCTTAATTAACAAGATCGGCTACCCGGACAAGTGGCGCGACTATTCTTCGCTCCAGATCGACCGCGACTCCTTCGTCGTCAACCGGATGCGCGCCAACCACTTCGAGCAGCTACGCGACCTGCGCAAGATCGGGCAGCCCGTGGACAAGCTCGAATGGGGCATGACGCCGCCCACGGTCAACGCCTACTACAACCCGCAGATCAACGAGATCGTCTTCCCCGCCGGTATTTTGCAGCCGCCGTTCTTTGATCCGCAGGCCGACGACGCCGTTAACTACGGCGCAATCGGCGCGGTCATCGGGCATGAGATGACGCACGGCTTCGACGACGAGGGCGCGCAGTTCGACGCCGCCGGGAATCTCAAAAACTGGTTCGCCGAAGCCGACCTGAAGAACTTCCACACGCGCGCCGAGTGCGTCGTCAACCAGTTCAGCAGCTTCGAGGTCGAGCCTGGTCTGCACGTCAATGGCAAGCTCGTCGCGGGCGAGTCCATCGCCGACATCGGCGGGTTGGTCATCGCCTACGCCGCCTGGCAGAAGTCGCTCGAAGGCAAGCCGCGCCCGGCGAACATTGACGGCTTCACGCCAGAGCAGCGCTTCTTCCTCTCCTTCGCGCACTTCTGGGCGGCTAACGACCGGCCGGAGTTTGCGCGCCTGTTGACGAACACCAACCCGCACCCGCTCTCGCGCTTCCGCGTCAACGGCCCGCTCTCCAACATCCCGCAGTTCGCCGCCGCCTTCCAGTGCAAAGAGGGCGACCCGATGGTGCGCGCGGAGAAGGATCGCTGCGTGATCTGGTAAACGGAAAGTGAGCAGTGAGCGGTGAGCAGTCAGGGCAACTTTTTGACTGCTCACCGCTCACTGCTTACTGCTCACCTCTTTGAGGTGTTTACGATGGATTGGAAAATAGTCATCAGCACGTTCGGCGCGATCTTCCTCGCCGAGATGGGCGACAAGACACAGCTCGCGGCGATGACGCTGGCGGCGGAGACTAAGCGCCCGCTCGCCGTCTTCGTCGGCGCGGCGGTGGCGCTCGCGTGTGTCTCGGCCATCGGCGTCGCGGTCGGCGGCGCGCTCGGCCACTATCTGCCGGTCGAGTGGGTCAAGCGCGCGGCGGCCGTCGCCTTCATCGTCATCGGCGTGCTGATGCTCGCCGGCAAGCTCTAAACACGCGGCACATTCTTGGAGGAGGAACAGACATGGGCGACGTGATCGTCACTTCCCTCTCGAACCTGCGTAACGAGGTGCGCTACGGCGCGGAGCACACGCTCACGACCGACGAACCCACGAGCCTCGGCGGCGAGGACGCCGGCCCCGATCCTTACACCCTCCTGCTCGCCGCCCTCGGCAGTTGCATCTCGATGACCGTCACGCTCTACGCGCGCCGCAAACAGTGGCCACTTGAGCGCGTCACCGTCCGCCTGCGCCAGCAGCGCGTCCACGCCCGCGACTGCGCCGAATGCCAGAACAACACCGACACCTACGTCCACCGCATCGAGCGCGCCGTCACCTTCACCGGCGACCTCACCCCCGAACAGCGCACGCGCCTCCAAGAGATCGCGCACAAGTGCCCCGTGCACAAGACGCTCACGTCGGAGATTGTAATCACAGACCTTGCGGACTGAACCCTAGCTTAAGGGTTTCATTATCACGACGGCTGATTTATAGTTGCCCCGTTCTCACCCCGCGAGTGCATCCTCATGGTAACGGTTGAGTGCAAAAAATACGGCTGGCGATTGAACTGAACGGCATCGTCCATTATCAACCCATCTACGGGCAAAAGAAGCTTGCGCGCATTCAGGAGATTGATCGGCGGAAAGCGGCGCTGTGTGCGGCGGCGGGCGTAGAACTATACGTGATTGACGTTTCGGAGCGGGTCTTCCTGTCGCAAGCGGTAAAGGAAAAACACTGGCGGGTGGTTAAGGAATTAGTCACCTCAACAGTTCAGAGGCGTGCAGGTCACACCGACGTGCAGGTTTCCTTTTTGTGACCCTCGGGATGGGCAGATTCGAACTGCCGACCTTTCGCACCCCAAGCGAACGCGCTACCAGGCTGCGCCACATCCCGTCAAACTGTGTCTAAGTATCTCCGAAACAGTTGATTTGTCAAATCTCGCTGCTATAACCGTTCTCAATCCGAGCGACAGTTTTAGAATAGTCTTCCCTTGTCCCTGCCATTTTTAGGCTTCCTTATCCATTTATCCAAGACGTTTTTAAGTCGCGTTCTAAGTAGCACTCGACCCCTGATGCTATGCACGAACTGTTCAACCCGCGATCTTTCTCGCTTACTCGCATACCGTATTGCATCGCCTAAACTATTGAATGTGACTGTGCGCGGACTTCCTTCAGGCAGTGAATATGGCAAGCGGCGCGGGGGGCCTGTTACGCGCGTCCTATTAAGCAACTGCCTCATGCGCGCCTGCTGTTCTTCGTCTTCGATAGCGCCGATCTCTCCTTCGATGGTCTGAAAGTAGCTCGGCAAATCAACTGCCAAGAACTTGGGGCTGTTCGTCTCCTGTCTCACTAGATTGTATTCGTGCGTGACGCCGTTCATCACGGTTCTAAATTCAGGGACAGGTGCAAGGTAGTTCGGCTCGCCTTCGATGTGCGCCAGGAAATCTTCCGCGTCCGCGCCCTTTTCCGCTCTGTTCACGCTCGCGCCGGTACTCCGATTCAGCGCATAGTGGAAAATCGGCGTCGCGTCCCAATAGAGGATTGAATCGAACAGGGCCAACACCCGAAAGCCGAAATGAACATCCGGCGCGATAGAGCCGAAGATACTCCCGAACCGCTTAGCAAGCTGACTTAAAGCCGCGCGCGGTACAAGACAGTTGAGCATCCTCGGCAGGGCCGGATGCCAATGCACGTGCGAGAAATAATGTAGCAGGATTTCACTCTTGATCTCGATCAACTTCCCCGACCATCTTTCCTGTTCAAGTTTAATAGGAATCCTTCTATCGTCTATCCGATCATGGTTATACGTGACGATCTTATCGGGATGCGCCAGAGCTAGTAGTTTGGGTAAGTAGCCGTACTTGAACATCATTCTGTCGGTTAGGAAAGTGAAGTGTGACGTGTTCGTGTATCTCAGGGCCTCGTGGATAACCCATTCCCAATGCTCCGTCATGGACATTGAGCGGGGCGGCCGGATGTAAGACAACCGCACGTCGTTCTGCGCGCGGCAGTAAGCCCACAGGTTTTCCGCCTGCGTCTCGAAGGCCGAATTGTCGGAGACGATGAGATGGCCGGCGAAGCTCTGGTCGAGCACAGAGCGGATGGCCCACTCGGCCAGTTCAGCCCGATTTCGGGTAGGGACGATGATCGTGAGGGAGTCCATGTCCGTCACCGCGAATGATTACCGCGATGGCAGCCCGTATCTTTGTGAGTGTCGGGGCGTAGTTTACTAGCGTGCCGGCGGGTATCCGTTCACCCTCGTAGGACTCTGCGGCTTGCGCCGCCCGCCGTAAGAGTGCCCGCCCGGCGCTAATCAGCCCGGCTGGTAATGCCGGGGATGCGATGATGCCGCGCGCCTCCAGGTCTGTGGTGAAGGGCGCGGAAATCTCCGCTGTTTCCTGATCAGTCATAGAATTGTTGCATCGTGAGGACTCCTTTGTGGGAGAAGATTATTATTTCTATTTCTTCTGCGCGTTTGTGCGCGCCTCGGTTGCGTCCATCAGCGCGAGGAGGTCGCGCATCTGTTCGCGGAGGCGGCGGAGGGCGGCGCGGCGCTCGTCGGTGAGCGGGACGCTCGGTTCGGCGGGCGGCAGTTCGTGGTCGCTCGCGTAGACGGGCGGCGCGGTCTGTGGGGGCGGCGCGGTTGTCGTCGTCACCTGCTGCTCGCCGGCGTTAATGTTGGCGGCGTTCATATCGGGGGTGACGACTTTGAGTTTGCTCGCGCCGCGCAGGTCGCTCTGGAGTTTCTTCTTCGCGCCGGCGATGGTGTACTGGTCTTCGTAGAGCAGTTCCTTGATGCGCAAGACCATCTCCACGTCGCGCTTGCGATAGGTGCGCTGCCCGGCGCGGTTCTTCTGCGGCGCGAGCATCGGGAACTCTGACTCCCAGTAGCGCAGCACGTGTGCCTGCACGCCCGTGATGTCGCACACCTCGCCGATCTTGAAGAAGAGTTTTTCCGGGATGTAGACGGCCGCTCGGTTCATACTGCGGGAAGCCTCTGCGTCGAAGAGATGATTGCCGAAGATTGCAGCCACCCGGCCGCCGGGCCGCGCTGTTCGTGCGTGCCCGCACAAAGCTATCGCCATGTTACCCACGCGCCCGCAAGGTGTCAATCATCTTGTCGCGGGAAATAAACGGGCGGCCGTCCGGCAATTGCGCCCGCCGGCTTGAAGTCTTTTCTGAGCGGCGCGGGCAGCCGCTTCAGCGCGGCGCGAGGCGGATGAGACGGTTGACGGGATCGAAGCTGAGTTGGAACGGACGGAGCGCGTCGCGCCCCAGGATAACGGGCGCGTCAACGGCCGCGCCGTAGAGCAGGTCGGTCGGGATGCGATGCAGGACGAGTCCGCCGATCTGGACTGTGATGGGCGCGATGCGGCGGGCGGCGACGTGACCGCGGCCGAGGTCGCGCACACCGGCCCGGTCGCGGCCCGTCTCGGGCCGGACGCCGAACGCAGGCCCCGCCGACTCGTGCAGGGCGAGACCAAAGCCTGAGCCTGTGTCGAGCAAAGCGCGGCGGCCGTTCTCTAGTTGGACGAAGGGGCGGCGCGCGCCGCCGTCCGACAGCCAGCGCACGACCGTGCCGCCTGCGGGTGCGTCGCTCGCGCGCAGCGGCGTCGTGCGCGGGTCGAACGCGCTGATCGTGCCGGCCGGTAGGTCAATCGCGTAGCCGAGCGGGTAGTAGCTTTCGGTCGGGTCGAGCACGCCGTCGAGGTCGGGCGGGAGCGTGTCGGTCACGAGCACGTCGGCGTGCGCCGGGAGTTGGTTGACGCGCTCGCCGAGGGCGAGGCTGCGTATGACGGCCTCGCGCGCCGCGCCGCCGCCCGCGCCGCTGATGCCGCTAATCGAGACGGAGCGCCCGCCCACGTAGCCGACGCCCGACGCCCGCGCCGCGCGCTGCGAGATGATGTTCGAGCCTGCGCCCGTGTCGAGCGCAAAGGTGAAAGGCCCTACGCCGTTAACCCACGCGCGGACGAGGAGGCCGCGACCCGACTCTTCGCGGAAGCGCACGGGCGCGGGCAGCGTGCTCGCGTTGCTGCCGCTTACGGGTCGTTCGGCTGGGCGTTGCCCGAAGGTTTGTTGTATGCGCGCGGCCTGGGCCAGGACAGACGAATGGGCAGTCCCCGCACCGGAGACTGCCCACGTTGTAACGGCTAGAGCGATCAGGATAGCTGAGGTTCTGTGTGCCACGGCTCTCTGCACGCTCCACTGTCTGCTCGCAATTGTCGGCCGCTTAGTAGCGGTTGCGCTTGCGAATCTTGTAGGTGTAGAGCGCAGAGCCGCCCGCGCCGCCGAGCGCGCCAATCGCCGCGCCCTTCTTGCCACCGATCAGACCGCCGATGATCGCGCCCGCGCCCGTGCCCATCGCCACCGTCAGCTTGTCGCGGTGCTTCTGCCAGAAGGAACGACGCTGCGGCGTGTAGTCGTAGTAAGCCCGCCGCGTGCTCCTGGCGTAGCGCGTGCGCGCCGGGGCGCTGCGATAGACGACGCGCGAGGCCGTCGGGACTTCGCGCACGACCGTGGTGCGACCCGAGGTCATGCCTTCACGCGCGGCGTTGAAGCCGTCGTTGAAGCCGGCGCGGTAGTCGGCCGACAGGTCGGCATCATTCGCCGTGTTCATGGCAACCTGTTCGTTGGCCGCCTGCGCGTTATCGTAGCGCGCGTCCGTCGCGTTCGCGCGGGCCGCGTCCTGCGTCGAAAGGTTCTGCGACGCGACGGGGGTGTTGGTGTCCACGTTGCGTCTGTTGTTAACGAGACCAACCACCGTGCCGCCGAGCAGCGCCGCCGAGAGTCCAACCGCTAAAATTTTGCCATTCATAGTCATGGTGTCAGCTTCTCCTTCGATTCGCTAGTGCTTGCTAATCTAGCCGCCCTGGAACTTTGCAACTCGCGTTCCCCCAACCGACGCGGCTTGCCGCTTGCCCCGATCTTACCTTTTCCGCCCGCTTATTCGCGGCATTCTGGCGCGATGTCTTTAAATCGCAACGAAACCGTAACACGCGCCCCCATGCGACCGGACGATACGGATGCACGATATGGATTATTCAAGACACTATCTGCTCAACGAAAAAGTGCGGTTGTGCGTCGACTTCAGATTCCGGCATGGGTGGGTTTGTCCGGCGGCAGTATTTAACCGCAGAGGACGCTAAGCGGGCCGCGGAGGGCCGCAGAGAAAAACCTTTGCGGCCCTTCGGCGGCTCTGCTCCGCGCCCTTTGCGTTAAAATCTCACACCGCCCCGCTACTCAAAGTGCGCGCTGTTGGACGGCCCCGCCGGGCGCGCGTTATAATCCGGCGTCACACACACGCCCCTGACCTTCGGAGGTAAACCGCAGACCGTGTCCGTTGCTTCGAGCGCCTTCCGCCTGGCCACACGTCTGGAACGGGTCGGCTTCTCCGACATCGTCAAAATCCGCAACCGCATCATGGAACTGCGCGCCGCGGGCGCGAGCGTCTATCAGTTTGAAGGCGGCGAGCCGTTCCTCAACACGCCCGAACACGTCAAGGAGGCGATGCGGCGGGCGCTCGCCGAGAACAAGACGCGCTACGCCCCCTCGTCCGGCATCATGGAACTGCGCGCCGCCGTCGCGGCGAAGGCGCGCGAGCGCAACCGCATCCCCGCCGAGACCGAGGACGTGATCGTGCTGAATGGCGGCATGCAAGGGCTGTTCGGCGCGTTCCAGACGGTCGTCAACCCCGGCGAGGAGGTGCTCGTCTTCTCGCCCTTCTGGACGCCGGTCAAAGACCTCGTCGCCAACTGCGAGGCCGAAGCCGTGCTGGTCTCGACCGACGAGGCGCGCGCCGCCGGCTTCGCGCCCACGCTCGCACGCCACCTGACCAAGAGGACGCGCGCCATCTACTACAACACGCCGCAGAACCCGACCGGCGTGGTCTTCACGCGCGCCGAGGCCGAGGCGGTCGCCGCCTTCGCCCGCGCGCACGACCTCGTCGTCGTCGCCGACGAGGCATACGAAGACCTCGTCTATGACGGCGAGCACGTTTCCATCGCCGCGCTGCCCGGCATGTTCGAGCGGACGATCACCTGCTTCACGCTCTCGAAATCCTACTCGATGACCGGCTGGCGCATCGGCTACGCCATCGCGCCCGAACCCTGGATGACGGGCCTGCGCAAGACCCTGCTCTACTCGACCAACGGCGTCTCGACGCCGACGCAGTGGGCCGCGCTCGCCGCCCTCAACTCGCCCGCAGACTTTTTCGCCGCGACGCTCGCCGCCTACCGCGAGCGCCGCGACCTGCTCGTCGCCGGTCTCAACGAACTCGGCTTCCCGTGCGCCGCGCCGGCCGGCGCGTTCTACGCCTTCCCCGACACGACGCGCATAGACCCGGACAGCCGCACCGCCGCCGACCTGCTGCTCGAACGCGCGCAGGTTGCCACCGTCCCCGGCATCGTCTTCGGCCCGCACGGCGAAGGCCACCTGCGGTTCTCCTTCTCCACCTCGCTGGAGACGATTCAGGCCGGGCTGGACTCGATGCGGCGACAGCTTTGAAGGGATGAGGGCGGAGGGATGAGGGATGAAGGCGCGCAGGGCAAAGCGCCGTGCCGCGCGCGCAACGAGTTCGACTTCATCAACCGCATCCGCCGCCGCGCCCAGGCACACAGCGCCGCGCTGAAGTCGTCCGCGAAGTCGTTTCCTTCATCCCTCATCCCTCATCCCTCATCCCTGCTTGCTATCGGCGACGACGCCGCCCTCGTCGCGCAGCACTCGGGCCGCTCGACGGTCATCACCACCGATCTGCTCGTCGAAGACATAGACTTCCGCCGCGCGACCACGCCCGCGCGCGCGCTCGGCCACAAGGCGCTGGCGGTCTCGCTCTCCGACATCGCCGCGATGGGCGCGCGCCCGCGCTGGGCGCTGCTCTCGGTCGGCGTGCCCGCGCGCGTGTGGCGGACGCGCTTTCTCGACGACTTCTATGCGGGCTTATTCGCGCTCGCCGCCCGCACCGGCACGACGCTCGTCGGCGGCGACGTGTCGCGCACGCCCGAACGGATCGTGATTGACTCAATCGTGCTCGGCGAGGTGGCGGACGGGCGCGCGGTCTTGCGTGCCGGCGCGCGGCCCGGCGACCACATCTTCGTCACCGGCGCGCTCGGCGGCGCGGGCGCGGGGCTGCGCATACTCGAAGATAGAAAGCGCGCGCCGCGACGACGGACGACCGCGCACGTGCAACTCGTCCAGCGCCAGCAGCGACCCGAACCGCGCCTCGGCTGGGGCGCGCTGCTCGGCGAGGAACGTTTGGCGTCGGCGATGATTGACATAAGCGACGGACTCTCGTCCGATCTGGCGCACCTGTGCCGCGCGAGCGGCGTCGGCGCGCTCGTTGACGCGGCGCGGATTCCGGCTGACCCGCTCATCACGCGGGCCGGCATCGCCGCGCCCGACGCGCTCGCCCTCGCGCTCGATGGCGGCGAAGACTTCGAGTTGCTTTTCACCGTGCGCCCGCGCCATGTCAAACGTCTGCCACCGGCACTCGACGGCGTGCCCGTCACGCGCATCGGCGAAGTGCGCGCCCGCGCGGCGGGCCTGAAGATCATCCTTGACGGCCGCGCGCGCCCGCTCAGGCCCGCGGGCTTCGCCCACTTCCGCGGCGATTAACTCGCACGGCCCCTGCCCAAACTACTTGTTTGACTCGCCGCCCGTCCTTGCCTAGACTCCTCTTGTTCGCCGCGTCAGCCGTTTGTTTATGTTGCGTTTTCAGAACACGCTTTCCGGCCGGCTCGAAGAGTTTCGCCCCATGCGCGCGGGCGAGGCGCGGATGTACCTGTGCGGCCCGACCGTGTGGAACTTCGTGCACATCGGCAACCTGCGCTCGTTCCTGTTCGGCGACATCCTGCGCCGCTACCTGAAATTCAAGGGCTTCAAGGTCACGCACGTCATGAACCTGACGGACGTGGACGACCGCATCATCGCCGAGGCCGAGAGCCAGGGCGTCGCGCTCGACGAGTACACCGCGCCCTACATCGAAGCCTTCTGGCACGACTTCGACGCCGTCGGCTGCGAGCGGCCCGAGTTCGCCGTGCGCGCCACGCACCACATCGCCGAGATGGTCGCGCTCATCCGGCAGCTCGAAGCCAACGGGCACGCGTACAACTCCGACGGCTCGATCTACTACCGCATCAAGTCGTTCCCCGACTACGGCAAGCTCTCGAAGATCAACTTCGCGGGCAACATCGTCGGCGGCAGCGAGCGCGTGGACACGGACAAGTACGACAAGGAGGACGCGCGCGACTTCGCCCTGTGGAAGGCGGTCGAGGATGAAAGGGGCGCGGCGTGGCAGACCGAGATCGGGCGCGGGCGACCCGGCTGGCACATCGAGTGCTCTGCGATGTCCATGAAGTACCTCGGCGCGACGTTCGACATCCACTGCGGGGGTGTCGATCTGATCTTCCCGCACCACGAAAACGAGATCGCGCAGTCGGAGGGCGCGACCGGCGTCCCCTTCGTCAACTACTGGCTGCACGGCGAGCACCTGAAGATCAACGGCGAGTCCATGTCCAAGTCCAAGGGCAACTACTACACGCTGCGCGATCTGACCGAGCAGGGCTTCACGACGGCCGCCGTCCGCTACGCGCTGGTGAGCGCGCCCTACCGCAAGCAGTACAACTTCACGCTCGACGGCCTGCGCGGCATCGAGAAGACCGTTGCGGGCTTGCAGGACTTCCGCCGCCGGCTCGCCGAGGCGCGCGTCGAGGCGGGCAGCAACCCGGAGATGAAGGCGGCGGCCGCGCGCGCGCTCGAACAGTTCGAGGCCGGGCTGGACGACGACCTGAACACGTCGGTCGCGCTCGCCGCCATCCACGATCTCACGCGCGAGGTCAACACGGCGCTCGCTGACTGCCGGCTGCGCGCCGACGATCAGCGCGACCTGCTTGAGTTGGTCGCGCGCTTCGATTCGGTCTTCAACATCTTCGGCTCGTCCCAGGCGGAACTGCTCGACGCCGAGATTCAGGCGCTCATAGACGAGCGCCAGGAGGCCCGCCGCCGCCGCGACTTCGCCCGCGCCGACGAAATCCGCGACGAACTCGGCGCGCGCGGCATCGTCCTCGAAGACACGCGCGACGGCGTGCGCTGGAAGCGTCGTGGCACATGATGCTATGATGCGCCCGGCTTTTCAGCCATGTTGAATCTGTCAATCACACACTTCCGCCCCCTCGACATCCGCGCGAACATCTTCGCGGGCTAGCCTCGCCGTCTCGCTCCCCTTTCGCTGCCTGTTCTGAAATCCCAGATTTGAGATTTCACATCATTCCGCTCTTTTTGCAGGAGACAATCATTATGGCTACCAGCACCATCGCGCCGCCGCGCCGCCCAGAAATTAAGACCGCGCTGCCCGGCCCCCGCGCGCAGGAGATCATCGCCGCCGACGGGCAGTGGGTCACGCCCTCTTACCCGCGCCCTTCGTTCAAGCTCGTCGCCGAGCGCGCGGCCGGCGTCTGGGTCGAAGACGTGGACGGCAACACGTTCCTCGACTGCAACGCCGGGGTCGCCGTCTGCTCGACGGGGCACTGTCACCCTGAAGTCGTCAAGGCGATTCAGGAGCAGGCGGCGCAACTCATACACATGTGCGGCACGGACTTCTACTACCGCCACATGCCCGCGCTCGCCCGGAAGCTCGACGAGATAACGCCCGTGCCTTCTCCGACGCGCACGCACTTCGCCAACAGCGGCACGGAGGCGGTCGAGACCGCCTTGAAGCTGGCGATGCACGCGACGGGGCGCGAGAAGTTCATCGCCTTCTTCAACAGCTTTCACGGGCGCACGCTCGGCTCGCTGTCGCTGACCTCGTCGAAGGTCGCGCAGCGGCGCGGCTTCAAGCGGCAGGCGTTAGACGTTGTCCACGTGCCCTACCCGAACGTGTTCCGCGATCCCTTCACCGGCGACGCGACCAAGGCGCACGACGCGGCGGCCGTCAGCCAGGCGTCGCTCGAATGGATCACGGAGCGTTTGTTCCAGACTACGACGCCGCCGGAGGAGGTCGCCGGCATTGTCGTCGAGTGCGTGCAGGGCGAGGGCGGCTACGTGCCCGCGCCGAAGGAGTTTCTGCAAGGTCTCCGCCGTGTCTGCGACGAGCATGGCATCATGCTGATCGTGGACGAGGTGCAGTCCGGCATGGGGCGCACGGGCAAGATGTTCGCGTGCGAGCACTACGATCTCAAGCCCGACATCATGACCGTCGCCAAAGGCATCGGCTCTGGTCTGCCCATCGGCGCGTGCATCGCGCGCGCGGACTTAATGGACTGGAAGCCGGGCGCGCACGCCTCGACTTTCGGCGGCAACCCGGTCTGCATCGCCGCCGCCCTGAAGACCATCGAACTGCTCGAACGTGAACTCATCGCCAACAGCGCGGCGGTCGGCGCGTATTTGAAGGCCGGACTGGAAAAGCTTGCGCACAAGCACGACTGCATCGGCGACGTGCGGGGCTTAGGGCTGATGCTCGGCGTCGAGTTCGTCACGGACAAGGCGACGATGCGCCCCGCGCCGGAGTTGCGCGACCGGATCGAGGTCGCCTGCTACGAGCGCGGCCTCATCATCCTCGGCGCGGGCTTCAACACGATCCGCTGGTCGCCGCCGCTCGTCCTCGCGCGCGAGCACGTGGACGTGGCGCTCGAAATCTTCGACGACGCGATCACGGCGTCGCGCCGATGAGAAGGTAATAACCACAAAGGCACGAAGGACACAAAGAAGACTTAGCTCTCCTTTGTGTCCTTCGTGCCTTTGTGGTTAATCCTCTTTCTCATCATTGACAAACCGCCGCCCGTCCCCTAACTTTCGCCTAGCCCCGGACGCGGTCTTCGGCCCGGTTCAGTTGGCGGAGGTTTTCAGATGCAACGCGCACGCCTGTCAGTCGCCCTGCTCTCGCTCCTGCTCGCCGTCTCGGCGCACGCGCAACAGACGCAGCGTGCCGCGCAGGACTATCTGAAGCGCGGCGCGGATCGCTTCCTGCGCGGCGATCTGGACGGCGCGCTCGCCGCCTACGACAAGGCGCTCGCGGTCGAGCCGAACGCCGCCGACATCTACGTGAAGCGCGGCGGCGTGCGCCACGCCAAGGGCGACCTGCGCGGCGCGCTCAGCGACTTCGATCAGGCGCTCACCATCGATCCGCAGGCCGTCCACAACGACCGCAACATCGCCGAAGCCTACTCGCGCCGCGGCTACACGCGCGCGCACCGGCTCGAAGTCGAGGCAGCCATCGAAGACTTCAACAAGGCGCTCGCCTGTTACCAGGGCAACCCCGACTATTATTTCCGGCGCGGCAACGCCCTGCTCGTCAAAGGCGATCTGCCCGGCGCGATCACGGACTTCAACAACGGCCTCGCGCTCAAGCCCGACACCAGCCAAGCCAGTTTCGCCTACGCCAGCCGCGGCTACGCCAACCTGCTCACGGGCGACCACCGCGCCGCGCGCCGGGACTTCGCCGAGAGCCTCCGGCTCAACAAGGACGGCAAGCTCATCCTCCGCTTCCACCTCATGTTTTTGCAGGAGCAGGTCGAAGAGATGAAGCAGCGCCGCCAGCGCGACCAGCAACGCCTCACGGAATAGATGACCGTCTAACCCGCCCGTTATGCTGCCGCCAACCGCGCGCCGATCTCCCGCACGCGCGCGCGCAGCCGCTCCTCGTCAACCGTCTGCACAACGCCGTCACGATAGATTTCGCGCCCCGCGACCATCGTGAAGACGCAGTCGCGCCCCGTCGAGGCGAAGACGAGCGCGTTGACAGGATCATAAACGGGCAGTTGGTGTGCGCCGTCGAGGCGGACGGCGATCAGGTCGGCCTGGCGACCGACGGCGAGCGTGCCCGTCTGTGCGTCGTCGTTATCGAGCGCCTGCGCGCCGCCCGCGGTCGCGTCGAACAGAGCTTGCTGCGCCGTCAACGCCGACAACGCTTCGGGCGCGAAGGCGCGCGCCGCGACGAGGGCCGTGCGCGCCTCTTCCAGCAGGTCGCAGGTGTTGTTGCTGGCGACCGAGTCGCTGCCGAGGCCGTGTCTGAGGGCGAGAAATTTATGATACGGCGCGTGCCCGTGGCCGAGCTTGGCGTTGGACTTCGGACAGTGCGCGACGCTCGCGCCGCTCGTCTTGATCGTCTCAAGGTCTGCGTCGTCAACGCGGATGCAGTGGGCGAGCAGCGGGCGCGCGCGCAAGACGCCGACCCGCGCGAGGTATTGGATCGGCGACACGCCCGGCGCGTGCCACTCGATGCCGCGCCGCGCGTAGTCTGCGGCAAACGGCCCGCGCCCGTCGCGTATGAGCAGCGTCTCCGCTTCCGATTCGGCCGCGTGCATCATCAGCGGGCGGCGTTCAGCGAGGGCGTAATCCGTCACCAGTTCAAGCAGCGGCGCGCTGACCGTGTAGGGCGCATGGGGCGAGACGCCGACGCGCACGAGCGCCGTCTCGCCGCCGCGCAGCGCCTCGATCTGCTCGCGCGACTTGGCCCACTGCTCGCGCGCCATGCGCTCGTCGGGGCCGAAGACTTCCTGATAGACCGTGCCGCGCAAGCCCACGTCTCTGAGCGCGGCGATACTCGCCGCCGCGTCGCTCGCCGCGTCGGCCAGGGTGGTAACGCCGGCCCGCGCCGCCTCGACCGCGCCCCACGTCGCGGAGACGCGCAGGTCGTCCGCCGTCATGCGGAACATGCGCGCCACTGTCAGCTTGCGCAGCCACGCGAAGAAGTCCGCCGCCTCCGCTTCGAGGTAGCCGCGCATGACGGTCAACTCAAGGTGCGAGTGGCAGTTGACGAGGCCCGGCATCAGGGCCGCCGCGCCGAACTCCGTGACGCGCGCATCGGGGAATCGTGCGCACACCTCCGCGCGCGCGCCGACGGCGACGATGTGCGCGCCCTCCACCGCGACCGCGCCGCCCGCGCAGGCCGGCGCGACGACGGGCACGACCCAATCAGCGCAGTAGATTGCCGTCATCAAATTTTGGCCGCGCGGCGGCGCAGCAGAAACCAGAGCAGACCCGACAACGCGATCACCGTCCCGCCTGCCGCGGCGACGACGCGCATGCCGTAGCGGTCGGCCGCCGCGCCAGCGAAGTACATCGAGCCGACCATCATCAGCGTGGTCAGCGTCTCGTAGGACGCGAAGACGCGGCCGGCGTAGGCGTTCTCGGTGCGGCGCATGACGATGGTCTGCTGCGCCGTCCACCAGATCGCAAAGTTCATCTCGCGCGCGACGAGCACCAGCCCCGCCGGCCACAGGCGCGGCATGAGGCTGAAGAGGACGAGGCCGCAGCCATCGAACAAAAGCGAGCGCCCCATGCGCGCGCCTAAAGAGTCGCCCCGCGCGCTGAAGCGGCGCGCGAGCGGTGCGCCGAGTACGCCGCCCAGGCCCATCGCCACGAACAAGACCGAGATGCCGAAATCCTGCGGGCGCGCAACCCACCCTTGCGCATCCGCGACGCCCAGCCGCGCGCCGAACACACTGTAGAGCGCACGCGCCACGCCGTTCCCCAGGCCCCAGCCGGCTGCGACGACGAAGACGGCGGCGAGCAGCGCGTCGCCGCGCACGTAAGCCAGCCCGGCGCGGAAGTCTAGCACCGAACGGCGCAAAAGCGACGTGCCCGCCTGGCGCGCGGCCGCGACTTTCGTGCGCGCGGGCAGGCGTATGCGCCAGATCATCAGGGCGGAGGCGACGAAGGTGGCCGCGTTGATGAAGAAGACGAGTTCGCGCCCCAGGAACGTGGCGACGAGACCGCCGAGCGCCGAGCCGACGGCGATGGTCGCGGCGGTCGTCGAGGCTGTGAGCGAGTTGGTGGTGAGCAGTTCGTCCGCGCCGTCGGCGATGACGGGGATCGTGGCGCGCTTGGCGGCGTTGAAGAAGGCGGAGACCGAGAAGAGCGCCGCGCCGACCGCGTACACGAGCGCCAGCGACGAGAACCTGTACGCCAGCAGAAAGCCGAACGCGAGCACGGCGCGCACCACGTCCGCCGCGATCATCACACGCCGCCGGTCAACGCGATCAACCACGACGCCCGCCACCGGCCCGAACAGAAACAGCGGCAGGTGGCGCGCGATGGCGTAGATGGCGACGGCGCGTCCTTGCCGGTCTGGGCCGGCTAAGCCCAGCGCCAGCGCCAGCACGGCGATGTTGTTGAGCCAGTCGCCGATCTCCGACACGGCCTGCCCCGTCCACAGCCGGCGCACGTTCACGTTGCGCGCGAGCAACTCGCCGTAGGTCACGGGCGCGCTCCGCGGAAAGTAGGCAGTAGGCAGTAGGCAGTAGGCAGTGAAAGACCGCCAGGCGTTTTATAGCGCACAGCGGAGGTCGCGCCGCCGCGCAGCACGTGCGTGTTGGAAAAAATATATCCTTTGTTCTTCACTGCCTACCGCCTACTGCTCTTCACCTTCCGGTAGCGTTCGAGGATCGAGCTGACGTAGGCGCGGGTCGAGGGGATGTCTATGCGCGCGATGAACTGTTCGGCGGTGAGCGGCGGCTGGTTGGCGGCGGTGCGATTCCAGTCGGCAGCGCGCGAGGGGCCGGCGTTGTAGGCGGCGACCGTGCGCGCCTCCGCACCGGGCAACTCGCGATAGTCCTTAGAGATTTTCTCCAAGTACCAGCAGCCGATCTGTATGTTGCGCTCGGGGTCGCGCAAGACGGACTCAGGGTCGCGCGCCATCGCCCGCTCGAACTCGCGCATGCCGGTCTCGGCGGCCCACTCGCGCCCCACCGTCGGCGTCACCTGCATCAACCCGATCTCGCCCGCCTCGCCCGTCTGCCACGGCCGGAAATAAGTCTCCTCGTAAATGATGCTCCACACGAGCGCCGGGTCGAGCCGATAGATCGCCGCCTGCCGCGCGATCAGCGCGTCGTAGCGGTGAATCCAGTATTGATTGAAAAAGTAGAGACCTGCGGCCGTGAAGATGAGGAGGACGAGACCGGCAAGGGCTAATCGTTTGGGGCCGCGCATTCAGGTGTAAACAAACTAATTTTCGGCATTCTAACGTGCGCCGACCGGGCGGAGGCGGTCGCGTAATCAGCCATCCAGTTTCCCTTGCCGCTGTAAGCGCCGCACGACTTCTCCCAATGTCTCCCTCGGTTCATCGGCGCGGCGCGCGACGATCAAACTGTCGTAAAAGTCCTCCCACAGTTCGCCGTACTGCTTGAGGTCAATGAGCACCGCCGTTTTTCGTCCCTGCTCATCCGTGACGAATTGAATGCCTTTCATGTTCTTAACCTTGCCTTAATTCCGTCGTCGCAACTGCGCCCACCTATCGGCGGGCAGAGACGTGCGATCAAGCCCCTCGTAACGCGAGAGCAGGGCGCGCTGATCGAGCAGGTGGCCTTGGAGCCAGACTTCGGCGGCGACGGTTGCGCCGACCGTTAGCTCGCCGCGCAGCGCGCGCTGGCTGATGAGCACTTCGAGGCGCAGGCTCGCAACGTCGAGGTAAGCCCAGTAAAGTTCGCTCCCCGAAAGCGGGTTGCGCAGCGGCTTGAACGAGAGCACGCGACCGCACAAGCTCCAATCGTTCTCGTGCGCGGCGCGCGCGGGGGCGCAGGATTCGAGCGAGACCCAGCGCGGGCGCTCGGCACGCTGGCAGACGCGCGCGCGGTAAGCTAGCCCGCACAAGCCCACGTGCAGTTCCTGCGCGCGGAAGCTTTCGGGGCCGACCTCCGTCAGGTTCTGCAACTCGAAGAGGACTTCCGTCTCCGTGCCGTCGCAGTAGCCGTGGACGATGGCCTCGCCCTCTTCGTCGTACTCGGTTAGCGCCCAAGGGCTGATGCGCTGCGTGTAGCGCGCGCGAAAGCCGGGCCGACAGTCGGCGTAGAAGATGTCGCCCGTGCCGGACTCGTAGAGCACCGTCCAGACTTCCAGACCCTCGCCCAGCTTCCAGCAGCGCCCGTGCAAGACCGCGCCGCGCCGCGAGAGTTGCGTCGCCTCGCCCTGGTTGCCCGCGCGCTCCGCGAGATAGTTGAAGTCCTTCTCGCTCGGCACGTCCAGCCCGATTGCTTCAAACGTCTCTTCCATGATGCTTCGCCAGTGACGAATGACAAGTGACGAGTGACGAGTAAAAATTTCCCCGCTCGTCACTCGTCACTCGTCACTTATCTTGTCGCCCGCCCCCGCTGCTTGGCCGGCTTCGGCTGCGGCTCGTCCTCGGCGGCGCGCGGGGCGTGGGTGCGGAAGCCGCGGATGTTGCGCACGGGGCCGTGCGCGGGGCGCACGCCCGCGCGCGTCATCTCGGCGAACAACTCCATGTCGTAGTCCGCCTCACGCGCCATCTCCTCGCGGATCGCGTGCAACTCTTCGAGAAATCTGGGCCGCCGGTACATCAAAGCAGTAGTGACGAGTGACAAGTGACGAGTGCCGAGCAGGAACGAGTTTCTAACTTGTCACTCGTCACTTGTCACTCGTCACTTTCTCCGTCGCCTCCGAGACTAAGAATTCGGGCGTGACGATCATCGGGACGAAGAAACCGGCGGCGGTGTTGAAGAGGCGGATGCGCGCCTGCCGCCGGACGTTCGCCAGATGACCGAAATTCCACGTCACTAGATAATCAATTTTGTGGACGGAGGCAAGCGCCACGTGCAGCGCGTCGCCGAGATACTTGCGGTGGAAGATGCCGCGCGAGACGTAGCCGTCGGCGAGGATGGCGGCCTCGTCCGACAGCTCAACCTGTTCGAGCGGCGCGACGAGTTTCAGATAACCCGTGCGGTGCGGCTCAGGCACGCGCTCCAACTCGCGCAGCACGAGCGGCGAGACGACGGCGCGGTATTCCGCCAGCTCGCGCTCCCACCAGCGGATCGTCAGGTCGCGGCGGAACGGCTCGCCGTTGTCGAGGTAAGCGCCGACGACGGAGGTCTCCAGGTAGAGGCTCTGCTTCATGGCACGCTCGGCTGGCCTTGCGAGGCGATGGTCGCTTCGCGCGTGGTCGCGGCGGGCGCGCTGCCGATCAGTTCAAGCTGTACGACGGCGCGCTGGAAGTCGAACGTGACGCGGAAGAAGCGCAGGACGTTGCCGCCGATGATGCCGGTCTGCTCGAAGCCGGAGGTCTCGTTGATCGGCTCCATGTCGAGCACCGCCGCTGGCAGGCTGGGGTGCTTGTACGTGCCGATCAGGACGCGCGGCAGCAGGAGCAGGCGCACGTCTTCGGTCACGCCCGCCGCCCCGTAAACTTTCAGGCGCGTCGGCTGGACGAAGCGCGTCAGGTCTTCGCGTTCGGTCAGGGCCGTGGCGACGACGGAAATGGTCGCGCCCGTGTCCACGATGAAGTTGAGCGGCTTCGTCACGCCCTCGATGTTGACGGCGCTCGACCAGAAGCCGGAGGAGGTGGCGCGGATGGGCAACTCGAAGACGCCGGGCGGCAGCGGCGTCGGCGTCGGCGCGGGCACGCCCGCCGCCTGCTCGGCCGGCGACGGCATTGCCTGCACGCGCGGCTGATCGTCGCGGATGAGCGTCATCTCGCGCTTGCCGTAGTCAATCGAGGCGAGATACTTGGACAGGATGGAGAGACCGATGTAGCCGTCAATCGGCTCCTGCGCGTTGTGGAAGTCGCGCAGGTAGACGGGCACGTTCGAGATGCGCGCCTCGCCGATGCGTATGCTGCCGGCGAAGCCGTAGATGATCTCGAAGCGCCCGCCGCCGCCCACGCCGCGCGCCAGCCCGCCACGCGCCACCGGCTTGATGCCCAGCTTCGCCGCCGCGGTGGTCGAGATGACGCACATGCCTGAGCCTGTGTCAACGATGAAGTGGAGCGGCTGCTTGCTGCCGTTGATATAGACATCGAGCAGCGGGCGGTTGTTCGACAACTCGAACGAGACGGAGGTGCGCGCCGCGCCGCCCGGCGAGTAGAGGTCGTTCTGGTTGCCGAGGTAGCGGAGGAAGTCCACGAGACCGCGGATGCGCGCGCGGCGGTCGGCGTCGGTGCGCGGCGCGATGCGCAGGAAGCGTTCGTAGGCGTCCGCCGCCTCGCGGTAACGCTCGGAGCGCGCGGCGGCCTGCGCGAGGTTGAAGATGAAGTCCGGCTCGTCCGGCTCGATCTCAAGTGCGCGGCGCATGCCGACGAGCGCGATCTGCGGGTGGTTGTCGTAGAAGTTGACCATCGAGAGGCCGGCGATGGCGAGCGCCTCGTCCTGCTTGAAGCTGAGCGCCGTGCGGAACTCTTCGATGGAGAGCAGGAAGTCGCCCGAGGCGAGCAGGGACGAGCCGAGCAGCGCGTGCGCCCGCGCCGAGGTCGGCTCGACGGCGAGGACGCGCGCCGCCGCATCGTAAGCGTCGCGCAGGTTGCGCTCCTTGTAGAGCGTGTAGCTCAACCCTAAGTGCGCGTCCACGTCCTTCGCGTCCTTCGCGATCAGCTCGCGGTAGATTTTCTCCGCCGCGCCGAACTCGCCCTCGCGCAGCGCCCGCTCAGCGCGCGAGCGCGTCTTGTCCCCGCCGCGCGCCTGCGCCGTCGCCCCGCCGCCCGACAACCCCAGGCAAACAACCACCACGCCCAACACGATGACCGCCACGCGGTTGTACTTCTTCATCGGCCACCCCCAAAAGCAGTGACGAGTGACGAGTGGCGAGTGACGAGCAAGAACAAGTTTTTAACTTGTCACTCGTCACTCGTCACTCGTCACTCATTTTAATATCTCCCCCGTTTTCATTGACCAGAGCACCAGGTCGAGTTCGTCGAAGTCTATGCGCGCCGTGCGGGCGAAGCGACGCAGGGCGTCTTCGGTGGCGAGGTAGCGTGCGCGCGTCGCAGGCGGTTCGGGTGTCGGGACGACGCCCAACTCCGCCAGGCTGCGCAGGATGTGTTTGTCGAGGATCGCGTAGCCGCGATACCCGACGTTGCGCAGGAAGTGGCTCGCCTCCTTGTAGCCCAGCCCCTTGATGTCGCGCGTGCGCGCGAGCCAGTCGCGGCGTGCAATCGGGTCGCTAAACGAGTCGAGCCGGGCGCGCAGGCGCAGACCGCAGTCCGCCAGCAGGTAATCGCGCGTGGCGACGATGTAGCCGGAGCGCGAGCGCGGGTAGCGATGCACGCCCGTCAGCGCGCGCGTTAGATCGGCGTGCGCGCCGTCGGCGAGCAGCGGGCGCACCGCCGCAATCGAACGCAAGCCCATGCGCGCCGACGCGCCGGCCGTGAAGATGCAGAAGACCAGTTCTTCCCAGAGGCGCGCGTCCGGCGCGTCACGCCCGACCGCCGCGAACTCGGCGAGCCGCGCCGCGATCTGCTCGCGCCGCGCGCGGTGTGTGGCACGCATCCGCTCGATGGTGACGGGCTGCTGTTCTCGGCGCACTGAAACGTCTTGTCAATACGAGGACTCTGCGGGACAAGCGAATATTATGAGCGTGCCGGAAGGTTGTCAACGCATTTGCCCGTCGTGACCGGCGCTATTCTTACGCGGGCGCGCGGACGGCAACCACGAATCACGTCTGCCTTGCATCCGCCGCCGCCGCGCCGCGCATCTAATGGTCGGCGCGCGAGCCAGAAAACTTACGCGCCACAGCTTGCCTCTCCTCATGCTATGATGCCAATGCCCCCGAACGTGTTGTTATCGTCGGGGGAATGTTTGTTATGAGGGTCACACGCTTAATCGCTATCTTCGGTCTGCTAGCAGCACTCGCCGTCGGCGCGGCGGCGCAGGAGCCGCAGGCAGGCGCGGCGCAGCCAACGCCGACGCCGCTCGTCAAGCCGGCGCTGCTCCCCTTCCCGCCGACCGCCCCTGCCCCGGACGCGGTCACGCCCGACGCCGTCCAGAACATTCTGCCGCTCCCGACGCCGACGCCCGTCTACGGGCGGCTCGGCATGCTCGTCGAGACGGCGGACGGGCGCGTCTTGAAGGAGTATGCCGCCGACGAGCAGTTCAACCCTGCGTCGGTGGTGAAACTCGCCACCGCGCTCGATGCCCTGCACACGTTCGGCCCGCAGCACCGCTTCGCCACCGTCGTCTGGACTACGGGCACACTCGACCCGCAGACCGGCACGATCACCGGCGACCTGATCGTTTCGGGCCGCGATCCCTCGTTCCACTACGAGCACGCCGTCATGATCGCGCGCGAACTGAACCGGCTCGGCATACGCACCGTCACCGGCGATCTGATCGTCGCGCCGATGTTCACGATGAACTTCAGTTGGTCGGCCCGCGCGTCCGGCAACAATTTCTATGACACGCTCGACGCGACGCGCCGGCCCGAGGCGGCGGCGCGCGCCTGGGCAGACGAACGCCTCGCGGTCGGCGACCAGGAGAGCTTGCAGACCACGCCGAGCGTCGCCGTGATGGGCGCAGTCTATGTCGCGCCCGTGCCGGCGGGCGCGCGCGTCTTGCTGACGCACCGCTCCAGTCCGCTCACGGACGTACTCAAAGTGCTGCTCTGCTACTCGAACAATTTCATGGCCGAGCGGCTCGGCGACACGCTCGGCGGCGCGGCCGGGCTGGAACGTTTTCTCATCAGCACGATTGGACTGAAGCCCGAAGAGGTGCGGCTCGCTTCGACGAGCGGGTTAGGCGTCAACCGCCTCAGCCCGCGCGCGATGATGAAAATCTATCGCGCGCTCGTCGCCGAGTTGAGTGAGCACAATCTGCTGCCGTCGGACATCATGCCGGTGGCAGGCATCGATCCGGGCACGCTTCAGAAGCGTTACACGTCCTACGTCTCGCGCGGCAGCGTCGTCGCCAAAACCGGTACGCTTGGGCGCTCCGACGGCGGCGTCAGCGCGCTCGCCGGGCAGATGCGCACCGCCGACGGTGAGACGCTCTACTTCGTCATCTTCAACCAGCGCGGCAGCGCCTACCGCTTCCGCCAGATGCAGGACAGCCTCGTTACCGAGATGCAGTACGCGCACGGCGGCCCCGCGCCCTTCGCCTACACCCCCCACACCCTCGCCATGCGCCTCGCCGACACCGAGTTGAAGACAGGCAATCCGAGCGAGTACGAGCCAACGCCGAACTAAGGGATGAGGGCGGAGGGATGAGGGATGAAAGCGTGATCGCTTATGCGGTCTTATTCATCCCTCATCCCTCCGCCCTCATCCCTTAAAAGCCGCGCGCCCCGACGGCCTGAGAGTCGCCGGGGCGCTTTGTCGCCCGGCCGGCGCGCGATGTGCGGCAACGCGCGTCGGCGGACGAACTTGGCAGACACCCGCCTCACAGTGAACCGTGCTCGCGCTTTTCTCTCACCGCACGCACGTCGGCACAGTTCCCTGCCGGGTCGGTCGTCGGCCGCTTACGCAGGCGCGCATGCCCTCACGCCCGCGCGCGCCGCGCCGACAACTCGCAGCCCCCTACTGCAATCGCCACGCCGAGCCACGCGCACCGCTTGGCTCGCGCGCAAAACTGCCGGCCAATGCCGGGTTATTAACTTGCCGGCGGCAAACCGCCCGACGGGTGCGGCCACTCGCGGCACGCGCCTCATGTTTCTTTAAGTGACAGGATTGGGTAGCGCGGGTGTAGTAGTCGCGCGCGGCGCGGCGCGGTGTGGAACGCGCTTCCCCCTTTGTCACATAAGGTGACAAAGACGAGGGCGCGTCAGGCGGGCGGCGATGCGGGCGTTGAGGAAAACACCGATGCGCGCGTCTGGCATTGCCCTTGCCAACCGTAGGCAGGGCATGCCGCCCGCTTCACGCCGCACCCGGCGGAAGACGGCCGTCGTTGGAGGTTTCGATGCACAAGCAGAACGCGCACGCAGGCAGGCGACAGGACGCAGGCTTCACGCTGCTACAGTTGTTGATCGTCATCGCCGTCATCGCCGTCCTGACGGCGATGGCCGTCGTCAACGTCACGGCGGCGCGCGCCAACATGCGCCGCGTCGGCTCGGCGCGGCAGTTCGCCAACTACCTCGAAAAGGCACGCGTTGACTCGGTGCGGCGGCACGGGGACGACGCGCCTGTGGACACGCGCGCGCGCGTCCAACTGGTGAACGCGACCACCTACCAAGTCGTGATGGACTTCGACGGCAACGGCTCGATCTTCAACGCAGACGGCTCGCTCGAAACGCGCACGTTCACGCTCGAACCCGGCGTCATCTTCTCGCCGACCTCGTTCCCCGCGACCTTCAGCTTCAACTGGCGTGGCTACACGGGCAGCGACACGGCGGTCACGTTCCTCAACAACACGGACAATCCGGACAACCCGGCCTACCCGACTAATATCGCCGTCTCCAGCCTCGGCGACGTGACGCTCAACGACGAAGTGCAGTCGCCGGATGTCAACGCCAACACGTCGAACCTGGGCACGCCGACGCCCACGCCGACGCCTGCGGGCGCTATTCCGACGCCGTCGCCCACGCCCACGCCAACCCCGACCCCCACGCCTACGCCCACGCCCACGCCGACACCAACTCCGACGGCGACGCCGACACCAACTGCGACACCGACGCCGACACCGACGCCGACGCCTACACCCACGCCGACCCCGACGCCCACGCCGACGCCGACGCCCACGCCTTCGCCCGGCGGCGCGGGTTGCTCGCTCGTGGCCAGTCCGACAAGCGTGTCGGTGCGCAAGAGCGGGCTTTCGACGGCGACGGTGCGGCTCACCGCGCCGAGCGCGAACGGCAGCACGGCTGTCACGGCGCGGGTGAGCAACACGGCCGAGATCAACGTCACGCCGACCTCCGCCACCGTGCCGCTCAACGGCTCGGCGTCGTTCACGATCAAGTCGCTGCGCAACAACGCGAACTTCAACTACCAAGTCACGTTCTCTTCGACCCTCTGCGGCTCGACGGTCGTGAGCGTGAAAGTCACGAATTAAGAGGGACAAAGTCATGCGGCGCACGCACACTGAGCGCGGTTTCACGGTACTGGAAACGAGCATCGCCATGGCGGTCATGCTGGTGGTGGGCCTCGGCGCGACCTCGCTGTTCTTCTACGCCGTGCGGTTCAACTCCGGCGCGACCGACCGCACGATGGAGACCGCCATCCTGCAACGCCAGATGGAGACCTACCGCGGCCTGCCGTTCGACTCGCCGCAGATGGCCGCCCAGCCGGCGACCACCACCGTCGTCACGACGCTGCCCTCGTCCGTCTACGGTTACGGCTACGCGCCCGCGCAGGGCGGCGCGACGACCGGCGGCACGGCCAACGACACGCGCTCTTACAATCTGACGACCACCGTCGAAGACGTGGTCACCTACGCGGGCGGCCCCGTCATGCAGAAGAAGATCACGCTGACCGTCGCACCGCGCAACGTGAGCGGCACGAACGACTGGAAGAACGTGCCGATGACCGTCATCATCCGGCGCGACTCGCCGGGGCTAGGCCCGTACCGCCGCTAACGCGCGACGCGCGCGGGCCGCCGCAGCGACCCGCCGTTCGGAAGGAGTAGGGTTTCATGCACACAGGCAAGCTTCAGGGGCGCGGGCAGGCGGGCTTCTCGCTGATCGAACTGCTCATCGCCATGCTGGTGATGATGGTCATCACGGGCGCGGCCAGCGCGCTGCTCGTCAGCTCCTTTAACGTGCGCTCGCGCGAGGATCAGCGCTCGGACGCGCTCGCCGATGCGCAGCGCGCGATGAACACCTTCACGCGCGAGTTGGCGAACGCGGGCTACAAGCTGCCGCGCGGCCTCACCTACCAGAACGCGGCCGGCGCGACCCTGCTCGTCGCCCGCAACGGCCTGCTCCCCGCCGACTGCGACGCGCAGGCAGTGGGCTTCGTCGCCAACCTCGACGCGATGGACGGCGGCGCGGGCAGCGGCAACGTCAACAGCAACGGCGAGGCGATCAAGTACCAGATGTTCACCGACCCGGCCATAGGCAGCTTCCTCGTCCGCCGCGACATGGCCACGGGCAACACGGAGGTGCTCGCCAACCGCGTGGACGGCATGAACGTGACGTACCTGGACGCCAACGGCAACGACACGGCGGCGGACGTGACGAAGGCCGCCTCCGTGCGCGTGCAGGTCTGGGTCAACCTGCGCCAGGTGGGCACGCTCGGCTCGCCCGGCTACCAGCCGGCCCGCCAGGTGCTGCTCGACTCCGCCGTCGCCCTGCGCAACGCGAATCCGAATAACGCCTACTAGCCCGCCCGACACGAACGCGGGCGGCCGAGGTGCTGAGCCGATGAAGACACGTGTGAAGTTAAAGCAAGCCGGCGACCGGCGGCGCGACGAGCGCGGCGCGGTGTTGATGATGATGCTGTTGGTGGCGGTGCTGCTGCTGGCGGCGGGCGGCGCGCTGATCCTCAGCACCGCTATGTCCACTTCGCTGGCCTACGATGCGAGCGGCGAGGTGCAAGCCTACTACGCCGCCGAGGCGGGCATTGAGGACTCGCTCGCGGCCCTGCGCGGGCAGTTCGCGCCCAACCCGCTCGTCGCGCCCAACGTCGGCGCGACCATCGCGGACGCCAACAAGCTGAGCTTCCGCGCTGCCGTCACCGCGCTCAACTCAAACAGACCCGGCGAGCCGGCGGTCAACGCGGACGGCACGCCGTCTTACCGCCTGTCGCGCTGGCTGAACTACGACTTCCAGTCCGACCCGGCGCTCGGCTACAACGACCGCAAGATCGTTGACGCACCCTACGCGCTCACGCGCGGGACGGCCTACAGCGTGAACGTCATCGATCCGGACAACAGTCAGAATGTACTCTTCTGGACGACCGGGTACATCAACGGCAGCACGTCGCCGCTCAACGTGGCCGGCACGAACCCCGGCGACGGCGTGACCATCACCTTCAACCCGCGCGGCGCGACCAACCTGACCGCCTATCCGGCGATCAACTCGACGCTGGGCGGGTTCAACGTCCGCTACACGGGTCTCGGCGCGCTCATTCCATCAACGCCGTTTCAGTTGCAGATCAATCAGGCCGCGCCGTGGCCGGGGCAGTTCACCATCACGGGCAAGCTTGAGGGCCTGGTCACCCCGCTCGCCAGCACGCTGGCGGTCACGCTCAACACCGCGACGGCGGTCGTCCAGGGCACGCAGTACACCGTCACCGCCAACAACCCGATCTTGCTGCTCACGACCGTCGCCACCGGCACGGTGACGAACATCCCCGTCAGCGTCACCGCCTCCGATCCGCGCCAGTTGATCATCCGCTCGACCGGCTACGGGCCGAAGGGCGCGCGCAAGCGGCTAGAGATGGTGGTGGACAACTTCGCCTTCCTGATCAACCCGCCCGCCCCGATCTGCATCCGCGGCGCGGACAACCAGGCGTCCGCCATGACCTTCGATCTCGGCAGCAGCAACGCCAAGCAGTATTCCGGCGCGGACGCTTCCGGCGTCCAGCCACAACAGCCGACCGTCGCCATCAGTCTGCACGACTGGACGGCAGCCGACAACGGTATCAAGAAAGGCTCGACCGTAGCTAACCCACAGTTGTCCATCCTCGACGTGACCAACCCGCCGAGCATGCAGCCTGACCCGAACCCTGTGCCCGTGCCCTGGCCCGCGGGCCTCTTGCCCGTGCCGGACAACGACCCAGCCACGCCCGCGCCAGACGTGCCCAAAGGCTCCAACACGCCCGACTTCCTCAGAACCGCCGACGCGGCGCGCGAGTTCCTCTACGGGCCGACGGGCGACAACGGCGGACTGATGGCCGTGGCGAAGAGCCGCGGGCGCTACTTCTCGACCTTCAACGGCACGGCCGGCGATTACAATCAGGGCGGTCTCACCTTCGTGGACGGCGACTGCACGCTCGACGGCGGCGGCGGGCTGCTCGTCGTGACCGGCAACCTGGACTTGAAGGGCAACGCCCAGTTCAAGGGTCTCATTCTGGTCATGGGCGCGGGGCGCGTGACGCGCAGCGGCGGCGGCAACGCCGACATACGCGGCGCGTGGATGATCGCCAGCTTCGCGCGCACCGGCCCCGGCAATTTCCTCGCGCCCTCGTTCGACGTGTCCGGCGGCGGCAACGCCGACTTTCAGTACGACTGGAACGCCATCGTCGGCGCGAATCGCGGCATCGGCCTCAGCATCGCCGGCATCGCCGAAAGATAGCCGCCACCTACACCGACCACGCCCGGCGGGCGCGAGACGCTTCACAACGTGTCTCGCGCCCGCCCTCTCTTTCCCGCCAGAACACGCGCTTGACACGCTGAGCGTAAATGATGAACGATGAACGCGGCATGATGAACTGAAGACAAGCTGTCTTTCATTCATCATGCCGCGTTCATCGTTCATCATTCCCAACATGTCTGACATCCTGCTCGTCGAGGACAAGGAGAGCCTGCGCCGCGTGCTGCGGCTGACGCTGGAGCACGCGGGCTACGGCGTCACAGAGGCGGCGGACGCGCGCGCCGCGCTGCAAGAGATCGCGCGCGCGCCCTACCGGCTCGTGCTGACCGACCTGCGCATGCCGCACGGCTCAGGTCTCGACGTGCTGCGCGCCGCGCGCGCCGCCGACCCGTTCGTGCCCGTCGTCGTGATGACCGCCTACGGCTCGATTGACGAGGCCGTGCAGGCGATGAAAGAGGGCGCGCACGACTTCCTGCAAAAGCCCGTGGACTCGAACCACCTGCTCCTCTTGGTCGAGCGCGCGCTCGAACAGGCGCGGCTGCGCACGGAGAACATGCTGCTGCGCGAGGAGTGGTCGCGCCGCTACGGCTTCCCGCGCATCATCGGCGAATCGGAGGCGATCAAGCGCGCCGTCGGCGAGACCCAGCGCGTCGCGCAGACGGAGGCGACCGTGCTGCTCCTGGGCGAGTCCGGCACGGGCAAGGAACTCTTCGCCCGCGCCGTCCACCACCTCTCCCCGCGCCGCGACAAGCCGTTCGTCGCGATCAACTGCGCCGCGATCCCTGAGACGCTGATCGAGTCGGAACTGTTCGGCCACGAGCGCGGCGCGTTCACCGGCGCGACCGACCGGCGGCCCGGCAAGTTCGAGCTGGCGGCGGGCGGCACGGTCTTCCTCGACGAGATCGGCGAGCTGCCACTCGCGGTGCAAGGGAAGCTCCTGCGCGCGATTGAGGAGAAGACTGTGGATCGCATCGGCGGGCGCGTGACCGTCCCCGTGGACGTGCGCATCGTCGCTGCGACCAACCGCGAGTTGCAGCAGGCGGCCGAAGCCGGCGAGTTCCGCCGCGACCTCTACTTCCGCCTGGCCGTCTTCCCCGTCGAGATACCGCCCCTGCGCGCGCGCGGCGACGACGTGCTGCTGCTCGCGCGCCACTTCGCCGCGCAGTTCGGGCAGGAGTTGCGCGGGCGCGCGGCCCTTTTGAGCGACGCCGCCGTCGAGACCCTGCGCGCGCACGACTGGCCCGGCAACGTGCGCGAGCTTGAGAACGCCATCGAGCGCGCCTGCATCCTTGCCGACTCGCCGACGCTTGAGCCGCGCGACCTGGGTCTACCCGCCGCGCGCGTCGGAACGGAAACGGCGACCACGTCGTTGTCTGAGTTGGACGCGGCGGGCACGCTCGCGGAAGCGGTCGAGCGGGCCGTGCGCTTCGTCGAGCGGCGCAAGATCGCCGCCGCGCTCGCGGCGCACGACGGCAATAAGACGCGCGCCGCTGAGGCGCTCGGCGTCAGTTACAAGACGCTGCTGACGAAGATCAAGGATTACGAGTTATAGGGCGGATGAGGGCAGAGCAACAACCCGAAGCGGGCGCGCACGACGACCCGCAACCGTCGCATCAGGACGCGAGCCTGATCGCGGGCGAGACGGACATAGCCGTCGGCGCGGTGACGGGCGAGTTTCCGGCCGAGCGGGTGCAGGCGGCGCGCGAGCGCGAGGCGAGCACGGGCAAGCACGCCTTCCTCGTCATGGCCGGCATCCTGCTCTCGCGCATCGTCGGCCTCGTCCGCCAGCGCGTCATGGCGCACTACTTCGGCACAACCGACGTGGGCGACGCCTTCAACGTCGCGCTGCGCATCCCGAACTTCTTGCAGAACGTCTTCGGCGAGGGCGCGCTCTCCGCCTCGTTCATCCCCGTCTACGCGGGCCTCCTCGCGCACGACGAGGAGCGCGAGGCCGACCACGTGGCGAGCGCCGTCTTCTCGATCCTCGCGCTCGTCACGTCCGTGCTCGTCCTCCTGGGCGTGCTGCTCACGCCCTACATCATCAGCGTCATCGCGCTCGGCTACACGGGCGGCAAGCGCGACCTGACGATCACGCTCGTGCGCATCTTCTTCCCCAGCACGGGGCTGCTCGTGCTCTCCGCGTGGTGTCTCGGCGTCTTGAACAGCCACCGCCGCTTCTTCCTGTCCTACACCGCGCCCGTGCTCTGGAATCTGGCGATCATCAGCACGCTCATCTTCTTCGGCCGCCAGAGCGCCAGCCCCGACGCGCTCGGCCGGCTGGCGCAACTCACCGCTTGGGGTTCGGTCGTCGGCAGCGCCTTGCAGTTCGGCGTGCAACTGCCGACCGTGCTGCGCCTCGTCAAACGCCTGCGCCCCGTGCTCGACTTCGTGTCGGCGCACGTGCGCGAAGTGATCCGCAACTTCCTCCCCGTCTTCGTCAGCCGCGGCGTCGTGCAGATCAGCGCCTTCGTGGATGCGATGCTGGCGAGCCTGTTGGGGCAAGGCGCGGTCGCGGCGCTCGCCTACACGCAGAGCCTCTACACGCTGCCCGTGAGCCTGTTCGGCATGTCTGTCTCGGCGGCGGAGCTGCCCGCGATGGCGAGCGCGCGCGGCGACGCGGACAAGCGCGCCGCGGAGTTGCGCCGCCGGCTCGATGCGGGCCTCAGGCGGATCGCGTTCTTCATCGTGCCCTCGGCGATGGCGTTCCTCGCGCTCGGCGATGTGATCGTCGCCGTACTCTACCGCACGGGCAAGTTCACCGAGGCGGACACCGTCTGGGTCTGGGCCATCCTCGCTGGCTCGACCGTCGGCCTGCTCGCCTCGACCCTGGGACGGCTCTACTCTTCGACCTACTACGCGCTCCACGACACGCGCACGCCGCTCCTGTTCGCCGTCGTCCGCGTCGTGCTGACGACCGCGCTCGGCTACCTGTGCGCGCTGCCGCTGCCGCGCGCGTTGGGGCTGGACTTGAAGTGGGGCGCGGTGGGGTTGACGGCCTCGGCGGGCGTATCCGGCTGGGTCGAGTTCTTCCTGCTACGGCGCAAGCTCAACCGCCGCATCGGGCGCACGGGTCTGCCCGCGAGCTACGTCGTCAAGCTGTGGCTGGCCGCCGCCACGGGGGCCGCCGCCGGCTGGGGCATCAGGCTGGCGCTGCCGACGCGCCAGCCCTTCGTCGTCGCCGCGCTCGTGCTCGTCCCCTACGGGCTTATCTACTTCGCCGTCACATTCCTCTTCGGCATCCCCGAACTGCGCGACCTGCTCGGCCGCGCCACCCGCCTGCTGCGCCGCTGACCTCCCACCTGATCGTGCGGTGCTCAGAATCGTCACGCCGCTCGCGGACGACCGCCGCCGCCCCGTCCATTAAGATTTAATTCTAGTTTTTCGGAAACCCGGTGACATTGTAGCTTTCCTGTAGAACGAGACCCGAAATCCCATACCGTGCGGGCAGAGTCGCAGTACTACGGACTGTGCTGATGGGGTAGTGCGCTCAAAAAAAGCTCTGTCAACCGGACAGCAATCTTTTACAGCAGGAGACGAAACGAATGATTCGCAGAATGGTGTTAACCGGCACGGTAGCGGTAATGTTGATGGCCCTCCACTCCGCCGCCAAAGCTGACTCGATTACCCTGGTTGGGCGCGCGGGCACGGGCGTCACCGCGACGGTGTCCAACTACACGCTGGTCGGCAACCAGTTCACTTTCACGATCACCAACACCTCAGTTGCGCCGAACACCATCGGTACGATCACCAGCATCGGCTTCAACCTGCCCGGCTCTAACCTCGGCTCGTTCACGCTGACCTCGGCCACCAATCCCAACTACCGCCTCGTCACGAACGTCGCGGCCAACGCCACCGGATTGGGCACGACGCTCGACTTCGCCCTGCTCACCGGCCCGAACTTCAACGGCGGCGCTAGTCCCAACGACGGCATCCTGCCGGGCACAAGCGCGACCTTCACGGTGACAGGCAACTTCTCCGGGCTGACGGCCCAGCAGATTGCGATGAGCATTTTCGCCCGCTTCCAGAACGTCACGCCCGGCGGCAGCGACGTGGCCGCGCCGCGGCCGGCCGCAGTACCTGAGCCGGCAACCATGCTGCTGCTCGGCACGGGCTTGGCCGGCGTGGCTTCCCGCCTGAGAAGGCGGCGCGGGGTGGCGGCAAAAGACTGACGACCGTTTCTGGAAGACTTGCCGGATTACGTCTATACGTCCGGTACAAGGTTGAAAATTCTACGGTTTCCGGCAATGAGCGGGCGTTTACGCCGCCCTCATTGCCTTCGCTCCAGCCGGGGAATTGCCCCTCCCCGTGCTTTCCGTGAGCGGTCGCCGAAGTGCGGTGCGGCGATTCGCTTCTGGCGCGTGACGCGCTTCGGCCGCTGCTTGAGGCCGGGCAGTCGGAGCGCGAACTAAGGCCACAGCAGTTGGCCCTTAAACGGATTCGGTTACGCATAAGGATCCACGGAGGCGACAGGGAATTCATCATGAGAAACTTAGCTAACATGCTCAAACCGTTCGCGCTCGGCATCGCGCTGCTTGCCCTTTTCACCGCCGGGCAAAAGGCCGCGCGGGCCGACGAGGTGACCTTCGCCGGCTACAGCAACGGCTGCTTCAACTGCGCCTCGCCGCCCAACAGCAGCGCCTATCAGACGGCGACGCTGCTCGGCCTGGCCTACGGCAATTCGACCTTCTCCGGCACGACCGCCAACGGCTTCCTCGCCTTCGGCGGCAACCCGATGCCCGTGCCCGGCGCGCAGAACATAGACAACCTCGGCTCGTTCACGCTCAGCACCACGCCCAACACCTACACCGGCAACACGTTCACGCTGCGCGTGACGTTCACCGCGCCGGCCGGCATCGCCGGCCCGAGCACGACGCTCTTTACGGCCACCCTGACCGGCTCGGTGTCGAGCGCCACCAACGGCGGCGTGCGCATAGACTTCGACAACACGCCGCAGCATTTCACCTTCTCGTTCACCAACCCGAACGGCTCGACCACGACCGGCTCGTTCGACTTCGCCGTGAACGACCTATCAATCAACCCCGGTCAGACCTCTTCGATCACGGGGCAGATCACCTCCGCGCAGCAGTCCACCGTCCCCGAGCCGGCGACGATGCTCCTGCTCGGCACGGGGCTGGCCGGCACTGCCGCCAGCATCCGCCGCCGCAGGGCGGCGCGCAGCTAAACGCCTAGAGGCGGGCGTCCAGCTTTTCTCTTCTGGTACGCCAAAGGCGGGCGGGATCGAGCGAAAACGACCCGGCCCGCCTTTGGCGATAATTTTTTCCGGGCCTGCAAGTTTTTTTTGGAGAGCCGCGCCTATTAACCATTTTACATGGTTACACACGGACAGGACGGCAAATGTAGCGGCAGGCGGGCGGGGAGAGCGCAGGGTGGCGCTCTTTTTTGTGGCCGGATAAACTGCCCACCCGGACACCGCCCGTGCCCGCAAACTGTTGACCCGCACCCGTTTCTCTCCTTATCATCCCACTCGTGCGCAAAGTCATCACCGCCGCCGAGATGCGCGAGGTGGATCGCCTGACCACCGAGCGCTATGCCCTGCCATCGCTGCTGCTCATGGAGACGGCGGCCCGCGCGGCCGTCCGTGCCGTCGCCGCGCGGCTTGAGCACCGTCTGGCCGGGCGCAGGGCGCTCGTCCTCTGCGGGCGCGGCAATAACGGCGGCGACGGCGCGGCGCTGGCGCGGCAACTCTGGCTCGTGGGCGCGCGCGTCGAGGTCTTACTCTTCGGGCGCGTCGCGGACGCACGCGGCGATGCGCGCACGAACTTCGAGACCGCGCGCCGCCTGGCCGGCACGAGGCCCAACGACGGCGCGACGTCCGCCGACCTCGCCTGGCGCGAGGACGCACAGGCGGCAGAGTGGGCGGATTTGGCCGGCAGGCTGGACGACTACGACATCATCGTTGACGCCCTCTTCGGCACGGGGCTGACGCGCCCGCTGACGGGGCTGTTCGGTCAGGTCGTCTCAGACCTGACACGCGTGCGCGAACGGCGCGACGAAGCACAGATATGTCCGCTCGTCGTCTCGCTCGATCTGCCTTCAGGGCTTGATGCGGACTCGGCCGTGCTCATCGGCGACACGGTCGCGGCCGATCTAACCGTCACCTTCACCGCGCCCAAGCCGGCCAACGTCCTGCCGCCCGCCGCGCACCGTAACGGCCAACTCGTCATCGCCGACATCGGCTCGCCCGCCGCGCTGCTCGCCGAGACAGGCTCACAACTTTTTCTCGCCGAAGCGCCCGACGCCCGCGCGTGGCTCACACTGACGCGCTACGCGCCCGACTCATACAAGAACACGCACGGGCACGCGCTCGTCATCGCCGGCTCGCGGCACATGACCGGCGCGCCCGTGCTGGCGTGCGACGCGGCGATGCGCGCGGGCGCGGGCCTCGTGACCGTGGCGACGCCCGACTCGGCGCACGCGGCCGTGGCGGCGCGCGTCATGCCCGAAGTGATGACAGCGACGCTCGCCGAGACGGCGCAAGGGGCCGTCAGCGCCGCCGCGCTGGCGGCGGCGCAACGCTTGACCGAACGCGCACACGTCGTCGCCCTCGGCCCCGGCTTGACGGCCGACGACGAAGAGACGCGCGGCTTCGTGCGCGCCTACGTCGAGCAGCGCACGACGCCCGTCGTCGTTGACGCCGACGGCTTGAACGCGCTCGCGCCGTGGCCCGCGGAGCTGCGCGGCACGAGCGAACACCCGCTCGTCCTCACGCCGCACGTCGGCGAGATGCGCCGGCTGCTCGGTCGTAACGAAAAGGCTGCGCTCACGGATCGCGTGCAGGCCGCGCGCGCGTTCGCCGTTGCGCAGCAGTTGATCGTCGTCCTGAAGGGCGCGCGCACGATCATCGCCGCGCCCGACGGCCGCGTCGTCGTCAACCCGACGGGCAACGCCGGTCTCGGCACGGCCGGCGCGGGCGACACGCTCACCGGCATCATCACCGGCTGCCTCGCGCAAAGCTACGGCACGTTGAAAGATAAAGCCGGCGCCTTTGAGACCGTCGTGGCGGCCGTCTATCTCGGCGGCCTCGCGGGCGACATCGCGGCCGGCGAGCGCGGCATGCGCACGCTCGTCGCCTCCGACATACGCGAACACTTCGGCGTGGCCGTCCGCGCGCTCGACGCGGCAGGAGAAGAACCGCGATGAGCGTCGCCCACGACAACATAGCGGCGGGCACGTTCACGTCGCGCAACGAGGCGGAGACGTTCGCGCTCGGCGAACGCGTCGGCGCGGCGCTCGCGGGCGGCGAAATCCTGCTGCTCGCCGGGCCACTCGGCGCGGGCAAGACCGTCTTCGTCAAAGGTCTCGCCGCCGCGCTCGGCATAGACGCGACCGAAGTGACCAGCCCCTCGTTCACCCTCGTCAACCGCCACGACGAAGGGCGGCTCGTGCTCTACCATCTAGACCTCTACCGCCTGCCCGATGGCGCGTCGGCCGCGCACGCCGTCGACCTCGACGAGTTGCTCGCGGACGAACGCGCCATCGTCGTCATCGAATGGGCCGAACGCTTGGGCCGCTACCCGCTGCCCGCGCCCGTCTGGCGCGTCACGCTCGCGGGCGACGGCGAAGCGCCGCGCACCATCACCATCGCGCGTGGCTAGGACGGCATGAGGCCGGGTCGCCACCCAACGTCTTGCTGGGAGCGCGGGCGTCCCGCCCGCCAAGCGTGCGTGAGCACGCTAAATAGATTCGTTCGCATTCAAGCTAGAGTCTCAGCGCGGGTTTCTGTTCGCGCCGACGCGCTCACGGCGGGCGCGCGCGCCCGCGCTCCCAGCAGCAGGCGCTCGCGGTCACGTCGGCCGCTAATTGCTCTAAGCCGAGCAGTCAGGTAAGCGATGTCATTCGGCTGTGCTAAAATTCGCCCGCAACAATCTGTCGAATTTCTATAAGGAGACATAGCCTATGCCTTATCCTGAATTGATGATTCGCCCGATGCGCGAGGAGTTGACGCGGCTCGGTATCGAAGAGACGCGGACGCCAGAAGCGGTTGACGAAGCGGTCAGGCAGACGCGCGGGACGCTGATGGTCGTCGTCAACTCCGTCTGCGGCTGCGCGGCCGGCAAGGCGCGCCCCGGCATCGCCATGGCGCTCAGGCACGACACGCGCCCCGACCGCGCCATCACCGTCTTTGCCGGCGCGGACACCGCCGCCACCGAGCGCGCCCGCAGCTACTTCACCGGCTACCAGCCGTCTTCACCTTCAGTCGCAATCCTTAAAGACGGCCAACTCGTGTACATGCTGCAACGCTCCGACATCGAAACGCGCGACGCGCCCGCCATCGCGGAAGAGTTGACGCGGGCGTTCGATCAACATTGCGCTGGCAGTCTCAGCCACAGCGCATGACATTGCGCCGCACGCAGGCAGATGAACCACGAAAGCACACGAAACAACACGAAGCAGAACATAACGAAGGCGAGTAGCCTTCCGCGTTTTTTGCTTCGTGTTGTTTCGTGTGCTTTCGTGGTTATGTCTTTCTCCCTCACCCGCAATTCCAGGCTGCACGGCAAGCCGCCGCGCGCGGTTTAAGACGAAGCATCCGACACCTGCCTCATGCTTCTAACGCTCGACACGCCCGTCCTCGAACTCGCCCGGATCGGCATCCCGCGTTTCGGGCAGTTGACCGCGCGGCGGCTGGGGCTGGCGCTCGCCGGGCTGTCGGGCAAGCGCGACGCGCGCGAGGCGACCGTCGAAGACCTGTTGAACTACCTGCCGATGCGCTACGAGGATCGCTCGAACCTCGCGTGCATCGCAGACCTGCGCGCCGGCACGGAGGCGTCGCTCGAACTCTACGTGCGCGTCGCGGGCGGCTTCCAGGTGGGCAAGAACCGCGGCCCGAAGCAACCGCCGCTCTACATCTTCGAGGTCACGGCGAGCGACCCGGAGCGGACGGCGAAGCCGGTCGTCGTCTGGTGGTTCGTCTCAGGCCGGCAGGCCGGGCGCATCATCGCCTACCACCGGCAGAAGTTCACGCGCGGCGCACGCTTCATCGCCTACGGGCAGTGGGAGTGGGACGCGCGCCGCAACACCTTCGCCCTGCGCCTGAACAAGCCCGACGAGCTGGAGATGCTGCCCGGCACGTGGACGCCGCCGGAGCACGCGCTGCTGCGCCTCGCCGAAGAGAACGGCGGGCAGGTTGAGGCGGCGACGGACGGCGGCGGCACGCCGACGCAGACGCCGGGCGAAGCTAAGTCGCTAGCGGACGGCGCGGACGAGGAAACGCCCGACGAGGCGGAGGAGATTGAAGAGGAGGAGACGACCGATCCGGCGCTCGCGGCCATCCACGTCGGGCGGCGCGTGCCGGTCTATCGCAAGCTCGGCGAGTTTCGCACGAAGCGTCTGCGCGAGATCATGTACGAGGTCTTGCGCCGGCTCGACGATGCCGCGTTCGGCGAGACGCTGCCGTCCGACCTGATCGCACGTCAACAACTCATCAACCGCGCCGACGCCCTGCGCCGCATACACTTCCCCACCGACGACGTGCCGCTCGCCGACTACGAGCGCGCCCGTAGCCCCGCGCACCTCCGGCTCATCTTTGAAGAGTTCTTCTGGGTCGCGTTCGCCATCGGCCTGCGCAAGAGCGAGCGGGTGAAAGAGCCGAAGGGTGCGGTCATCGAAGTTGACGAGCGCGTGCGCGGGCACATGGCGGAGATTCTGCCGTTCGAGTTGACGGGCGCACAGGAGCGTTGCGTGACCCGCATCCTCGACGACATGCAGTCGGACGCGCCGATGAACCGCCTGCTGCAAGGCGACGTGGGCAGTGGCAAGACCATCGTCGCGCTCCTCGCCATGCTCGCCGCGATGGAGAACGGCTACCAGGCCGCGCTCATGGCCCCCACGGAAATCCTCGCCGAGCAGCACGCGCGCAATGTCAAACGCCTGCTCGCGCGCTCGTCTTACCGCGTCGAACTGCTCATCGGCTCGCTCCGCGCCGCCGAGAAGCGCCGTCTGCAAGCCGACATCGCGGCCGGCGAGATTCACGCCTGCGTCGGCACGCACGCGCTGATTCAGGAGGCCGTGCAGTTCCACAAGCTCGGTCTCGTCGTCATAGACGAGCAGCACCGCTTCGGCGTCCTCCAGCGCGCCGCCCTGCGCGAGCGTGGCTTCAACCCCGACGTGCTCGTGATGACCGCCACGCCGATTCCCCGTTCACTCGCCATGACCGTTTACGGCGAGTTGGACGTGTCCGTGATTGACGAACTGCCGCCCGGCCGCACGCCAATCAAGACGGTCGTGGTCGGCGAGGATCAGCGCGCGGGCGTCTATAAGGGCGTCGAGCGCGAGGTGCGGAGCGGAAGACAGGCTTACGTCGTCTATCCGCTCATCGAAGAGTCGGAGAAGATGGACTTGAAGGACGCGACGCGCATGTTCGAGCACCTGCGCGACCGCGTCTTCCCGCACTTCCAGATCGGGCTGCTGCACGGCAAGATGAAGGCGGCCGAAAAAGACGACGTGATGCGCCGCTTCGTCGCGGGCGAGATACAGATTCTCGTCGCCACCACTGTCGTCGAGGTCGGCGTGGACGTGCCGAACGCCTCGGTCATGGTCATCGAGCACGCCGAGCGGTTCGGTCTCTCGCAACTGCACCAACTACGCGGGCGCGTCGGGCGCGGCGCGGCGCAATCCTTCTGCGTGCTGATGACCTCCGACCGGCAGACGAGCGTCGCGCAGGAGCGGCTCGGCATCATGGCCGAGACGAACGACGGCTTCCGCATCGCCGAAAAGGATTTGGAGATACGCGGCCCCGGCGAGGTGATGGGCACGCGGCAGTCGGGCGTCCCCACCTTCCGCGTCGGCAACCTCGTCCGTGACCTGCACATCCTCGAAGAGGCGCGGCGCGAGGCCGACTACTACCTCTCCGCCCGCAAGCGCACCCGCGAAACGTCTCAACTCATCGAGCGCGTCCGCGCCGACGCACGTTTCGGCTTAGCGTCTGTAGGCTGAACGCGGAAGTAATGATAGGCGGTCTGCCACGACGGTAACTTGGGCGGCAAGAGGCGAAGGCGCGGGCCGGGGTGCTAGGCTTTTTTCTTATAGACCTGAGTTGTCTTTTGCGGGAAGTCTTTGATGGCGCGGCAAAGGCCGCGGATCGATTCGCCGAGGCGGGCAGATTCGATAGCGGCGACCGCCTCTGCGCGTGTGGGGAATTCCGTTTTGTATTCGTGGACGAGCAGGTTGAGTTCGTTCATGTCAGGCGGCGTCGCGGAGTCGTAGAGCGAAAGCTCATCAACGAGCACGAGCGAGTCGTTGCTCTTGAGGGCGACGAGGCGCGTCATGGTGAACAGGTCTTCGACGAAATAGACCCACCATGAATGGCTCGCCGTCTGCTGTATGAGGTAGTCGCCGCGCGCGCACCGGATACTGCCTTCGGGAAAAGTGTATTTCATCTGCGTTGACTTGCTCTCAGTCCGCGCGGGGGCCTGACAACCTGCGCCGCAGGGTAGCGCCAACAGGATAGCTGTCAGCATACAACCGCGACTGAAAAACTTGGCCGCACGCATCGTCATTAGCCTACGAATCTGCAATTGTCAGCGCCGCGCGCCACGCTGGGCGCGCATGTCTGATGATACTTGCGCACAGTCCGCACGTCCGCATGCCGCGAACTGTGCGCGCCGGCCGGAACGGGCTGAACACGCGCGCCGCACAAATTCTCTGCCCGCTCCTCTCATCCTGCGCCGCCGCCCCTGACAGTTTATCACTTCTTGGCTTTGGGCGGCTTCTTACAGTAGCAAGTCTCGACCATCTTTCGGCGCACCTTGTAGACGCCGGGCATTGGGTTATCGTCGCTGTCAAGGAGCACTTCCCTATCCGGCGGCCTGAAGCTGCCGCCCGTGCCGGGGCCGTGAATCGGGCGCGGGCCGTTCTTAGAATAGACATTAGTCGGGTCAGCACCCGTTTTACAATCGCTTTGCCCGGCGACCGTGTGGAAGTCTTGGTGCGGGTTGCCGCCGCGCACGTTCAGCAGGTTGCCGTTCTCATCCTCAATGCTCAGTTCGTACTCCCAGAGCCAGAACTTGATCTCGCACTTCTTACACTTCTCCGAGCAGTTCTTCAGCTTGCGCGCGTCTTTGAGGTACTCGTTCTTAAACTTATCCACGTCGGGCTGGTTTTCATACGTGCGGCAGGCGAGGCCGACGCAGTTATACGTCTTGCGATCTTTGTTCGGGTCGGGCGGCTGCTGCCACGGGTTCTGCTCTTGCAGGCCGAGCGGGTCGGTCAGGTTTACCGGATCGTTCGTGGTGTAAACGTACTGGTTCAGCCCGCCGGCCATGCCGATGGGGTCTTCGCTGATGAAGCGCCCCTGGCGCGGGTCGTACCAGCGCGCGCGGTAGTGCAGCAGCCCGCTTAGATTGTCGCGCTCGCGGCCCGTGTAGCCGTATCTGGTCAAGGTGCTGCCGGGGCCTTCGCCGAAGGCTTCGTACTGCATGCGCTGGACGACGCTGCCGCCCGCGTCGGTCAGCGCGACGACGCTGCCGAGGTGGTCTTGCAGGAAGTAGAGATCGCTGCCCTGCCGCAACTTGCCGTCCGTCTCGCCGCCGTTCAGGTAATCAATGGCGCTGCCGTCGCTGCCACGGTCAAGCACTATCTCGATGCCGTCATAGACGAAGTTTGTCGTCGCGCCGCCGGCCGTGCGGCTGGCGAGCCGGCCGATGGGGTCATAGTCGTAGCTGACCGTCTGGCCGTTGGGCAGCGTTACCTGCTTAAGCCGGCCTCTGGCGTCCCACTGGAAACTCTTCGTGCCTTGCGCGTCGGTCTGCGTGGTGATCTGTCCTTGCGCGTCGAAGTCTTGGCTGCTCGCGCCGAACTGCGTGATGCGATTGGCCGCGTCCGGCGTGCCGATGGTCTTGTCCGTAGTGAGCAACTGCGCCGACGCCAGCGACGTGATCGCATCGATCTCGCCGTCGAGCGCGTAGGTGTAGCGGAAGTCTTCGAGCGCCTGCCCGCCCGCGTTGGTGTGCTGGATGCGCACGGGCCGGTTGATCTCGTCGTAGGTGTAAGTTGTCGTGACGCCGTTTGGCCGCTGCAAGCTCGTCTGCCGCGAGAGCGCGTCGTAAGCATAAGTGAACGTGCCCGCGCCCTGCGCGACGGTGCTCAAACGGCCGCCGGCATCGAAGCCATAGACGGCGGACGCGCGCCCGGCGGCGGTCGTGGAGGTGCGCTGACCGGCGGCGTTGTAGGTGTAAGTGACCGTGCCGTTCGCCGTCGTCTCCGTCAGCAGCCGGTCGGCGTCGTCATACACCCAACTGATGTTGCCGCCTTGCGTGTCGTCGAGGCCTGTAAGACGCGAGCTGGCGTCGTAGTGGTAAGTGACAACGGCGTCGGCAAACGTGGTGCGCGCCGGGCGGTTGAGTTCGTCGTAAGTGGTCGTGCGATGACGGCCGAGCCGGTCTATGCTCTCGACGGCGTTGCCCGCCACGTCGTAAGCCACAGTCGAAGTGCGACCGAGCGGATCAACGGTGGCGACCGGGCGGTAGAGTTCGTCGTAAGTGAAAGTCGTCGTGTGCCCGCGCTCGTCTTTCACCGAGGTCAATTTGCGGCGGCTGTTGTAGGTCAGCCTGATCACGCCGCCGACCGGCGTGGTAATGCTGTCCACCATGTCGCGCGCGTCGTAGGTGTAGCGCGTCGTGCGTCCGGACGGCGAGACTTTGGCGATCAGGTGATCGGCGGCGTCGTAGCGATAGAGGAGCGTGCGGCCGAGCGGGTCGGTCTGCGAGATCAGCCGGTTCTTCGCGTCGTACTGCGCTGTCCACTCGCGCGCGAGCTGGTTGATCTGCTTCAGTTGATTGCCGTTCGCGTCGTAAGTGAAGCGCGTCTCGACGCCGCTCGGCGTGGTCGCGGTGAGCACGCGGTCGAGCGCGTCGTAAGTCTTGGTGGAGCGGCGACCGAGCGGATCGACGACGGCCGTCTGCCGGCCCAGCGCGTCGTTCTCGAAGGTCGTGCGGTTGTTGAGCGCGTCAATGGCGGCGCTGACGTGGCTGTACTGGTCGTACTCCATCCGCGTCGTGTGGCCGAGCGGATCGGTCGTGCTGATCAGTTGCCCATATTGATCGTAAGCGAGCCGCGTTGTCTGTTGCAGCGGGTCGGTGACGGACGTGAGGTTGCCATGCGCGTCGTAGGTGTAGGTCGTCACGCGGTTGAGTTTGTCGGTCATCTTCGTGATGTTGTTGAAGACCGGCTCGTACTCAAGTTTGACGCTCTGGCCCAGCCGATTCGTTTCCGCCACGACGTTGCCGCGCGCGTCGTACTGCTTGACGCTCTCCTGACAACCGCACGGCCCTTCGGTCGCGGTCGGCAGACTGGTCGTGATGTCGCGTTCGGTGCGCGATGTCTGGCCGAGTTCGTCGGTTGAGCTGACGACGTAGCCTCTGGCGTCGAAACGCTTCGTGACCGTCGCGCCGCGCGTGTCCGTGTGCGTGACGCCGGTGACGATGCGGCCCGACAGCATGTAGGCGTACAGCTCGAAGCTGCCGTCGGCGTAGGTCTGTTTGGTCACGCGCCCGTTGTCGTCGTACACGATCTGCTTAACGAGCGTGCCGCGTTTGTCCGCGACGGAAGCGAGCCGGCCGCCGACCGAGTAGGTGTAGCGCGTGACGTGGTTGAGCGGATCGGTGACGGTCGTCAGACCGGGATTTCCGGCCGTGCCCGGCGTGCCCTCGTAAGTGTAGCGCCAGATGCGGCCGGTCGAATCGGTCACGCGCGTGATGCGGCTGGCGAAATCATATTCAAATGTGAGTGAGCGCCCGACCGCATCGGTCACGGTCGAGAGCCGCCCGCCGGCATAAGCGAGCGTCGTGGTGTTGCCGTTGCGATCCACCATGGCCGTCGGCTGCCCGGCGGCGTTGAAGCGGGTGAGGTCGCCGCTGCTTTCACGGTACTCGTAAGTACCGTCGGTCAGTTTGCGGATCACGTCGCCGAGTTGGCCTGTGGTGGCGGTGGTCGAGAAGACGAGCGCGCCGTCCGTGTCCGTGCGGCTGTAGTTGAACAGGCGGCCGCGCGCCTCGCCGGGCATGACGTAACGCCCCGCGCCGCCCGCGGTGAACGAGCCGTCCAGCCGCATCATGAAGTTGTGAGTCGTGCCGCGGCCGAACGGGCACGAGTCGCACGACTGGGGCAGGTCGCTGGTGTGAATCCGCTCCAGCGTCAGCCCGCCGCGCGCGCCGCCGAACGAGAGATCGACCGTCCGCTCGATCTTCACGCCGGTCGAGAGATCGACCGTGTTGCTCGTGCACGAGCCGTCGCACTCATCGTCGTCGCAATCGTGCGGGTTGCCGTCGGGCGCGGCGTCGGGGAAGTGCCAGGAGAAGTCGCGCAGACCGTAGGGGCGGCCGGTGTTAGGATCAGTCTCCGGTACTATCGTGCGCCCGTCGGCGCTCACGCGCCCGTAGCCGTAGATGTACCACCGCACAAGATTATGATCGAAGGCATAGAGCGTGATGCGCGTGCCTGGGTCTGAGCCGGCGAGGTTCGGATAGACGACGGGGATCGCCACGTCCGTCAGCGCGCCGCCGGGCTGACTCGTATAGACGATGTTAGTCGCCACGTTGGGCGGGAGCGGCGTCGGCGTGCGATCAATGCTGAGCGGCGTGATGGAGACGCGCGTGACGGGCGAGCCGTCGCGGTTGCGCAGGTGCGCGTCGGCCGGAACGTTCATCTGTAGCCCCGGCACGCGCGGGTTGCCGGCCGCCGCCGGTTGTCCCGGCACGAGTTGGACTTCGTACTGCACGTCAATCGGCGGCAGATAATAGACGTAAGGCACTGTGTTGGCCTGACCGGCCACGATGTTGGCGGGTTCGAGGATGACCGGATAGCGGCGGTTAGGCGCGCTGGCCGTGCCGCCGTCGATCATCAAGGGCCGCGCCGGCCCGGCCGTAACGCCGACCAGGATGAACGCGCCGGCCGCGTCGGTCGTGGCCGTCACACCGTCGAGCGAAACGGTCGCGCCCATGATCGGTTCGTCCGAGGTCGAGAGCACGCGCCCTGACAGAGTGGTCTGGCCGGCGGCGACGACGCTCAACGTCGCGGCGACCGTGCGGACAAGCTCGTGCCCCTCCACGTCGGCCGCGGCCGCGATCTGGAAGCCGTAGCTGCCGGGCGTGAGGTTCGCCCCGGACAGGTTGACGCTGAGCGTCGCCTGCGCCCCGGCCGTGATCTGCGCCGGGGCAAAGGTCGCTTCGACGCCTGCGGGCAGCCCCGTCGCGGACAGCCGCGCCATTTGCGAGAAGGTTGCTTGCTGACTGTTGAGCGAGACGACGTAAGTGGCCGAGCTGCGCTGCACGGCGGTCGCAACCGTCGGCGCGACGGCGAGCGTGAAGTCTTGCGGCGTCTCGACGACGAAGGAGACGGCCGTCGCGGCCGTGCCGCCGGGCGTCGTCAGTTGAATCAACCCGGTCACGGCCCCGTTCGGCACGGTGGCGCGCACTTCCGTCTCGCTCGCCGAGTTGACGAGCGCGGACAGGCGCAGGCCGCCGTCGCCCGCAAAGGTCACGCTCGTGTCATAGCCACCTGCCTTGAGCGCCGTGCCCATCAGGGTGACGACGCTCCCGCTTGCGCCGCGCTTCGGCGTGAAGTCGGCGATGTGCGGCGCGGGGAAAACGTCCAACTCGAAGTTCACAGGGCTGGTCGCCGTACCGCCTTCTGTCTCGACGGTGATGGGGCCGCTGGCCGCATCGGCTGGGACGACCACCGTCAACTGCCTGCGCGTCGCCGCCACGACCTGCGCAAACGTCTGCCCGCCGCCCGCCTGCGCGGAGCGATTGAAGCGCACGACGTTGCGCTCCGGCGTGCGCGCGTCGAAACGTTCGCCGGTGATGTTGATGGTCTGACCGGCCAAGGCGTGCGTGGGCGACAAAGACGCGATGACGGGCGGCAGCACGATGCGGCGCAGCGTGTGATTGCCCGTGTCGGCGACGACGATGGCGCTCGACGCTGTGACCGCCACGCCGCGCGGCGTCATGAAACGCGCCTGATTACCCGCGCCGTCCGTCGCGCCGCGCTCGCCCGTGCCGGCGAGCGTCGTCACCGCCTGCGCCGCGCCGCCGACAGCCAGCGCCGGATCGACCGCGCGCACAAGCGAGTTGATCGAGTCGGTGACGATGAGCTTGCCCGCGCCGTCGAGCGCGAGGCTGACGGGTTCGGCGAAACGGGCCTGCGCGGCCGAGCCGTCCGCGAAGCCGCGCTCGCCGCCCGCGATGGTGATGACCGTATTCGTCGCGTCCAAGCGGCGGATGCGGTGGTTGCCCGTGTCGGCCAGATAGACGTACACCTGCTCGCCATCTACGGCCACGCCCGTCACGCCGTCGAAGCGCGCGTTCGGCGAATCGGTCGCGCCGATGCTGCCGTCGCCGGCCAGCGTGCTCACTTCGCCATTCGTGTTGATGCGCCGCACGGCGGCGTTGCCCGTGTCGGCGACGTAAACGTTGCCCGCGACATCAACCGCCACTCCGCGCGGGCTATTGAAACGCGCCTGCGTGCCCGGCCCGTTGACGAACCCAGGCACGCCGTCGCCCGCGATGGTCGTCACCGTGCCGTCGGGCGCGATGCGCCGTATGCGGTGGTTGTCCGTGTCGGCGACATAGACTACGCCGCGCTCGTCCACGGCTATGCCTTGCGGGTTGTTGAAACGCGCCGAGTTGGCCGGGCCGTCGGCGTAACCCGCCGTGCCGTCGCCGGCTAAGGTGGCGACCGTATATGTCGTCGCGCCCGGCTGCGCGCGGACGACGCGGACGCAGTGATTGCCCGCGTCGCTCACGTAGATCGCGTCGTCGGGGCCGACGGCGAGACCGGACAGATTGTTAAAGCGCGCCTGACTCGCCCCGCCGTCCGCCAGGCCGGCCGCGCCCGCCACGCCCGCCAGCGTCGTCACTCTGGCTGCGGCCGAGCCGGGCGCGGCCACGGCCGCGACCGTTAGCCCGTTAACCAGCGACACCGCTTCCTCGTTGTTGCTCCCTGCCAGAGTAGTGACGACGCGCGCCGTGCGCGGCGCGAGCGCGGCGGTGGGCGAGACGTTCAACTCTGCGACGGCGGTCGTCGCGCTTGTCACGGTGACAGGGCCGAGGTCGCCCGGCGCAGCCCCGCCTACCGACACTTCGCCGCCGAAGGAGGCGCGCGTCTGCCCCGTGCTCCAGTGCGTGTTGCGCCCGCGCAGAGTAATGCTGACGGTCTGGCCTTGCGTGACGCGCGTCGGTTCGACGGAGACGAGGCCGGCGGGGAGCGACTGCGTGCGCGTCGCCGTCACCTTGATCGTCACGTAAGAGCCGGGTGCGCTTGCCAGCCGAACCTCAAGCACGTTCGTCGCGCCGGGCGTCACGTCGCGCCGCAACGTGGCGATGTGCTGGTTGAAATCAGACGGGCCGAACACCTCCTGGCCGTTCAGCTTGATGCTGGCGCTCGTCACGCGGCTCGAACCGTTGCTTGCGCCGTTCTCGCATTCGATCACAAATGGGGCCGTGGCGTCCGCCGGCAGAGTGAACTGCTCCGTGACGCTGACCGGCGCACCCGGCCGCCGGTCGAAGCGGCGCGGCCCGTAAACAGTAAAAGTCTCGCCGGTCTGCGCCGTGCCGGGCGCGACGGACGTAGCGCGCGCCAGCGGCTTCCCCGTCGTGCTCGCCGCCAGCGCGGCGGCCGTGGGCATGCTCACCTGCTGCACCAAGAGGGTCAACAGCAGGAGTTTGCTCGATGCGGTGCGAAGACTGAAGGCTGCATACCGGCGACGCGCCCCACGCGCCAGCCCGGCTGCTATCAAATGGAGTCGCTCTGTTCCGTTGATCCTCATCCCTCAGTCCTCACTCGCGTGCGAAAGATGTCTTTGCGGCGTTCAATCTCAGCAGAGCCGGCCACCGGCTCGTGTTAACCGGCCGCGGCGGCCGGCGGCCGGCGCTGTGCGGCCGCCGGCCACTGCCCGGCGGAGAAGAAACAGATCGTGTGCGCGGCCGAAGGCCCTTATTCGGTCGCGCGTTTGACGCGCCGGCCCGAATGAGTGACGTAAGTCACTTCGGACGCGCCGCCGAAGGTGGCCGCGACCTCGATGCGATCAACGCGCTCGCCGTTTATCATCAGCGGGCGCAGGCTCGCCGTCGTGGTCAGATCGATGGTCGCGCTGGCGCTGATGACGCTGATGCCCGCCGGCAGCGTCACACTGGCCGTGGCGGTCGAAGCCGTCTCTGTGCCCGCAAGGCCGCTGCTCACCACGTTGGTCTTGCCGCCGCGTGCCGGCGTTACAGTTACCTGCACGACCGTGCCGACGGGGATGTTCGCGCCCTCGATGGCGACCGTCACGGGGTTGGCCTGCGTCGTCGGCACGACGATGTCGGGCACGCCCTGCAAAGAGCCGAGGGGCGAGGCCGGCGAGTTGATGCCCGCGACCGACACGATGCGCAGCGCCGGCGCGTTCGCCACCACGACCGGGTGTGGTAGGGCGAAGCTGATGATGTTGGTCGGCGTGCTGTTGCCGGTGAAGTTGCTGTAGTCGTAAGCTTCGAGGCGAATGTAGCCCTGTCCGCCGACACCGCCGTTGTAACTGCGAAAAGCCCCGCCACCACCCGCGCCGCCGACGTTAATCGTGCCGCCGCCGGTGATCAGATTGGCGATGAGCCGGACAGCGCCACCCGAACCGCCGCCGCCGCCCGCGCTGCCGCCGCCGCCCACGCCGCCGCGCGAGAGGATTAAGCCGGTGAACGTAATCGTGTCGGAGCTGGCGATCAGGAGCGCGCCGCCACCGCCGCCGCCCGCGCCGCCGCGCTCGTTGAGATAGCACGCGCCGCCGCCGCCGCCCGCGCCGCCGAGCAGCGGCAGGATCGTGACCGTCCCGAACCGTGGGCCGGCTTGGCCGCCGACGGACGTGCCGCCACCGCCGGCCGTGCCGACCGTGCCGTAACCGCCCCCGCCGCCCGCGCCGGGCAAGGTGTTGGTCGAGCTACCGATGCCGCCGCCGCCGCCGCCCGGCCCTTCACCCGGCACGCCGGAAAAAGTCTGGTCGAAGCCGTAGCCGGCCGCGCCGCCGTTGAAGCCGCCGGGGCCGCCCGCGCCGCCGAAGCCATTCGCGTTGCCGGGCTTGCCGTCGAGATTGATCGTGCCCGCGATGGTCACGCTGCCACTGGCCAGCATGGTCACAGACCGATTGACCGTGGTGTTGCGCACGAAGGTGATGGTGACGCCCGCCGGGATGTTGATGGTCGTGAAGTTGAAGACGCCGCTGTCCGGGGCCACGATGGTCTGGTTGGTCGTGGGATTGAACGCGCCGTCCGCGCCGGTCGAGCCGCTGTTGAAGTTGTTCTGCGCGCGGCCGGTCGCCGCGGCGCAGAGCAGGAGCAGGCAGACGAGCGCCATGTGTCGTCGTCTGAGACCTGCGGACTGTTGCCGGGGGGCATCATGGGTTGCGAACATTTCTTTCTTCTCCTTAACAGATAGTTGAGCGACTGTTGCTGGGGCGCACGGCGGCGGAATCGTGCAAGCGCCGGCCGTGCTTCGTGCGAGCCTGTCAGGGCGCGGTCACGTTGATGGTGTTCGTGCCGATGTCTATGAACTGTGAACTGCCGTCCGGGGTGACGACGACCATGATGCGGCGACCGAGCGCCGCGCCGCTGCTGACCGTCAGCGTGGCGGTGAGCGAAGTGCCGTCGGCGCTGACGACGACGTTCGAGGCGACGACGCTCGTGTCGTTCGCGCCGCTCTCGTTGATGAACCTGACGGCGGCGACCGCGCCGAGGTTCGCGCCCCTGACGGTTACGCCGACGCTCGCGCCTTGGGCAAGGCTCGCGGGCGTGATGGTTTGAATAAGCGGCCCCGTCGTCGCCGTGACGGGCAGACTGAGCGCCGTGTCCTGTTCAGTGGCGCTGCCGTAGCGCACGGCGACCGGCGCGTCGGTCAACGCCGTCACCTGCCCCGTGCTGCCGCGCTGCACGGCGACGGCGGCACTCAGCGCCGCGCGCCCGCCCGACGCTTCGCCGAACTGCACTGCCACATCGCGGCCGAACGCCGTGTTAACGCCGCTCTGATTGCCGCGCTGCACGGCGACCGGCGCGCTCGCGGCCGTCTGGATGTCTGACAGCGTGCCGCGCTGCACCGCGACCGGCGCGGCGAACGGGGCTGCGCCGGTGTTTGCGCCGCGACTGACGCTGACGGCGGCGGCGAACACGCCCTGCACGTCGTCTGGGTTGCGCACCTGCACGCGCGCTTCAGCGAAGCGCAGCGGGTCAACCACGCTCGTCGCGCGCACAATGACCGCCGTCTGCTCGCGGTTCGGGGCCGTGTACAGGCCCGTGCCTGAGACCGTGCCGAATGTCGAGCTGCCGCCGTCAATCCCGTTGACGCTCCATGTCACGCTCTGGTCGAGCGTGGCGGGTAAGACCTGCGCGGTGAACTGCGCTGTCTCGCCGAACTTCAACGTGACGGCTGCGGGGGCGATGGACACGCCCCGGATCGTGAACGGCTCGGTCGTCGCCACAGAGCCGCGCGGCGTCGTGATCGTGACGGGGCCGGTGGTCGCGCCCTGCGGCACTTCCGCGACGATGACGGCAGCGGTCACCTGCACGATGCGCGCCGGTGTGCCGTTGAAGGAAACGTCCGAGACGCCTGCGCCGAAGCCGATGCCGATGAAGGTAACGAGGTCGCCGTAGATGCCGGCGTGCGGCGTGAAGGCGAGGATGGTCAGCACGTCGGCGGCGACGCGGCGGATGGAGGCGATATTGCCCGCCGCGTCGTACTCGTAGATGACGGCCTCGCCCGACGGTGCAATTACGGCATGCAGCCGCCCGTTGTCGTCATAGACGTAACGCGTCGTGCCGCCCTGCTGCGCGCTTGTGCGGGACACTAAGCACAGGCACAACGCGAACGCCGCAAGTGCAACGAGCACGCTCCGGGTGATGGCTCTCTTCACTGTATGCTTCCGCCTCTCGATAAGCGTTCGGTCGTCGCCGGGCCGGCCGCGCCCGACTTTCCCGCTGCCACAACTGCGCCGCACAGCGCCGCTCCAGTCCGATCCAATCCTGTCCCGTTACCGTTCCGGCGCGGCGAGGTGGCCGGTCAAAGTCGGGCGCGCGGCCGACGCGCTCGCGTGCGCGTGCGACCAGACGCGCTCGTCGGCCCACTGCGGGTTGGCGGCGAAGAAGCGCGCGGCGACGGAGTCGGCCAGCGGATCGTCGCGCCAGAGCAGATAGAGCGAGTGTGCGCGGGCGGCATCTTCGCTCCGCCCCTCGCCGGCATAGATCGAAGCCAGAAACTGATACGCGCCGGTGTCGTTAGGGTCAACGACGAGGATGGCTTCAAAGGCGGCGCGTGCTTCCGGCATACGCCCCAGCAGGTAGAGCGTCTGGCCGAGTTGGCGCTGCACTTCGCGGTCGCGCGGGTACTCCTGGGCGAGCCGCGCCAGTTCGGCGGCGGCCGCGCCCGGCTGCATCTGCGCCCGCAGAACGAGCGCCCGGAAGAAGCGCACGCGCGCGTCGGTCGGGTTGAGTTTCTGCGCCGCGTCGAGCAGACTTGCGGCCTTGCCTATCTGCGCGCGCGCCAGGCCGAACTGCTCCGTGCGCAGCTCGGCGATGGAAGCGTTGACCAGCAGGTCTGAGTTCTTCGGCGTCAGCGCGCTCGCGTGGCGGAAGGCTTCGGCGGCGGGGCCGTATTGCGCCTGCTCCAGGAGGCCGATGCCGTAATCGTTCCAACGGCGTGCTTGCTGTTCCGGCGTCTGCGCGGCCGCCGTCGGTTTGCCGCCGCCCAGTCTGACCTCAGCCTGGGCCATGCGCACGACGGGAATTTGCAGGCGGACGCCGCGCTGGGCCAAGACGCGATCCGTGTACTCCTGTATGAAGCGCCGGTAGTTGACGCGCGCGCGCAAGGTGAGCGCAGCGCCCGCCTCGACGGCTTGCGGCACGCGGAAGCGATAGCGCACGATGTCCGCGCGCCCGGCGTTGATGAAGTTGTCGTAAGCTTTGGCCGTGCCGAGCCAGACCTGGTGGCGCGTGAGCGGGCGCGCGGCCGAGTCGAGGAGCACGGCCTTATAGACGTGCGCGCTTTCGTCGAGCGTGTTGTCGGGTTTGACGAAGCCGCTGTGGAAGAGCGTGCGGCCGGCGGCGTCCAACACTTCAAGCTCGACCCATGGCTCGTACAAGTCGCGCAACTCCGGCGGAAATGAATGTCCGGCCTTGCGGTTTGCGATCACGACTTCGGCGGTCAAATCTTCGCCGGGCGTCAGCGCGAACGGCCTGTCCGCCTGCGCGTTGAGCGGCGCGACACACTCGCCCGTCGCTTCACGCTTGAGCGCAAAGATGTCAACGCTCAACACTTTGTCTCGTAGAAACTCGATGGTCTGCTTGACCTGCTCCGTCTGCCCGTAGAAGAGCGGCGCGGCCGTGTTCGCGCCGATCCAGCGATGCGAGGCGATGACGCCGTCTTTGGCCGCGCGATCCTGCAAACTCTCGACGCGTGGCATGTGGCAGGCGCGACAGTCCGCCTGCTGCGGGCGGCGGTAGAAGGGCGCGACCGTCTCGGCGGACGCGCCCGACTGCTGCCACTCGTCGTAAGTCGAGAAGCCGCGAATGAACTTGTAGCCGTTCAACGTCGGCGGCGCGACCGACTTGTGACACGCGGCGCAGAACTCGGCCTGCTGCAACAGCGGGCGCATGACGGCGCGGCGGTGGGCGGGGATGTCGTTCAGGATCGCCGCGTCCGGCACGTCGCCCAGGACGGGCGTGCCGTCCGCCGCGGCCAAGAGCGCCGGGCGGCGGATCATGTAACTGCCCGTCCCGTCGAGCTTCACTTCCGTGATGGCGTGGCAGACGGAGCACGTCACGCCCTCGTCGTCGAGCGCCCGACCCTCGCGGCTGCCGGTCGTGAGCGCGCCGGAGAAAAGCGCGACCGGCGCATGGCACGCCTCGCAGTGGCGGGTGAACTCGATGCCGCGGGTGCGTTGCAGAATGTCAACGCTCTCTTTGTAGAACGGCTCGCGGCCGGCGTTGCGGTGGAGTGATTCGGCCCAACCCTTGTGCGTATCCTGATGGCACGAGGCGCAACGCGCGGCGGGGAAGAATTGGCTGGTCGGGATCAACTGCCCGTCCGTCGTGCGCGCATTTGATGGGCTGAAGGGAGCGCGCGGGAGCGGCGGCACGACGAGCGCGCCGACCACCTTAGATGCGCCATCCGACGCCGCGCCGCTCCTGAACGCGAAGAGGGCGGCGGCCGTCAAAGCGACGACGGCGATGCTTAAACTGCGACGCCTCCGAAGGGGCATAAGCATATTGTGTTAAAGAGGGTGCGACCGTGCAGCACAAAACACAGACAGGCGAGAAGTCTTGCGACGGGCTGAGCGCAAACAGATGATTATATCTGCTGCGGGTCTGTGAGAGTGGCGGACTATGCGCGAACTGACCCGCAACGGCGTGCGGCCACGGCGCGGGCAGCTTAAAGACGAACGGACGACTTAACCGCTTGTTGGAAGAAATTAGAAGCCGCGAAGGGCTACTGTCCCGGCATGGCGAGGATTGAGAGTAATGAGAACTCTGGCAATCCCAATGTCGAGGGCTATACCTTATAATGTCGGCGCGCAGATTTGTCAAGCCATATCGCACCGGGGCTAGGGTCTATTCATTCTCCCAAACAGGGCAGCCGCTTGCGCAGATGAAACAAAGGTATAGTGGTGCTCAACCGAGCACCCACAACTTAGCGTCAGGTCGGGCGTTGCATTCATGAGATTTCCGTTGCATAGCCGAAAATGAATAGACCCTGCACCGGGGTCAGGGCCTGGTTCGGAATTACAAGCTATCGGATTAAGAATTTCAAATCAGGACACTACCAGGAAGGATGAGTCTGACATGGACGTTGATCCGCTGGAGTTTGTGGAAGACAACGACGAGAAGGCAGAGGCCAAGGCGGCGGCCGAGAAATCGAAGTCTGCTTTGAACACGCTGGTCGCCATCACCGTCGCGCTGCTGGCGACGTTTATGGCCATCTGTAGCGTGAAGGGCAACAACATCGGCCAGGCGATGCAGCAGGCGCAGGCCGACAAGATTGATAACTATTCGTGGTATCAGGCGCGCAACATCCGCGAGGAGGTGAACCGCGCGGCGGCGCTGCAACTGCGCGCGCAGGCGGCCGTGGCCGCGCCCGACGCGCGCGCGGGCTTTGAGCAGCAGGCGGCGGCCTTCGAGAAGCTCGCGCAGGAGCAGGCCGAGAAGAAGAAGCAGCAACAGGCCGACGCGGATCAGGCGGACAGAACTTACGCGGCGTTGAACCTGCACGACGATCAGTTCGACATGTCCGAGGCGTCGCTCTCCATCGCCATCTCGCTGCTCGCCGTGACGGCGCTCACGCAGAAGCGTTGGCTCTACGCGCTCGCCCTGCTGCCGACGGCCTTTGGTCTGTTCATGGGCTTCGCCGGCCTGCTCGGCACGAACATCCACCCGGACTTCCTGGCGCGCATCCTCACCTAAGCCAGGGACTCGTCGCCGGTCGTTGCCGCACGCGCGAAATTTCGCCGCCAGGATTTTTTGTAGTCGGTCGCGCGCGCCGATGGTAATATGCCGCCGACTAGAGTATTCATGACGCACTCCATAACTTAAACAAGGGGGCCGGGGACACACCTCACCACTACTACCATGACCAACAGAAACCGCTTTCGTACTCTACTGCTACCTATTCTTGTCGCCGCGGCCTGCTCGCTCCTGTTCGTGCGCGCGGGGCGGACGCAGGACACCGTGACGGGCGCGTTCGAGGGCACGGTCACCAACAGCCAGACGGGTGCGCCCGTCACCGACGCGACCGCGCTCATCATCAGCCAACAGACTGGACTGGTCATTACCAAGCGCACCGACTCGCGCGGGCGTTTTTATCAGGGACTGCTCAGCCCCGGTCTGTACACGATCCGGGTCTCGGCGGCTGGGTACGAGACGCGCGAAGTCGTGCAGCGTCTGTTCATCACGCGCACGGGCGAGGTCGTGCCCGTCCCTGTCTCGCTCGATCCGGTCAGTACGGCGACGGCAGCAGCCACGCCCACGCCCGCGCCGGTCATAGGCGCTGAGGAGACGGACATCCGCGCCCGCATCAACGCGTCCGACGCCCGCCGCAGCGACTCGTTCACAGAGGAGGAGGTCTCAACCTTACCGCTCGGCGGGCGCACGGTCACACGCTCTTTTGACGAGTTGACCTTGCTGCTGCCGGGCGTCGCCCCGCCGCCGCAGACGCTTGGCAGCGTCGCCGGCCCCGGCGTCGGCGCGGGCGTCGGCAGCGCCGGGCAGTTCGCGGTCAATGGGCTGAGGTCACGGGCTAATAACTTCACCGTGGACGGGTCGGACAACAACGACGAGGACATCGGCGTGCGAAGGCAAGGGTTCGTGGCGCTGAACTCGCAGCCCATCGAGTCGGTCAAAGAGTATCAAGCCATTACTCTGCTCGCGCCCGCGCAGTTCGGCCGGAACATCGGGGCGCAGGTCAACGCCGTCTCCAAGTCTGGCGGCGCGGGCACGCACGGCACGATCTATGGCTTCTTCAACTCCAGCCAACTCAACGCGCGCAACCCGTTCGACAGCGCCCTCGGCAACGGCGTGATGGCGCTGCGCGCGGGAGTGGATCAGCCGGTGCTGTTGGACGATCAGCCGCTGACGGTGCGCAACGGGAGCGGCGGCGAGGACTCGTTCACGTTCGGGCAGGCGGGCTTTGTGCTCGGCGGGCCGCTCAGGCGTGATCGTGTCTTCTACTTCGTCTCGACCGAGGGCGCGCGCGTGAATGGCACGCAGGAAGAGAGTTTCGCTGTGCCCACCGTCGAGCAGCGCGGCTTCGGCGGCACGGGCGCGTTCGGGTTGCCCATCGGACTGATCACGCCCGGCAGCAACCTGCGCGCCTTCCCGACCAGCGAAGACGGCGACGCCATCTTCAGCCTCTTCCCCTTCCCCAATAACCCCGGCGGCATCTACGGCGCGAACACGTTCACCGAGACGCTGCCCGCGGACGCGCGCGGCATCATCACGTCCGTAAAGCTCGACGGCAACTTCAAGTACAGGGGGCGGGCGCAGTCCGTCACCAACCGCTACAACTTCACCGAGGACTCGCGCGTCATTCCCAAGACCGGCGGCGCACTCTTCTCGGCGCTCAAGCCGCGCGTGCGCACGCAGAATAACTCCTTCTTCCTGAACAGCGAGGTAACGCGGCCCGACGCGGCGCACCCTGTCTTCAACCAACTGCGCCTCTCCTACGGGCGCACGCGCCTGGTCTTCGCTGAGGCGCAGGATGACCCCTTCCTCATCCCCGACTCGTCGCTCCCCAACGAGCCGTTCCTCCTGAACGCGCCCTACACGATCAACGACACGCTGCCGCAGAGCGCCACCGTGCCCAATATCGGCCCCGTCACATACGACTCGACGCCGTTCACGGCCGCCGACGTGCTCGGCCCCGTCGGCCAGGTCAGCATCGCCGGCTTCAGCCCGCTCGGCGTGGACGTGTTCAACTTCCCGCAGCGCCGCGTCAACAACACTTATCAGGTGGCCGACAACCTGACGCTGCGCCTGAGCCGGCACAACTTTGCCTTCGGCTTCGACACGCGCCGCACGGAACTCAACAGCGACCTGCCGCCCAACTCGCGCCCGCTCCTCACCTTCAACGGTGCGCCCGACATACGCGTGTCGGACAATGGCGACGTGCGCGCGACGGGCGGGTTCATCTCCGCCGTCGATCTCGCCGCCGCGGGCGCGTCCAGCGGCTTCTTCCAGACGCTCGCCCTCGGCGACTCCGACATCGGCCTGCGCTTCTACCAACTCAATTTCTACGGGCAGGATCAGTGGCGCGTGCGGCGCAACCTCTCGCTCGCCTACGGGCTGCGCTACGAGTACAACACGCCGCCCGGCGAGCGCCAGCGGCGCATCGAGCGGACGTTCAATGATCCGGCGCTCAGCGAAGTGCCGGGCCTGCGCAACTTCATCGAGGGGCGCACCTCGATCTTCGACCCCGACCGCACGGGCTTCGCGCCGCGCGTCGGGCTGGCCTTCGCGCCCAACCTGTTCAGCCGCGACCGCGCCACCGTCATCCGCGCTGGCTACGGCATCTTCTACGATCAGATACTCGGCGCGGTCGTCAGCCAGTCGCGCAACGTCTTCCCGACCTTCCTCACGGTCAACTTCGCGGGCGGCGGCGCGGGCGAACAGTTGGGCCGGCTGCAACTGCTGAACCCCAGCGACCCGCGCCTGGGGCTGATCCAGCCGGGCACGCTGAACCGTGTCAACCCGCAGTTCACCATCGCGGAACTGGTCAACGGGATCAACCAACTCGTCACGGGCCAAGAGGAGCCTACGTCGAGCATCTTCGGAGCGACGCTGCCCGCCCGCCGGCTCAGGATGCCCGCGGCGCAGCACTACACGCTCAGCGTCGAGCAGCAGCTCAACCGGCAGACTTACGTCTCCGTCGCCTACGTCGGCACACAGGGCCGCCACCTGCTGCGCTTCACCACACCGAACCTGGGGCTGAACGCAGTCCTCGTCCCGCTCATCTTCAGCGTCAACCAGGGCGACGATCCGAACGACCCCTTCGACGTGCCCGGTCAGCCCGTCATCTCCGGCCTCGCCCTAGCGCCCGAAGGCGGCCGCCCCATCCCCAGCGCCGGCTTCATCTCGCGCTTCGAGACGACCGCTAATTCGAGTTACAACTCTTTGCAGCTACAGGTGCGCGGGCGCTGGCGGCGCGGACTGCAATACCAGGCGGCTTACACACTCGCCAAGGCGCTCGACGACGTGTCGGACGTGTTCGATCTGGCTGGCGCGGCGGCGCTGCCGCAGGACAGTCGTAACCTGGCGGCCGAGCGCGGCCCGGCCAACTTCGACGTGCGCCACCGCCTCGCCTACAACTTCATCTACGACTTCCCCGCCGCGCAGGGGCGCGGCCGCCTGGCTCGCCTGCTCCTCGACGGCCTGCAACTGGCGGGCAAGGGCAGCTACCAGACGGGGCAGCCGTTCACCGTCAACTCCATCTTCGACGTGAACCTCGACGGCAACCTGACTGATCGTTTGAACACGACGAACGGACTCGTCGTCACCGGCAACCGCCGGCAGCCGCTCCGCCTGGCGACGGGCGATCCCACTTCCCTGCTCGCGCCGGTGGGCGAGAACGGGCAAGTCGGGCGCAACACGTTCCGCGCGGGCGGCGTGCTCGAACTTGACATGGCCCTGGTTAAGAACATCAAGCTGACGGAGCGACAGAGCCTGAGCCTGCGCGTGGACGCGTTCAACTTCCTGAACCGGGCCAACTACGGCATTCCCGTCCGCTTCCTCGAAGCGCCCGGCTTCGGCCGCGCGACCGACACCGTCACGCCCGCCCGAAGGATTCAGTTCGCGCTGAAGTTCTCCTTCTGACGCGGCAGCAAAGAAAGCGCGCGGGACGACGTTAAGCGGCCCGACCAGAACAACCGCCAAGCCCTCCCGGCGCGTATTCTCAACTGAGCCGGCGGGGTGGCGGCGCAGCGCCCGCCGCGCGGGCGGCGCGACCGCCTTTTTTTATAGCAGCGCGCGGGGCAAGATGTTACGATTCCCGCCGCTTGCGAGTCCGTCGCATAGACATGGCCGCGCGGGCAGACGGCCCGCGCGGCACTGTTCGCACGCTCCTCCGAGGACTTATGAAAGCATTTACTCCTCCGCGTCGCACCCTCCTGGTCTTCATCTTAACCGCGTCATTCCTATCTGCCTCCGTGCGCGTCGGGCGGACGCAGGACACCGTGACGGGCGCGTTCGAGGGCACGGTCACCAACAGCCAGACGGGTGCGCCCGTCGAAGGCGCGACCGCCCTCATCATCAATCAGCAGACGGGGCTGATCATCACGAAGCGCACCGACTCAAAGGGGCGCTTCTACCAGGGCTTGCTCCATCCCGGTCTCTACACGATCCGAGTCTCGGCCACCGGGTACGAGACGCGCGAAGTCGTGCAGCGTCTGTTCATCACGCGCACGGGCGAGGTCGTGCCTGTCCCTGTCTCGCTCGATCCGCTCCCGGCGGCGACACCAACGCCGACGCCGATTGCCACGCCAACGCCCACCCCGACGCCGACGCCCGCGTTCACGGAAGAAGACACGGACATCCGCGCCCGCATCAACGCGACTGACGGCCAGCGCGGCGACTCGTTCACCGAAGAAGAGGTCTCAACCTTACCGCTCGGCGGGCGCACCATCACGCGCACGTTCGACGAGTTGGCGCTGCTGCTGCCGGGCGTCGCCCCGCCGCCGCAGACGCTTGGCAGTGTCGCCGGCCCCGGCGTCGGCGCAGGCGTCGGCTCGGCCGGGCAGTTCGCGGTCAACGGCTTGAGGTCGCGGGCCAACAACTTCACCGTGGACGGGTCGGACAACAACGACGAGGACATCGGTGTCCGCCGACAGGGCTTCGTCGCCCTGAACTCGCAGCCGATTGAAAGCGTCAAAGAGTATCAGGCGATCACGCTGCTCGCGCCCGCGCAGTTCGGCAGAAACATCGGCGCGCAGGTCAACGCGGTCTCCAAGTCTGGCGGCAAAGACACGCATGGGGCGATCTATGGGTTCTTCAATTCGAGCCAACTGAATGCGCGCAATCCGTTCGACTCGGCGGGCGGCAACGCGAGCGCGCAACTGCGTGCGGGCAACGACCAGCCCGTGTTCGTCGCGGACAACGTGGTGGTGCAGAACGCGCGCACCGTGGTCGTCAACCCGCGCCCGCTCAACGTGACGAACCAGAGCGGCGGCGAAGACTCGTTCACCTTCGGGCAATACGGCTTCGTCCTCGGCGGCCCGCTCAAACGCCCGAACGTCTTCTACTTCGTCTCGACCGAAGGGCAGCGCGTCAACGCGACGAAGGAAGAGAGCTTCGCCGTGCCGACCGTCGAGCAGCGCGGCGCGTTCGGCACGGGCGCGACCGGACTGTTCGGCAACCCGTTCGGACGCAGGGACGGCAACGGGCTGTTCATCGATCCCGTGCTGACCTTCCCGACCACGCGCGGCGGCGACGCCATCTTCAGCCTCTTCCCCTTCCCCAACAACCCGCAGGGCATCTACGGCCGAAACACTTTCACCCAGACGCTGCCCGCGGGCGGGCGCGGCGCGATCCTGTCGGCGAAGGTTGACGGGCGCTTCCACCTGCGCGGGCGCGAGCAGTCCGTCACCAACCGCTATAATTTCACGGACGACCGGCGCACCATCCCCGTCACAGGCGGCGCGCTCTTCTCCACGCTCCAGCCGCGCGTGCGCACGCAGAACAATTCTTTCTTCTTCAACAGCGAAGTGAGCGCGCCCAACTCCGCGCGCCCGCTCTTCAACCAACTGCGCCTCTCCTACGGACGCACGCGCCTGAATTTCGCCGAGGTGCGCGATAACACTTTCCAGCAGCCGAGCCACTTCCTCGCGCCCTTTCTGCTGAACGCGCAACTGTTGGAGAACACGACCCTGCCGGAGATTTTCGTCGCGCCCGATCAGTCCCGGTTTGAGATACGCCCGAACTCAGGCCCCATTCTCTACCTCGCGCGCCCCGCCCGCACCGCCGAAGACGAACTCGGCAGCCCCGTCGGGCAGGTCAACATCGCCGGCTTCTCGCCCGTCGGCGTGGACGTGTTCAACTTCCCGCAGAAGCGGGTCAACAACACCTACCAGATCGCCGACGGCGCGACCCTGCGCGCGGGCGATCACAACTTCGGCTTCGGCACGGACATACGTCGCACCGAACTCAACAGCGTGCTGCCGAACAACGCGCGCCCGCTCATCACCTTCGGCGGTGCGCCGCAGCTTCGCTTCGAGATGGACGCGCAGGGGCGCGTCACGGGTCTCGGCGTCACGGGCGACCTCATCCGCCCCGAGACGCTGGCCGCCGCGGGCGCGGCCTCCGGCTTCGCGCAGACGCTCGCGCAAGGGGGCGAGGCGGGCATAGACCTGCGCTACTACCAGCTAGACTTCTACGCGCAGGACGACTGGCGCGCGCGGCGCAACCTCTCGCTCTCGTTCGGTCTCCGCTACGAGTACAACACGCCGCCGCGCGAGACCAGCCGCCGCATCGAACAGACCTTCACCGATCCGTCGCTCGCCCTGATCCCCGGTCTCAGTTCCTTCATCGGCACGCGCACACGCATCTTCGACCCCGACCGCAACAACTTCGCGCCGCGCTTCGGCGTCGCCTACTCGCCGCGCTCGGCCGGCGCGAGCCGCGCGACGGTGCTGCGCGCCGGCTACGGACTCTTCTACGATCAGATTCTCGGCGCAGTCGTCAGCCTCTCGCGCAACGTCTATCCCACCTACCTGACGATTGACCGCGCGGGCGGCGCGGCCAATCGGCGCTTCATCGGCAACTGCCCGCAGGAGCGCGGCGGCTGCCCGTTCCAACTCATCTCGCCGCGCGATCCCCTGTTCCCCAACGGCCCGCGGCTCGTGCAGCCCGGCACGCTCAACACGCTCAACCCGGCCCTGAACTTCGCGCAACTCGTCGCCTTCTTCAACGAGTTCGGCACGGGCGGCGGCATCCTCCCGCCGGTGAGCGGCTTCGGCTTCACCATCCCGCAGCAGCAGTTGCAAACGCCGCTCGCGCACCAGTACGACTTCACCGTCGAACAACAGTTCACGCGCAGCCTCGCGGTTTCGGTCGCCTACGTCGGCACGCAAGGGCGACACCTGCTGCGCTTCACGACGCCGAACCTCGGCCGCAACGCCTTCATCGCGCCGGTCGTCTTCGCGGGCGGCGGCTTCTGCGACGGGCAGCCGTGCTTCGGCGACCCGGCCTTCTACGGCTTCGCGCTGCCGCCCGGCACACGCTTCAACGCGGAGGGCACGTCCTTCCTCGGCGGCCGGCCCGTCGAGGGCGTGGGCGCGGTCAACCGCTTCGAGACGACCGCCAACTCGCGCTACGACGCGCTCCAGGTGCAACTGCGCGGGCGCTTCCGCCGGGCCCTGCAATTCCAGGCGTCCTACACGCTCTCGAAGGCGACCGACGACGTATCCGACGTGTTCGATCTGGCGGGCTCGCCCTCGCTGCCGCAGAACAGTTTCACCTTCGCGGGCGAGCACGCGCCCGCGAACTTCGACGCGCGCCACCGCATCGCCTACAACTTCATCTACGACCTGCCCCGGTTCGCGGGCCGCGCGCGCCTCGTCCGCGCCGTCTTCGGCGGTCTGCAACTCGCCGGCACGGGCCGCTTCCAGACTGGTCAGCCCTTCACCGTCAACTCGATCTTCGACATAAACTTCGACGGCAACCTGACGGATCGTCTGAACACGACGAACGGCATCACCGTCACGGGCAATCGCCGACAGCCCCTGCGCCTCAACGTGCGCGACCTGTCGCGCCTGCTCGCGCCCATCGGGCAGGACGGTCAGGTCGGGCGCAACAGCTTCCGTGCCGGCAACCTGCTCGACCTAGACCTCTCGCTCGTCAAACATCTCCCGCTCACCGACCGGCAGGACTTGAGCCTGCGCGTGGACGCGTTCAACTTCATCAACCGGGCCAACTACGGCATTCCCGTCCGCTTCCTCGAAGCGCCCGGCTTCGGCCAAGCGACGAGCACCGTTACACCGGCCCGCCGTATTCAGTTTTCGCTGAAGTATTCGTTCTGAGCGGGGAGCAAAAAGAGTAACCACGAAAGCACACGAACCGACACGAAGACCAATCAACCTGCCCGCCCTCTTCGTCTTCTTTCGTGTGCTTTCGTGGTTACTCTTTTCCTTCCGCCCGCCGTCGCCGCGTGACAATCTGGTGTAACATGCCGTCATGCGCATCATCGCCGGGCAGTACCGCGGGCGCGTGCTGAAAAGCCCGCCCTCGATGCAGATCAGGCCGACCTCCGACCGGCTGCGCGAGACGCTCTTCAACGTGCTCGCGCCGCGCATGACGGACGCGCGTTTTCTCGACCTCTGCGCCGGTTCTGGCGCAATCGGCATCGAGGCCCTGTCGCGCGGCGCGGCCTTCGTCACCTTCGTGGATCGCTCGCGCAAGATGTGCGGCCTCGTCGAAGCCAATCTCGACCTCGTCGGCGTGCCCGAAGACCAAACCGAGGTCGTCATGAGCGAGGCGGCCGACCACCTGCGCCGCACCGCCGCGCGCGGACTCCCCGCCCCCTACGACATCATTTACTTCGATCCGCCCTACGCCACCGACTACCTGCCCGTCCTCGAACTCTTTGGCGCGCACGCCCCGACGCTGCTCGCGCCCGACGGCGTGCTCGTCATCGAGCACCATCACAAGAATGCCCTCAAGGACGCCACCGGCCGCCTCCGCCGCTGGCGCATCCTGAAGCAGGGCGACTCGGCGCTGAGTTTTTACGAGCGTGTTTAGGCGGCGGCAGGGCGTCCGCGCCGGATTTGCCAAAGCGTTCGTTTACGATAAACTTGTCCGGCCCGTACTTTTTCGCGCTCCGGTAAACACGAAACAATTTGAGGCTTTTCATGAAATCAAGTTATCTGCTACGCATTCTGTTCGCGGCCCTGCTCGCGCTCTCGTCCGGCGGCGTGCCCGTGCGCGCCGACGAGGGCATGTGGCCGTTCAACAATGTGCCGCGCGCGCTGATCAAGCAGCGTTACGGCTTCGAGATCACGGACGCGTGGCTGAAGCGCGTGCAGCTCGCGTCCGTGCGCTTTAACAGTGGCGGGTCAGGCTCGTTTGTCTCGCCCGACGGGCTGGTGCTGACGAACCACCACGTCGCCGCCGACACGCTCGCGAAGCTGTCCACGCCCGCGCACGATCTCTTCAAAGAGGGCTTCTACGCCCGCACGCGCGCCGAGGAGGCGAAGGCGCTCGATCTGGAACTGAATGTGCTGATGAGCATCGAGGACGTGACGGCGCGCGTGAACGCCGCGGTCAAGCCCGGCATGTCCGCGGCGGAGACGACCGCCGCGCGCCAGCGCGTCATCAGCGAGATCGAGGCGGAGTCGAACAAGGCGACCGGCTTGCGCTCGGACGTGATCACGCTCTACCAGGGCGGGCAGTACAATTTGTACCGCTACAAAAAATATACGGACGTGCGCCTGGTCTTCGCGCCGGAGTTCCAGGCCGCGTTCTTCGGCGGCGACCCGGACAACTTCAACTTCCCACGCTACAACCTCGACATGGCCATCTTCCGCGTCTACGAAGACGGGCGGCCCGTGCACACGGACAACTATTTCAAGTGGTCGCAGACGGGGCCGCGCGAGGGCGAATTGGTCTTCGTCCCTGGCAACCCCGGCTCGACGCAGCGCCTGAACACGGTCGCGCACCTCAACTTCCTGCGCGACGTGCTGCTGCCCTTCCAGATTAAATTCTACGAGCGCTCGCAGGCGTTCCTGCACCGCTACGGCGCGCAGGGGCCGGAGCAGGAGTTGCAGTCGCATCAGGAACTGTTCGGCATCGAGAACAGTCTGAAGAATGTGCGCGGGCAACTCGCGGGCTTGCAGAACAAGGAGATCATGGCGCGGAAGACCAAAGCCGAACAGGACTTGCGGCGCGCGGTGGCGGCCGACCCGCGCAAGCAGAAAGAGTACGGCGATGCTTGGGACGCCATCGCCGGGGCGCGCAAGTCGCTCGCGGCATACGAGCGCGAGCGGCAGTTCTTTGAGGCGGGGCGCGCGTTCAACTCGCGGCTGTTCAGTCTGGCGCGCACGCTCGTGCGGCTCGCCGATGAGCGCGAGAAGCCGAATGGCGAGCGCCTGCCCGAATACACCGACGCGCGCCGCGCCTCGCTTGAGCTTGATCTCTTCTCGCCAGCGCCCGTCTATAAAGAGTTCGAGCAGGCGCGCATGGCGGACGCGCTCGCCTTCATGCGCGATGAGCTTGGCGCGACGCACGCGCTCGTGCAGAAGGTCTTGCAGGGCAAGACGCCCGCCGAGCGCGCCGCCGAACTCGCGGGCGGTACGCGCCTGTATGACGTGGATTACCGCAAGCAGTTGGCCGCGGGCGGGCGTGCCGCGATTGAGAAGTCGGACGATCCGCTGATCGCGCTGGCACGCGCGATAGACCCTGAATCACGCGCCCTGCGCAAGCGTTACGAGGACGAGGTGGTCGGCGTCGAGCGGACGGCCTACGCGAAGGTGGCGCGCGCGCTCTTCGACACCGAAGGGACGAAGCTCTACCCGGACGCGACGTTCACGCTCCGGCTCGCTTACGGCGTCGTCAAGGGCTATCAGGAGAACGGTAAGCCGGTCGCGCCGTTTACCGACTTCGCCGGTCTCTACGCGCGCGCCGCGCAGCACAAGAACCAGACACCCTACGATCTGCCGGCACGCTGGGCCCCTAAGCAGGCAACCCTCGATCTGCGCACGCCGCTCAACTTCATCACCACCGCCGACACCATCGGCGGCAACTCCGGCTCGCCGATCATCAACCGCAACGCCGAACTGGTCGGGCTGAACTTCGACCGCAACATCTACGGCCTCGTCGGCAACTTCATCTACGACGAGACGCAGAAGCGCAACATCGGCGTCCACTCGCGCGCCATGCTCGTCGCTCTGCGCGACATCTACGGCGCGGACGAGTTGGCGGACGAGCTTGTAGGCACGGGCGCGCGGGCCGGCACGCGTTGAAGGTAGCGCGCCGGCGCGCCCTCTGAGCTTTGGCTTTACGGTGAAGAGCGAGCAGACAGTCGAGCAGGTCGCGGCGTTCTGGAACACGGAGGCGTGCGGGACGCAGTTCGTCGCGGGCGCGCGCGACGAGCGCGACTTTTATGCGCAGTACCGGCGCTTCCGTTATGAGACTGAGTGGCACATCCCGGAGTTCGTGCCGTTCGCGGAGATGCGCGGGCGGCACGTGTTGGAGATCGGCTGCGGTAACGGCGCGGACGGCGTCATGTTCGCGCAGCACGGGGCGGACTACACGGGCGTTGACCTGACCGAGTCGGCCGTCGCCGCGACGCGCGAGCATTTCGCCGTACTGAATCTGCCGGGCGAGTTCCGCCTGGCGAACGCCGAGCGGCTGGACTTTGCCAACGAGAGCTTCGACGTGGTCTATTCCTACGGCGTGCTGCACCACACGCCTGAGCCGGCGCGCGCCATACGCGAGGTCTATCGCGTGCTCAAACCCGGCGGGCACGCCTACGTGATGCTCTACCACCGGCACAGCTTCAACTACTACGCGCGTATTCTCGGCCTCATGCGCGCGCGCGTGCTACTGCGTATCCTGGCGCGCGCCGGCCATTGGGCGACCGACCGACAGGCGGCGCGCGCGAAAGAACTGGCCGGCGTGCGCGGCAACGAACGCCCCGAAGTGTGGGCGCTGCACTACGAAAACTTTCTGCGCACGGGCTGGCGCTACCTGCGCGCACGCAACTTTGTGCACCACTGCACCGACGGCCCCGAATGCCCTTATGCCTACGTCTATAGCCGGCGAGACGCGCGCCGACTCTTCGCGGACTTTAAGACTGTAGGTTTCCGCGTGGCTCATTTCCCGCTGCGCAAGTACGCGTTCGCGCGCGCTCTGCCCTTCGCCCTCGAACGCTTTCTCGCCGCGCGCTTCGGCTGGTATCTGCTCATCGAAGCCGTCAAATAAAGTTGCCGCCTGATTAGCTCATGCCTGCCCAGCCGACCGCCGTCAAGCTCAAGCGATCAACCAGACTGCTCGTCGTCTTCGTCAGCATCCTCTTCGCCCTGCTGCTCGGCGAGTTGGCGTTGCGCGTCGCCGGCTACACCTACCCCATCTTCTACACGACCGACGAGGCGCGCGGCTACGCGCTGCGCCCGTGCATGCAGGGCTGGTATCGCAAAGAGGGCGCAGCTTACATACGCATCAACTGTCAGGGTCTGCGCGACCGCGAGCACGCCACGGCGAAGCCCGCCGACACACTGCGCATCGCCGTCGTCGGCGACTCTTACGCCGAGGCGCTGCAAGTGCCGCTCGAAGACGCCTTCTGGGCGGTGATGGAGCGCGGGCTGCAACACTGCCCGGCGCTCGGCGGGCGCAAGGTCGAGGTGATCAACTTCGGCGTCTCCGGCTACGGCACGGCGCAGGAGTTGATCACGCTGGAGCGGCAGGTCTGGGCTTACCAGCCGGACGTAGTGCTGCTCGCCATCACCACCAACAACGACATCACAGACAACTCGCGCCCGCTGAAGAAGACCGACGAGATACCTTACTTCGTCCTGCGCGACGGCCGACTCGCGCTCGACGACTCGTTCCGCGCCACCAAAGCTTTCCGCCTGCGCAACTCCTTCCTGAACCGCGCCGGCCGCTGGCTCAGAGACAACCTGCGCGTCATCCAGGCCATTCACCAAGCGCAGCGAGCCCTCAAAGCCCGACTCGACGCCCGCCGCGCCCGTGCTGCACAACCGGCCGAGACGAACCCGGCCCAACCGGCCGGCCCGGAGCAAACTGCCGCCGGGCCGGCGACTACGGCGCAGGGCGAAGAACTTGGCGCGGACAATCTCATCTACCGCCCGCCGGCCGGACAGGTCTGGCAGGATGCGTGGGCTGTGACCGAGGCGCTCGTCGTGCGCATGCGCGACGAGGTCAAAGCCCACGGCGCGCAGTTCGTCGCCGTGACCTTGAGCAACGGCATACAGGTCTATCCCGACGCACAGGCCCGCCAGGCATTCGCGCAGCGTCTCGGCGGCGGCGCAGACCTGTTCTACCCGGACAAGCGCATCGCGGCGCTCTGCGAACGCGAAGGCATCCCCGTGCTCACGCTCGCGCCCCGGCTACAGCTCTACGCCGACGAGCACAAAGTCTTCCTGCACGGCTTCGCGCCAGACCTCGGCAACGGCCACTGGAATCAGACCGGCCACCACGTCGCCGGTGAGCTGATCGCGCAATGGCTTTGCGCTAGGCTGAGAGGGGCTTAATGCGGCGCAGGCCGCGCTATTGTGTTGTGAGCGAAACGCAAGCTAGACTTGTCACCGTCAGCTTACTAACGCTCGAAAAGGGAGGCAATACATGGCGAGCAAACTAAAGGATAAAGATGAGCGCGCCACCGAGACGCGCCCCGGCGACGAGGCGCACGCGCGGCGAATGATTGAATTTCGTCGCCGTGCCGAGCGCATCAGTCATAGCCTCGAAGGGCGCAAGCATAGCGACAGCGCCAGCCTGCTAAGTGAGGATCGCAAGCGGTGATCGAGTATGTCATTGATGCCAGCGTGGCGATTAAGTGGTTTGTGCCCGAGATTCTGGAAGCCGAGGCCAAACGCTGGCTAGACCCGGCGCACATCTTATATGCGCCTGATCTTTTACCCGCCGAGTTTGGCAATGTCCTCTGGAAGAAAGTGCGCCGGAAAGAAATAACCGCAGCCGAAGCGAAGCGCATCGCCGGTGAACTGCAACGCGCCCCGCTTACTTTTCTCTTTTCCTTGAATCTGTTAACCGACTCTCTCAGCCTGGCACATAGTACCGGCAGCACGGTCTACGATTGCATGTATCTAGCTGCCGCGGTAAAACAGCGGTGTCAGTTTGTCACCGCCGCCCGTAAATTTTACAACGCGTTACAACTTACTACTTACAAAAGCGGTGTCACTTGGGTTGCTGACTGATTAATTGTGTTTGACTCGTTGCGCCGTTTGGCGTAGAAGCAGTTAGATTGCGCCATAGCTCAGAGGAGTAGCAGAAGTTATGTCCACGCCTGACGCGCAAACTTCCTACACGCCGCCTGCGCTGCCGACGCGGCCCATTCCGCCCGGCCCTCTGCGCAAGCTCGCCGACACGTTCGCCGCGCTGCGCCGCCGGCCCGCGCTCGCGGAGATGACGGCGTGGCTCGAAAACCTGCGGCTCGACGCGGCCGACCTGCGCCCCTACATCAGTTTCAAGCCGGGGACTTACGCGCGCCACCGCGTCTTCCGCAACGAGCATATCGAACTGCTCGTGCTCTGCTGGCGGCCCGGTCAGCGCACGCCGATCCACGATCACAACGGCTCTTACGGCGTCGTGCGCGTCTGGTCGGGCGTCATGTGGGAGACGCTGTTCGAGATGGACGCGCGGCGCGGTCTGCTCTACAAAGCCGGGCGCGACTGGACGAGCGGCGCGATTACCGGCGCAGACATCCCGGACATACATCAACTCGGCAACCCGGACGTGAGTGGGCAAGACCTCGTCACGCTGCACCTCTACGCGCCGCCGCTCGGCAGCCTGAACATCTACAAGCTGGGCAGCACCGAATCGGTCAACACCATAAATTTGAACTCCTGGAATCCGACCATCTGAGCGCGGGCGTCAGTTAAACGTGCCCGCACGATGAGTCCGCTCATTGCCGGAGGTGACATCATGATCCGTCAGTCGGCTAATCTCTCCCGCCGCGGTTTCACGCAACTACTCGGCGCGGGCGCGGCGCTCACCGCGCTCAGACCGGACGGACTGCTCACGCGACCGGCGCTGCGGCTGGTTGACACGGCGGCGGCCGCGCCGGTGCGTCTGAGTTCAAACGAGAACCCTTACGGGCCGTCGCCCGCCGCGCTGAAGGCGATGACCGACGCGTTCGGGCTGGCGTGGCGCTACCCGGACGACCACGCGGATGCGCTCGTCGAGGCGCTGGCGAAGTTGCACGGCGTCGCGCCGGAGCGGATTCTGCTCGGCAACGGGTCGGGCGAAATCCTGAAAGTGTGCGCGGCCGCGCTGACGGGGCCGGGGCGCAGGCTCGTCGTCGCCGAGCCGACCTTCGAGGCGATTGCGCGCCACGCCGCCATGAGCCGCGCCGAAGTGAGCAAGATTCCGCTGACCGCTGACTACCGGCACGACCTGCCGAAGATGCTCGCTGCCACGAAGGACGCCGGTCTCGTCTACATCTGTAACCCGAACAACCCGACCGCCAGCATCACGCCGAAGCAGGAGTTGCGCGCCTTCCTTGCGCAAGCGCCGCGCGAGACGGTCGTGCTAGTGGACGAGGCTTACCACCACTACGTCGAGACGAACGATTACGAGAGCGTCATCCCGCTCGTCGCCACGCAGCCGAACCTGATCGTGGCGCGCACCTTCTCGAAGATTTACGGCATGGCGGGTCTGCGCTGCGGCTACTGCGTCGCGCAGCCCGACGTGATCGAGCGCCTGCGCCCGCAGCAGACCTGGGACTCGACGAACATCATGGCGCTCGTCGCCGCGCACGCCAGCCTGCAAGACCAGGCGCACGTCGAGAACGGCCGGCGGCTGAACACGGCGGTCAAGCAGATGGTCTGCGCCGAGCTTGACCGGCTCAAGTTCAACTACATCCCGTCGGCGGCGAACTTCCTGATGATCGATCTGCGCCGCGACGTGCGCCCCGTCATCCGTGCGCTGCGCGACCGGCGCGTCGAAGTCGGCCGCCTCTTCCCCGCCCTGCCCACGCACCTGCGCGTCACCGTCGGCACGCGCGACGGCATGCAGGCGTTCCTCGCCGCCTTCCGCCAGGTGATGGCGTGACTTTTTTGCTGTGCTCTCGGCCGGTGCTATCATTTGCAGGGACAAGCCGCGAGGCACATGAGTATGTCATCACAGACCAGGACTCTGCTCACGCCTGAAGAGTACTTAGCCATCGAGCGCAAGGCGGAAGTGCGCAACGAGTATTACGCTGGCGAGATGTTTGCGATGACTGGCGCGAGCCGGGAGCACAACCTGATCGCCGGCAATCTCACACGCAGGCTGATGGAGCAGTTGGACGGGCGGCCGTGTGAGGTTTACTCGACCGACATGCGCGTCCGCATACCTGCGACCGGGCTGTACACCTATCCTGACGTATCGGTCGTCTGCGGCGAGCCGCAATTTGAAGACGATCACGTGGACACATTGCTTAACCCGTTCGTGATCATCGAAATCCTGTCTGCTTCGACGGAAAGATACGACCGGGGTAGAAAGTTCGAGCACTACCAGCAGATTCCGTCGCTCGTCGAATACCTGCTGATCGCGCAGGAGACGTGCCGCGTTGAGCAGTTCGTGCGGCAGGGCGCGTCGCAGTGGCTTTACTCGGAAGCGCACCGGCTTGAAGATGTGTTGACGCTCGGCTCTATCAACTGCGCGCTGGAGCTCAAGGACGTGTACGCGCGCGTCCTTTGAGGCGGTGCGCGTGGGATCAGCTTTACGTGGAAGAACATGCTGGTACTCGGTATTGAAAGCTCCTGCGACGAGACGGCGGCGGCCGTCGTGCGCGACGGGCGCGAGATGGTGTCGTCCGTGATCTCTTCACAGATCGAGACGCACAAACGCTTCGGCGGCGTCGTGCCGGAGTTGGCGTCGCGCGAGCACCTGGATAAGATCGTGCCGGTGGTGGCGGAGGCGTTCGCGCGCGCGGGCGTGCGGCAGGAGGAGGTTGACGGCATCGCGGTCACGCAAGGGCCGGGCTTGGTCGGCTCGCTGCTCGTCGGTCTCTCTTATGCGAAGGCGCTCGCTTACGCGCTGGCGAAGCCGCTCGTCGGCGTCAACCACATAGAGGGGCACATCTATTCGGTCGTGTTCGAGAATCCGCCGATTGAGTACCCGGCGTTCGCGCTCATCGTTTCGGGCGGGCACTCGAATCTGTTCCTCGTGCCTGAGCCGGGCAAGTACAAGGTGCTGGCGCGGACGCGCGACGACGCGGCGGGCGAGGCGTTCGACAAGGTGGCGAAGATGTTGGGGCTAGGTTACCCCGGCGGCCCCATCATCGAGCGGCTCGCGCGCGAGGGCGACCCGCGCGCCGTCCGCTTCAGTGTGCCGCGCATGGGGGATGGGCGGCCGGACTTCAGCTTCAGCGGTCTGAAGACCGCCGTCTCGAAACACGTGCGCGAGACCGGGCTGCAACCCGTCGCGCCGGGCGCTGAGCCGTCGCAGGCGGTGAAAGACCTAGCCGCGAGCTTTCAATCCGTCGTCGTGCGCTCGCTCGTCGGCACGACCGAGCGGCTAGCTGAGGAGTACAACCCGCGCACGCTCATCGTCGCGGGCGGCGTCGCCTGCAACGGCGCGCTGCGCGAAGCGGCGGCGGTGGCCGGCGCGCGGCTCGGCATCCCCGCTTACTTCCCCTCGCGCCACCTCTCGACCGACAACGCCGCAATGATCGCCGCCGCCGGCACGGTCAAGCTACTCGCGGGCGAGCGCGCCGGCTTCGACCTCAACGCCGACGTGTCGCTCCGCCTCGGCAACATAGATGTCGAAGCCGACCGCGCGCAACGCGGGCGCATGCACTACAGAAAGGGATGAGGGCGGAGGGATGAGGGATGAAAGTTTGATTATCCAACTTGAGCGATCAAACCTTCATCCCTCATCCCTCCGCCCTCATCCCTAATTCAAAAGCCGCCTGACCCGCGAGGGCCAAGCGGCTCTTTGTTGCCGGCGAGGGTGCGAGGGTAAACGCGCCGAAGCGCGTCACCGCCCCGCCGGCTAACTCGTGCGTTAGTTGTCAGCGCGGCGTGCGAGCTACTTGATCGCCCGCGGCCCGCGTGATCTCGATCTGCTTCGCGAACTTGACCTGCTTCGCGGCGTCCAACTCCACCGTAATGATGTCGTCCTTGCGCAGCTCCGCGAACGAGATGTACTTGTCGCCGCGTTTGACGCGCGTGCCGGCGCGGTCAATGCCGATCACGTGCTCGACGCCGGAGCGCGCCATGACGGAGATGTGTTGGTCGTTGATCTCGACGACGCGCGCGCCCACCATGCGCCCGTCCGTGTCCTCCGCGTCGTCGCCGGCCGCCAGCCCGCGCGCCGCCGTGAGCGTCAACAACAAAGCGACGCCGAGAGTTAAACTTGCGCTTCTTTTCATCTCTGGTGCTCCCGTGACGATGTGCCTGGGAGAGCATTTTCGTCCACGCGGCCGGGTGAACGGCAACTGATATGCCGTGCGGCGCGGGCGCTTAATTTTCTAGACGAAGGGCGTGAATTTGGCGAGAAGTTGCGGGATTTGAGCGAGGTGGGACGCGTGCGCGGCGCTAGACGGCCGGCGGACGCGGGGCGCGGACGTATCGTTGCGGAACGCTCCCTTTGTCGCCCTGAAACATAATGGGCCGCCCCTGAACGGAGGCGGCCCATTGTTCATTAGCTCGTCTGCGGCTTATCCGAAGATGTCGCGCACCTTGTCCATCAGACCTTTGTCTTCGAGGTCGCGGTCTTCGATCTTCGACAACTCTTCGAGCAGGCGGCGCTGTTCGCGCGTCAAGGTGGTCGGCGTGCGCAGCGTGACCGAGACGTAGAGGTCGCCGTGACCGCGCCCGCCGAGCACGGGCATGCCCTGCCCCTTCAGCCGGAAGACCGTGCCCGTCTGCGTGCCCGCCGGGATTTTCAACTGCTGCGTGCCCGCGAGCGTCTCGACCGTGATCTCCGCGCCGAGCGCGGCCTGCGCAAACGTGACGGGGACGGACGTGTAGAGGTTGCTGCCCTGCCGCTCGAAGCGGTCGTGCTCCTTGACGTGGATGACGACGTAGAGGTCGCCCGCCTGCCCGCCCTGCGTGCCGCTCTCGCCCTCGCCGACGAGGCGCAGGCGCGAGCCGGTCTCGACGCCCGCCGGAATCTTCACCTCCATCTCCTTCTCACGCTCGACGCGCCCCGCGCCGCGACAGTCGTGGCACGGGTTCTTGATCACGCGCCCCGTCCCGCGACACGTGCCACACGTGCGCGCGACCGAGAAGAAGCCCTGTTGATAGCGCACCTGCCCGCTGCCGCCGCACGCCGCGCAGGATTCCGGCTGCGTGCCGGCTTGTGCGCCCGTGCCCGTGCAGGTCTCGCAGGTCTCCATGCGCGGGATGCGTAGCTGCGCGGTCATGCCGGCCGCCGCCTGGTCTAGCGTGATCTCAAGATCGTAGCGGAGGTCTGCGCCGCGCTGCGCGGCCGAGCGGCGCGTGCCTGAGCCGGCGCGACCGCCGCCAAACACGTCGCCGAAGCCGAACAGGTCGCTCAGGATGTCTTCAATGCCGCCGAACCCTTGCGCGCCGCCCCACTGCGCGCCCGCGCCGCTCGACACGCCCGCGTGCCCGAAGCGGTCGTAGCGCGCGCGCTGCTCCGGGTCGGAGAGGACGGAGTAGGCTTCGGCCGCCTCTTTGAACTTCTCCTCCGCCTCCTTATCGCCCTGGTTCTTGTCCGGGTGGTAGCGAACGGCCAGCTTGCGGTACGCGCTCTTGATCTCCTGCTCGGTCGCGCCGCGTTTGATTTCCAGAATCTCGTAGTAGTCTCGTTTACTCATCGTTAATTAAGCCGTGACACGTGAGAAGTGACGGGTGACAGGGAATTCTATCCTGTCATCCGTCACTTGTCACCTGCCACGTTCTTGTTAGAACCGCTCGAAGGCGGAGTCCTTCGCCTCGCGCCCGTTGGCCGGCGTGGCGGCGCTCTGGCCGCTGCCGCCGACAGACGGCGAGTTGAACAGCGCGGTCGTGAGCACGAGGGCCACGCGCTCGACCTCGCTGAGCGCGTGCCGCACCTCGTCTTCGTCCTCCGACTCGGCGACCGACGCGCACTCCTCGAAGACGCGCTGCACGTCCTCGCGCTCGTCCGGCGTCAGGCTGCCGCCGACTTCGCGGAAGGTGCGCTGCGCGTTGCGCATCAGGCTGTCGAGCCGGTTGCGCATGTTAATCAGTTCTTTGGTGCGCTGGTCGCGGTTCTGCGAGTTTGCCGCCTCCGCGATCAACTGTTCGATCTCGTCGGGCGACAGGCCCGAGGTCGGCGTGATCTTCATCTGCTGCTGCCGGCCCGACGCCTTGTCCTGCGCCGCGACGCTCAGGATGCCGTTGGCGTCCACCTCGAAGCTCACCTCGATCTGCGGCCCGCCGCGCGGCGCATTCGGAATGCCCATCAACTCGAACTTGCCCAAAGAGCGGTTGCCCGCCGCGATCTCGCGCTCGCCCTGCAAGACGTGTATCTCGACGGTGGACTGGTTGTCCACGACGGTCGTAAACGTCAGACTGTTGCGGAGCGGGATCGTCGAGTTGCGCTCGATCAGTTTCGTGAACAGCCCGCCGCGCGTCTCGACGCCTAAGGAGAGCGGCAGCACGTCCAGGAGCACGATGTCTTTGACTTCGCCCGTGAGTACGCCGCCCTGTATGGCCGCGCCCATCGCCACGACCTCGTCCGGGTTGATCTCCGCCGAAGGCTCGCGCCCGAAAATCTCGCGCACCGTGCGCGTGATGATCGGCGAGCGCGTCTGCCCGCCGACCAGGAGCACCTTGTCAATGTTTTCGGGTTGCAGCTTCGCGTCCCACAGCGCCTTCTGGCACGGCTCGATGGTCTGCTCGACCAGATCGCCGACCAGCGCCTCGAACTTCTCGCGCGTCAGCGTCTGGCTGAAGTGCTTCGGCCCCGACGCGTCCGCCGCGATGAACGGCAGGTTGATGTTCGTCTCCGTCAGCGACGACAGCTCGCACTTGGCGCGCTCGGCCGCCTCCTTCAGGCGTTGCAGCGCGAGTCTGTCCTCGCGCAGGTCAATGCCCGTCTCGTCGCGGAACTGCGCGACCATCCAGTCCATGATCCGCTCGTCGAAATCCTCGCCGCCGAGGAAGGTGTTGCCGGACGTGGCGAGCACCTCGAAGACGCCGTCGCTCATCTCCAGGATGGACACGTCGAACGTGCCGCCGCCGAGGTCGTAGACGACGATGCGCTCGGAGGTCGAGCGCCCCAGCCCGTAGGCGAGCGCCGCGGCCGTCGGCTCGTTGATGATGCGCTCGACTTTGAGGCCGGCGATCTTGCCGGCGTCCTTCGTGGCCTGCCGCTGCGCGTCGTCGAAGTAGGCGGGCACGGTGATGACGGCCTCGCTGATCGCCTCGCCGAGGAAGTCTTCCGCCGCCGCCTTCAGCCGTTGCAGGACGAGGCCGGAAATCTCCTGCGGGCTGTAGACGCGCCCCTGCACGCGCAGCCGCGCGTCGCCGTTCTGCGCCTCGTTGATTTCGAAGGGCGACGACTCGCGCGCGCGCTGAGCTTCGGGCGAATCGAACCTGCGCCCGATGAGCCGCTTGACGGCATAGACGGTGTTCGCGGCGTTCGTGACGGCTTGGCGCTTGGCGATCTGGCCGACCAGCCGCTCGCCCTTGTCCGTGAAGCCGACGACCGACGGCGTCGTGCGCCCGCCCTCTTTGTTCGGGATGATCTGCACCGCGCCGCCTTCGAGCACCGCCACGCAGCAGTTCGTCGTGCCTAAATCAATACCTATTACTTTGCCCATAGCTTTTAACAGCAGTGACGAGTGACGAGTGGCGAGTGACGAGCGAGAACAAGGTTTTTACTTGTCACTCGTCACTCGTCACTGTTTGGTAGCGACCTTGACCATGGCGGGGCGGATCAGTTTGTCGCCAAGCCGGTAGCCGCGTTGGACTTCCTGGACGACCGTGTCGGGGGCAAACTCGTCGGTCTGCTCGGTCGCGATGGCCTCGTGTACGTGGGGATCAAAGGGGCGGCCGACGGTGGGTACAGGCTCGACGCCAAGCCGTTCGAGCACGGCGCTCAACTGCTTGCCGATCAACTCGACGCCGTGCAGGAAGTGGCGGAACTCTTCCGACTCGTTCGCCTCGACCGAGGCTTCAACGTCGAGCGCGCGGCGGAGGTTGTCCATGACCGGCAGCAGTTGGCCGACCACGTCCGCCACGACGCGCTGGTAAGTTTCACTCCGCTCGCGCTCCATCCGCTTGCGCGAGTTCTCGAAATCGGCCTGCCGCCGCGCCAGCAGTTCGCGCAGGTCGTGCCGCTCGGCTTTCAGTTTCTCCACCTGCGCGGCGAGGGCGCGCGCCTCGTCCTGCGCCGCGAACAACTCCGCCTGCGACGAGAGCAGCGATTCGCCCGCGTCGATCTCGACCGCGTCGTCATCCGCGAAATCGTCCGCCTCGCTCATCTCAAAAGCGTCGTCGGGCGCGGCGGCAGAGCGCGGGTTTGTGTCCTGGTCTTCGCGGCGTTCGGGCAGGTCGTCGTGGCGCGGGCCGCCGGCCCGGTCGCGGTTGTCTGCGCGTCCGCCCGTCTCTTCCCCGCCGCGGTCGATCCGGCGCTGCACGTCCGTCGCGTCGTCGTAAGAGGATTCGCGGCCGAGTTCGTCCGGCGTCTTGTCGTCCGCGCCGGGCGATTCCGCCCGCCTGTCTTCGTCCACGAAACGGACGGGTATGCGCCCTGCCGCTTGCCTGTTTTTATCGATCATCTCCATTCGACCTTCGCGCGGGCCGGGGCGCAAATAACACCCTACCCTTTCTCAGACTGAAGCCGTTTGTTCTTGCAGCATGCGTTCGACTTGGCGTGCCACGTAGCCGACGACCGCCATCAGCCGCGCGTACTCCAACCGCATCGGCCCGATGACGCTGATCGTGCCCGACACCTCGCCCGCGCCGATGTGATAGGGCGCGCTGATGAGCGCGCACGCCTGCATGGCCGGGCTGGTCAACTCGCGCCCGATGGCCACGCGCACGTCGCCCGCCGTCGCGCGCCCCGACAGACACTCGTTCAGAATCTTGACGAGTCGCGTCTTCTCTTCGAGCGTGCGGAAGACTTCGCGCAGCCGCTCAAGGTCGGCGAAGTCCGGCTTGGCGAGGATGTTCGACGCGCCGTCCACGTACACGTCGCCCGTCTCAAGCTCCTCGCCGACGAGACTGCTGCCGCACAGCAGCATGGCGTTCCGCAGCAGGCGGTCGTAGAGCGCCTTCTCGGCGCACATGCGCTGCAAAATCTCTGCGCGGATCGCCAGCAGGCTCTTGCCACTGAACTCGACGTTCAGGTAGCGAGCTGTCCGCTCCAGCTCCTCCTGCGTGAACGGCTCGTCGAGGCGTATGACCTTGTGCTGGACGAGACCGGGCGCGAAGACCAGCACGACGAGGATGCGCCCCTCCGACAGGCTGACGAACTCGATGTGCTGAAGCCGGTTGCCCGCGGTCGCAGGCGAGATGACGATGCCGACGTTCTGCGACAACTCCGACAGCAGGTGCGAGACCTTCTCCATCAGGCGCGCGGGGCTGGCGCTGTCGTCCGTGCGCGGCGGCGTGAGCGTGCGCTCAATCGCGGCCAAGTCGGCGGCGGCAAGGTGCGCGCTGCCGATCAGGTGATCGACGTAGAAACGGTAGCCCTGATCGGTGGGCACGCGCCCGGCGGAAGTGTGCGGCTGCTCGACGAGACCTGCCTCTTCCAACTCCGCCATCACGTTGCGGATCGTCGCCGGACTCCACCCGGCGGCGAGCGCCGCGGCCACCGTGCGCGAGCCGACGGGTTCGCCCGTCACCAGGTGCTCGTTGATGATGGCGGCCAGCACGGCCCGCGCGCGCGCGTCGGGTAGGCGGTCGGCTGAATTCGGGGGCATTGAGCTGCGCATAACTGAACGAAAGCTGGACGGGAAAGCAGGCGGATCGCAGGGGACTAGAGCACGGCCTTAAGGCCCGCGCAAAACGGGCCACATTCAATCAATACCGTCCCGCCAAACGCCTGTCAAGTATTTATTTGCGCCCTCCGCAGGGGCGCGCGGCAAAGGCAGTATAGCGAGTGCCCCAGACGGGCGCAAACCTCGACCGCGGCCGCCCTGCCGCGTCCGCACAAAGCACGTTCGGCAGGCTATGTGAAGACGGGACAGGGGTTAATTGTGCGTCCGCGGCGCTGTCCGCCCCGTTCACCTTAAACCTGCTAAATAGACGACTTAACACCGCCCGCTAAAAGCCTTCCGCGCCCGGTGCGGTGCAAAACCGTGCACAATTTGTGGCGGCACATAGGCTTAGCGAGGCGCGCGGAAGACCTTATTGACGCCCGTTTCCGCCCGCCCGTAATATAGCCCCAGCGCCGGCGGGTCTTGCGGCCACCTGCTCCTGTTGCCAAAGCGAGACCCGGCGGCGCGTCCTTGTCGGGTTTATTCGCAGCAGTTTGCCGCCTGTGGCCGTCCGGATCGGCAATCGCCGGAAAATTCTTTCGCGCCCGTGCCGCTTATGTCAGAGGCTCAAGTCCATCTGAACACGCTCTTCGCCGACGCCTTCCGCCAGCTTGAGCCGAAGCGGGCGCTGCCGGCCATTGAAGTCCGCTTCTATCCTTACGCCGGTCTCAACCACACGATCCGCCTGCGCACGGGGCGCGTCTACGTGCGTCTATCAGACATCTTCCGCGACGCGCCTGCCAACGTGCAGCGCGCGCTAGCCTTCATCCTCGTCGCCAAGCTCCTGCGCCGGCGCACGCCGCAGATGCACGAGCGCATCTACCGCGAGTACGCCACCTCTGAGCACGTCCTGCGCGCGGCCGATCTGGCGCGTCGCCTGCGTGGGCGCAAAGTTATCTCGACGGCGCGCGGCAGCTTCCACAACCTCGAACGCCTGTTCGCGCGCCTCAACCGGCGCTACTTCGACGACGGGCTGGCGAAGCCGACTCTCACGTGGTCTGCGCGGCGCACACGGCGCATCCTCGGCCACCACGACCCCGTGCACAACACCATCGTCATCAGCAAGACGCTCGACGCAGCGGACGTGCCCGAATGGTTCGTGGAATACATCCTCTTCCACGAGATGCTGCACATCAAGCACCCGGCGCGGCTCGTCAACGGGCGGCGGCTCTACCACACGAAAGCCTTCCGCGCCGAGGAGGAACGCTACCCACTCTACGCCGAAGCGCAGGATTGGCTCGACCACATCGCGCGCGAGCGGCGTGCGCCGCGCGCCCGCGCCGCTTAACACACCGCACGCACCGCTCGTCACTTTCTCCACTTTCGGGCCGAAGATTTTTTGAAACCTTTCCCTGCCTGAAGCGTTCTAACGGTCAGGAAGGTGGGCTCCTCCGAGAAGAGCGGGCGGACAATCGGCAGGCGTTTTATTTAACACTTGACGGTTGCTCGCCCGTTCTTTGTTCTGCCCGTCCGTAGCCACGCCTTGACACGCCCTGCCCGCCGTGTTTTCATGCCGGCCCGAAAACAATTCGCAGTCACAACACGTGGAGGCTTGCACCCGATGGGCGAGAGTGTCTTCAAGGGGACGGAGATCGTCGGCACGTCCGACAAGAGTTTCAGCCACGCGATTGAAGTCGCAGTCACGCGCGCCCGCCAGAGTCTGCGCAACCTGTCCTGGTTCGTCGTCAAAGAGCAGCGCGGCGGGCTGCAACAAGGGCGGCTCGAATACCAGGTGACGCTCGCAGTCTTTTTCAAACTCGAACCGGACGAGCAAGCGGACGCGGGCGGAGAATAATCACTCGGCTGGACAAACCGCACGCTCGCTCGCTAGACTACGCAGTTTGCTAAGGCGGCGCGGGCTTGTCTATGTACCTTCGCCCCCGCGTCGGCCGTCAAAGAATCTCATTCGACATGGAGTTAAATCAGTTCTATGGCAATTCCCGCAACGCAAATCCGGCGCGGTATGGTCATCCTGTTCGAGGGCAATCTCTGCAAGGTCGTTGACTTCCGCCACCACACGCCCGGCAACCTGCGCGCGATGGTGCAGACCAAGCTGCGCAACCTGAAGACCGGCTCGACCTTCGAGCACCGCTTCCGCTCCGCCGACACGGTCGAACGCGCCTCGCTCGAACAGCACGAGATGGAGTACCTCTACTCCGACGGCTCCGGTCATCACTTCATGAACACGGAGAACTACGAGCAGACCAACTTCAGCGACGAAGACCTCGGCGACATGGCGCAGTGGCTCGCGCCGGGCTTGCACATACAGGCCGAGTTCTACGAAGGCCGGGCCATCGGCATCGATCTGCCCGACTCGCTCGAACTGACCGTCAAGAGCACCGAGCCGACGATGAAGGGCGCGACCGTCTCGAACGTCAACAAGCCCGCGACCCTGGAGAACGGCGTCACCATTCAAGTCCCGCCCTTCATCAACGAAGGCGACCGCATCCGCGTCAACCCGACCGAAGGGCGCTACATCGAACGGGCCAAGTAAAGTGACGAGTGGCGAGTGACGAGTGACGAGCAAGGACAAGCTTTTAACTTGTCACTCGTCACTTGTCACTCGTCACTTCACTTGTCACTTATGTTCTTCCTCTACAGCCTCCTACTCGCCGCTGGCATCCTCGCGCTGCTGCCTGTGTTTGCGCTCGACGCGCTGCGTCACGGCAAGTACGTGGCGGGTCTGGGCGAGCGCATGGGCGGAGTTGCGCCGCTGGCGGGCGAAGACCGGCCCGTCATCTGGCTGCACTGCGTGTCGGTCGGCGAGACGCAGGCTGCGCGCCCGCTCGTCCGCGCCCTGCGGGCACAGTTCCCGGCGCACGCGCTCGCCGTCTCGACCATCACGCAGACGGGCCAGCGCCTCGCACGCGAGGTCTTCAAGGACGAGGCGGCGCAGGTTTTCTATTTTCCGTTTGACTGGGCGTGGTGTGTGCGGCGTTCACTCAATGCGATCAATCCGGCGGCGGTGCTGGTGATGGAGACTGAGTTGTGGCCGCGTTTCCTGCGTGAGTGTGCGGCGCGCGGCGTGCCGGTCGCGCTGGTCAACGGGCGTCTGTCCGAGCGTTCGTTCCGCGGCTACAAAAAACTCGCGCGCTTTGTCCGCCGCGTCGTCGGCACGCTCACGCTCGCGATCATGCAGACGGACGCCGACGCCGCGCGCCTCGCCGCGCTCGGTCTCGCGCCCGAACGCATACGCGTCGCCGGCAACCTGAAGTTCGACGCGCCGGTCGAGGCGGATGCCGAAGAACTGATGGCGGCGCTACGCACCCGCTTCGGCTGCGACGACGCGCGCCCGCTCGTCGTCGCGGCGAGCACGCACGCGCCCGAAGAGGCGTGGCTGCTGGCGGCGTTCAAGCTGCTGCGCGACGCGCTGCCGACGCAGACGCCGCGCCTGCTCATCGCGCCGCGCCATCCCGAACGCTTCAACGAGATCGCCGCGCTCGTCGCCGCGTCCGGTCTCGCCTGGTCGCGCCGCTCGGCCGCGCCCGCCGCGAGTGATCAGGTCAGCGACGTGATCCTGCTCGACAGCATCGGCGAGTTGCGCGCCATCTATCCGCTCGCCGCGCTCGTCTTCGTCGGCGGCAGTCTCGCGCCGACCGGCGGGCACAACGTGCTTGAGCCGGCCGCGCACGCCAAGTGCATCGTCACCGGCGTGCACACGTTCAACTTCGCCGCCATCGTCCGCGACTTCCTCGCTCGGCACGCGCTCGTGCAACTGCCCGCGCTCGACGAACGCCAAGCGCCCGCCGCGCTCGCCGGCATGTTCCGCGATCTACTGACCAACGACGAGCGCCGCCGCACTTACGGCGCACGCGCCCGCGCTGCTCTCGAACAGAGTCGCGGCGCGACCGCGCGCACCGTCGCGCTACTGGCCACGATGATTAGCGGCCAGCGGTCGGCGGTCAATGAAACATCCGCCCGCGCGGAGCTTGAACCGCGACAGCCGAAGCCTGAGACCCGCAACCACGAACTCGAAACGCGGCTGACATCCGACCTCTGACCGCCGCGCTTTGCTCCTTTATGGCTTGGGCGCTCGCACCGCTCGGCGTTCTCTACGGCGCGGCCACGCGCGCGCGGCTCGCGCTGTACCGCGCGGGCGTGCTCCCAACACACAAGCTTGACGCGCCGGTCATCAGCGTCGGCAACATCACGACGGGCGGGACGGGCAAGACGCCGCTGGTCGAGTGGCTGGCGCGCGTGCTGGCCGGCGAAGGGCGGCGCGTGTGCGTGCTGACGCGCGGCTACGGGCGTGCGGACGAGCGGCGACGCGTGGTCGTGTCGGACGGACGGAACGTGCTCGCGGACGCGCGTGCGGGCGGCGACGAAGCCCGTCTGCTGGCAGAGAAGTTGCGCGGGCTGGCGGCGGTCGTCGCCGACGCGGATCGCGTGGCGGCAGCGCGCTGGGCGATGAGCGAACTCGGCAGCGGGGTCTTCCTGCTCGACGACGGCTTCCAGCATCTGCGGCTGGCGCGCGACCTGAATATTGTGACGCTTGACGCGAGCGCGCCCTGGGGCGGTGGACACCTGCTGCCGCGCGGGCGTCTGCGCGAGCCGCCCGGCGAACTCGCACGCGCCGATTGCGTCGTCATCACCCGCGCCGAACTCGCGCGCGATCTCGCACATCTGCGCGCAGAGGCCGCGCGACTCTGTACGGGCCGGCCCGTCTTCGTCGCGCGCACGCGCACGTTAGGCTTCCACCCGCTCGCGGCTACGGACGTGGCTGAGACCGACGCGGCAGACGCGCCGCCACAACCCGCCGCATTCGCGCCGCCGCAACCTGTCGCCGCGTTTTGCGCCATCGGCAACCCGCAAGCTTTCTTCATGCACGCGCGCAACGCGGGCTGCGAGTTGCGCCACGCGTGCGCCTTCGCCGACCATCACGAATACACGCAGGCGGACGTTGACGCGCTCGTCGGCGCGGCGGCACAGAGCGGCGCGCGCGCGCTCGTCACAACGGCGAAGGACGCGGTTAAGCTCCGCGCATTGCGGTTCTCACTGCCCTGCTATGTGCTTGAGATCGCGCTAGCGTTTGACGAAGAGGAAGCCTTGCGCGCGTTGGTGCGCGCGGCAATCACGCAAGCGGGAGGGCGTTAATCTTACGACGCGGCAGGCGGCGGCGTGGAACTGTCGAGCGGCGCGGTGACGACCGGGGGCGGGGTGGCGGTCGGCGTGACGCGCGGGGTGGGTTTTGGTGTCGGCGGCGGCGGCTCGTCCGTGTCGGTCGGCGTCGGGCGCGGACGCCGGTTGTCGTTTCTGGGTGGCGGCGTCGGCTCGGTGTCGGCGTTCGCGTTATCGTTCTGCGGTTTGTTGTCGTTAGCCGGCGGCTTGCTGGCGTTGTCGTTGCGCGCGGCGTTGCTGTTGTCGCCGCCGCCCTGCTGCTCCGTGGGCGAGGGCTGCGCGGCCGCGTTGTCGTTCACGGCGGGGAGACCGGCGGCGGTCGGCGCTGAGCCTGTGCCGGGGCTGGGCGAGACGGCGGGCGCGCCCGGCGTGATGGCGCTCTCGCCTGCGCCCGTGGGCGGGCCGAGCGGCTGCACGGCCTGCGCGTTCGGATCGGGCGCGAGCGGCGCGGCGTTGTCGTTGGCCGCGGGCTGCCCCGTGTTGCGCTGGCTCATCGCGAAGAAGACGCCGATGATGACGAGCAGCGAGATGGCCGCCGGGATCATGATCTTCCACGGGCTGAAGCTCGCGGCCGGCGGCGGCGGCGCGTTGTAGGCGGCCAGCTCGTCCAACTCGCGGTGCGCGACGGCGCGCGGCGCTGGGCGCACGACGGTCGCCTCGTCGTAGTCGTCGCTGGCGGTGGTGCGTGACTCGTGCGACCCCGTCGAGACGACGATGCGGTCGGTGTTGACGCCGCGGTGCTCGCCGGTCGAGCGCGCGGACACGATGCCTGCCGGCACTTCCGTCTCGGCCGCCGCGGCCAGCGCCTCGGCCAGTTCGCCCGCGCTCTGCTGTCGCTCCTCGCGCTGCTTCGCCAGCGCCTTCGCCACCACCGCGCCGACGGCCGGCGGCACGTCCTTGCGCTCGGCTACGACGGACGGCGCAGGCTCTTGCAGGTGCTTGAGCATGATGGCCGTCGCCGAGTCGCCCGTGAACGGGACGTGCCCGACCAGCATCTCGTAGAGGATGACGCCGAGCGAGTACACGTCCGAGCGCTTGTCGATCTCGCCGGACTGCGAGCACTGTTCGGGCGACATATACTGGGGCGTGCCGATGATCAGGTTGGGCGCGGTCAACTCCGGGTCTTGCCCGACGGGTTCTTGAATCTTGGCGATGCCGAAGTCGAGCACCTTGGCCCAGTCGCCGCCCGCCGCGCCGATCTCTTCGAGCATGATGTTGTCGCTCTTGAGATCGCGGTGGACGACGCCCTCGGCGTGCGCCGCGTCGAGCGCGCCCGCTACCTGGCGCGTGATTTCGACGACGCGCGCGAGCGCGAGCGGCCCTTCCGTGCGGATGATCTGCTTGAGCGTCTGCCCGCGCAGGTACTCCATGACGAGGAAGACGATGCCGTTGTCGTCCTCGCCGAAGTCGGTCACGGTCAGCGCGTGCGGGTGCGAGATGCGCGAGGCGGCCTTGGCCTCGCGGGTGAAGCGCGCGACGATCTTTTCGTCGGCGGCGAGCGACGGGTGCAGGACTTTGATCGCGACCTGCTTCTCCATCAGCACGTGCGTCGCGCGGTAGACCGTGCCCATGCCGCCTTCGCTGATGCGATCCTCAATGCGGTACTTGCCGGCGAGCGTCTGGCCGAGCAGTGTGTCGCCGGTCTTAACCAACACTGAGCCGTCGTTCGGACACAGCGTGTTCGCAGCGTCGTAAACCTTCCCGCATTTCGGGCATTTTTTCGTCAAAGGAATCCGCCTCGCACGTTGCCGCTGTAGGGATTACGATGGAGCGTATCATACCGCTTCAGTCGCGGGCAACGTATGGTGTTTAAGCAAAACAGAGGCCAGCGCATGCGCCCCAAAGTTTGTTACGTTTTCCGCGCCATTTGCGTTTCCCTTTTCCTATTCGCCGCGTCTTTCGGTAAGCTGTCGGGCGGCGCGTGTTTTTAATTCAGACGGAAGGCAAGGCAATCAATTTGGGCCAAGAACCTCTGGTGATCGTCGGCGGCGTGGCGGCCGGGCTGGCGGCGGCGATGGAGGCGCGGCGGCGCGCGCCCGCGCTCGACATCGTCGTGCTGGAGAAGACCGCAGACGTGTCCTACGGCGCGTGCGGGCTGCCCTACGTCATCTCCGGTCTCATCTCCGCGCTCCAACAACTCGTCGTCCGCCCGCCCGAATATTTTCGTGAGCGCCACAACATAGACCTGCGCCTCAACGCGGAAGCACTCGAACTCTACCCCGCACGATCCGTCCTGCGCGTGCGCGAGGCCGGTGCTGAGCGCGAGCTTGGTTTCGGCAATCTTATCCTCGCCACGGGCGCGGCCGCTATCTGCCCGCCGCTGCCCGGTCGTGACCTCGCGGGCGTCTTCGTCCTCCGCCACATGCAGCACGGTCGTGACATACTCGCCTATCTTGACGAGCGACGCCCGCGCGCGGCGGCCATCGTCGGCGCGGGCTACATCGGGCTTGAACTGGCCGAGGCGTTCGCCGAGCGTGGCCTGCGCACGACCATAGTCGAAGCGTCCGACAAGGTGATGAGCACGCTCGACGGCCGCCTGCGCGACCGCGTGGCCGACGAGTTGCGCGCGCACGGCGTCGAAGTTGTCTTCGGCGAGCGCGCCATCGCGTTTGAGGGGCGGGAGCAGATCGAGCGCGTCGTGACTGATCAGGGGCGCGCGGTCGAGGCGCAGATCGTGTGCGTCGGCGTCGGCGTGCGCGCGAACTCTGCGCTCGCGGAAGCGGCGGGGCTGGAACTCGGCGCGAGCGGCGCGATCACCGTGGACGCGGAACAGCGCACGAGCGCGCCGAACGTCTACGCGGCGGGCGACTGCTGCGAGGTGCTGCACCGCGTCTCCGGCGCGCGCGTCTGGCTGCCGCTCGGTCAACCGGCCGTGCGCCAGGGCTGGATCGCGGGCGCGAACGCGGCCGGCGCACAACCCGCCCTGCGTTATGCGGGCGTCGTCGGCACGAACGTCGTGAAGGTCTTCGGCCTCGAAGTCGCGCGCACGGGTCTGTCGTTGGGCGAGGCGCAAGCCGCAGGCTTCAACGCCTCAGCCGCCGAAGACGAGACGCCCTCGCGCGCAGGCTACTACCCCGGCGGCGCGCGCCTACTCTCGCGCATCATCTACGACCAGCGCGGTCGCCTGCTCGGCGCGCAGATGGTCGGCGCGGAAGGCGTCGCCCACAGGATCGACGTGTACGCCGCCGCCCTGCACGCGCAACTGAAAGTCGAAGAGATCAACAGCTTCGACCTCGCCTACGCCCCGCCCTTCGCGCCCACGATTGATCCGATCCTACGCGTGACAAAAAGCAGTAGGCAGTAGGCGGTAGGCGGTAGGCGGTAAAGAAAAGACCGCCGGTTGATTCGTTCCTCGTCTGAGCACGATGGACACAAATCAACCGGCGGCCTTCTTTTTGTCTTTCACTGCCTACCGCCTACTGCCTACTGCCTACTTTCCTTCAGTACCTGATCCTCACCGTGAAGCTGCCGCCGTTGTCGCTGTAGTTGTCGTCGTTGATGGCGAGGAACAGGCGACCGTCGGCTTGGGCGGTGAAGGTCTGCTGGCTGCCGATAAGGAACGGCTGCGTGACTTCGCCGCTCGACAGGCGGATGTAGCCGATGAGCGCGCCGGGGCCGGCGTTCGGCACGGGGTACGTGCCGGCGATTGCGCCGAAGCCGCCCGCGCGCCCGCCGTCCGGCCCGACCTGCCCGGCGCGGCGGCCCGCCACGACTGTGCCGCTCGCCGTGAGCGTCACCTGATCGCCCGCGCGCAGGTCTATGTTCGTGTCCGTGCCGCGCGACGTGCCGGGCACTTCAATCGTTACCTCCTGCGGCGTGCGGCTGCGGCCGCGCCCCGTGTCGGTCGGCTGCGGCGTGCGCGGGCGCACGGGCGCGGGGCTGCTCGACCGCCCGCCGCCGAAGATGTTGTCGTCGTCCGTGCGACTGTCGTCGGCGCGGCCGTCGTCGCGCCGCGCGCTCAGGTTGCGCTCGCGGCGCACCTGCACGGAGAACGCCCCGCGCGCGTCAGTGTAGGAACTGCGGTTGGCGGTCAGGTAGAGGCGCCCGTCGCGGTCGGCGACGAACTCGCGCGCGAGACCGAGTTCGACGATGGGCGAGTCGGCGTCCGTGCCGACCGCGCCGATGAGCACGCCCTCGGCCGCTTTCGGCAGCGGCGCGTTCGGATCGGTCGTGCGCAGCCCGTCGGGCGTGATGCGCGTGCGGCCGGCGTAGATCGTGCCGGAGGCTTTGATCTGCACGCGCTCGCCGCGCCGCAACTCTACGCCGCTGTCAACCCAGTTCGGCGCGAGCGACACCTGCACGGTGCGCGTCTCGTAGCGCAACTCGTCCAACGAGCGCCCCTCGATCTCGACGCGGTCAATCTCGGCCGGGCGGAAGAACTGTATCTCGCCGCCTTCGTTCGTCGTCGGGAAGCCGCCGCCCGTCGTGGTCTGCGGCGTGTTGACGCGCACGGCGAAGCGGTTGTTGACGAAGCCGAGCACCGTCCCCTGCACGGTGCGCCCGTCCTTCAGATAGATCGTGTCGGCGGCGGCGAGCGCGGCCGCCGTTAGCAGCATCACTAAAGTGAGTAGAGTTTTACGCATGAGTTTCTCGTCCTTTCCGATCAAATTGTGCCGGCCCGCGCCGCGCGCGAACGCGACGGCGGCCGTAACCGATCCGGGAGAGGCTTGACTGCTGCGAAGAAGTAATTTGTTTCGCGGGGAACTGCCGACAGCTTACAACGAAGCGGGGAGGCGGGCAAGTAGTTCGTCCGTGCGGCCGCGGCTAAGAAACGACGCGGGGCGCGGCCTTCATTTGAAGGCCGCGCCCCGCGTCCGGCAGTGCGCCCGCGCGGCGCGTGCTTTAGGTCACGCGCACGATGGCGAACATGATCACCAGCGTGAAGATGACCAGCGTCTCGATGAAGGCGAGACCGATGATCATCAGAATCTGGATGCGCCCGCTCGCGCCGGGATTACGCGCCGCGCCCTCGGCGGCCGACGCCGCCACGCGCGACTGCCCCAGCGCGCCCAGGCCCGCCGCGATGGCGAACCCAATGCCCGCCGCCAGCTTGGCCCACTTGGCGACCGTGTTGGCGTTGTCCACGCCCACGTCGGCCGTGCCGACCCCTTGCGCGAACGCCGTCGCCGACGCGAACAGCACGCCGAGGGCCGCGAACATGAACATTCTCAGCTTGCTCATGGGAGACCTCCTGTCTTGCAGTGTCAGACTCTCCGCCTCATGCGCGGGCGGACGAAGGCTTGCGGCGTCGGTCGGCGTTTATGATTTCGCCCGCGCCCGGTATCCGCCGCCCCTCTTACAACGGCGCTCCTGCGACACGGACTCTCGACGCGCTTTCAAACCGCGAAAGCTAAAATGCAGCGACCGAACCTGCCGCCCCTCGTCGCCATCGCCTCCCGCGAAAAGTCGCCTGACCACCCAACGCCCCAACGCGCGCGGGCGCGCTTGCCCACGCCGCTCGACGGCGCGCGAAAAGCAGTGACGAGTGACAAGTGACAAGTGACGAGTTAAAAACTTTGTCCTGCTTGTCACTCGTCACTTGTCCCTCGTCACTGTCTTTATGTAAAGACCGGCGCGAGGATTTCCTCGCCGTCAACGTCGTGCCCCGCGTGATCCTCGTGCGGCGCGTGCGAGACCTCGCCGATATAGATCATCGAGAGCAGCGTGAAGATGAACGTCTGCATCACGGCGGCGAAGACGCTCAAGACCATGAGCACGGCCGGGATGATGAACAGCGTGTAGGGCGGCGCGAGGTTGGCGATGTTCGCGCCCACCTGCTCGTCGCCAAAGATGTTGCCGAACAGACGCAGACCCAAGCTGAGCGGGCGGACGAAGTTGCTGATCAACTCGATGACGAACATCGCCGGCCCCATGATCCAGAGGATCGCGCCGCTAAAGTAGTTCACGCCCGCGAAGTGGCCCAGGTGCGCCGCCAGCCCGTTCTCCTTGATGCCGATGTAGTTGTAATAGACGAACGACGAGATGCCGAGCGCGAAGGTGACGGACGTGGACGACGTGGGCGACATGAACAGCGGGAACAGCCCCATCAGGTTCGAGGTCAGGATGAGCAGCGCGAAGGTCGCGACCACCGGAAAGTATTTCAACCCGTGCGGCCCGATGATGTCTTCGATGAGACCGCGCACCGCCAGCACCGCGACTTCGAGCGTCTGCTGTCCGCCGTGCGGCTCGTCCTCCGAGAGCGACTTGCCGAACAGCTTGCCCTTCAGCACCCAGACGAACACGACCGTCAGCAGGCACGCGATGACAAACATCACCGTGTACCACGGCACGGCCGTCTCCGGCGAGTACTTCACGCCGAACACCCCTTCGGCGTTCGAGCCGAAGAAGCCGAAGAACTTGTCCCACATCGGCTTCGTCGTCTTGAGTTGCAGTTGGTAGAGCGGCTCGCCGATGAGGTGATTGACCTGCGTGACGAGCCACGGCATGTGCTCGCCGCCGTGCTCCGCGGCCTTCTCCGCGTGCTCGGCGGCCGCGCCCGCGTGTTCGCCGACCTGTTGGACTGCTTCGTGTTGCAGCAACCAGAACATCCGTTAGTTATCCTCTCGCTCTTGTGAAAGTCAAAATCGTCTGCATGAATGCCTCGACCAGAGCCGCCACGACGAACGCGCTCAGCCCGACGAGCGTCGCGACAATTGAGACCAGATCGAACGTGTAAGCAAAGTAGACAGCGGCCGCGACGACGAAGTAACGCAGGACGAAGCGCGCGATGCTGAGCTTGGGGCGCAGCCCCACGGTCGCCGCGCCGGAGAACGCGGTGCGGATGGACGCGCGCAGCCAGTGGTGGTTGACGAGCGCCAGCGCCCCGCCGAGCAGCAGCCCCGTCGTCACGCGCCACGGCGCGAAGCCCGCGCTTGCCAGCACCGCCAGCGCCACCGCCCCGCACATGATGCGGAACAGACGGCGCTCGACGGCCTCCGCCTCGTCGGCGGCCCGCGCCTCCCGCTGCAAACTCACTTCCATCTCAGAACAGCAGATTTTACATGGCCGCTGCACGCGCTGTCGAGCGCCGCATTAGAAACCGTCTAACTTCTTGCTGGGAGCGCGGGCGTCCCGCCCGCCAAAGCGTGCGGGAGCACGCTTAAAGTATTCGTTCCATTACAAGCCTGAGTTTATATGCGTCCCTTTATTCGCGCTGGCGCGCTCAAGGCGGGCGGGACGCCCGCGCTCCCAGCAAGACGCAGCTTCTAAGACACGCGCGACATCATGCGGATGAACTGGTAGAAGCCGACGACCGCGCCGAGCACGATGCCGGCGACGAGCAGCCACGGCCCCGTCTTCAGCCAGCGATCCAGCAGCCAGCCGACGAGCAGGCACGCGACAATCGCCGACGCGAGCGAGAAGACCGCGCCGTAGACGATGCCGCTCTTCTGTGTGAGCCGTTTGTCGTCCTGCTCCGCCATCCTGGGTCAACCTCGCGTAAGAGCATAGCGCGCGCCGACCGTTTCTGGAAAGAAGCGGACAAAAAAAGGGCGTCGCTGCCCGCTCGTGCGGGGCGACGCCCGTAAACCACCGAGAGATGGTGAAGGTCGTTAAGTTTAGAACTCGAACCGGCCGGCGACCTGGATGATGCGGTTCAGACCGCTGTTACCAATCGTGTAGCTGTTGGTAAGCTGGCCGAAGGTCGGGCTGTTGATGTTGAAGATCGAGTTGCCGACGCCGGTCTGCGGGTCGAGCACGCCGGTGGCGAAGTTGGTGTGGTTCAGGACGTTGAAGGCGTCCGCGCGAATCTGGAAGCGGACGTTCTCCTTGATCCTGATGTTCTTCGTCAGCGACATGTCGAGCTGCGTGAACAGCGGCCCGTTGATGGTGCTACGGGACAAGTTGCCCGACTGACCGGGCGCGTTGTTGAAGAAGACCTGCCCGTTGAACGGCGTCGAACCGAAGCCGTTGGCCGCGCGGCCCGTGCAGGTGGTCGTGTTCAGGTTAATCACCGACGGGTTGATGTAGAAGACCCCGCACGGCGTGTTATAGATGCCGATCAGGTCGTTGATCTGATCGCCCGTCAGGTTCGTGATGGCCGTCTGGTTGGCCGAGCGCCCGACGCGGTTCAGCGTGCCGCGCGGATCGACGATGGTCAGCGGCGTGCCGGTGTTGATGCGCAGGATGCCGCCCAACTGCCAGCCGCCCACGAGCCGGTCGAGCACCTTGCTGTTGGTGTCGAGGAAACGCTTGCCCTTGCCGAACGGCAGATCATAGACGCTGTTCAGGTTGAAGATGTGCGTCTGATCGTAGTCGGCGCGACCGTAGTCGAGGTTCGGGTTCTGGTTGTCGAGGTAAGCGCCGATGCGCGTCTGGCTGTCGGCGGCGACGCCCGGGTTGCCGGGGCTGATGTCGGTCAGCGTCTTCTGGAAGGTGTAGTTGGCCTGCAAGAAGAAGCCCTGCGCGAAGCGGCGGCGCAGTTCGACCTGGAGCGAGTTGTAGTTCGACCGGCCCAGGTTGCCGAGCAGGTCGAGAATGCCGATGCTCGGGTTGGGCAGAATCTGCACCGAGCCGGTCTGGTTCAGCGTGACGTAGCGGCGGGCCAGGTCGGCCACCGAGCCGTTGCGCAGCAGGTTGATGACGGCCGGGCTAGTCAGCGAGCCGCCGTTGGCGAGCCGCGGGAAGACGGTCAGCGGCTGGCAGCCGGCCGTGGTGCAGGCCGGGTTGCCGGTCAGCAGCAGGTTCGCGCGCGCGCGGTTGTAGTCTTCGAGGAAGCCGTTGCTGCGGATGTCCACCTGGTTGTAGTCGAGCACGCGAATCAGCGACTTGCTGCGGTTGCCGACGTAGCGGACTTCGAGCACCGAGTTGAAGCCGACCTCGCGCTGGATGCCGAAGTTGTACTCGTCAACGCGCGGCAGTTGCAGGTTCGGGTCGATCAGGAACGCGACGTTCTGCCCCGGCGCGAGCGCACCGATGCTGGCGAAAGTCAGCGGCGGCGCGGTGAAAGCGGGCGTCGGGATGGCCGGCGGGTTGTTGATGAAGCCGGTCAGCGACACGTCGGTCGGCGTGACGGTCAGGCCCTGATTCTGTAGGGCGTTGTCGGCCGAGCGCAGGTACTCGTCGTTGATGAAGCTCTGGCGGTAGCCGCCACGGATTACGGTCTTGCCCTCGCCGGGGAACAGCGCGTGCAGGAAGCCGTTCTTGAACGTCGGCGACCAGGCGAAGCCCAGGTCGGGCGCGAAGTTGTTCTTGTCGGTCTTGAAGAACTGACCGTCGTTGCCGGCGTTGCCGCCGACGAAGTCGAACGTGCCGTTCGGGTTCAAGAGCGCGGTGCGCGGATCGACGCCGGCCGGAGCGACCACTTCGAGCCGCAGCCCGCTCGGGTCTTTAATGCCGGTGAACAACTCGTAGCGCAGCCCCAAGTTGAGCGTCAGGCTCGGCCTGATGCGCCACTGATCCGTCACATAGCCGGACAGGTTGTCGTAGTTGAACTTGTTGATCTGCGGCGCGCCGGGGACGAAGCCGGAGGTGCGGCTCGTCACGTTCAGCGTGGTCTGCGAGGCGAAGATCAGACCGGCCAGATCGGCCTGGAGCGCGTTGGCGACGGCCAGTTGATTCGGGTCTGTAAGCGGGCCGCTCAGGCGGTCGAAGTCGGGGTCGCCGATGTACCCGAAGTTCGGGAAGTTGAAGTTGCCGAGGAAGTAGGTCGGCAGCGACGCGCCGCCGAACGAGGTGATGCGGTAGATGTTGTCCTGCCCGCCGAAGCGGAACGAGTGCTGACCCACCGTGTACACCGCGTTGTCCTGGATGTTGTAGTATTTGGTCGTGCGCCCCTGCGGCAGGAAGCTGTTCTCCGGACTATCGGTCAGCCCCAGCGAGATGAAGAAGTTGGACGGCAATCCGCCCGTGCGGAAGAACGGGTTGCTCTTCTGGTAGCCGCCGCGAATCTCGTTGTTCAGCCGGCTGTTGATCGTCCAGTTGTACGCGCCGACGAAGATGTTCGTGGTCGAGTCCTGCACGCCGAACGGGACGGTGTTGAAGCCGCCGGTGTCCGTGTCCGGGCGCAGGAAGTTGTCCGTGCTGCGCTTCCAGACGAAGTTGACCGTGTTGGTCGGGTTGATGTCGTAGTCAATGCGCGTCGTCGAGCCGTTCAGCGTCACGTCGGCGCGCTGGTTGAACGTGTAGCCGGTCGTGTTCAGTTGGTCGCCGACCTGGTTGTTGTTGCCGACGGTCGGCATGTTGGCCAGAATGCGGCTGGCGAAGACCGGGTTGATGTTCAAGCCCTGGTTGGTCAGGATGTTGTCCTGGCGCAGCACGCCATTGTCGTCAATGTAAGTGAAGATGCCCTGGCGCGCGGTGGGCGTCAGGATGGTGCGCGTCGTCGAGACGGTCTGCGGCAGGCGCAGGCCCTCATACTCGTAGAAGAAGAACGCGTTCTTCTTGTGCGAGAAGACGGGGCCGCCTTCGCCGAAGTGCGGCAGGATGATGGGGCCGCTGACCTTGCCGCCGAACTGGTTCTGATTGAAGGGCGGCTTCTCGATGCCGTTGCGGTTGTTGAAGAAGCCGTTCGACGCGAGCGCCGCGTTCTGGTTGTACTCGAACAGCGCGCCGTGGAACGACGTGCCGCCGCGCGGCGTGACGTACTGAATCTGCGCCGAGCCGCCGCTGCCGGACGCAGCGTTCGCGTTCTGCGTGGCGACGGTGAACTCCGCCACGTCGTCAATGCGCGGGCGGTCGGGGTTGAACGTGCCCGTGCGGATGAAGTTGTCCTGCACGTTCAGGCCGTCGCGCGTCACGTTCTGCGCCGAGGTGCGCAGCCCGCTGATCTGCCCGCCCTGCGTCACGCCGGGCTGAAGCTGGATGAGCGCCGAAGGATCGCGCCCGTTGATCGGCAGACCCAATAGTTGGGTTTCCGTGATCGTGTTGCTGATCTCGGCGTTGGTCGAGTTCACGATGTCCGTGCCGGCCGTGACGGTCACGCTCTCCTCGACGCCGCCGACTTCAAGCACCGGCGTTAATGAATACTCCTGCCCGACATTGATCTTCACGTCGTTAGCCGTAAAGGTCTTGAAGCCCTGGGCAGTGATCTTGACGGTGTACGTGCCGACGTTCAGCGAGGGCACGGTGAAGACACCTTCGTCGTTGGCCGTGAAGGTGCGCTCCTGCTTGGTTTGATTATCGGTCAGCACGATGGTCGCGTTCGGGATGACGCCGTCCGGCCCGGAGATCGTGCCGACGAGGCGACCCGTGGCCGACTGCCCGAAAGCCGACGCGCCGAGCGCGACAGCCATCAGCAGTGCCAGAACAAATTTCCACTTCATTTGTATCCTACTCCTTGTTCGCTGCGTGCGTCCGGAATGTCGGATGCCGCGCGGTTATTCAGTGCCCTGATGAGCGATGTCATCTAGCTTGGATTGCGATGCTCCCTCGCTTTAAGCAACTGGCAGGCCAATCGCTTGTTGCGCTCGCTGACGCGGCGCACATCTCATGTTCAACAACAAACTCAGCGCGCCACCCAGGGGCACACGACCACGCTATGAAAAACTGCGCGGCGCGTCTTCATATTTTTGAAGATGACAACGAGTTTATGGAATTGCGTGTTGGAGCAGGCGCGCGCGCGGCGCTACGAAAAGCTGGATGGGCGTTCGGTTTATTGGATCGCTCGTCGGTTGTGGCGGTGCGGGCAAAAGAAAAGGCGCGCGCCGCGATGCAGAATCGCGGCGCGCGCCCCCTTGTGTTTTCGCTCAGAGTTCGGCGGGCGGGTGGCTGATCTGGTAGCGCTTGATCTTGTCGTGCAGCGTCGTGTGCTTCAGACCCAGCAGGCGCGCAGCCTGTTTTTGATTGCCGCCCGTCTCGCGGAGCGCGCGCTCAATCAGGTCAATCTCGAACTGGCTGACGGCCTCGTAAAAGTTTATGCCCTGCTTGATGTCGAGCGGGCGCGCGCCGGTCGCGTGCTGCGCCTCTTCCATGATGTCGGCGGCGGTCTCAAGCGCGGCGGCCACGTCCCGGATCAGCTTGAGCCGGTCGTTCACGGCCGCCTGCGGCTGCGTTGCGACCAGATCGCGCGCGCGCTCATACCAGTGGTCGCCGTGCGCGGGCGCGGGGCGCTGCACGGCACGGTTGGTTTTCTCGATGACGAGCGCGCCAATGCCGCACGGCTTCCCCTCGTTGTCCAGGATCGGGATGAATGAGACGAGCCGGTGATGCCACACGCCCGGATCGGTGGCGACTTCGCGCTCCAACTCGATGTTCAAGGCCGGCTCGCCCGTCGTGATGATGTGCCGCATGATCGGCTCGACGACCGGCGCGAGCTGCGGCACGACCTCGCGGACGGTCTTGCCGAGGTGCTCCTCGACGGGCAGGCCGTTCAGCCGCGCCAGCGCCTCGTCAATCTGCACGTAGCGCAGATTGGTGTCCATGATAGCCATGCCGGCCAACTCCGACTGTAGGGGCGAGACGGGGGCGGGCACGGCCGCCAGGCCGCGTTTGCGCGACTGGCCTGGCGTGGTGCGCTCTACTTCGCCGGTTGGTTTGAGGTGCGATAATGTAGCTTTCACGGTCATCCCCCTGCTCGGACACTGAGAACCCAAAACTGCCGCCGCTTTTCTTTAATTGTATAACGTCTGATACTAAACCTGAGTGCCGCGTTGCATTTGGGGGCGGTAAGTCGGCAGGAATTTCCGGCTGGGGCGGGGATTTTATCCGGCCAGAGCAGTTTTCGTTAGTGTTTACCCATAGCCCGCGACGTAAGGCGCTGTCCATTGCCGGGAGCGCGGGCGCGCGCGCCCGCCTTGAGCGCGGGAGCGCGAATACGTGGCCGCGCTGAAATTCAGGCTTGAAAGAAAAGTAATCCTCGTGAGCGTGCTGGCAGCACGCTTGGCGGGCGCGCGCGCCCGCGCTCCCAGCAAGGAGCGGGCTTGGCCACGTCATGCGCAAGCTGCTGGATAGCAAATTAGGCGGGTTTTTTGCTCACCAGCGTTCGCGCGCCAGGTAGTTTTTCGGCAGTTCGTAGAGGAGCGCACGGCGCGAGTGGCGCATGGAGTCGTGGATGAAGCAGACGTGCGTGCACCAGCAAGCGCGCCCGCCGTCAATCTCCGCCAGTTCGGCCCGGCGCGCGTGCGCCGCCCAGAGCGCGCCGAAGTCGAAGTCGTAGTCAGCAAGCGTGGCGAAGGGCGCGCGCAACTCGCAGGCGCGCACGTCGCCGTTGTAGTCAATGACGGCGGCCGTCTCGCCCGCCGTGCAGGGGAAGGGCCAGGCCGCCGGGCGCTCGAAGTTAGCAAGCTGCGTGCGGTAGTGCGTCGTGATCGCGCCGACGTAGGCCACGTTTTTGACGAAGCGCGCGCTTGTCTCGTCCGCCCCAAACATGCGGTCGCCGTAGCGTTTGGTGAGCGCGGCGGCGTGCGCGTACATGGCGGGCAAAACTTCCGGCGGCACCTGCTTGATCGCCGCGCCGGCCTTCGTCTCGCCGCGAATGATGTTGAAGTACTGCCCGTCGAGGCGGAAGTTGTGCCAGAGGTAGTCGGCGAGCCGTTCGATCTCCGTGTAGTTCTCGGCGCAGACGACCGTGTTGACGTTCAGGCGGAAGCGGTCGGCGAAGCGCTCCTTCAGCGGGTAGAGCGCGCGGATGCAGGCGAGCGTCTTCTCCCAGTTGCCGGGCACGCCGCGGATGCGGTCATGCGTCGCGCCGTAGCCGTCGAGCGCGACATTGAGGTAGAGATCAATCTCGGGGTTGCGCGCGAGGGCCTGTTCGACGATCTCGCAGGCGCGCGCCTTGACGAGCGCGTTGGTGGGGATGATGACGCGGCGGACGCCGTTGTGGCGGACGAAGAGGTCTATGATCTCGTTCAGGTCGCGGCGCAGGGTCGGCTCGCCGCCCGACAGCCACAGGTCTGTGAGCGGCGGCATGGTGCGCGCGACGCGCTCGATCTGCGCGAAGGTCATGTCGCCGGGCTGGTTCAACTCCTGCCAGTAAAAGCATGTCTCGCACTTCGCGTTGCAGCGCGAGGTGACGAACAGGATGAGCGTGCCAAGCCGCCGCTCGCGGTCGGTCGAGCGCAGCAGTTGGTAGAGTTGGACGGCCTTGTTCGTCATCGTGCCGTGGCATGTTAGCTGTCGCCAGACTTTGTTGCAATCGGCAGGCGCACGACCGTTTCGGTTGGCGACCTCAACTCGTAGCTGATGCCGCGCCAGGTGATGCGGCGCGAGAGACCGGCGGCGAGCGCGTTGTAGGCGTAGAGCGCGGACGTGAGCGGCCACAGCGTCGCGTGCGCGAGCGCAGTTGCGACGCCGACGGGCACGCCCGCCAGCGCGACGGCGCGCAGACGTACCAGCGCCTTCGCCGCGCCGAGCAGGAAGATGGCGACGACGAGTGCGAGCGGCCAAGCGAACCGTGCGCCGTGCGCCGCGCGCCAGAGAACGAGGGCGAGACCGCCGTAGCAGACGAGGACGAAGAGCAGGTTCGACGCGAGCACTATGCGCCACAGGTGCGGCGCGTAGACGCGCGTGATCTTCAGTTGCCGCGTGGTGAATTCGACCAGCTCGCGGAGGGTGCAGTCCTCGTGCGAGGCGGTCAGGCAGCGCGGCACGAAGCGGACGGGCAGCCGGGGCTGTTTGAGCGCGCGCGTGAGGGCGAAGTCGTCGGAGAGCGCACCGCGCCAGTGCGCGAGCACGTCGGCGCACGCGAACGTCTCGCGGCGGATCGCGGTCGAGCCGCCCCAGCAGAAGTTGCGCGCGTCGTCGGGGCCGAGCGCGGAGGCGATGGAGGCGTTCCAGACCGCGCGCAGGTGCGAGCCGAGTCCGCCCGCGACGGGCACGAACCAGCGGTAGCCGGTCGCCGCGCCAAGCCCAGCGTCCGCGAGCGGCGCGACCAGAGAGCGCAGCCAGTCGCGGTGCGGGCGCGCGTCCGTGTCCACGAAGACGAAGACCTCGCACGCCGCGTCGCACGCGGCCGTGCCCGCGCGCAGGTTGTGTACCTTCTGCCCGCAGTCGGTCGCCTGCCCCGCGATGATTATGCGCGTGCCGAGCGCGTTGTACGTCGCGCGCACTTCTTCGATCACGGCTAGGGCCGGATCGCTGGCGCTGTCGAGCACGAAGATGATTTCGTAGCGCGGGTAGTCCTGCGTGCAGAGCGCGCGCAGGTTTTCGCGCAAGCCCTGATCGAGACCGCGACACGGGACGACGACGGAAGCGAACGGCACATAATCAGGCAGCGCCCGCGCCGTCTCACGCCGGAAGTAGTCAAGATAAAGCAGCCCGCCGCGCAGCGAGATGAGACCTTGCAGGACGAGCAGCGCGGCGAAGAAGTAGAAGAGCCACATGGTGATGAAAGGCTGCGCGGGGAAGAATTAACCACAAAGACACGAAGGACACAAAGAAGCAATAAGTCTTTCTTTGTGTCCTTCGTGTCTTTGTGGTTAAACCCGCTATCGCAGCGCGACCGCGCCGCCGGCCGCGGCGAGCGTGGAGATCATTGCCTGCGCGGCGTTGATAAAGGGCTGCGGGTAGATGCCGATGAGGAGAATGCCGGCGCAGGCGGTGACGAGCGCGGCGGTGAGCGCGGGCGATTGCGCGAGCGGGCGCTCGTCCGCCACCTGCTCGCCGAGGTACATCACGCGGATGAAGCGCACGTAGTAGTAGAAGGAGACGACCGTGTTGAGCACCGCCCAGCCGGCGAGCCACACGTACCAGTTCTTCTGATCCGCCGTCGCCCGCTGCAACAAGCCGCCGAAGAGGAAGTACTTGCCGATGAAGCCGCCCGTCAGCGGCAAGCCGCCGAGCGAGAGCATGAAGAGCGCCATCATCGCCGCCATGCCCGGCGCTTTCTGCGCGAGGCCGGTCATGTCGTCCACGTTGTCGCCGACGATGCCCCGCCGCCGCAGGGAGATGATGACGCCGAACGCGCCGACGTTCATCAGCGTGTAGACGAGCAGGTAGATGACGAGGCCGATGTAGCCGTAGGTGTTGCCCGCGACGAGGGCAAGCAGCAGATAGCCCGCGTTCGAGACGGACGAGTAGGCCAGCAGCCGCTTGGCGTTCGTCTGCGTCACGGCCGCCCAGTTGCCGACGAGGATCGTGAGCGCGGCGACGAGACCCAAGAGCGGGGCCCAATCGGCGCGCATGCCGCCCAGGGCTTCGACGAAGATGCGCGCGTAGAGCGCGAAGCTCGCGGCCTTAGAACCCGTTGAGAGGAAGGCGGTGACGGGCGTGGGTGCGCCTTCGTAGGCGTCGGGGGCCCACATGTGGAACGGCACGGCGGCGATCTTGAAGAACAGCCCGGCGGCGAGCGCAATCATGCCGAGCAGCAGGAGCGGGCGCAACGGCACGGGCGTGCCTTCGAGCGGCGGCGCGGCTTGCAGGGTCGCGTTAATGCTCTGCGCGATGTCGCCGAGATTGGTCGAGCCGGCGACGCCGTAGAGGAGCGACATGCCGTAGAGCAATATGCCGGATGAGAACGCGCCGAGCAGGAAGTATTTCATGCCCGCCTCGTTTGAGCGGCGCTGCCGCTTGGTGAAGGCGACGAGCACGTAGAAGGTCAGCGCCATCAGCTCCAGGCTGACGTAGAGCGCGATCAGATCGTAGCCGCACGCCAACAGCATCATGCCGATGGTGGCGAAAAGGACGAGCGCGTAGAACTCGCCGCGCTGCTCGCCCTCGATGTCGAGGTAGCGCAAGCTGACGGCGATGGTCAGCGCAGCCGCGATGAGGAAGATGGCTTTGAAGATGATCGCGAAGCCGTCGATCCTGATCATGCCGTAGAAGCCGGTGAGCGGCAGCAGGTAGCTGTTCGCGTACCACTGCGCGAAGAGCGACGCGCCCGCCAGCGCCGTGGCGACGAGCGCGAAGTAGCCCGTCATGCGGCTGCGCTTGTACGGCAGCACGACTTCCATCACGAGCACCACCGACGCGCACACCGTCAGGATCAACTCCGGCGCGAGCAGGCGCAGCTCGCCCAAGCTATACAGCGCAGTTGTGTTGGCTTGCAGCAGCAGCATAAGTGATTAACGATTCGTTAGTCCGCTTAATCTGTCCACGCGCCCGACAATCCGCCGCGTAGCGGCGTGTTGACTTTAGCCCGGCGTTTCAACGCCGGGGAAGAGGGCGTGCCAGATTACCGCGTCGCGTCAGCGACGCCTGAATGACGCCCGCCGATTCACCCGTCGCTGACGCGACGCGATTGCGCCGCGCCGCCTTCCCGGCGTTGAAACGCCGGGCTAAAGTCAGCCGCCGCGCTGCGGCGGTGTTACGCCCAGCCCTCATTTGATCTGCACGGTCGTGGAGGCGGTGCGCGGCGTCTCGGTGCGGCCGGGCAGCGGGTAGTCGGGGCGGACGTGCTGCACGAGCGCGCTGACGGGGCGCTGGATGTAGTCGAGGAACGGCTTCGGATAGACGCCGATCCAGAGCGACGCGATGACGAGCGGCAGCATGTAGGCCCACTCGCGCCCGGTCAGGTCGGTCAGCTTCTCGTTCTTCGGGTTGTCAATCGTGCCGAAGAACATGCGCTGGTAGAGCCAGAGCATGTAGCCCGCGTTCAGGATGATGCCGAGCGCGGCCCAGGCGGCCCACGAAGGTTTCGCCTCGAACGCCCCCCTCATCGCCAGGAACTCCGAGATGAAGACGCACAGGAGCGGCAGGCCAATCGCCGTCATCGCCATCGCCAGAAACACGGTCGCGTAGCCGGGCATGACGTGCGAGAGGCCGCCGAACTCGGCGACGTTGCGCGTGTGGCGGCGCTCGTAGATGATGCCGACCAGCAGGAACAGCGCGCCCGAATAGATACCGTGGTTGATCATGTGGAGCACCGCGCCGTTGATGCCGTTCGGGTTCAGGGCGAACAGCCCCAGCATGACGATGCCCATCGAGGAGACGCTTGAGTAAGCGACCAGCTTCTTCACGTCGCCGTCGCGCTTGACGACAAAGTACATCGCGGCGAGCGCGCCGTAGATGATGCCGATGATGGCGAGCGTGATCATCACGTGGCGCACGCCGAAGACGACGCCGAAGGCGCGGAACGCGATCTCGTCGGCCGACGCCTTCGGGAACATCGGCAGGTTGAAGCGGAAGAAGCCGTAGGTGCCGAGCTTGAGCAGGATACCGGCCAGGATGACGGAGCCGGCGGTCGGGGCTTCGACGTGCGCGTCCGGCAGCCACGTGTGGAACGGCCACATCGGCACTTTGATGGCGAAGCCCAGGGCGAACGCGAAGAACAGCAGAATCTGCATCGCGCCCATCGGCATGACCGAGCCGAGGGCTTGCAGGTACATGATGTTGAACGTGCCCGTGCCGTTCGCACGGGCCGCCGCCAGCGTCCCATCAATCAGCGCGCGCGCCGCGGGGTTGCCGGCAACGGTACTCAGCGTCGCCTGACTGATCTTCGCCGTGAGCGCGGCGTCCTGCGTCAGGAAGTACATCTTCAGGACGCCCAAGAGCATGACGACCGAGCCGACGAGCGTGTAGAGGAAGAACTTGATCGCGGCGTAGAGCCGGCGCTCGCCGCCCCAGATGCCGATCAGAAAGTACATCGGCACGAGCGAGACCTCGAAGAAGAGGTAGAACAGGAACAAGTCCATCGAGGCGAACACGCCGACCACCGACGTCTGCAACAGGAGCAGCAGCACGTAGTACTCCTGCTGGCGCTTCTGGATGTAGTTCCACGACGAGAGCGCGGCGATGACGCCCAGCAGCGTCGCCAAGATGATCAGCAGCACCGCCACGCCATCCGCGCCCATCTGGTAGCGCGCGCCGATGACGGGAATCCACTGGTGGTCTTCGAGGAACTGCATGCCGCCCGCCGCGCGGTCATACCAGATAAGACCCAACGACGCGACGAACGCCAGCCCGAACCAAGCGGTCGCGAACTTCTTGATCGCGTCCGCCTGGTGCTTCCTGAACGCCGCCATGATGATGATCGCGCCGACGGTCGGCAGCCAGGTGATGATGGAGAGCAGATATGGAATCTTCACTGTTTCCTCACAAACGAGAGCTTCAGGCGATCCGCCTCAGCGGCCCACGAAATCCGAGAAGAAGAAGATGACGACGGCGACCACTAAGCCGAGCACCATGACGAGCGCGTAGTTGGCGGTCAAGCCGGTCTGCGCGGCGCGCAGCAGGCGCGACATGATGCCGCGGATGAAGTAGGCGACGCCGTTCACCAGCCCGTCCACGACGTAGCGGTCGAAGAGGCCGGTGGCGTTGCTCGCGTTGCGCGTGAGCGCCGCCGCGCCGTTCACCGCGCCGTCTATGCCCTCGGAGTCAACCTTGTAAACCAGCCGCGCGGCGTCCATCGTGCGGCGCGTGACGAGCAGCCCGTAGAGTTCGTCCACCCAGTACTTGTTGTAGCTCGCGCGGTAGAGTGCCGACAGCCGCCGCGCCCACACGTCCGGCAGACGCGGGTTCTTGATGTAGAAGAGATAGCCGAGGAACATGCCTAAGCCGGCGACGGCGAGCGAGATGATAATAAACAACCACTCCGCGGTGCGCTCGCCGAGCGAGTGTTCGACCGTGTGCGCGAGGTTGTAGCCCGTGTCGCCGTAGGGCGTGCGCTCAATCGGCTCAGCGCCGGGCGGGTGGCGCGGCTCGGTCGCGTGCCCTGCCCCTCCCTCGCTCGCGGCGGTCTGCGCGTGCTCGCCGCCCGCTTCCTCAGCGCCGAAGTTGCCCGTCACGGGATTCCAGACGACGGGCGAGAGCCAGTTGACGATGTTCAGCCGGCCGCCGGGGTGTCCGCCGCCGGAAAACGCCGGCCCGATGCCGACGAGACCGCCGACCGTGGCGAGCACGGCGAGCACGGCGAGCGGCACCCACATCGAGGCGGGCGACTCGTGCGGCTCGTGTACGTGGTGGCCATGCGGCGCGGCGTGTGATGATTTCGCGCCCCAGGTCTCGTGGTGCTCGTGCGGCGCGGCGTGGGGCGTGCCGACGTACTCGCCGGGTTCGTGGCGCGGGCGGTCGCCGGCCGATTCGAGTTGCGCGTCGTGCGGCTGGCCCGCCTCGTCGTAAGCATGCGCGTGCGCCTCGTCGGCTTCGCCGCCGGCCGGGACTTCGCGGAAACGCTCGCGTCCCCAGAAGGTCATGGCGACGAGGCGCGTCATGTAGAACGCGGTGCAGGTCGCGGCGACCGTGCCGATGAGCCAGAGCAGCCAGCCGCCGGAGAAGTAGGTTGTGCCGGCCGCGCGCCACAGGATTTCGTCCTTCGACCAGAAGCCGGAAAAAGGGATGATGCCGCAGATGGCGAGCCAGCCGGCGACGAACGTCCAGAACGTCTTCGGCATGTACTTCTTCAACCCGCCCATGCGCCGCATGTCCTGCTCGTGGTGCATGCCGTGAATCACCGATCCAGCGCCGAGGAACATCAACGCCTTGAAGAAGGCGTGCGTCATCACGTGGAAGATGCCGATCACGAACGCGCCGACGCCGCACGCCAGGAACATGAAGCCGAGTTGCGAGACGGTCGAGTAGGCGAGAACTTTCTTGATGTCGTTCTGCGTGATGCCGATGGTCGCGGCGAACAGGGCGGTCAAAGCGCCGACGACGGCGACGACCAGCATCATCGTCTGCGAGTGCTGGAAGATGACGTTCGTGCGCGTCACCATGTAGAGCCCGGCCGTGACCATCGTCGCCGCGTGGATCAGGGCGGAGACGGGCGTCGGCCCCGCCATCGCGTCCGGCAGCCAGACGTAGAGCGGCAACTGCGCCGACTTGCCGCACGCGCCGACGAACAGGCCCAACGCGATCCACGACATGATGCCGAACGTGCCGAGCAGTTCAATCGGATAACGGCTCGCGCCCGCCATCACGTCCGTGTACTGCGCCGTGCCGAAGGTGGCGATGATGGCGAAGACGGCCAAGGCGAAACCGAAGTCGCCGATGCGGTTGGTGATGAACGCCTTGCGCGAGGCGTCGCCCGCCTCCTTGCGGTCGAAGTAGTAGCCGATCAGCAGGTACGAGCAGAGGCCGACGCCCTCCCAGCCGACGAACATCATCAGGAAGTTCGACCCCATCACGAGCACGAGCATCATGAACATGAAGAGGCCCATGTAGGCGAAGAAGCGGTAGAACCCTTGGTCGCCGTGCATGTAGCCCGTCGCAAAGATGAAGATGCAAAGCCCGACGCCCGTGACGATCAGGATGAAGATTGACGACAGCGGATCGAGTTGATAGCTCCACTCGACGTTAAGCAAAGACCCGCGCGCGCCGGGTGCGCCAGTGACAGCGCCGGATTGCGCGTTCGCGCCGGCTGGCCGGCCCGTCGTGGTCGTAACCGTCCCCTCGCCGCCCGCGGTGCTCGTCTCGTACTGCGCCGACGTGCCCGACTCGTTCGTCGCCCGCAACTCAGCGCCGCGCCCTTCCGCCTGCCCCGCCTGCGCGCCGCCGCCCGGCCCTTGCGTGATCGCCACCGCGCCGCCCGCGATCCACGTGAAGCTCGCGCCGTCCTGACTCGTCACGTAAGGCTTGGGCCACGTCGGGCTGCCGGCGAACTTGACGACCGCCGCCAGCGCGCACACGAACGCCAGCGCCACCGAGCCAACCGCGATTGCGCCGACCAGCCGTTCCGAGAAGCGAAACCGCCGCCCCAGCAGACCGTTTACGCCCGCGCCCGCGAGCGGCAACAGCGGAATGAGCCAGAGAAGGAGAGCCATAAGCGTTTACAGGTGCAACGTTCAACGTTCAAGGTTCTACCAGACATTGAACCTTGAACGTTGAACTTTGAACTCACCATTTCAACAGATCGATCTTGTCGGCGAAGATCGTCTCGCGGTTGCGGTAGAGCGCGATGACGATGCCGAGGCCGATGGCGGCTTCGGCCGCCGCGACGACGATGATAAAGACCGTGAAGACCTGACCGGCGACGGCGTTCATGCTGCCCGTCTCCTGCAAGTAGCGCGAGAAGACGATGAAGTTCAGGTTCGCCGCGTTCAGGATCAGTTCGATGGACATGAAGATGACGATGATGTTGCGCCGCGTCAGCACGCCCGCCACGCCGATGATGAAGAGCAGCGCGCCGATGACCAGAAACTTCGACAGGTCGGGATGCCGGATGCCTTCGAGGATCGCCCCGCCGCGTGTGGGCGGCTCGGCTTGCAGCAGCAATGCGAGGACTGGCAGAACGAAGTTGCTCATAACGTCGGTCGTGACTTCAGCGTTCGCGTTCGGTTTCGGGCAACAACAGGTCTGGCAATACGTCGGGATCAAGATCGTCGGCCGCCAACTCCTGTTTGGTCGTGCGCGCGAGCATGACCGAGCCGACGATAGCGACGAGGAGCAGGACGCTCGCGACCTCGAATGGGATCGAGGCGAAGCGGTAGAGGCTGCCGCCGACACGCTGCGTGTCCTGCGAGATGCGCATGACGCGCGTCTCGTTCGGCTGCGTCTGCGTCTGCGCGACGGCCATCGCCGCGCGCTCCTGATCGCGCCGGAGCAGCCCGTCGTAGCCTTGCCGGATCGCATAGATCAGTCCAAGCGATAAGAGCGCCAGAAAGATCGCGCTCGCCGCGATCTGACCGGGCCGGTTAAAGAGCAACTCGCGCCCGCGCTCCTCCGCGCTCACGTTCACCAGCATGATAACGAACAGGAACAGCACCATCACGCCGCCGACATAAACCAATATCTGCACGCCCGCGATGAACTCCGCGCCGAGCAGGATGAAGAGCGCCGCCACGGAGACGAGCGTCGAGATTAGGAACAGCGCCGAGTGGACGGCGTTGCGCGCCAGGATCGTCAGCAGCGCCGCGATGAGCGCCGCTATTGCGAAGACCCAGAAGAAGACCGCCGCCCAGCCGGAAAGGTTCATAGGATTGCTCGCTTCTGCCGTGTGTAAAAGATGACGCCTGAGACGGGCGGCGTGCGCCCCAACAGCCGCAGCGCCGCGATGAGCACGCCGCGGTAAGCCGCGCTGTGATCCACCAGATGAGTCATCACCCGCCAGACGGGGTCTGTGAAAGTCTGCCCCTTTGTGTTCGCGTAATGAAGCTCGCGGCTCAGCTCGTCCGTGTCGAGCACCTGCCGCCAACCGGCGCGCGTCTCTGCCCACGCCCGTTCGACGGCCGCGAGGTCTGGCAACTCGTCCGTGCCCGGCACGACCGCCACCGACTCGCCCTCACGCACGCGCTTCAGCCAGACCAGCTCCGCGCCGAGCAGGTGCGCGACGATGCCGTGCACGGACTTGAAGCTGACGCCTAAGTCGCGGCGAAACTCTTCGTCATCCAAAGAGCGAACTACCGTCAGAAACTGCTCGAAGCTCCACCAGTGATGCTCCCACAAGTCGCGGAGCACTCTGCGCTCGGAGCTTTCCTTCACCGTCATCGCGCAAACTCTAAACCCGCACGCGCCGCCCGGCCCAAGCCGGGCATCTCAAAGCGCCCTCACGCCTCATACTTTACCGTCTCGCGCCCCTGCTCCAGCATCTCGCGGTTCCAGACGAAGCCGGCGCGCGAGTAAGTGGCGAGTTCAAAGTCCTGCGTGAGTTCGAGGCAGGCGGTCGGGCAAGCCTCCTGGCAGAGCGCGCAGAACATGCAGCGCGAGGTGTCGAAAATGAATTCGTCCAGGACTTTCTTCTTGCGCCCCTTGCCGGCGACCGTGATCTCTATGTCCATCGGGATCACGTCAATGCAGTCTTCGGGGCACGCGAGCGCGCAGAGGTTGCAGGCGATGCAGAGCGTCTCGTGCGTTTCCGGGTCCATGTTCAGGCGCGGCGCGCCGTGAAAGCGCGGTGCGACTTCGGGGCGCACCTTCGGGTACTGCTCCGTGTAGATGCCCTTGCCCGCGACCGCGTCCTTGTCGGTCAGCGCGCCCAGGTTGAACTTGAGCGTCAGCTTCAGGCCCTCGATCAAGTCCACGAGGAAGAAGCGCTTCAGCTTCTCTTTGAAGGTCGGCTCCGGGACGTGTACTAATGGCATAACTACCTCTAACTTCCTGCTGGCAATATCGGTCTGCCGCGTAGCGGCGCTTGAGTTTAGCCCGGCGTTTCAACGCCGGGAGCAAGTCGCGTCAGCGACGCCTGAGCCGCGAGCCACCATCGGGCGTCGCTGACGCGACGCCGACTCGTCTCGCCGCCCGTCTAAAGTCACCGCGTCGCTCCGCGACGGCCTTGCGCCCTGATCCGTCTCTAACTTTCGCTCGGCGCGGGCGCGACCGCCGGCTGCCCTTGCGGCGGGCTGACGAGGCGCACCTGCCGGCGCTGCTTCTTCAAATTGAAGTCGCGCGAGCGCCAATTGATCGCCGAGAGCATGCCGGCGGCGAGCAGGACGCCGGCCGCGCCGTAGGCGATCATGATGGCCTTGCCCGTCGCCGTCAGGTTGACGCCGCGCGCGAGCGATTCGACGGTCTTGATGCCGTGCCAGCCGTCGAGCGCCTGCACGGTGAAGATGGCGACGGCGGTCAGCGCGATGTTCAAGAGCGCCGCGGGCAGCATCCACTTCCAGCCCAAGTCCATCAACTGATCGTAGCGGTAGCGCGGGAACGTCCAGCGCAGCCAGAAATAGACGTAGAGCAGCACCGCCATCTTGGCCGAGAAGACGACAAGGCTCAGGAAGACAAAGAGCGCGTGGTGCTCTGCGTCAATCCGCCACAGCCCCGGAAAGTACCAGCCGCCGAGGTAGAGCGTCGTGGCAATCGCCGAGACGACGATCATCGCCGCGTACTCCGCCATGAAGAAGAGCGACCAGCGCATCCCCGAATATTCCGTGTGGAAGCCCGCGACCAGTTCCGACTCCGCCTCCGGCAGATCGAACGGCGCGCGGTTGTTCTCCGCAATGCCGCTCACCAGGAAGACGATGAAGCCGAGCGGCTGGTAGAAGATGTACCACATCGAGTCGAGCGCCTGCGCGTGCACGATGCCAGACAGGCTGAGCGTGCGCGCGAACATCAGCGCGCCGATGAGCGAGAGACCCATCGAGACTTCATACGAGACCATCTGCGCCGACGAGCGCAGGCCGCCCAGGAGCGCGTACTTCGAGTTCGACGACCAGCCCGCGAGGATGAGCGCGAGCACGCCGACCGACGAGACCGAGAGGACAAAGAGCAACCCGATGTTGATGTCCGTGATCACGCCCCAGTCGGGGCCGAACGGCACGACCGCGAAGACGATGAAGGCGGCGGCGACCGAGATGAACGGCGCGAAGAAGAAGATGTACGGGTCGGCCTTGTCGGGCCGGAGGTCTTCCTTCGTCAGCAGCTTGACGGCGTCGGCGATGGGTTGAAACAGGCCGTAAGGGCCGACGCGCATCGGGCCGAGCCGCGCCTGCATGAACGCCGAAATCTTGCGCTCCAGGTAGGTCGCATACATCGCCCAGAGCGCCACGGCCGTCACCACCGCGCCGATCTGGATGAACGGCCAGACGACGTAGTTGACCGTCTCCGCGCTGAAGAAGCGCAGCAGCAGGTCATCAATCAAGTTCGGCGGCGCGAATAGCGTGAGCATTACCATGGGCATCTTTATCGGAGCTACGCTTGTTTACTCTCAAGCGCCTCCGTGCGGACTTCCAGGTCGCGCTGATTCCGGCGCACCTCCATCAAGTCCTGCGTCATCACTTCAAACTGCCGCTTCAACAGGCGGATGTCCGTCCGCACCTGCTCGAAGCCGGCCCGCATTTCCGTCTCAAGCTGATCGAAACGGGCATTCACCTGCTCGAAGCGAGCGTCCACTTGCTCAAAACGAGCGTTGATGTCCGTGCGCAGCGCGCCGACTTCGCGGCTGATCGCGCTGACGTAGTTGAGGATTTCGGTGAGGCGGTCTGTGCTCATAAACGTCTCCTTACGGTGAGAGGCTTAAACGTCGATCTCAAACACGCAATCGTGCGCGGCGCGCAGATCAACCAACTCGTAATCGTCGTCCAGCGTGCCCGCGCGATCTACGACGAGGTATGACGACCACTCGCCGAGCGCGAAGGGCGGCGTGTGCCAAGTGCCCTTGTGATAAGCGTAGGGCAAACGCCCGCTGACGCGGAACGCCACGATCTCTTCGACCGCCGGCACATCGCCGCCCGGCGGCGCGACGCAGATAACGGAGCGCGATTCGACCAGCGGCGCGAACACCTGCATCGTCCGCCGATGCCGCGCCATGAACTCGAAGCTGAAGGGCCGCCGTTCGCTCGTCGTGCCCGTCATCGCGGGCTGGCCGCCGCCGAGGTCGAGTTCCACCATCCCGCGACTGTCCAGCAGGACGCCGTAAGGCGCGAACCGCTCGCGCGTCATCTCCTGCACAGGCAGCCGAACGACGCGCATACCTACCTGTCAATTTCGCCCAGCACGATGTCGAGCGTGCCGATGATGGCGACCACATCGGCAACGAGGTGGCCGACCGACATCTGGCGGAGCGCCTGCAAGTTGATCAGGCAGGGCGGGCGGACACGGACGCGGTGCGGGCGGCTCGTGCCGTCGCTGACGAGGTAGCAGCCGATCTCGCCCTTCGGCCCCTCAATCGAGTGGTAGTAGTCGCCCGCGGGCGGCTTGATCACCTTTGGCACTTTCGCGTTCACAGGCCCGTCCGGCAGCTTCTTCAACGCCTGCTGGATGATGCGGCGCGACTGGCGCATCTCTTCGAGCCGCACGAGGTAGCGATCATAGGTGTCGCCGTTCTCGCCCACAGGCACGTCGAACTCCAGATCAGCGTAGGCGGCGTAAGGGCGTGCCTTGCGCAGGTCGTAGGCGACGCCTGAACCGCGCAGTGCCGGCCCCGTCAGCCCGATGGCAACGGCGTCCTCCGCCGTGATGACGCCGATGCCGACCGTGCGGCCGAGCCAGATGCGGTTTTCCGTCAGCAGCGTCTCGTACTCGTCGAGGCGCATGGGGAAGTTGTCAACGAACTGCTGCACGTCCGCGCTGAAGCCTTCGTAGGCGTCGTTCGGCATGCCGCCGATGCGCCAGGCGTGGCAGGTGAGGCGCGCGCCGAACTGCCGCTCGAAAATCTTCAGTATCTCTTCGCGCTCGCGGAGCGCCCACAGCAACACGGTGAACGAGCCGATGTCGAGACCATGCGTGGCTAGCCAGAGCAGGTGCGAGGAGATGCGGTTAAGCTCGGTCAGGATCGTGCGGATGTAGTGAGCGCGCGGCGGAACTTCCAGCCCCATCATCTGCTCGACCGTTTCGACCCAGAGCAGCCCGTTGGAGACGGCGGCGATGTAGTCGAGCCTGTCCCAGTAGGGCGCGATCTGCGGGTAGAGGCGGTTCTCGCAAATCTTCTCCATGCCGCGATGGAGGTAGCCGATGTCGCAGTCGAGATCGATCACGGTCTCGCCGTCGAGTTTCAGGATGACGCGCAACACGCCGTGCGTCGAAGGGTGCTGCGGCCCCATGTTCAGCACCATTTCGGGGCTGTCGTAGAGCGTCTCCTGCGTGGTGGCGACTTCGATCTGGTGCATAAAAGTTTAGGGATGAAGGATGAGGGATGAGGGATGAAAGTGGAATGGTGAACGTAGCATGTTCTTATTCATCCCTCATCCCTCATCCTTCATCCCTTATTTTCTATCCAACGGCATTACCTCTTTGCCCGCGATGAAGATTTCGCGGATGCGGCGCTCGTCCGGGTGCGAGAGTATTTCGAGACCGTAGGCGCGGCGCTGTTCGAGTTGTTCCCGCTGCACCTCGTCGAAGGGCGGCAGATGCTTGCGCGTCCAGGCGTTCTCGACGGGCTTGAGCGGGTATTCCTTGCGCAGCGGATGCCCTTCCCAGTCGGGCGGCAGCAGCAGCCGGCGCAAGTCCGGGTGATTCTTGAATGGCACGCCGAACAGATCGTAAGCCTCGCGCTCCATCCAGTTCGCCGCCGGCCAGACCGGCGTGACGCTCTCGACGCCCGCGTCCGCGCTCGTCCAGACCTTCAGGCGCACGCGCGCGTTGGCGCTGATCGAATAGAGGTTATAGACGACCTCGAAGGGCGTATCGGCGCGTTCTGGGTAGTGCACACACGTCAGGTCGGCCAGCAGATCGAACGGCGTCTCGGCGTCGCGCCGGAGAAACTCGCAGACTTCGACGACGCGCGCGGGCGCGAGGCGCACGGACAGTTGGCCGAGGAATTCGGTCGCCTCGACGATCTCTTCATCGAAGCGCGCCTTGAGGCGTTTGACGAGCGGGTGTGCGGAGGCGTCGGTCGGCTTCGGCCCCTCGTCCTTCTTCTTGACGGGCGCTTTCGGTGCGCCCGCCGCGCCGCCGGGCGCGGCAGGCGTGGGCGGGGCGGCGGCAGCCTTGGCGGAAGCGGCGCGCGCTTTGGCTTCAGCAATCTTGGCGGCCTTCTCTTCGTCCGCAGTGGCGGCGGACGGCGGGGCAGAGGCGCGCGCGGCGGATTTGGCCTTGGCCTCGGCGATGAGGCGCGCTTTCTTCTGCTCCGGCGTCTCGTTGGCGGGCGTGTCAGGCGTCGCGGCGGCGTCTGACGAACCCGCGTTTGTCGGCTCGTCGGTCATCGCATCACGCGGTCGAATTTCCGCAGCGGTAGCGTCGAGGGCGCACGGCTGCTCGGTTGAATAATTGCTTCGTCTTGAACAACTGACCTAAGACGTAAAGGGGCGGAACGCTTGCTTTTTAACACGCGCCCTGCGCCTTGTCAATTAACCTGCCTTGCGCCGCGCGCGCGCGCCAACCGCACGGCTTAAGTGCCCGTCTAACTTGACGATAAAAGCAAGCGACCTTATCATGGACATTTGCCAGGCCCGAGGGATTCGCGCCTGTACGAGGAGAGCATAAATGAAGCAAGGAATCCATCCGCAATACCACGAAATCACGGTCTCCTGCGCCTGCGGCGAGACCTTCAAGACGCGCTCGACGCGCAAGGACGACCTGCACGTCGAAATCTGCTCCGCCTGTCATCCGTTCTTCACGGGCAAGCAGAAGCTGGTTGACACAGCGGGGCGCGTGGATCGTTTCAACAAGCGTTACGGCAAGAAGGCGGAAGCCCCGGCCGAACAGACCGAGGCCGTCGCGCAGTAATTTCGAGCGAGAGGCCGGGCGGTCACCAGCCGCCCAGACCGGCGTTGATGCGACAGACGGACAGACAGCGCCAGTATTAGCGACCCCAAATCTGCACGCCGACGTGACAGGCGGCGGTTGCCTTCGTGCGTCTTGAGCCGATTGCAACCAACGCGCACCAAACGTCGGCGTTGTTGTATTCTGGTGCGGGATGCGTAATCTGAGCCAAAAGGGATGAACCACGAAACCACACGAACAGGCACGAATCGCGTTAGAGGTTTCGTGTTGCTTGTCTGGTGTTGGTTCGTGTGATTTTGTGGCTCATCCGGAAAGCCTGAAACAATCGTGAGCACGAACGAGAAAGATTTGATCGTCGGCGGCCAGGCGGTCGTCGAGGGCGTGATGATGCGGACGCCGAACGCTTTCGCGGTCGCGGTGCGCCGCCCCGACGGGACGATCACGCACACGGGCGCGGCGCTCCCGAAGTGGAGCGACCGCTACAAAATCCTGCGCGTGCCCGTCCTGCGCGGCGGCGCGGTGCTCGTGCAATCTATGGCGCTCGGCATCAAGGCGCTGAACTACTCGGCGGGCGAGGCGTTCGCCGGGGCGCAGGAGCAGGAGCAGGAGGCGGTCGGGGTCGTGCTGACGCCGGCCGTGGTCGAGGGTGAAGGCGACTTCGCGGGGCTGACGGGCGGCGTGCCCGGACTGCTGCCCATCCCGACGAAGCAGCGCCCGCAGGACGAGATGAAGCGCGGCGCGACCGCCTCGGCCGCCGGCTCGATCTTCTTCGCGCTCGTCTTCAACGTCCTGCTCTTCATCGTCGCGCCGCTCGTCCTGACCAACGCCCTCTTCATCGCCGCCGGCTGGGCCGTGCCCGCCGCCAACAACACGCCGAGCGCGGTGCAGACGCGGGACAACTCAAGCGCGGCCGATCAGGGAGCGAACGCGCCGGCCGCCGTCAATCAGACGACCGAGCGCCCGGCGTGGTACAGCCGCGCGTGGGCGGGCGCGCGTTATTACCTGCACCCTGTGCGCCCGTCGGTCGGCTTCAACATGATTGACGGCGTGATCCGCATGTCGTTCTTCCTGATCATGATCTTCAGCTTCTCGCTGCTGAAGGACATCCGCCGCGTCTTCGAGTACCACGGCGCGGAGCACAAGACGGTGTTCACGTGGGAGAAGGGCTTGCCGCTCGAAGTCGAACATGCAAAGCTTCAGCCGCGCCAGCACCCGCGCTGCGGGACGAGCTTTCTGATGATCGTCATGCTCGTCTCCATCGTGCTCTTCTCCGTCGTCAAGTTCGACTCGCTGCTCTTGAACATGCTTACGCGCGTCGCGCTCGTGCCGGTCATCGCGGGCGTCTCCTACGAGATCATCCGCCTGTCGGCGAAGCACGAAGACAGCCTCGTGTTCCGCCTGATCACCACGCCTGGTCTCTGGCTGCAAAACATCACGACCAAAGAGCCGGACGATAGCCAACTCGAAGTCGCCATCTTCGCGCTGAAGGAATCCCTGAAGCTTGAGCCGCAGCCGCGGGAGGCTGTGATGACGCCGCTGTCGTGATGAGAGATGAACGGAAGAGATTTAACCGCAGAGGGCACGAAGCGGGCCGCGAAGAACGCAAAGGTTTTCTCCGCGGCCCTCTGCGGCTCGCTTTGCGTCCTTTGCGGTTAAATCCCCGCTGTGTAACCAAATCATGCTAGACAAACTTGAACAGATCGAAGCGCGCTACGAAGAGTTGACCGCGCAGTTGTCTTCGCCGGAACTGCTGGCGGATCAGGCGGCCTACGCGAAGGCGGCGAAGCAGCACCGCTCGTTGGGCGAGATGGTCGGCAAGTACCGCGAGTGGAAGACGCTCAGGCACGAGTTGGCGGGCGCGCGCGAGATGCTCGACAGCGACGACGAGGAAATGCGCGAGTTGGCACGCCTTGAATTGGACGCGCTGCAAGGGCGCATTGATGCGGTCGAGGAGGAGTTGCGCGTGCTGCTCCTGCCGCGCGACCCGAACGACGAGAAGAACGTCATCCTCGAAATCCGCGCCGGCACGGGCGGCGACGAGGCGTCGCTGTTCGCCGCCGAAGTGCTGCGCATGTACGGGCGCTACGCCGAGCGGCAACGCTGGCGCTTCGAGGTGCTCAACCTGTCGGAGTCCGGCATCGGCGGCATCAAGGAGGCGACCGCGCTCATCGAGGGCGACAAGGTCTACTCCAGGCTGCGCTACGAGTCGGGCGTCCACCGCGTTCAGCGCGTGCCGCAGACCGAGGCGAGCGGGCGCATACACACCTCCGCCGTCACCGTCGCCGTGCTGCCCGAAGCCGAAGAGGTGGACGTGAAGATCAACCCGAACGAGTTACGCATAGACACCTTCTGCTCGTCGGGGCCGGGCGGGCAGTCCGTCAACACGACCTACTCGGCGGTGCGCATCACGCACCTGCCGACCAACACCGTCGTCTCGATGCAGGACGAGAAGTCGCAGATCAAGAACCGCGAGAAGGCGATGCGCGTGCTGCGCGCGCGCTTGCAGGAGATGGAGGAGCAGAAACAGCACGAGGCGCTCGCCTCCGAGCGCCGCTCGATGGTCGGCAGCGGCGACCGCTCCGAGAAGATTCGCACCTACAACTTCAAAGAGAACCGCGTCACAGACCACCGCATCGGGCTGACCATCCACCAACTCAACCTCGTCATGGACGGCGACCTCGAACAGATCATCAACGCCCTCATCACGCACTACCAAGCGGAGAAGCTGAAGGCCGAGACGGTCGCGGCTTAAAAGCAGCGACGGGTGACAAGTGACGAGTGACAAGTAAGGACTTGTTTTAACTCGTCACTTGTCACCCGTCACTCGTCACTGCCTTATGGACACTACGCGCATCCTGCTCGTCCGGCACGGGCAGTCGCAGGGCAACGCCGAGCAGCGTTTTGGCGGGCACACGGCGACGCCGCTCTCTGAGCTTGGGCGCAGGCAGGCGGCGGCGACGGCGCGCGCGCTAGCGACCGAAGACGTGACGGCCGTCTATTCGAGCGACCTGCTCCGCGCCGTCGAGACGGCCGAGCCGCTGGCGCGCGAGTTGGGGCTGCCCGTCGTCCGCACGAGCGCCTTCCGCGAGCGCAGCGTCGGACAGATGGAAGGGCTGACGTTCGAGGAGGCAGCCGAGCGTTACCCGGACGAGTACGCCGCGCTGCTGCGCCGCGACTTCGAGCACGTGCTCACAGGCGGCGAGAGCTACCGCCAACTGCTCGACCGCGCCGCCCGCGCGCTCGACGAGGCGATCAACGCCAACCGCGGCGGCACGCTCGCCGTCTTCACGCACACGGGCACGGCCTGCATCCTCGCCCTGCACCTGATGGGCGCGCTCGACGCGCCGCACCTCCGCCCCGTCTGGCTCAGCACCTCGAACTGCGGCGTCAACCGCTTCCACCTCCACGCCGACGGCTTCCTCCGCATCCGCGCCCTCAACGACACGCGCCACCTGCAAGGCTTGTGAACGTGCGGCGCGAATGCTCAGCGCGTTTGCCCACTCGCCGTCTTCCTTCCCGGCCGAAAACTGCTTCACTTGCCGCCCGAAGCGCGGTAAAGTTGGGGCATGACGTTCCCACACTTTCGACGCAACGCATCCCCCGCCGCGGCCGTGGTACTGGCCGCGTTGTCAATGATCGTGCTGACGGGCTGGGCGCAGGCCGCGCGCGCGCAGGACAAGGCGCAGAAGCAGCCGCCGAAGCCGACGCAGGAGCGCGGCATCCAGCGCGAGATTAACGAGCAGACGCAGGCGCGCGACCGTGCGCTCGGCCTCGTGCAGACGCTGCCGGGCAAGCCCAAACGCTTCGCGCTCATCATCGGCATTGATCAGTACACCGACTCGCAGGTCGTGGGCTTGAGCGGCGCGGCCAACGACGCGCGCCTGCTCGCCGACGCGCTCGTGAAGAACGCCGGCTTCCCGCGCGAGCAGGTGATCCTGCTCGCCTCCAACCAGCCGGCCGAGCGGCAGCCGACGCGCGGCAACATCCTGCGCCGCCTGTCGAACCTCGCCGCCGCCGTGCCGAAGGACGGGCTGCTGCTCTTCTCCTTCGCCGGGCACGGCATGGAGCGCGGCGGGCAGGCGTTCCTGCTGCCCTCGGACGCGCAGGTGAGCGACGACGTGCGGCTGTTGGAGCAGACCGCGATCAACGTCGTGCAGATCAAGGAGTGGATTCGCGGGACGGGCGTCAACCAGGTCTTGCTCCTGCTCGACGCGTGCCGCAACGACCCGGCCGCCGGGCGCGCGGCCGCCGACAATCCGCTGACCAGGAATTTCACGAAGAGCTTCAACTTCGACGTGCGCAACCAGGAGGTGAAGGCCTTCGCCACCATCTACGCGACCGACGTGGGCCACCGCGCCTACGAGCAGAAGGAGCTAGGGCACGGCTACTTCACGCTCGCGCTGGTCGAGGGCTTGCAGGGGCGCGCGGCGAACGAGAAGGGCGAGGTGACGCTGCAAGGGTTGGTCAAGTACCTGCAAGACACCGTGCCGCAGCGCGTCCACCTAGACATCGGACAGGGCAAAGAGCAGCGCCCGTATGCCGACATCGGCGGCTACCGTGCAGACGAGTTGGTGCTCGCGCTCACGGACGCGCCCGGCGGCCGGCAGGCGGCCGGAAATTCTTCACACAAAATAGTGTCGGGTGACACGGCACGCCCGCCCGCGGAAACGTCGCCGACGCCTGAGCGCGTCGAAGAGGAGGAAGAGGGGTCGCTCACCGGCACGACGTGGCGCGGGCTGAATGCCATTTCGGGCGAGTACACGATGGAGTTTCTCAAGGGCGGCAAGCTGCGCTACAGCTTCACCGCGTATGAGAACGCCAAGTACGTGCTGAAGACCGTTGACGGGACGTGGCATCAGCTCGGCGAGAACGTGCAAATCTCGGTCGGCGACTACTCCACGTGGGAGGGCACGCTGAGCGGGGACGCGATCAAGGGCGAGGCTAACAACATGAGCGGCGAGACGTTCAAATTTACGCTGCTCCGGAAAAAGAAGTGAGACCGGCGGCGTAACGCAGGCGCAGAACGAAAAAACTTACCCGCGCTCGGACGAAACATTCGTCCGAGCGCGGGTAAGTTTTTGTCAGTTTCTTAGCGCCGCCGGTCGTCACTCGCTGCGGGCGGCGATGACCTCCGCGGCCTCGCGGTCGAGCGGCGAGACCTCCTGCAACTCGTCCTCTTCCTCAAACTGCCGCAAGCGGTGCACCGCGCCGTCTGACTCGAAGATGTAGGCGGACGGGTGCTCGCGCATGATGATGTCTTGCAGGCGCATGAGGCCATAGAGCAGCGCCTCCGGGCGCGGCGGGCAGCCCGGTATGTACACGTCCACGGGGATCGTGCGATCCACGCCCTGCATCGTCGAGTAGGAGTCGAACGGCCCGCCCGTCGAGGCGCACGCGCCCATCGCGATCACCCACTTCGGCTCCGGCATCTGATCATAGACGCGCCGCACGACCGGCCCCATCTTCAGCGTGACCGTGCCCGCGACGATGATCAGGTCGCTCTGCCGTGGGCTTGGGCGGAACACGCCCGCGCCGAAGCGGTCAATGTCGAAGCGCCCCGCGCCGGTCGCGATCATCTCGATGGCGCAGCACGCGAGGCCGAACGTCATCGGCCACAGTGCCGACTTCCGCCCCCAGTTGACGAAATCCTTCACCGGCTTCACGTCCATCACCGGCGCGGCGATTTTCCGCCGCAGCGCGTTGAAGAGTGAATCAACAGTCGTCAGGGCAATGCCTTCAGGATGTTCTGCCATAATGAGCTATTAGCTATTAGCCGTTAGCTATTAGCTTTTAATTTCTGGATGAAAGCTGTGAGCATACGTTTCAGCTCGTTGATCTCTTCGTTTAGTTGCTGGTACTGGCATGACTTAAGTAATTCAGGTCGTGCGCCAGCAGCAAGTGATATTCAACTTCGCTCGCCGAGCCGGCGGCGATTGTCAGGAAGCGGGCGAGTTCCGCGTCGCCGCTCCGGCCGCAGCCCTCAGCAATGTTTGCCGGAATGGACGCGCACGCCCGACGCAATTGACTTGTAAGCCCGAACAACTCATCCTTAGGGAAAGTTTTTGTCGCACTATAAACCCGCAGCGTCAAATCATGCGCCTTGCCCCATGCCTTAAGACTCTTGAAGTCCTTCACGGCAAGCGCCTCACGACCATTACGTTTTTAGCTAACAGCTAACAGCTAATAGCTAACAGCTTCCTCACGCCCACTCTAATGCGCCCTTGCGCCACGCGTAGTAATAACCGAGCACGAGTATGCCTAAGAAGACGAACATTTCCAGCAGCGCGAATTTGGTGAACGAGAAATCGTCGCCCATGAAGATGATGGCCCAGGGGAGGAGGAAGATCGTCTCCACGTCGAAGACCAGAAAGAGCATGGCGACGATGTAGTAGCGCACGGTGAAGCGGTCGTGCGCCTCGGTCGTCGGGTCTATGCCGCACTCGTAGGGGCGCATCTTCTCTTTTTGATAGACGTTCGGCCTGAGCAGCCGCCCCAGCACAATCGGCAGCACGGGGAAGATGATGGCGAAGACGAAGAAGATCATCACGGGCCAGTAGGCCGTCAGATGAGCGTCGCCGGCAGAAGTGGCCGCACGCGCGCGCGTGGGCAAGTCCGGTGGCAGTGCTTGCAACAGCGTCAGACTCAGCATGAGCTTTTCAGGTAAGCCGGATGTCCGGGGCGAATGTCTGCGAACAGGCGCAATATAAGCGCGCGCCGCGCGGTTAGTCAATCAGGCTTAAGGGCGCGCGTGCAGCGCACTCAGCCGCCGCCGGATCAGAGCGAGCGTTTCGCGCGCCTTGACGTTGCCGGCGGCTGCGGGGTCGCCCGTCGCGCGGAGCACGTCCAGCGCCAGCCGGTAATTCTTCAGGGCTTCAGCCGGCTGCCCCAGGTTGGGCGCTTCCGGGTTGCCCAGCACGTCGCCGAAGTGGACGTAGCTGATCGCCAGCGACTGCCGCGCCTGCACGTTCTGCGGATCGGACTCGACCAGCCGCCGGAAGATTTCCAGCGCCTTGCGCCGGCTCTCCAAAGCCTCCTTTAGCTCGCCCTGCGCGGTCATCATGTTGCCGATCTTTTCGTGCGCGATGGCGGCGTCGCGGATCGCGTCCGTGTCCGTCGGGTAGTCGGCCGCGAACGGCTCGCGGATGGCGAGCGACTTGCGATAGGTCGCCAGCGCCTCGTCCACGTCGCCGGCCGCCTCCGCCATCGTGCCCGCGCGCTCGTAGATCAGGCCGAGCAGGCGGCGCGTCTTCGGGTTCGCGCTGTCGGCGGCGTAGAGCGACTCCAGTATCTCCGCAGCGGCGCGGTAGCTCTCTGTCGCGCCCGACTGATCGCCGGAGTTGGGAAAGTTCGGGTTGCCGAGCACGTCGCCCAATTTGACGTGGCTGATCGCCAGCGACTGCCGAGCCTCTACGCTCGCGGGCGCGCTCTCGGCAATCGCCTTGAAGATCGCCAGCGACGCACGCTCGCTTGCAACCGCGCCCGCGATGTCGCCCGTCGCCGCCTGCACATCGCTCATCTTTTCGTTGATCACGCCGACGAAGCGGCGTGCCTGCGCGTCCGCCGGGTTCGCCGCCAGCGGTTCGGCAATCGCCAACGCCTTGCGGTAGCTGGCGAGCGCGCCCGCCGTGTCGCCCAGGTTTGCGTTGCTCGGGTTGCCCTGCACGTTGCCGACCTTGAGATAGGCGGCGACCAACTCGCGCTGAAGCGTGGGATCGTCGTGGACTTCCGCCGCCAGGCTGTCCAGATATTCCAGCCCGCGCTTGACCAACAACTCGCGCGCGGGTGTCGAGCCGGGGAGGTGCGCAATCGCGTCGTGCAACTCGAACAGGTTCGAGTTCGCCAGCTTGCGCACGTCGTTGAAGCGCCGTTCGGCCTTGGCCCGCTCGGCGCGAGCGATCTTGGCCTGCCAGACGGTCGCGGTCAGACCGGCGATGGTCGCCAGCACCACGAGCGCCGCGGCGGCCACGCCCACCTTATGTCGCTTGATAAACTTCGCGCTGCGGTACGCGAAAGTGTCTTTCCGCGCGCTGACCGGCAGTCCCGCCAGATAGCGGCGCACGTCCTCGGAGAACCGTTCGACCGAGGCATAGCGCCGCGCCGGGTCTTTCCTGAGCGCCATCAGCACGATGTTATCCAGATCGCCGTGCAATGATTGCGGATTGCGGATTGCGGATTGCGGATTGGCAGACGGCTGCTTTGAATCCGCAGTAGGCAGTCCGCAGTCAGCAATCGCCCGGCTTGGTTTCTCCGGCTCGGCTTCGCAGATGGCGCGCACCATCTCTTCGGCGCTGCGCGTCTTCAGGCGGTAGGGGCGGTGACCAGTCAACAACTCGTAGAGCACGACGCCTAAGCTGTAGATGTCGCTCGCGGTGGTGACGTGCGTGCCGCGCACCTGTTCGGGGCTGGCGTAGTCGGGCGTCAGCACGCGCAACTCTGTGCGCGTGTGCTCTGCGGCGAGGCCGGGCAGTTCGGGATCGAGCACCTTGGCGATGCCGAAGTCGAGCAGCTTCGGTGTGCCCTCCGGCGTGATCAGAATGTTGGAGGGCTTCAGGTCGCGGTGCACGATGAGGTGCTGGTGCGCGTGCTGCACGGCGGCGCAGACGGCGCGGAAGAGTTGCAGCCGTTCGTTGACGCTCAAGCCGTGCTGGTCGCAGTAAGCCGTGATGGGCGTGCCGGCGACGTACTCCATCACGAGGTAGGGCAAGCCGTCGGCGGTCGCGCCGCCGTCCAGGAGGCGCGCGATGTTCGGGTGTTCGAGGCTGGCGAGAATCTGTCGCTCGTTGCGGAAGCGGCGCACGACGGCGTCGGTGTCCATGCCGCGCTTGATCAGCTTGATCGCCACCTGTTTCTGGAAGTGCGCGTCGTCCCTGGCCGCCAGATAGACTACGCCCATTCCGCCGCGCCCGACCTCGTCGAGCACCTTGTACGGCCCGATGTGCTGCTCCTTGAGCGACTGCGCCTCGTCGGCGGCGAGCAGGCGCGCGGTCACGTCGAACGCCGACTCCTCGATGAACTCCGCCGCCGGCTCGTCGTGCGCCAGCAGCGACTCGACCTCGGCGCGCAACTCGGCGTCGCCCGCGCAGGCGTGCGCGAGGAAGTCTGCGCGCGTGGCGGTCTCGCAGGCGATAGCGCCCGCGAAGATTTGTTTGACCTGCCTGTAGCGTTCCGGTCTCATCGCCTCTAACTCGCACACAACGCGCGGTGCAGCCAGGCCTTGGCCATGCGCCAGTCGTAGCGCACCGCGCCGGGCGTGATCTTCAGCACCTCCGCGATCTCCTCGATCTTCAGCCCGCCGAAGAAGCGCAGCTCGACGATGCGGCTCTGCTGCGCGTCCAACTGCGCCAGTTCGGTCAGCGCCTCGTCGAGGGCGACGAGGTTCACGTCGCGCTCCTCGAAGAAGCTCACCGCCTCGTCGAGCGAGAGCTTGTGCTCGCCGCCGCCGCGCTTCTCCGCGTGCACCTTGCGCGCGTGGTCAACCAGGATGTGGCGCATGACCTGCGCGGCGACGCTGAAGAAGTGGGCGCGGTTCTGCCAGCTAATGTTCGTCTGGTCAACGAGCCGCAGGTAGGCTTCGTGGACGAGCGCGGTGGCTTGCAGCGTGTGGTCGGGGCGTTCGTGCCGCAGGTAGTGATCGGCCAGCCGGCGCAGCTCGTTGTAAACCAGCGGCAGCAGCGCGTCCAGCGCGGCCTGGTCGCCGCTACTCGCGTCTGCGAGTAGCTGTGTGATTCCTGTTTGCGAGGGCATCTCAGTTGGTTCTCAAGGCCGGCGTTCCTCCCGGCCCGCCGCCCGCCCACCGTGTGCAGGGTCACATCTTCCCGCGATTCCAAAATATTTTCAATAGCCGGTGCAGTTTCGCTCGCCGATTTCGCCTTAATATGTAGAGGTGTATTTCCCGACACGTCAGTAATGCGCCGCCGCGGCGCGGTCTTTCAAGTGTTACCCTCAGGGGCCAGTATCGAACCCTCGCCCCGTCCGGCAAAAGGAGTTTAAGCAATGAGAATCCCCAAACGCCATACTTCATCACGCGCGCGCGCGGCGGCGTCCGGCTCTGCCCCGTTACGCTCCTCGGCCCGAATCTACGCCCTCGTCGCGCTGCTGGCGGCCGGACTGGTCATCGCCGCCCCGCTCTACTTACACGCCCTTGCGGCGGCCGGCGATCTCGATCCGACATTCGGCAACGGCGGCAAGGTCAATACGTCGTTTCCGGGCGGGCTGGACACCGCCGCGGAGGTGCTCTTGCAGCCGGACGGCAAGCTCGTCGTGGCCGGCTCGTCCGGCACGGACTTCGCGCTCGCCCGCTTCAACGCCAACGGCTCGCTCGACACCTCGTTCGGCACGGGCGGCACGGTGCACACGGACTTCCCGCTTGGCATGGGCGGGCTGGCCAACGCCGCCGTCTTGCAGCCCGACGGCAAGATCGTGCTGGCCGGTCTGGCCAACGCCCCCGGCACGGCCTTCGACAGCGCCTTCGCGCTCGTCCGCTACAACGCCGACGGCTCGCTCGACACGACGTTTGACGGCGACGGCCGCGTGATCACTGCCTTTACCGGCTTCAGCGCCGCCGCCAACGCGCTCGTGCTCCAACCCGACGGCAAGCTCGTCGCGGCGGGCGCTGCGACCAGCGACGTAGACTTCACCACACGCCTCTATGCCCTCGCGCGCTACAACACGGACGGCTCGCTCGACACCTCGTTCGACGGCGATGGCCGTGTCACGACCGACTTCCCCGGCGAGACCATCGAAGAGGCCCACGCCGTCACCTTGCAGGGCGACGGCAAGATCATCGCGGCGGGCTTAGGCAGCAGCCACTTCACGCTCGCGCGCTACAACACGAACGGCAGCTTGGACACCTCGTTCGACATGGACGGGCTGGTCACGACCGCCTTCGGCGGCACGTTCGAGGAAGCCGAGGCGCTCGCCATTCAGTCGGACGGCAAGATCATCGCCGCCGGGCAGACCGCGCGCAGCGTCGCGGCGGATGACAACTTCGCGCTCGCCCGTTACAACACGGACGGCTCGCTCGACACCTCCTTCGACACCGACGGCAAGGTCATCACCGACTTCGGCCTCGTGGACGCCGCCGAGGATGTCAAGATTCAGCCGGACGGCAAGATCGTCGCGGCAGGTCGCGCCGGCACGCTCTCGACGGGCAGTAACTTCGCGCTGGCGCGCTACAACACGAACGGCTCGCTCGACACCTCGTTTGACACCGACGGCCTCGTGCTGACCGACACGTCCGGCGGGCGTTTCAACCTCGGCGTGCAGAGCATGGTGCTCCAGCCGGACGGCCGTATCGTCGTCGCGGGCGACAACAACAGTTCGGGTCAGCGCGACTTCGGCCTCGCGCGCTACAACACCAACGGCAGCCTCGACACCTCGTTCGACGGCGACGGCCAGGCCATACTCGACTTCCCGCTCAACGACGACGCCGTGACGGCGCTCGTCCGGCAGTCGGACGGTAAGATCATCGCCATCGGGCGCGCACAGTTGCAGATTCGTATCATCGACACGCAAGACCCGAACTTCCAACTCGCGCGCTACAACGCCGACGGCACGCTCGACACCACCTACGGCACGAACGGTCTGGTCACAACCGGCTTCGGCCGCCCCGGCAGCGACGACTTCGCCAACGCCGGTGCGCTGCAACCCGACGGCAAGCTCGTCGTCGTCGGGCAGACCGGCGCGCACTTCAGCCAAGTCCCCAGCGCCGACACCTCCTTCGGCATCGCGCGCTACAACACGGACGGCTCGCTCGACACCACCTTCGACGGCGACGGTCTCGCCACGGTTGACTTCGGCACGACGCACGACACGGCGTTCGCCGTCGCCGTCCAGGCGGACGGCAAGATCGTCGTCGCGGGCACGACCAACTTCACCGACTTTGCCCTCGCCCGCCTGAACCCGAACGGCTCGCTCGACTCGACCTTTGACGGCGACGGCAAGCTCACGACCGACTTCAGCAGCGGCAGCGACGGGGCCAACGCGGTCGCCATCCAGGCCGACGGCAAGATCGTCGCCGCTGGCTCGGCCACCACCTCGTCCGGCGGCGACTTCGCCCTCGCGCGCTACAACACGAACGGCTCGCTCGACACCTCGTTCGACACCGACGGCAAGGTCACGACCGACTTCAACGGCGGCAGCGACGGCATCACCAAGATCGTCCTCCAATCCGACGGCAAGATCGTCGCCGCCGGCTCGGCCACCGTCAACACCAGCGCGTCCGGCTCAGACTTCGCGCTCGCGCGCTACAACACCGACGGCTCGCTCGACTCGACTTTCGGCACGGGCGGCAAGACGACGACCGACTTCGGCGGCTTTGACCAGGCGAACGGCGTCGCGTTGCAAGCCGACGGGCGCATCGTCGCCGCCGGGCTGTACTTCGTCACCGCGACCGGGGCGTCGCCCGATTCGGCCGCGCCCGCCAAGCTCAAGCGCCAGCACGCCCGCCCGGACGCGCCTGAGGAGGTGGCCGTGCCCGACGACGGGCTGCCGCCGCCGGCCGCGCCCGCCGCTGCGGGGCCGGCCGCCTTCTTCGCCCTCGCGCGCTACAACGTGAACGGCTCGCTCGACCTGACCTTCGGCACGGGCGGCAAGATCACGACCGACTTCTTCGGCATCAACAACCAGGCCAACGCCGTCCTCGTGCAGCCCGACAACAAGATCGTCGCCGCTGGCTTCACCGACACGGGCAGCAGCCTCGACTTTGCCCTCGCCCGCTACCAGGCGGCCGATCCGACGCCCACGCCGACACCTACGCCCACGCCCACGCCGACACCCACGCCGACGCCCACGCCGACACCGACCCCAACGCCCGTCTGCACCGGCGGCGTCAGCAGCGCCCTGGACTCCTCCTTCAACGCGCCCATCGGCGTGGTCGGCTCGGTCGGCGTGGTCAACGCCATTCTCGTGCAACCGGACGGCAAGGCCGTCATCACCGGCGCTTTCGACCAGTACAACGGCGTGCGCCGCGGGAGCATCGCCCGCATCAACACGGACGGCTCGCTCGACACCTCGTTCGACCCCGGCACGGGGCTGACCGACCTCGGCGCGTCGGGCAACGTGCAGCAGACTTCGACGGGCACGGGGCTGGCCTTGCAGTCGGACGGCAAGATCATCGTCGTCGGACAGTTCACGCAGTATAACAGCGTGACCCGCAACCGGATTGCGCGCGTCAACGCGGACGGCTCGCTCGACACCTCGTTCGACCCCGGCACGGGGCCCAATGATCCGTTCCTGCGGGCTGTGCTCGTCCAGCCGGACGGGAAGATCATCGTCGCGGGCCAGTTCAACCAGTTCAACGGCGTCGCGCGCGATGGCATCGTCCGCCTGAACAGCGACGGCTCGGTTGACACCACCTTCGTCCCGCCCACCGGCACGGGTGTCGGTGAAGCCATCGCCTTACAGCCAGACGGCCGTGTCATCGTCGCCGGTAATCAGACAACACTCCGGCGGCTCAACGCCGACGGTTCGATTGACTCCTCGTTCAATGTCGCCAACGGGGTCATCAACAACCTCGTCCGTGACCTCGTCCTACAGCCGGACGGGAAGATTCTGATCGGCGGCTTCTTCACACAGTACGGCAGCACGCCGCGCAACCGCGTCGCGCGCCTGAACAGCGACGGCTCGCTCGACACCTCGTTCAACCCCGGCACGGGGGCCGACGGGAATGTGGAGACGCTCGCCCTACAAGCTGACGGGAAGGTCGTCATTGGCGGCAGCTTCACGCAGTACAACGGCACGGCCCGCGTGCGCGTCGCGCGCGTCAACAGCGACGGCTCGCTCGACACTTCGTTCAACCCCGGCGCGGGGGCCAACCGCATCGTCAACGACGTGGCCTTGCAGGCCGACGGGAAGGTGCTTGTCGGCGGCAGCTTCACGCACTTCAACGGCGTGCGGCGCTACGCCCTCGCGCGTCTCAACTCCGACGGCTCGCTCGACACGACGTACAACTCCGGCGAGGGCGTCAGGTTCAGGAGCTTCGTCTCTGCCTTCGCCCGGCAGGCGGACGGGAAGATCATCATCGGCGGCGACTTCATAGACATCGGCGGCACAACCCGCCGCGGCCTCGCGCGCCTGAACGCCAACGGCTCGCTCGACACCTCGTTCGTCCCGCCGAGCGACGCCGACTACGACATCCGCGCCATAGCCTTACAGGCGGACGGCAAAATCCTCGTCGCGGGAGGCTTCAACCGCGCCGACGGCTCGACGACCGGCAACATCACGCGCCTGAACGCCGACGGCTCGGTTGACTCGTCGTTCAACCCCGGCAGCGGCACGGACGGCCTTATCCGCAAGCTGATCTTGCAGCCGGACGGGAAGATTCTGATCGGCGGCAACTTCTCGCAGTACAACGGTACGGCGCGCGTCGGTATCGCCCGCCTCAACGCGGATGGCTCGCTCGACACCACCTTCGATCCCGGCACGGGCGCGGGCGGCGTGAGCGCGCTGCGCCTCCAACCGGACGGGAAGATTCTCATCGGCGGCAGCTTCATCCAGTACAACGGCGTGAGCCGCCGCGGCGTCGCGCGCGTCAACGCGAACGGCTCGCTCGACACCTCGTTCGATCCCGGCACGGCGACGGGCGGCGCAGTCCTCGACTACGCCATCCAGCCGGACGGGAAGATTCTCATCGGCGGCAACTTCCTGACGTACAACGGCACGAGCCGCCCGCGCCTCGTGCGCGTCAACGCGGACGGCTCGCTCGACAACACGTTCGCGCCCAGCAGCGGCCCCAACTCGCAGGTCAACTCCGTCAGCGTGCTGCCGAGCGGTCAGATTCTGATCGCCGGCTTCTTCACGCAGTACAACGGCACGGCGCGCAACCGCGTCGCTGTCGTCAACACTAATGGCTCGCTCGACACCTCGTTCGACCCCGGCACGGGCGCGGACGACATCGTCCAGACCGCCGGGCTGCTGGCGGACGGGCGCGTCTTCCTCGGCGGCGCGTTCACGCAGTACAACGGCGTCGGCCGCCCGCGCGTCGCCCTGCTGCTCGGCGCGTCCGGCTGCCTGACGGCGCAGTTCAGCACCGCCGCCTACGCGGCCAGCGAAGCCGACCCGTTCGTCTCCTTCACCGTCACGCTCTCGACGCCCGCGCCGGGGGCCGTGACCGTTGACTACGCCACCAACCCGGACGCGGCGGTCGTCGGCTGCGACGTGGCGAACGGCGCGGCGTCCGACCGCTGCGACTACACGACCACGCTCGGCACGCTCCGCTTCACCGCGGGCGAGCAGACCAAGACCGTCCGCATCTTCCTCACCGACGACGCCTACGTCGAAGGCGCGGAGACGTTCCAGGTCACGCTCTCGAACCCGACGGGCGGGCTGACGCTCGGCAGCCCCGCGGCGGCCGTCGTCACCATCGCCGACAACGACGCGGCGGCGGGCGCGAACCCGATAGACAACGCCACCTTCTTCGTCCAGCACCACTACATAGACTTCCTCAACCGGCTGGGCGAGCCGGCGGGCGTCGCGGCCTACGTCAACCAGCTCAACAACTGCCCGGCGGGCGTGCAGACCTGCGACCGCGTCACGACCTCGTCCAGCTTCTTCCGCTCCGACGAGTTCATGCTCAAAGGTCTGTTCGTCATCCGCTTCTACAAGGTGAGTTTGGGCATCAACCCGCGCTACCGCGAGTTCACGCGCGACTCGCAGCGCGTGACGGGGCAAACCGCCGCCGAGGTCAACGCCAACCGCACCGCCTTCACCGACGAGTGGGTGCAGCGCGCCGACTTCAAGGCGATGTATGACGCGCTGTCGAACCAGGCATACGTGGACAAGCTGGAGCAGACGGCGGGCGTGACGCTCCAGAACAAGCAGCAGTTGGTCGCCAACCTGAACGCGGGCACGGAGACGCGCGCGCAGGTCTTGCGTGACGTGGTGGAGAGCGCGGAGGTGAAGGCGAAGATGTACAACGATGCCTTCGTGCTGATGGAGTACTTCGGCTACCTGCGGCGCGACCCGGAGACGCAGGGCTTCAACGCCTGGCTCACGTACCTGAACGCGCACCCGCAGGACTTCCGCACGATGGTCAACGGCTTCGTCAACTCCATCGAATACCGCAAACGCTTCGGGCGACCGTGACAGGCAGTAGGCAGTAGGCGGTAGGCAGTAGGCAATTAGGAAAGATGAAGAAGGCCGTTGGTTAATTCGTCCTCGTTAGAGCAGCTTTCGTTTGCGTTTACCTATGAGCGCTGCTGCTGGGAGCGCGGGCGTCCCGCCCGCCGTGAGCGCGTAAGCGCGAACAGACAGCCGCGCCACGCTCATGGTTGCGTGTAATGAAACGTGCTGAGCGTGCTGGCAGCACGCTTGGCGGGCGGGACGCCCGCGCTCCCGGCAACAGGCAGCTTGGGTAAACTCGGCAGCTAGCCGCTCTAGAGCACGAGGCACGCGCTTAACCAACGGCCTTCTTTTTGTCTTCAACTGCCTACCGCCTACTGCCTACTGTCTTCGTGCGCGGTGTGGCCGGCGAGCAGGGCGACGGCGTGTGGGAGCACGGGGCGGATGACGGCGAAGCACTCGCGCACGGCTCTGGGCGAGCCGGGCAGGTTGACGATGAGCGTGCCCGCGCGCGTGCCGCAGACGCCGCGCGAGAGCATCGCCATAGGCGTCTGCCGCAGAGTCTCTGCACGCATCGCCTCACTGAGGCCGGGCGCGTCGCGCTCGATGACGGCGCGCGTCGCTTCGGGTGTGTTATCGCGCGGCGACAGCCCCGTGCCGCCGGTCGTCACGATCAGGTTCACGTCCGCGCGTTCGGCGTAGGCGCGCAGCTTGTCGGCCAGCGGCGCGAGATCGTCCGACACGATCTCGGTCGCCACTACTTCTGCGCCCGCATCGCGCAGCAACTCCACGAGCGCCGCGCCCGACGCGTCCGCCCGCGCGCCCGCCGCGCAGGCGTCGCTGACCGTAATCACCACCGCGTTCATCCGCGCGGCCACTCACCCTCCCGTCGCGCCCGCTCACGAAATCCAGATCATCTGCTGGCCGACGATCTGCCAGCGGCCGTCCCGTTTTTCGAGCAGCACGTAATCGCCTTCGCCGCACAGCCCGCCGCAGCCGTGCGCGACGTAGACGAACGCCTGCGTGTGCGCCCGGTTGAAGCCGACGTTGGAAAAGGTGGTGAGGCCGGCCGAGTGGGGATAACGGGCGTAGAAATTTTCCCAGAAGCCGAGCGGGCGGCTCGGCCCGGACAGTCTGTCTAATTCGTCCTCGCCCACCAGCACGTAAGCGACCGGCAGCGCGAACAGCCCCGTCAGTTGTTGCTTCGTCGCCTGCCGCGCGCGATAGTCGGCGAGCGTCTCCGGCTGCACGGTCGGCATGGCTTTATTGACCCAGTCCGTGAAGCTCTCCGCAGGCCCTATCCGCTGGCCCCCGTCCTCGTTCTCGGTGAAGCCGCAGCCGCCGCCCGCCTCTCTTTCGATCACCACGAGGCGCACGTCCTCGTCGCGCAGGAACATCTCGTTGATGACTTTGCTATAGACGGCGTAGGTGTCCGCGAGCGAGTCCACGCGCGCCTCTTCGGCCGGCGTGTCGAGCGCGGGCGTGGGCATGAGCAGTTCGAGCGTGGCGTCTGTGAGTCGCGCGCCGAGGTTGGTGAGCCAGACGCCGCTCAGACCGAGCGTGAAGGTGACGATGGCGGCGGCGAGCCGCAGCGTGATGCGTGGCATAACGGCAACTCCTTTCCGGGCGAATGTTCGCCGGGCTGACCGTTTAGACGCGCCCCTGCCCCGCTTGTTCCACAGATTCGCGCGCCGCCGGCCGCGCCTCCGCCGCCTGCACTCAACGCCGCAGCCGCGCGTGCTCCTTCAGCCAGCAGCGGTTCATGACGACGAGCAGACCGGCGTCGAGTGCGCGCTGCGCCGCCTCGCCATCAATCACGCCCTCTTGCAGCCAGACCGCCTTCGCGCCCAGTTGAATCGCCTCGTCCACGGCCGCGCCCGCCTCGCTCGAACGGCGGAACACGTTCACCAGTTCGAGCGGCCCGGGCACGTCCGCGAGCGCCGCGTAGGCGCGCGCGCCCAGCACCTCACGCTCGTTCGGGTTGACCGGGATGACGCTGTAGCCCGCCCGCTGCATGTAGCGCGCCACGCCGTTCGACGGCCGCATCGGGTTCGACGACAGCCCGACGACCGCAATCGCGCGACACTCGTCAATAATCCGCTTGATCGTTTCCGAGGAGTTGATGTCCACGAGGAAAGCCTCCAAGATATGTCTCAAGTCCAACGTCCAATGTCTAAGGTCTGAAGTCTAAGCCCTGAAGGCCAGGTCTGCACCGGACTTTAGACCTTGGACTTTGGACATTGAACTCTCATGTAATTCTTGCAGCGCAACGGGGCGCGCGCCAGCTTCGGCGGACGCGTTGATCGCCTCGACGAGCGCCTGCGCGCCGGTCATGGTCGTGACGCACGGCACGTTGTACTGCAAGGCGGCGCGGCGGATCGCCTGTTCGTCGTAGTGCGAGACGCGCCCCAAGGGCGTGTTGATGATCAGAGCGATCTCGCCCTGCTTGATGTGATCCACGATGTTCGGCCGCCCCTCATTGACCTTGAAGACCGACTCGACTTCGAGGCCGACCTCGCGCAGACGCGCGGCCGTGCCGAACGAGGCGACGAGCGTAAAGCCTAGGCGCACGAGCCGCCGCGCGAGCACGACCGCCTGTCCCTTGTCCGCGTCGTTGACGCTGATGAAGGCCGCGCCGCCCGCCGGCAATCGTAGCCCCGCGCCCAGCATCGCCTTCGCGTAGGCCTCGCCGAAGGTCTCGCCGATGCCCATCACCTCGCCGGTCGAGTGCATTTCGGGGCCGAGGATCGGATCGACGCCGGGAAACTTGACGAACGGGAAGACCGGCGACTTAACGAAGAAGCGCGCGACCGTCAGATCGTCCGGCAGCCCGAAATCTTTGAGCGTCCGCACGCCCGCCATCACGAGCGCGGCGATACGCGCGAGCGGCACGCCCGTCGCCTTCGAGACGAACGGCACGGTGCGCGACGCGCGCGGATTCACTTCGAGCACGAAGACGCGGTCGTCCTTAATCGCGAACTGGATGTTCAGTAGCCCGCGCACCTGGAGCGCGCGCGCGAGCATCCGCGTGTAGTGGCGCATCGTCTCCAAATGCTCTTCCGCGATCCTGACGGCCGGCAGCACGCAGGACGAGTCGCCCGAATGAATCCCTGCCTCTTCGATGTGTTCCTGGATCGCGGCCACGACGCACGCCGTCTCGTCCGCCAGCGCGTCCACGTCGAACTCGGCCGCGCGCTCAAGAAATTTATCAATCAGCACGGGGCGTTCGGGCGACGCCTCGACGGCCGTGCGCATGTACTCGTCGAGCGAATCCTCGTCATAGACAATCGCCATCGCGCGCCCGCCGAGCACGTAGGACGGGCGCACGAGCACGGGGTAGCCGATCCGCTCTGCTTCGCGGATCGCTTCCGGGCTGGACGTGGCCGTGCCGTTCTCCGGCTGCGGGATGCCCAGCTTGTTGAGGAGCGCGCCGAAGCGTTTCCGATCCTCGGCGAGGTCAATGCTGTCGGGCGACGTGCCGATGATCGGCGCGCCCGCGTCGTGTAGGCGCTGGGCCAGGTTGAGCGGCGTCTGCCCGCCGAACTGGACGATGATCCCTTCGGGGCGCTCCGCGTCCACGATGTTGAGCACGTCCTCGAAGGTGAGCGGCTCGAAGTAGAGGCGGTCGCTGGTGTCGTAGTCGGTCGAGACGGTTTCGGGGTTGCAGTTGACCATGATCGTCTCGAAGCCGGCCTCGCGCAGCGCGAACGCGGCGTGACAGCAGCAATAGTCAAACTCGATCCCCTGCCCGATGCGGTTCGGGCCGGAGCCGAGGATCATGATCTTGCGCGCGTCCGTCGGCGCGGCCTCGTCCTCCTCCTCGTAGGTCGAATAAAGGTACGGCGTGAACGATTCAAACTCCGCGCCGCACGTGTCCACGCGCTTATAGACGGGCACTAGCCCCAGTTGCTTGCGGTGCGCGCGGACTTCCATCTCAGTTCGGTTCGTCAAATAAGCGACGCGGCGGTCAGACAGCCCGACCTCCTTCGCCTCGCGCAAGGCCGCCGCCGGAATCTCTTCCAGCTTGTGCCCCTCAATCTCATCCTGCACCCGCATCACGTCCTGCAACTGCGTGAGAAACCACGGGTCGATCCCCGACAGGCGATAGATTTCGTCAATCGCGACGCCGTGCTGCAAGGCGTAGGTGATGTAAGAGAAACGCTGCGAGTTCGGGCGCGCGAGCTTGCGCTGCAACACGTCCGCCGGCACGTCCGCGAGGCGCAAAGGCTTCACGGCTTCGAGCGAGCGCAGGCCCTTGAACAGCGCCTCCTTGAACGTGCGCCCAATCGCCATCACCTCGCCGACCGACTTCATCTGCGTGCCGAGCACGTCTTCAGCTTCGCGGAACTTCTCGAAGTTCCACTTCGGAATCTTCGCCACGACGTAGTCAATCGTCGGCTCGAAAGAGGCGGGCGTCTTCTGCGTGATGTCGTTCGGAATCTCGTCGAGCGTGTAGCCAACCGCGAGCTTCGCCGCGATCTTCGCAATCGGGAAGCCCGTCGCCTTCGACGCCAGCGCCGACGAGCGCGATACGCGCGGGTTCATCTCAATTACGCGGATGTCGCCGTCCTTCGGGTTGACCGCGAACTGTATGTTCGAGCCGCCGGTCTCGACGCCGACCTTGCGTATGATCTTGATCGACATGTCGCGCAAACGCTGGTACTCAACGTCGGTCAACGTCTGCGCGGGCGCAACCGTGATCGAGTCGCCCGTGTGCACACCCATCGGGTCGAAGTTCTCAATCGAGCAGATGATGACGACGTTGTCCTTCAGGTCGCGCATCACCTCAAGCTCGAACTCCTTCCAGCCGAGGATTGATTCTTCGATCAGGACTTCGTGGATGGGCGACGCGGCCAACCCGGTGCGCACGATCTCTTCATACTCTTCCGGGTTGAAGGCCGTCCCGCCGCCCGTGCCGCCGAGCGTGAACGACGGGCGGATGATCGCCGGGTAGCCCGTCTCTTCGACAATCGCTTCGGCGTCTGCCCACGAACGCGCAAACCCGCCACGCGGCATCGGCAAACCCGCCTCGTCCATCGCCTGCTTGAACAACTGTCGGTCTTCCGCCACCTTCACCGCCTCGCGCTTCGCGCCGATCAACTCCACGCCGCACTCGTCGAGCACGCCCGCGCCCGCGAGCGCGATGGCCAAGTTGAGCGCCGTCTGCCCGCCGACGGTTGGCAGCAGCGCATCGGGCCGCTCGCGCCTGATGATGGCGGCGACGGATTCGACCGTGAGCGGCTCGACGTAGGTGCGGTCGGCCGTCTCCGGGTCGGTCATGATCGTCGCCGGGTTCGAGTTGACCAGCACGACCTCGTAGCCCTCGCCGCGCAGCGCCTTGCACGCCTGCGTGCCCGAATAGTCGAACTCGCACGCCTGCCCGATGACGATGGGGCCGGAGCCGATGATTAGTATCTTGTGTATGTCGGTGCGTTTGGGCATCAGCAGTCGAATCTAAAGGCCGAAGAGATAGACACGAATTGTTTCGGTCGCGGAATTATACACGACGCTAAGGCAGAGAACGAACGAGCGCAGTCGAAGGAGGATTGTTGCATTGGCTGATTAATCGCAGGTCGAAAAGTTGCTGCCTGGCGACCCGACATCATGGAGAAACTCTATGACCTGTGCGCGCACGATGGTGGGAAACCCGCAAGGAAACCGTCAATTGTTTCGTCACCCTATTGGTTGGTATCACTTGTCCGATTGCCTATTCGCCAGCACATTACTCGATTCCCCTTTGCCCCTAAGCAGGGGCAGACGCTTGTATGACTCGATCATCAGCTTTACGTAGCTTTCATCCGACAGCCGCTCGTCGTTTCTCAGTTGATTCGCGCCAATGATGCCGATGCTCAGCAATCCGCCAATCACGACAAGGGGAATGACTGCTCCGGTCGTCCAAGAGACGCCGTATTTGTTCAGCACGATGATGGCGAGCAAGATCGTGGCAATCGCTACCAGATAACAGACCAGATAAAATGATCCTGACAGCCAAGGATTGTTCTTTGGCATTGCCGTTAGCGGATGCGATTTGGGTTGGCTCTCTTCAGGCATATATTTTAGAACTCTCCTTTCGTTTGAGTCGCGCTCGCGGCTGCCATGCGGACGCTCAATTCTTCGACGCCATCGAGCAATTCTCTGACGGAGAACTTCTGCCGCAATCGGGGGATGATGATCTCCGGTTCGTTCATCTCTTCGTGGACAAGCAACTCTTGGTACGAGACCAGCACATCCAGGAAGCCGGGCACAGGGATCATCTGCTTGATCTCGATCTTGAAGTTGCTGTTGATTTCTTCAAAGGCTGAGCGGATGACCGCGAGGAAGGCGCGGCGGGTCTGTTCCTTGCCGATGATCGAAATGAAGATTTTGCGATCTACCAGATCGGCTTTGATCTTGGCACGATTCTCGCCGCTGTGCAGGAAGACCCCGTTCTTCCAGTAAAACTGCTTTTGGATGTACTGGTTCATGCGCACGATGAAGCGCGAGATGACAGCATCGGGCAGCGTCTCGTAATGGTACTGGAACTTCAACGCGCTGGCGTCGTCCCACGGGATGTCCAACTCGTTGTCGTGCAGGTGGCGCGGGATCAGGTAATGGCCCGGCCGGTCGGTGAACTCGAAACATAGCTCGAAATGCTGCATCACTTTAATCAGCCGCTCGTGCGTGTGTACTGGATAATGTATGTGGGCATCGGGTAGGTCGGCTAGGATTTTGCCCACGTCTTTCAGATCGAACTGCCCCTGCTCTTTGACCAATTGCGCCGAAGTCAGCAACCCATACACGCCTTGTGTCACCCAACGCGGATTGAGCACCTGCGTGTCGCCCGGAAAGCGTATCACCACGCCCAAATCGTGGAGCAGTCCTAGCAAAGACCTCTGGATGTCTTCGTCATTCAAGCCTTCTTCGCCGCAGATTTCCAGATACTTCTCGACCGGGATGTAATCAGCCTGCATGCCTTTCAGCCGGCGTTTGATGGCGAGCCATTCGCGCGGCCAGATATCGCGCACGTGCTTTAACTGTTTGACCTCGCGGGCAATCGCCGCGTTCAAGGCGGGAATGCCAACGCCCGTCGCGCACGAGGTCTCGATGAATTCCCGGATGTTGTATTTGTCCTGCAACGCCTTGCGATCCAGATTGAGCGGGCGCTGGCCTTTCAACTGGTCAATCTGATTAATGATGATAATTATAGGCGAAGCGCCGCCGAAACTTTCGATCAGCTTCAGCCAGTATTCTATGTTGCTGAGTTGATCGCCTTTGCGCGCATCCACCACCAACAGGTAAAGGCTGCGCGTGGTCAGAAAGAACTGGTGCGTCGAATGCTGTATCTCCTGCCCGCCGAAATCCCAGATGTTAAGTTTGACCGGTTCGCCTTCACCTTTCACCTCACTCTGAACGACCTTCATCTCGTCTTTGATCTCGACGCCCAGGGTGGTCTCTTTCTGCGGATTGTACGTGCCATAAAGCAACCGCTCGACCACCGAGCTTTTGCCGACCTTGCCGTCTCCGACCACCAGCACCTTTGCCTCGTTCAATCGTTCTCCGCTCACTAATCCGGCCAGCGCGGCGAAGATCGCTTTTACGTCTTTTGGCTCGGCTAACGTTTCAGGCGGAATAGCCAGTTGATTTTCCCTGAGGTCGAGGCGAGTCAGGTTAGTCAGCTTCGCGATCTCCGGCGGTAGACTCGTCAGTTGATTGCTGCCAAGGTCGAGGCTGGTCAGGTTAGTCAGCTTCGTGATCTCCGGCGGTAGACTCGTCAGTTCATTGTTGTTGAGGTTGAGTTCCGTCCGACCTTCTTTTGCTGCCTGTTCGATGAGGTTGAGAGTCAGACACCCCCGCCGAAGGCGGTGGCTTGGTGAATGTGACCGCCTCAAAGGCGGTCGGTCTCAGCTACGTTGATCTTTGACAGTCAACGCCTTGTCTTCTGCACCTAAAAACGGCCTTCTCCGTCACTGCCCTCTTGCTCGCGGATGTAAGCGCGCACTTTATCTTCCTCGTAGCCAACGGTCGAGACACAGTAGCCGCGCGCCCAGAAGTGTTCGCCCGTGAAGTTACGCTCTCGACCGCCGAACTGGCGCGCGATGGCAATCGCACTCTTTCCCTTGATGAAGCCGATCACCGAAGCGACGGCGTACGTCGGCGGAATCGAGATGCAGATATGCACGTGGTCTGGCATCAAGTGCCCTTCGATGATGGTGCATTCTTTCTGCCGCGCCAGTTCGTGAAAGATCGCGCCTAAGTGTTTGCGCAGATTCCCAAACACCGCCTTGCGGCGTCGTTTGGGAATGAAGACAACATGGTACTTGCAATCCCATCTGGAATGGGCCATGCTCTGAAATGATCCGGTCATGTAAGGTTCTCCTTAGGTTGTAGCCACCAAGCCACCTAATGGGGAATCTTACTGCCGGATCGCTCAAAGCTAATAAAGTCTCACTGGTCGAACCAGTGGTTTACCTAACTGCATAATTACCTGTTTGTTGGCCATGGCGTCCTCTTTCGTTGAGGTAGCGGTGGATACTGCTTGGGCGCGCGGGCTGATGATAGTCTTTTTTGTGGCAAAGACAAGATGTGGGCGCGGGCGGAGCGTGGCGCGCCGGGGCCGTGCATGGAGGATTGAGTTGTCGCAGCCGTTACGCAAGTCCGCCGCGGCAGCGTGCGGCTGCCGCGGCGGATTAATGTTTCGTTTACCGACTTACTAAGTGATGGACGAGCGTTGGGCGGCGACGAGCCACCAACGGCCGCCCTGCCACGCCCACGTCTGTGTGAAACGCGTGTGCGTGCCGTCCGCGCCGTTGGTGGCCTCGCCGGTCACGACGCCTGTCGCGCCGTAAGTGCGGACGTTAATGTTGGAGAAGTCGAGCTTGCTGTTGTCCTGCGCGGCGATGGATTTCAGCCGGTCGTCGCGACTCATCATTTTGCCGTCCAGGTCTGTGAAACTGTAATCGGGGGCAAGGAACCACGCGACTTTCTTCGCGTCGCCCGACTTGAGGCTGGCGAAGTATTCGTCTGCGACCTGCTGTAGCCCGGCCTTCGTGCCCGCCGGCTTACTGCCGCCCTTCTTCATCTTCGTATCGGCGAGCGCGACGAACGCGGCGACGACGACGATGAGCGCGAGCGTGAACAATCTTTTCATAGGGGAATCCTCCTCTTGTCAGACGGGTTGTGGCGCTCTCGGCGGGCGACCACCGCAGGGCGCGTGGTAATGCGAGGTAGTTCCGGCTTGTGTGGCGCGCACAGTATCACACAGTCTTCCTGCGACCAAGGATGGCGAGGCTAGCAAGCGACCCACGCGTGTGGGTGGCACGATCACGATGATAGTATTTTGTGTATGTCGTCGCGTCCGGGCATTTACGGTCGTGCGCCTCATCTGAAGTTTACGTTTTGTGTCCCACCGGCGAGCGAGGCGTTATACCTAAGGACTCCGCGCACCACGAACCGAGCCACAATTTTGCGGGCTGCAATCAAACGAGCGATTGTCCGCGCGCGGCGGGCGGGCAGCACTAAAGAGCGGGCGAGAGTTAAAAGCTCTGCTTGCCGGTGTTCGGCGTGGATGCGGTTAACCTTGTGCTATAATCTGTCGTCCGACCGTTTAATTCCCTGTGAGGTATAGCAGATGAGTTCCCTCGTAAACGAGCGCAGTTGGCTGGACATCGTGCGCAGCAAAGTGCCCGAACTGGACGAGCAACCGAACGACGAGCACGAGCAGACGCGAGCCTGTGACGATGCCGCCGTGTTCTGCTGTCCCAACTGTGGCGCGCCCATCGGCGTGACGGATGGGCAGCAACTGACCGCCGGCGCAATCATCATCAACAGCGTCGCCGAGCTAACCTGCATAGCCTGTCAGCGGTCTTACACGTGGCAACCCACCGAATAAGCCCGGCCCTACACGCTAGCGCCCCGCTACCCGGAGCCGCCATGCGACCTCTACGGCTGGTGCTGTGTTTATCCCTGCTCTGCGCGGTCGTCTCCGCGCAGACGCCGCGCCGGCCCGAAGACTTCTACAATCGCGGCGTGCAGCGGCAGGCGGCGGGCGATCTCGACGGCGCAATCGCCGATTTCAACGAGGCCATCGCGCGCACGAAGGACTCGCTGGTGCTGGCGAGCGCCTACCTGAATCGCGGCGGCGCGCGGCTCTCGAAGGGCGACGTGGACGGCGCGCTCGCGGACTACGGACAGGCGATTGCCGCCAACCCCCACGACCCGATGGGCTATTACAATCGCGGCACGACGCTGCTCAACAAGGGCGACTACGACGCTGCCGCCGCCGACTTCACCCGCGCGCTCGAAATTAATCCCAAGCTGCCCGACGTGTATAACAATCGCGGCAACGCACGTAAGTACAAGGGCGATCTGGACGCGGCGCTGGCAGATTTCAACACGGCCGTCGCGCTCAACCCGCGCGCTGCGCTCGGCTACTTCAACCGCGCCACCGTGCTGCAAGCCAAAGGCGATCTCGACAAAGCGCTCGCCGACTACGATGAGGCTATCGCCCGCGCCCCGCGCCTCGCCGAGGCATATTACAATCGCGGCATCGTCCGGCAGCTCAAAGGCGATCTGCCGGCGGCGCTCGCGGACTTGAACCGCGCCGTCGAACTCTCGCCGCAGGAGGCGGATGCTTACGCGACGCGCGGGGCGGTGCGCCGGCAGCAGGGCGATCTGACGGGCGCGCTCGCGGATTTCGATCAGGCCGTCACGCTCAACCCGCAATTCTCAGACGCCTACACCAACCGCGGCATCACTCGTCAGATGAACAAGGACACGCGCGGCGCGCTCGCCGACTTCGAGCAGGCGCTCGCGCTCAACGCGGCGGACGCCGTCGCCCTCGTCAATCGCGGCACGATCCGCGAAGAGCAGGGCGACCTCAAAGGCGCGCTCGCCGACTTCAACATGGCCGTCCGCATCAACCCCGGTCTCGCGCAAGGGTACGCCAGCCGCGGCGTCATCCTGCTCCGGCAGGGCAAGGTGGCCGAAGCCGAAAAGGATTTCACGCAGGCCATCGCGCTCGACGCCACGCTCAAGCCCTCGCTCGACAAGTATCTGGCAGAGATGAAACGTATCCGCGCGCGGAACTGAGCGGACGAGCTGGGCGAGCGCAAGCGCAGAAGAACATAACCACGAAGCCACACGAAACGGCACGAAGAAGAGGGGCGTGACCCTAACGTTTCTTCGTGCCGTTTCGTGTGGCTTCGTGGTTGCTGGCCCGGCTCGTTAAGCAGGCTTTACCGCGTAAACGCGGCGCAGGCTAGCGACCGGCATTTCCTACCAGCGGTTTCTTGAGCACGGGCGCACTCTTCGGCGCCTGTTTCTGCTCCTGCGCGGTCGTGTTCGCGTCGGGCGCGGGCTGGTAGATGTAACTGTCGCGCGCACGCACGGCCGCGTCGGTGCGCGCGACGCGCACCTTTATGCGGCGGCGCTCGCCCGCGCGGCCGTGCTGCGGCGGGTAGTAGCCGAGGCTGTACTGCCGGCGTAGCTCTTCGGCGATCTGTGCGAAGACCTGATCAAGGTCGCGCAGGTCGCGGCTCGCCTCGTAGTAGCGCCCGCCCGTCACGTAGGCCAGATCGTGCAGGTAACGCTCGCCGCGTTTGTAATCCTCGCGGCTTGAGCCACCGCCCCCGCCGGTGTTGATGGTGGGGCCGGGCAGAGGTATCGGCAGACGGCCCAGGATGCCGGGCAGACGCGCCCCGCCCTGCTGCGTGCGGCCCACGGCGTCGTAAGCCGGGTCGTAGGTGTCGTAGCGGATCGGGTAGACGAGCGCGTCGAGTTCTTCGGCCGCGCTGACCGTGCTCTCGTAGGTCGTCTTGCCGCCACTCTTCGCGTCCACGCCATCGGTGAATAGCACGACGGCCTTGCGCCCCTTGATACCCTTCAGGTGTTTCGTCATCAGGGCATCCAGCGCCGCGTAGAGGTGCGTGCTGAGGCCGCGCCCGGTGTCGCGGATCGCCTTGCGAATCTTCTGCCGGTCGCCGGTCGGCTCGCACTTCACGGTCAGCCCGTGCGCGAAGGTGACGACCATCACCTGATCGGCGGGGCGCAACTGCGCCACGAACGCCTCGGCCGCGTCCTTGATGCGGCCGAGCTTCTTCCAGACGGAACTGCTCGTGTCGAGCATGAGCACGACGGTGAACGGCTGCTCGACCGCGGCGAAGTAGGCCACCGCCTGTGGGACGCCGTCCTCGTAGATGCGAAAATCTTCCCGCCGCAGATCGGGGATGAAACGCCCGTCGTGATCCAGGACGCTGACGGGGATCGTGACCAGCGTGGTCTCGACGCGCACCACCTCGCCCTCGACCACCTCTTCGCGCGTCTCCGCCGTCTTCGGCTCTTGCGCGACACGCCGTTCGCGCGTCTGCGCGCTAGCGTCAGTCGTCAGCACGACGAAGAGGCAGAGGCACGCAAGCGTAGCGACAGTCCGGCTCATCATCTTGTCCTCCGTAGGCGTTCGGCGTTCGGGCACAGCGAGGCGACGACTCGGCCTGTTAAGACGCGGGCGACGGGCAAAACGTTACCTTGTGTCCGCCGCGGCCGGCGTGCTCAATCTCGGCGGGCCGCGCGGGCTTCACGGCCGGCGGGCGCGACCAGAGGTTTCTTGAGGACGGGCGCGCTCTTGGGCGGCTGGTTTTGCTTCGTTTATTCCGACGCGCGCCGACGCCGCGCTTGGCGTCCCGCCCGCCATCTGTGTTAGAACACGTGCTGCCCGGTGGCGCGGCGGCATTGCGCGCATTGCACGCGCGCCGGGCGATCAACGGATGGGGACACTAACACGATGCCCAAGATTGACGCCGCGCTGCTGCTCTGGCTCTTGCCCGTCGGCTACTTCATTCACGCGGTCGAAGAATTTTTCGGCGGGCAGGGGTTGCCGCTCACGCCGCACCGGATGCGCGGCTTCAACCTGACGCCCATGCAGTTCATCGTCATCAACGCGCTGGCCTTCCTGGCGCTGCTCGTCGGCATCGCGGCGGCGCAGCGGCGCGGCTTCCCGCACCTGCTGATGGTCATCCTCGGCACGGTCTTCCTGGTCAACGGGCTGCTGCACATCGCGACGGCGATCAGGACGAGCGCCTACACGCCGGGTCTGATCACCAGCCCGCTCGTCTTCGTCCCGCTCGGCGCGCTCGTGCTCTACCGCCTGCGCGGCGACATGTCGCCCACACGCTACGGCGTCGGCATCGCCGTCGGCGCAGGCGTACACGTCATCATCTCGCTCCTGGCGCACAACGGGCGGACTCTGTTCGGCAAGGGGTGAAGGGCGCGGGGCGCGGGGCGCGAGCGGGTTACGGCTGCTGCGCGTCGAAGCGGCGGCGGTAGTCTTCGCCGTCGATCTCTACGGTCTTGCACATCTCGTAGAGGCGCGAGCGGAGGCGGACGCCGATGCGGTCTTCGAGCGTCTCGTCGGTGGGCGCGCGGCGCGCGTCGAGGTAGTTGGTGGTGAAGATGGTGAGCCGGCGGTCGTTGTAGCGTGTGCCGATGATCTGCATCATCGTGTCGCGCACCCAGTCGGTCGGCTTCGACGCGCCGAGTTCGTCCAGCACCAGCACTTCCGCCTGATAGACCGGCGCGAGGACTTTCAACTCCGAAGTCTTCGAGATCGGGTTGTAAGAGTCCTGTATCTCTTTGAGCAGCGAGCCGAACTCGTAGAACAGGCACGGCACGCCCTTCTCCATCAGCCCGCGCAGGATGGCGACCGCCAGGTGCGTCTTGCCGACGCCCACGGGCCCCGACAACAGCAAGCCCCGCCCGTCGCCCGGCGGCGTGTACTCGCGCACGAGCCGGAAGGCGTAGTTGAAGGCCTTCAACTGCGTGCCGTTGTTCGGCGCGGGAAAGAAGTTGTGCAGCGAGCACTCGTCGTAGCGGCGCGGGATGCGCGCGGCTTCGACCAGCTTGGCTTTATTAACTTCGCGGCAACGACAACGGCGCGCGCCCTTGCCCGCGACGACCTCCATGCCGCTGCCGTAGCAGAACGGACAGGGGGCCGGCTCTGCGGCTTCGCCCGCGCGCGCGCTCTCGAAGGGGAGCGCGGGCGTCTGGTCGCGGCGTTCGGGCACGGCGCGCAGCGGCGGCAGCTTTTTGGCGTTGTCGGACGACATCCTGCTTCAGTTGTCTTGCGGTTAAAACTCAGTGACGCGAGAACGCGTCGGGTAAGACCGGCTTGTGCCCCGTGACTCCCAACATTTTCGCAGCCCCCAGGGCCGGGCGGATTATAGCACCCGAAGCGGAGATTGCAAGATGGATGTTTCGATAGTAGTTGATCAGTCAGGCTTGCATAAGAATGAGAGGAAGGTCACCACAGAGTGACTGTGTTGATTGTCAAGTGTGACGGGGGCATTCCCAGCCTAGCCAAGACAGGCTCGATGGCCTCAGTGACTGTTCGGGGTTCCGCCCCCGTCCGGGAGCGGGACTATACTCTGTGACAGTTTCAGCGGAATTCCTGCAGGTCTCCGCGAACTAAGGCACGATCAGTCTGTCGCTCCCATAAGACCATAGAGCGCGCTCTCTATGGTCTCATGTCAACCTACTAGGCACAGAGGACACGGAGGGGGCACAGAGGATCGCTCAAGCCTCCGTGCCATCTCTGTGTCCTCTGTGCCTCTGTGGTAAACCTCCCTCTCCAATTGACTCAAGACCAAATTGCACCACTACCGGCGTGGGCAGCGTTGCCATCCTCACACACTAACCGCCGCGCCCGTGCGCAACGACTCGCGGATGCGGAAGGTGGCGCGCGTCGTCGCGGCCAGTTCCGCGAGCGTGATCGGCGCTTCTCCGCCCTCGCGCACCAGCGCGCAGATGGCGCGCACCTCTGCGGCCTGTCCCTTGTCCTGTGCGCGCAGATTGATCCGCTCTTCGCGTCCGTTGCGGTAGAGACTTGCGCGGCGGAAGTCGTCGAGCACGAAGACGCGCCCCGCGCCGAAGACCTCGACGCGCTCTTTGGCGAGCGCCGCGTCGCCTTCGGCCAGGTAGGCAATCGTGCCGTGCGAGCCGTCGGCGAAGCGCAGGGTGATTATGACGGAATCCTCGTCCACGATCTCGTGGCTGCGCGCCGCCACGCTCTCAGCGTAGACGCGGACGGGCGGCGCGCTCGTCAGGAACTGCATGAAGTCTATGAAGTGGCAGACCTCGCCGATGATGCGTCCGCCGCCCACGCGCTCGTCCTGCACCCAGTGGTCGCGCGCGATGCGCCCGGCGTTGACGCGATAGACGATTGAGAGCGGCGCGCTCGTGTCCGTGAAGAACTCTTTCGCCTTCAGCGCGAGCGGCGCGAAGCGGCGGTTGAAGCCGACGACGAGCCGCGCGTCCGTCTGTCCCGCGGCGGCGAGCACATCCGCCAATTCTTCTTCCGCGAGCGCCAGTGGCTTTTCGACGAAGACGTGCCGACCGGCGCGCAGCGCGGCGGCGGCGAGTGCGGCGTGCGTGTCGTGGCGCGTGGCGATGACGACAAGGTTTGTCGCCGGATCGTTAATCACCTCTTCAGCGTTCGAGGCGCAGAGTTGAAACCCGTACTTCGCGCCGATGTCGCGCGCCGACATGCCCTGCGCGGTCGCAATCGCCTGAAACTCCGCGCCCGCCGCGCGCAATTGCGGCAGCAGAAACTTGCGCGCGTAACTGCCCGCGCCGACGAGACCGACGCGCACGACATCGGTCGCCGCGGCCGTCTTCCACTCCGCCGCCAACTCTATGCGCGTCGCCAACGCGCGTTCGTGCGGGTATTCGAGCAGCACGCCGAGGTGCGGCGCTTGTGTGTCGCCTGCGATCAACTCGTAGGCGCGCTCGCCCTGCTCGATGGGGAAGCGATGTGTGACGAGATGCGCAACGCGGACGCTGCCCGCCGCGACCAGATCGAGGAAGGCTTCGACGTTGCGCGCCTCCGTCCAGCGCACGTAAGCGAAGGGGTAGTCGTGCCCGCGCTCCTCGTACTCCGCGTCGTAGCGGCCGGGGCCGTAGGACATGGAGACGCGCAGCGTCAACTCGCGCTCGTAGTAAAGCTCGCGCGGCACGTCCATGCCGACCAGCCCGACCGCCACGACGCGCCCCTTCAGCCGCGAGACGCGCCCCGCCAACTCAATCGGTTGGTTCGAGCGCGTCGCCGCCGTCACGATAACCGCGTCCGCGCCGCGCCCGCGCGTCCACTCCGCGATGCGCCGCTCCGCGTCTTCGTCCGGGACGCAGCCGTCTTCCGCGCCGTGTTCTTTGGCGAGCGCGATCTTGCTTTCATCAAGATCAACGCCGAAGACGCGGCAGCCGTTCGCCCTGAGCAGTTGCACTGTGAGTTGACCGAGCAGGCCGAGGCCGATGACGACGCACGCCTCGCCGAGCGTCGGCTCGGCGAGCCGGACGCCTTGCAGCGCGATTGCGCCGAGCGTGCCGAACGCGCCCGCCTCGAAGTCCATGCCGTCGGGCAACAGCACGCACAGGTTCTGCGGCACGGAGAGCAGTTCGGCGTGCGCCGCAAAGGGATGACCGGCGCAGGCCACGCGGTCGCCGACGCTGAAGCCGCGCACCTCTGCGCCCACGCCGACGACCGTGCCGGCGGCGCTGTAGCCGAGCGGCGCGTCCGCGTCGAGTTTGGCGCGCACGGCGTTATAGGCCGCCGCGACGCCTTCCGCCTGCGCCTTGCGCACGACCTGCCGCACGAGGTCGGGGCGCTCGCGCGCCTTGCCCAGCAGACTCTTGCGCCCCAACTCAACCTTCATGCGCTCCGTGCCCGCGCTGATGAGCGAGGCGACGGTGCGCACCAGGACGCGCCCGCGTTGCGCGACCGGCGCAGGCACGTCCGCGACCGTCACCGCGCCGGTCTTCATGTTTTGCAGAATCTGTTTCATGCGGGCTGGCGCAGACACGAGCGCCCCGGCGGGCTTCAATAGACTCTGAGCAGGAGGTCGAGCAGCAGGGCCAGCCCCGCGAGCGCTGCCAGCGACAGCAGGACGACGTGCGGCCAGCGCAGCACGTAGCGACGACAGGCCCGACAGCGCGTGCCGAACCCGTGCAAAGGTCTATGACAGTAAGGACACTTCGGCATCTAAGAGGAGTCGGGGCTGCTCGCCGCAAGCATGCCACGATCTAAAACAACTGATCAAGCGGCGGCGCGCACGCTACGGCGGCCCCGTCCCGCCGCCAACGAGCGCGCCCTATGTTATATTTCGCGCGTAGCTCTAAAACCCTGAATAACTACTCTGCTGGCGGGCGCGCGCCGCACGGCCTTGCGCGCCTCGTGTTATGAATCTCTTTCAGGCGCTCCGGCGCAAACTCGGACGGGAGGAGGAGACGGCGCGTCGTCCCTCGCTACGCGTGCTCCTGCTCGACGACGACGAGCGCCGGCACGACTGGTTCGCCGCGCGCTTCGCGGGCGATCAACTGGACATCGCCGTCGCGCCCGCAGACGCCATCGCGCTGCTCGGCACGCACGACTATGATGCCATTTTTCTCGATCACGACCTGCTGCCCGAACACTACCGCACGACCGACGCGCGCGACGACGAGCGCACCGGCTACGCCGTCGCCGCCTGGCTCGCCGCGCGCCCCGACGTGCAGCCCGCCACGACCATCATCGTCCACACGCGCAACGCCAACGGCGCGCTCAGGATGGTGCAGGCGATGCGCGCCGCCGGCCGCCGCGCCGAGTACGTGCCCTGGCCGCGCCTGCCCGAACAGATCAGAAACTACTGGCAGCGATAAGCCCTTTACGCCGACAGCGCGTCCGCGTCAGTTGATGCGAAGGCCGCCCCACGCAACATGAGATGTCCCGCCAGCCGCGTGCGCAGTTCGCGCCAGAGTTCGCGCACGCGCAGCAGCAGCGAACGTCGTTCTCGCGGCGCGTCGCTCTGCGGCGGCTCGGTCGGCGTGACGCCGAGCGTCTGCTCCAACTCCGCTAGCGTTAACGGCTGGGCGATGCGCTCGATCTCGCGCGCGGCGTCGAGCGGCAGGCGGCGGAAGCGGTCGGCGGGGACTTGAAAGTTGTAGCGCCGGATGCGCTCGTTCAACTCCGCGACCTGTTGGCGGAACGCGGTCGCGGCCTTGCGCCAGCGCAACTCGGCCTGCCAGCGGTCGCCGCCGGTGACGCGCGTGCGCTCGGCGCGTGCCCAGGCGCGCATGAGTTCCGCGCGCAGCCGCTCCGCCTCCTGCGCGATCTCTTTCTGCTCCTGAATCCACGGCAGGGTGAAGCCGTTGTTGCGCAGCAGGCGGTAGCCCATGCGCAGCGTCGGGTCTTCAAACGGGTTCTCGTCGTCGAGTTTGAGCGGCTCGCCCTTGCCCGGCAGATTGTCGAACGCGCCCTCGTCGAACGCCTGTCGAATCTTCTCTTCCACCAAACGCTGAAACTTGTCCACGCTCGTCTCCTCCCTTCCCGTTAATGACATTGTAAAGAAGCTGCGACCTTAACCCAACTCTACGCGCGCGGCCGGTCTCCGGTTCTGCCGAGTTTCTGATCTCAAGCCCGTAACAATAACCACGACCGCACACGAAACGGCACGAAACAAGCAGCACGAAACGAGCCACGACCTTCATGCCACTGCTTCGTGTTGGTTCGTGTGTTTTCGTGGTTACTCTCTCTGTGCGTCTGAAGGAACTTGAGGGAAGGACGGACGGCGCTTCGCCCCGCCGGATGCGCTGCCCCGTCGCTCGCCCGCTGTGCTAAACTCGCGGCCTGACAACCCCAAGCTGTGGCGCGTGGCCGCCGCACTACATCTTTCTGCGTTGAAGGGATCAAAAATGAGACCGAAGAGTCTGCCGGTAAGGTTCTGCCTTGCCTTGCTGATTTGCGCCGTTAACGCCGACGTGTTCGGGCAGAGCGTCGAGCAGGCGCAAGGCTTAATGAACAGGCCGCAGGTCGTCGCGGCCTTCGCCGCCGTCGACAGAGACCGCGCCAACATCCAGCGCGAGTGGATCGCGATCACCGAGATCAACGCGCCGTCGGGGCACGAGCGCGAGCGCGCCGCGTACATCGAGAAAATCCTGCGCGGCTACAAGCTCGCCAACATTCATTACGACGCGGCCGGCAACCTGATCGCCGTGCGCAAAGGCACAGGCGGCGGCCCCGCGGTCGTCTTCGACGCGCACATGGACACGGTCTTCCAGCCCGGACTGAAGATCAAGGCGACTGTGCGCGACGGCCGCATCTACGCGCCCGGCATCGGCGATGACACGCGCAACGTCGAGGCGCTGCTCGCCACGATCCGCGCCTTGAACGCCGCGAAGATCAAGACCAGGGGCGATCTCATCTTCGTCTTCACCGTCGAGGAGGAGACTTCGCTCGGCGGCGCGAAGGCGTTCGTTGCGGAGAACAAGGGCAAGATCGATCACTACGTCGCGCTCGACGGCGGCTACGAGAATTTCACCTACGGCGGCATCGGCATCAACTGGTATCGCCATCACTTCATCGGCCCCGGCGGGCACACACGCTCCGCCACGCCGCCCTACTCCGCCACGCTCCCCCTGGCCCGCGCCATCCAGCGCATCTACCAACTGGAAGTGCCGCGCAACCCTTCGTCGAACCTGAACATCGGCATGCTCGGCGGCTCGGAGGTGGTGAACGCGAAGGCGGCCGACGCTTGGTTCACCGTGGACTTGCGCTCGACGAGCAACGAGGTGATCGCCGAACTGGAAAAGAAGATCGCGGCCATCCTGAAAGAAGAGGCCGAGCGCGCCGGGATGACGGTCAAGACCGAAGTCATCTCCACGTCGCCGTCGGCGCAGATACCGGGCCACCGCGACTCGTTTCTGGTCAAGACCGCCCTGGCCGTCCACCACGCGATGGGATTCAACCAGCAGCCGACCATCACGGGGTCGAACAATTCGAGCGCGGCGCTGCTGGCCGGCATCTCGTCCATCTCCACCGGCGCAGGGCCGTGCGACGACTCGCACGCGCTGACCGAGAACTGCGAGATCGAGCCGTTCTACAAAGGCATCAAGAAGATTCTGCTGCTGGAACTGGCGCTCGTGCAGTTGGCAGAGGGGCGGTAGTTGGACGCGTCGGCCTATGGGTTGAAGTCAGGCGAGTTAGTATTTAACACGGAGGACACAGAGGCACAGAGGGCACAGAGAAGATCGACTCTCTGTGCCCTCTGTGCCTCTGTGTCCTCCGTGTTTAAACGGAGCGGGGCTTATCTACTGTCTGCTCACCGCGCAGGTCTCCGTCGGCCTTGTCTAACCCTTCGGTCGCGAAGGTGATTTCGGAATTGACCTCGCCGCCGATCAGTACGGCCGCGCCGGTCAGGTAGAACCAGAGCATGAGGATGATGACCGCGCCGAGCGAGCCGTAGGTGGCGCTGTAGGAGTTGAAGTAGTGCAGGTAGAGGCGGAAGGCGAAGGAGACCAAGAGCCACAGCAGGACGGCCAGCACCGAGCCGGGCGTGACCCAGGCCCACTTGCGCCGCGCCTTCAAGTCGGGCGCGACGTAGTAGATCAAGGCGAAGGCGAGCAGCACGAAGGCGAGCACGAGCGGCCACTGCAAGATTTTCCACGCCGTCGTGAACACGCTGCTGAGCATGTGGTGTGCTGCGATGGCGTCGGCGATGTGTCCGCCGAAGAGGACGAGCACGAGCGCGGACAGGATCAGCACCGAGAGCGCAATGGTCAGGAGCACCGCGATGAGCCGCACCTTCCACCAGACCCTGGTCTCCTTCACCTCGTAGGCCACGTTGAGCGCGGCGCAGATCGCACCCATGCCGTTCGACGCCGCCCACAGCGTCGCCAGCAGCCCGAACGAGAGCTTGCCGCCGCCGCTCGCCTCGCTCACCTCGTTGACCGTCGAGTTGATCAGCGTGCTCGCCTGCGCGGGCACGACCGTGCCGAGATAGCGCAGCAACTCGCCGCGCAACTCCGTCCCGGTCTGCGCGAAATAGCCGAGCAGCGATGTCAGGAAGAGGAGCAGGGGAAAGAGCGCGAGCAGGAAGTAGTAGGAGAGTTGCGCGGCGCGGCCGAAGATGTCGTCGTCGTTCGTCTCCGCCCAGACGCGTTTAGCCAACTCGCCCCAACTCAAGCCGCCCAGCCGCCACATTGACGCCGCCATCCTGCCACCTCCCGGTTCGATAAAAAGCCCAAAGTCCAAAGTCTAACGTCCAAAGTCCAAGGTCAAAATCAGACCTTGGACTTTGGACGTTAGACTTTGGACTTTATTTGACCATCGTGCCGGTGCGCCGCCAGCGCGTGTTGGTGATAAAGTCGGAGAAGATGCTGAGGGGGAAGGCGGCGGTGCTGTGCGGCGCGCTCTCGTCGTAAGACCAGTAGACGAACATCGCGCGCCCGATGATCAGGTCGCGGGGAACGAAGCCCCAGAAGCGGCTGTCGAGGCTGTTATCGCGGTTGTCGCCCATGACGAAGTAGCTGTCGTCCGGCACGATGATGTAGTTCTTGCCGCGCACGCGGAACGTGTCGTACTCGTCGAGGTTGTAGCCCTCGCCGTTGCGCTGGTCGCGCTCGCGGAAGAAGATCGTGTACGGCCCCTGCCCCGTGGGCGGCGGGCTGGCGAGCGGTTCGAGCGGCATGGAGGTGTGTGGGTCGGGCGGGCGGAAGAAGTAGCCGGGGTCGCGCACCGTGACGATGTGTTCGGGCAGCGGCTCGCCGTTGACGATGACGCTGCGCCCCTTCAACTCGATGCGGTCGCCAGGGAGGCCAATCACGCGCTTGACGTAGTTGGTGACGAACGGTTTGTTGTTCGGGTCTTGATCGACGAACTGGTTGGGGTTCTCCGGGTGGTCGCCCGCGAGGCCGCGGTTCTGGTCGCCGGGGAACTTGAAGACGATGATGTCGCCGCGTTGTATGTCGCGCTGCGGCAGGAAGGGCAGGTGCGGCCCCGGCGCGAAGATGAACTTGTTGACGAGCAGGTGGTCGCCGATGAGGATCGTGTTCTGCATCGAGCCGGTCGGCACTTTTACCGCCTGCACCACGAACGTCATGCCGAAGAGCGCCATGATGGCGGTGACGACCAGCGACTCGAAATACTCGCGCCAGACCGAGCGCGGCGGCCCCGGCGTCTGGGCGGGCGCTGCCTGCGCCTGCTCCTCGGCCGCCTTGCGCTCGTCGCGCCGCGCCGCCTTCGTCCCTGCCCCGTTCGGCGAGCCGGCGTCCACCGCCGGTTCTTCCATCACGCTTGCTTTTGAATTATTGCCCATGCTATTTGCATCGTAGAGAACCCGCCGCACGCCGGTCAAGTTGGGAACACAACGGTGCAGGGTCTATTCCTTCTTAGCCGGACAAGTAGTAACCACGAAATCACACGAAGCAACACGAAGGAATGACCCGAAGTTTGTGGCCTTCGTTCGTGTTGCTTCGTGTGGCTTCGTGGTTAATTCCTTTTCTGTCGAGCATGAACACACCCTGGTGGTAGGCGGTAGTACGCAGCCGGGCGCGCGATTGTTCAGTTTTAACATTTAATCGGCCGCTTGCCGTTCGCCGGCCTCGGCGGGCTGCCCCTCGCCCTGTGTCTCCTGACCGCCGCCGGCCGCCGGCTGGCTGTCGCTTACAACTTCCTCCAACTCCGCCAGCGCGCGGCAGGCGGCGTCCATTTCGGCGGCCTTGATGGTGTGCCCCGTGCCGCGCGTCTTGCGCTCGCCCCAGCAGACTTCGACGTGGAAGGTGCGGCTGTGCGGCGGGCCTTCGGTGTCCACGACGTTGTAGGTGGGCGTGACGCGCCAGAGCGCCTGCACGCGCTCCTGCAAGAGCGTCTTGTAGTCGGCAGCCGCCGCGGATTCGGGGCTGGCGGCGCGCAACTCGTCGGCGAGCGCGCGGCGCACGAACGCGACCGCCGCGTCGTAGCCGCCGTCGAGATAGACGGCGGCGAGCACGGCCTCGAACACGTCCGCGAGCAGCGCGCGCTTGCGCCGCCCGCCGGTCTTCTCCTCGCCGCGCCCGACTCTCAGGTGCTCGCCTATCCCCAGCCGCTTCGCCACGCGCGCCAGCGTCGCCGTGCTCACGAGCCGGTGCTTCATGCGCGAGAGATCGCCCTCGGTTGCCTCCTGATCTTCCTCGAACAGGTAGTGCGCGACGACGAGACCGAGCACGGAGTCGCCGACGAACTCCAGCGCCTCGTTGTGCAGGCGGCGGGCCTGATCCTCCTCGCCCGGCTTGACCTGCTCGTGCGCCCAAGAGCGGTGCGTGACGGCGCGCGCCAGCCACGCGTGGTCGCGGAACGCGTAGCCGAGCGCCTCTTCGAGCGCGGCCAGATCGAGATCGGGCGGAGCAGTTTCTTTCACGACTCGCGCGATTGTAACAGACGCAGGCGACGGCGCGCACAGTTTTGCCCGGCTCGCGGCCGTCCCGCTGGGAGCGCGGGCGCGCGCGCCCGCCTTGAGCGCGTCAGCGCGAACAAACGATGCGCTAAAGCGCAAGCTTGAATCTAGCTGAACCCTTTGAGCGTGCTTCAGCACGCTTGGCGGGCGGGACGCCCGCGCTCCCGGCTTTAGGGTTTGGATTCAGGCAGCGGCTTGTTGACGACGTTGGCGAGGAGGTCGTTGAGGCCGTCGGTCGAGCCGTTGTGGCGCGTGCGGTAGAGTTCGGTCAACTCTTGCAGCCAGCGCGGGCGCGCGCCGTTGTACTGCGGATCGTTCTGGCTGAGCGCGACGGCGCGCGCGTAGGCGTCAATCATGCGTTCGAGCACGGGGAAGATTTGCGCGAGCGCGGCCTGGCTTTCGGGCGTCGCCTCCTTGCCGCCGTAGCGCGCGGCGAAGTCGCGCGCGAGCGGCTCGTACTCGCTCCTGGCGTAGGCGGCGGCGAGACGCGTGTAGACGTTCGGCGCGTGCCGGATCGCGCCCTCGGAGAGCGCGGCCTTGCGCAGGTAGGCGACCGCCTCGGCGGGCGTCTCCTTGAGGACGAGGTCGCCGATGACGAAGTTGAGATAGCCGACCACATCGGCGGGGCCGGCGAAGGGCTTCCAGTCGGCGGCGCGCTGCCCGGCTTCGAGCAACGCCAGGCCGCGGCGCGCGAGCGCGAGCGCGTCCGCGCGGACAGTCTCGTCGCCCGCGCCCGTCGCCAGGTACGCGGCCGAGGCGAGGTCTATGACGGTCTTCACGCTCTCCGGCTCGTCCGCGAGCACCTGCCGCCCCAACGTGTACGCCTCGCCGTACTTCTTATCCTGATAGAGCAACTGGTGGAAGCGCGCCTTGCGCGCCGCGCGCTCGTAGAGGTCAAGCCACGGGCGCACGTAAGCCGTGTACTCGTCGTTCGGGTACTGCGCGACGTATTCCTTCCCCGCCTCGTAAGCCGCGCGCTGGTTCAGCCTGACGTTCGAGCGCCAGCGTTCGTAGAGCTGCGCCTGCGCGTCGGTAATTTGCGGCGTCGGACTCGGCGCGGGAGGCTGGGCGCGCAGCCCGCCCGCGCAGGCTAGCAGCGCGACGAGCGGCCAGACGACCTTGAGTGTGTAGGTGCGACGTGCGCGGCGGGCTGGCGGCATCAAGGGGTTGGCGACGCGGGGCGACATGGGGCGTTGTCCGGGGCCGTTTAGGGCTGGCTGCTAACGCAAACGCCGGACGCATCGTCTGGCTAACGATACATCCGGCGTTCGATCATGCGACGAGTTCGCTTGGCGTAACTTAGCCGTGCTGTCAGTGCACGGGCGGCTTCTTCGAGGGCGTCGGCGTGGGCTTCGGCGCGGCTGCGGGGGCCGGCGTCGGCGTCGCGGCCGGCGTCGTGCTCGGCGTTGTGGCCGTGGGCGGCTTCGTGCCGTTCGTGCCGTCACCCGTGCCGGTGGCCGGCGTCTCCGCCGGCACGGTGGTTACGGGTGTCGTGATCAGGAGCGGCTTCGTCCCGATTGATGCGATCATCTCGTTCAGCCCCGCCTCCGAGCCGCCGTGCTGCTCCTTATAGATGTCGGTCAGCGTCTTCAGGTACGTGGCCTTGGCCGCCTGCTGCTCCGGCTTCGTGCTGAAGGCGACGGCGCGCGCGTAAGCGTCCACGATGCGGTCAACCGCCAGCTTCATGTTCGCAAGTATGATCTTGCTCTCGTCGGTCTCCGTGGTGAAGGTCTTGTACTTATCGTTGAGCTTCGACCACTCGTCCTGGTAAGCATTGGCCAGAAGATAATACGTCGTCGGCTCTTTCGCGGCGGACGTGTTCGACTGCGCGACGGCGATCAGGTGCTTGGCGGCCTCGGCCGGGTTGTCCTTGATGTTGGCCGCGCCGAGCACGTACTCCATCCAGTCCTGCGCCTCTTCCTTGCTATTGAAGAAGTAGTTGTCGGCCGTCTTGCCCGACTGGAGCAACTGCTGCGCCCGCTGTGCCAGGTTGAGCGCGTCGGGAGTAAGCGCAGTGTTCTTCGCCACGACGCCCTGGTAAGCAGCCCACGCGCCGAGGATGGCCGTGCGCACGTCGTCCGGGTTCTTCGCCAGCATTTCTTTGGCGGCGGAGACGGCTTCGGGGAACTGCTTTTTCGTGTAAGAGTCCACCAGTTTGTTCTGAAGGTTAAAGCTGCCCACCGCCTGATCGTAGGCGTCAATGAACTTCTGCACGGCCTTGGTATATTGATCGTTGCAGGTGCCGTACTTCTGCATGTAATTCCCGGCGACATCGCGCGCGTGCTTCTGCGCGGCGGCGTCGCCCTTCTTGCTGTTGTAATAGTCGGTGTACATATCCGTGCGCTCTTGGCTCTCGCACGGGTTCGGCGTGGCGGCCGGGTCTTGCGCCAGCGCGGGCAGGGCGAACGCGGCGGCGAGCAAAGCCAGGCTCAGGAGTCGGCTTATCGTCTTCATTGTGGGTATTCCCTCCAAGCGATCTTCGTCGGCTGAAATTCTTCGGGGGCGCGAGCGACCTTCCAACGTCGCGACTCTCAGATGCGCAGGTGGCGCGGGCAGTTGCCGCCTAACCTCGTGGGCGGCCAACTGTTTGAAGTCGTTCCACCGGGGGAGTTGACGCGATGTGGCTTGCGGCTTTTTCGGGTGCTCGCACGCTTCCGCGTGCGCCGAGATATTGCAGCAGCCGACCGAAGGGTGTCAAGCCGGAAATGCACGGGCCGCTGCCCGCGTCTGCCACACAAGGGGAGCGCCATAAAGACACCGCGCCGCGCGCTTTTGTTCCTGAAAAACTTGGGCGCGCGGCGCGGTGTCTTGGCTTTGTAATCTCAGCGCAACCTTACGGCTGCTGTTCGGGGACGCGGCGCGGGCGCGAGTCGCCCGGCGGCGGCTGTTGCTTGTTTGGCGTGGGCTGCGCTGCGGGGCGCGGCGCGATGCTCGCGGGGCGCACGGTCGAGTTGGCCGGCGCGGTCTGCACGGGTTGCAGCACGCGCTTCACCGGCTCGCCCTTCTTGCCGTTCGCCGGCTCGGCGGCGTTCTCGTCTGTCGTCACTTCGCCCGCTGCCGCTGCCGCCGCCGCTTCGTCCGCCGCGGCCTTGTTCTCTTCGGCGTCCTCCTCGCTGAGGGCGATGGCGGTCGCCGCGTCAACCTTCGGGCGCGGCTTCAGGATGTCGGGCGTCAGTGTGAACGGCGGCTTGTCGCCGCGCTTGCCGAAGCGGTAGGCGAGCGTTTTGTAAATCTGCCCCGCGATCCAGGCGGGCACGTGCTGGCGCGCGTCCGGGCCGCGCCCGACGACGGCGATGGCGAGTTGCGGGTCTTCCACCGGCGCGTAGGACGTGAACAGCCCGACCCAGCCGTTCGACTGGATGCACGTGCCGGTCTTGCCGGCGATGGTCTGGTTGGGATCGAAGGCGCGGCGGCCCGAGCCGTAAGAGACCGAGCCGATCATGCCCGGCAGCATCCGCCGCAGGTACTCCTGCGGGATGTTTAGCTGGCGGCGGACTTCCGGCTGGAACTTGACGTTCTCCTGCGGCGTGCGCGGCAGGTGCGGCACGAGCAGCGTCCCGCCGTTGGCGAAGACCGAGACCATCGTGGCGAGTTGCACGGGCGTCACCTCGAAGTCGTCGCCGTGCGAACCCATGTGGTTGACCGCGTAGCCCTGTTTGAAGAGCGGCACGCGCCCCGCGTACTCGTTCGCGTGGTTGATGCCGCTCGGCTCGCCGTAGCCGAGTTGGCGCGCGTAAGAGATCATGCGGTCAAAGCCGACCTTGCCGCTCACGTTCTGGAAGTAGCCGTTGTTGGAGTAGGCGAGCGCGTCGGTCAGGTCGAGCCGGTTGGTGCTCACCGAGACGAGCGAAGCCTCCTGAATGGGATCGATGACGTGCTCGCTCAGGCCGGCGAGGCCGGTGACGAGTTTGATCGTCGAGCACGGCTTGAAGCCGCGCCGGATCGCCCACTCCTGGTTGACGGCCGTGTAGATGCGCCCCGTCTTCGGGTCCATCACGACGACCGAGGCGATGTGGTTGCCGAGCGCGTTGACGGCGGCGCGGCGCACTTCCAAGTCTTCGCCCGTCGTGTCGTCGTGCGCGATGTTGGTCGCCACCTCGTTGCGCATGGCCTGTTCGATGGCGCGCGCCCGCGCAATCGCCGCGAGCCGCGCCAACTCCGCCCGCCGCCGCGCTTCGGCCTCGCGCCGCGCCTGCAACAAACGCTCACGCTTCGACAGTCTGCGCCCGCTGCGCCGGTCGTCGCGGGCGGTGGCCCGCTCCTCGCGCAGACGCTGGCGGCGCTCGGCGCGCGTCTCGCGCGCGGGCGCTTTCTGCCGCGCAGATTTCGACCTGGCGACTTCCTTCTGCCCGCCGCGCCCGCGCTTCTCGGCGCGGGCCTTCTGCGCGCGGGCCGGCTTGGCGGCGGCCGCGGCCTTGGCTTTGTGCTTGGCGGCGAAGACGTTTGTGGCGAACAGGCTGAGGCAAAGGGCGAGCAGGACGAGCGTCGGAGCGGTTCGGGTTCGCGTCATCAATCAGACCTCTCTAAATTTCAAAAAAGGTATAGGGGACGCGCGCCCGGACGGCGGAAGCGCGCGCTGACTGTGCCGACTCAAAATTAAAGTGGCGTTTTCGTGCGTGCCAACGGGCCGCGCCGCACGGGCGCTGCCCGACGAAACATCAATTCGCTGCAAGTCGGTGGCAAACCTGGCCGGCAGCTTTTTCCTGACCCGAAGTTCAAATTAACGTTCCGTTCTGGCGAGATAGGAGAGACTGCAACCCCCCAATGTCTCCGGGGGGTTTGCGTAGGAGACAGGGCCGACTATAACATCTGAACTCGCCGAGGGCAACAATTAACTTTAACTACGGCCGCCCGCCGCGTTGACGATTCTCGACTTAACGCGGCGTGCCCCGTCGAAGCCACGCGATGCAGGCGCTTAACCTCTTCAACAGTTTCCGCGGCCGGCTGCTGCTCGTGCTGGCGCTCCTGCTCATCGCCACGCTCAGCGTGCAGTTCTTTTTGAATCGCCGCGCCGAGCAACAGGTTGCCCGCACAATCGCCGAGCAGGAGCGTTCGCTCGCCGCCGGCATCTCGCTCGCGCTGCAAAGCTTCTCGGTCAGGGCGCGGCTGAAGGATTTGGATCAGGGCGGGCAGTTTCTCCGCACCGAGCGCGCCGCCGGGCGCATCACGAATGTCCTGAGTGTCAGGGACGAGGGCGACGTGCCGAACCAACTCGACGGCGAAGACATCATTGACGATAGCCTCGACCCGACCTACAACCCTGAGCGTTTGGACGACGGCACGGATCGCTACGTCAAGCTGGCGCAAGTGCCGCTGCCGCGGCTCGTCAGCCCGGAGCAGCCGGCGAGCAGCCAGCCTGTCGCCGGGCAGCCGCGCGCCTTCGTCATCTCGGCACAGACCAGCGCCGGGCGCTTCTACATCATCGTCGCGCTCGGCGCGGGCGAGTTGGGCGCGCGCAAGCCGAGTTGGCACGACATCCGCTCGCTCCTGCCGACGCTCGCCGTCATGCTCGTCGCCACGCTCGCCACGATCTTCCTGGTCTGGCGCTTCACACGCCCGATCCAGGGGCTGTCGAACGCCGCCCGCCGTGTCGCCGCAGGCGACTTCGACTTCCGCGTGCCCGACGCCAACCGCGCCGACGAGATGGGCGCGCTCGCGCGCGTCTTCAACGAGATGATCGCGCGCCTCGGCCGCATGCGCGAGTTGGAAGCGCAACTCCACCAGGCGGAGCGCTCGGCCGTCGTCGGCCGGCTCGCCTCGGCCATCGCCCACGAAGTGCGCAACCCGCTCAACTACATCAACCTCACGCTCGATCACCTGCGCTCCGCTCTCGCGCCGACCGACCCGACCAAGCGCGCGCTCGTTGATCGGCTGACGGATCAACTCAAGGCCGAAGTCCAGCGTATCAACGTCCGCATCTCTGAGTTCCTCAGTTACTCGCGCCCCGCGCGCCTTGAGCTGCGCCCGTTAGACCTGCGCGCCGTCGTGGGCGACGCCCTGCGGCTCGTCGAAGCGCAGGCCGCCGAGAGCAACATCGAGATGCGCGTCGAGCAGGCGGGCGACCTGCCGACCGTGCACGGCGACCCCGAATCTTTACGTTCCCTCTTCACAAACCTTATCATTAACGGCGTGCAGTCAATGGAGGGCAACGGCGCGGGCGGGCGCTTGACCGTCGCCCTAACGAACGAGGCGGCAGGGCGCGTGCGCGTCGAAGTGACGGACACCGGGCGCGGCATCGCGCCCGCCGACATCTCGCAGGTCTTCGAGCCGTACTTTTCGACCAAAGAGACCGGCACTGGCCTCGGTCTCGCCATCGTCAAAAAGGCCGTGGACGATCACGGCGGCACGATCACCGTCCGCAGCAAACAGGGCGAAGGCACGACGTTTACGATCACACTACCCACGGAAGGAGTGACGAGTGGCGAGTGACGAGTGACGAGCAGGAATTGTCTTAACTCGTCACTCGTCACTCGTCACTCGTCACTGATTTTATATGGCACGCAAAAGCATACTCGTGGTGGACGACGAGAAGGGGCAGCGGGAAATCCTGGAGATGATCCTGTCGGGCGAAGGCTACGACGTGACGCCGGCCGCGTCGGGCGAGGCGGCGCTCCGGCTGGCGAAGGAGAAGCGGTTCGATCTCGCGCTGACCGACCTGAAGATGGCCGGCATGGACGGCATCGAGCTGCTGCAAAAGCTGCTCGCGCTCGACTCCTCGATCATCGTCATCCTGCTCACCGCGCACGGCTCGATTGACTCGGCGAAGGATGCGCTCCGCCGCGGCGCGTTCGACTATCTCGAAAAGCCCTACGACCGCGACACGCTGCTCGATACGATCCGCCGCGCCCTGGGCCGCCTCGATGTGCTCGACACCGAGATCGTCTCCGCCTCGCCGGAGATGGAGACGGTCAAGAAGATGATCCTGAAAGTGGCGCGCTCAAGTTCGACCGTTTTGATCCGCGGCGAGTCGGGCACGGGCAAGGAGTTGATCGCGCGCGCGATTCATAATCAGTCGCCCCGCGCCGCCGAGATGTTCCAGGCCGTCAACTGCGCCGCGATCAACGAGAACCTGCTCGAATCGGAACTCTTCGGGCACGAGAAGGGTTCGTTCACCGGCGCGCACGCTGAGAAGAAGGGTCTGTTTGAAGTCGCCGACAAGGGCACGCTCTTCCTCGACGAGATCGGCGAGTTGGACATCAGCATGCAGGCGAAGCTGCTGCGCGCCTTGCAGGAGCGCGAGATTCGCCGCGTCGGCGGCACGCGCCCGATCAAGATTGACGTGCGCGTCGTCGCCGCGACCAACCGCGACCTGCGCGCGATGGTCTCCGACGGCCGCTTCCGCGACGATCTCTACTACCGCATCAACGTCCTCTCCATCGACGTGCCCCCTTTGCGCGAGCGGCGCGACGACATCCCCGTGCTCATTGACTACTTCCTGCGCAAGCACACGCGCAACACGTCGCGGCTGATTCGCGGGCTCACCCCGGACGCGCGCGCCGTCATGCTCGACTATGCGTGGCCTGGCAACGTGCGCCAGCTCGAATCCGCCATCGAGCGCGCCATCCTGCTCGCGGAGAACGATCTCATCACGGTCGAAGACCTGCCGCTCGAAGTGCGCCAGGAAGCGCGTCCCGCCAGCGAAGGCGCGTTCAAGCTGCCGGCCGAAGGCATCTCCTTCGAGGAGTTCGAGCGCGCCCTGATCCTGCAAGCGATGGAGCGCACCGACTACAACATCACCAAAGCCGCGAAGCTCTTGGGGCTGACCTTCCGCACGCTGCAATACCGGCTCGAAAAGTTCGGCATCAAGCGCCCCGACCGCAAGCACGCGGCGGAGGATGAAGAGGACAAGGAGTGAGTGTTGCCGCTGGCGTTGATGCGGGAGGCGCGCTAAAGACCAATGACACATTTCACTGTCGCCGGATTCATGCGCATGCGCCGCCAAAGTCTCGGCCTGCTTACGTGCTGCCTTTTACTGCTGTGCGCCGCTTGCGCCCGCCGCGAGCCGCCCGCGGCGGCGAACATGCCTGCGCCGGCCGACGCGCCCGCGCCCGTCGAGCGGCCGACGCCTGAGCACATCGTCAGCGCAAGCGCCGACGCGGTCACGCTCAAGGCGGGCGCGCGCGCCGACGCGCAGGTGCGGCTGGTCATTGCCGAGGGCTATCACATCAACGCCAACCCGGCGACCTTCCCTTACCTGAAGGAGACGAAAGTCGAGGCCGCGCCCGCGTCCGGCATCACGGTCGCAAGGGTTGACTATCCGCCGCCCGTGACGCGGCAGTTCCGCTTCGAGAAAGAGCCGCTTAAGGTCTATGAACGCGACGCAACAATCCGGCTGAAGTTGCAGGCCGCCGCCGACGCGCCGAAGGGCGCGCAGACCTTGCACGCGCAGGTGCAGGTGCAGCCGTGCGACGAGGAGAAGTGCTTCCCGCCGACCAGGATCGCGGCCGACATACCCGTGACGATCAACTGACCCATGCGCGCCACCTCTCCATCGAACGCACAGACTTACGCCCTGCTCGGCGTCCAGCGCCTATGGCGCGCGGCGGCCGTCCTGTGTCTGCTCGTGGCTGCCGTGCTCGGCTGGCGTGGCCGCCTCGACGCCACGTTCGTCGTCGCCACGCTCGGCGTGGTCGCGTGGTTTCTGGATCAGCGCAACTTGCTGCGCGCCCGCAGCATCGAAGCCGCGACGGATGAGGAAGAGAGTACGGAGCTTGCAGAAGAAGATGAGCAACAATAATTTTCCGCGGCGCGCGGCGCGGCTGTTCGTCGCCGCGTTCGCCCTGGCGGTCTTTAGCTGGTCAGGACTGCACGCCGCCGCAGGCTCGGACGAGGGCGACGTGCGCAACGCCGTCGAGCAGGCGTTCGGGCAGTTGCGCGCGGGCGACTTCGATGCGCTCTACGACGTGCTGCCGACGGCCTCGCAGCGGAAAGTGACGCGCGAGCAGTTCACGCGCCTGCTGGGCCAGTCGCGGAATTTTTACGAGTTGGAGCGGCTGGAGATCGGCGCGGTGCACGTCGCGGGCGAGCTAGCGGTGGTGGACTCGGTCATCTACGCGCGCGCGCGCCAACCCTTCGAGGCGGAGGGCAAGATCATCTCGCGCCAGTACCTCGTGCGCGAGGGCGGGCGGTGGCGCGTCTCGACCGGCGACCGCGCGACCATCAACCCGCTGCTCGCCGCCAACCCCGTCTTCGCCCGGCGCTACCCGCCCACCGAGCCGCGCATCTACGTCAAGCGCGACGGCAACTGGGTGGACGCGCGGACGCTGTTCAAGAACAACCGCTCGAAACCACGTAAGCGCGAATAAGAAACCTCACCACCAGCCCGGCTTGCAGTCGGATACACCACACAACGCGCTCGCTGGGAGCGCGGGCGCGCGCGCCCGCCTTGAGCGCGCCAGCGCGAATAAATGACGCGCCGAAGTTCAAGCTTGAAAGAGAGGACGAACGCTTTGAGCGTGCTGGCAGCACGCTTGGCGCGCGCGCCCGCGCTCCCAGCAGGGGCGTGTCTGGTAACGTTGTCTGTCAATGGCTCTGAAACACAAAAGGGCACAAAGAATGATTTCCTCTTCTTTGTGCCCTTCGTGTCCTGGTGGTTATTGTTTTAGCGGATCAGGCGATCCGACTTACCGCTGAACTTGTCGCCGAGACCGAGGAGCGGGTGGACGCCTTCGCCGCTGCCGAAGCCGACGGTGAAGCGGAACAGGTAGTTGTCGAGCGCGCGCGGCAGGACGACGAAGCCGAAGCCGACGCTGTGGCGCAGACGCCCCGCGCCGAAGTCGCTCAAGGTCGGCGCGACCTTGCCCGTGTCGTAGAAGCCGACGAGCCACACGATGTCGTGCAGCGACTTGATGGGCACGCTCACCTGGCGCAAGTATTCCGCTTGCAGCATGACGAGATCGCGGTCGTAGAAGCGGTAGTCGCGGAAGCCGCGCAACGTGTCGTCGCCCCTGATGTTCGTGCCGCCGAGCGTCTCCATCAGGTAGAAGGGCACGCGCTGTCCGGCGCTGGTGTCAGCGAAGGAGACGCGCCCGCGCACGCGTATCTGATCCTTCGCGTCGAGCGGGATTTTGTGCCGCAGGTCTGCGTCGAAGCGACGGAACGAATAGCGCCCCGCCTGGTAGTCGTGGAAGAAGTGATAGAAAAGTTTGTACTCGACCTTGCGCCGCTCAAACTGCCCCGGCGTGTGCAGGTCGGCGAAGGCGACGTAGTGCAGGAAGTTCGGCTGGCGGGCGAGACCCGGCGCGGTCGCCTCGGTGAACACGCGCTCGACGGAGCGCACCGTCGGGTTCGTGATGCGGATCAGGTCTGGCCAGATGTGCTCGAACGCGCCGCCCACGTCTATGAACCTGCCCGCGGCCTTCGCCACGTCCGCGCCGACGACGCCCTGCCGGTAATGATAGACGGCGCGGGCGGCTTGCTCCGTCTCTGGCCCCAGCCCGAAGAAGTCCAGCCGGGGCATGTCTTTCACTTGCCCATAGACGTTGAGCTTCAGGTCGCTTTCGTCCAGGTCGTTCTCCACATCAGGATTGTTGGTGTTTGGGTTCTGATTCTTCGCGCGCGTGATGAGCAGATTTCCGTCCAGTTCCCAATACTTCTTGACCGTGATGCGCGCCGACGAGTTGAACGTGAGCCGCCACGTGTCCAGACCGTGATTGATCGTCTTGCGCTGCGGACTGAAACCGATGCCAAAGCCGATGCCGCTGCCCGGCACGACGCTGCCGAAGACGCCATGCACACCCTTGTAGCCTTTGTTAAAGACCTTGTCGTAGCCGTTCTTAACGCAGACGAAGAAGTTATTGATGTTGCCTTTGTCGGCGCAGGGGTTGGTCTGCTGAGGCTGCGTGCCGGGTAGGAGCGGCGTAGGTGTTGGCGTCTGCCCCATCGCTACGAACGAGCCGCCAATCAGCACGAGGCAAAGCAGGAGCAGGCGAGCGCCGGCCGCGCGCAATCGGCGGCGCTCAATTAATCTATTACGATGAGCAGATGAACTCATGATCTTTCTCCCTGACAGACTGTGCAAGCGATCACTGGATCACAGTCGGACGTAAGTGCAGCGCGCAACATCGTGCGTGGCGGCCCGATCAACGTTTCTTGCTGCCCGTCTTGCGACCGGACTTCCGACTGCTCTTGCCGCCGACCTTTTGCGCCCGCGCGGATTTGGCCTTAGCGGGTCGCCCCTTCAGGAGCCGCGCCTGTATGCTCGCCAGGTATTCCGCCAACGCCTGCTCATTATTAACCGCGCTGACGACATCGTGCGTGCGACTGGCCGCCGGCAACTTCATGTCCACTTGTAACGCCGGCAAGATCATTGCCTCTTGGAAATCCGAGAGCGGTTTAGCGGCCTGCGCGGCCTGTAGAGACTTCTTGGTCGCGCCCTTCGCCGCCGCGAGCGTCGGGGCGGCGAGAGCCTGCGGCTGGGGCATCGTGACCCTGCCCGGCCGCGGGGCCGATAGTGTCAGACAACTCTCAAACGTATTCGCGCGCCGGTCACGCTCGGTCAGAAAGTGCTGCTCCGGGTCTTTGAGAAAGAGCTTGCGCGCGGTGGCGATGACGGAGGTGTGGTCGAACACGTCGCGGACGATTGTGCCCCGCGGGATGAACGGCGAGACGAGGACGGCGGGCACGCGGATGCCGAGCCGGTCAAAGTTGAACGGCGGCACGTCCGACTTCTTCCCGTCGGGGTTCACGGTCGCGGGCGGCTTCACGTGATCGTACAGCCCGCCGTGCTCGTCATACGTGATGACGAGGAGCGAACTCTCCCACGTCTGCTGGTTGACCGTGAGCGCATCATAGACTCTTTTGATCAGCAGCTCGCCCTTAAAGACGTTATGGTCGGGGTGTTGATCGTTGGCCTCGATAAACGAGCCGGACGTGGAGAGATCGTTGTAACGCGGCTCGATGAAGCTGTAGGCCGGTAGCTTGTTATTCTTACAGTCGCTGATGAAATCGTCGAAGAAGGCGAGGTACTTTTTCGCCTTGTCTATAATGTGGCCGACGGCCATGCCGAGCGCCCAGTCGTGGTAGTAAATCTTCGAGCTGACATTCTGTTCAGACAACAACTCGAAGATGGTTTTGAGGGTGAAGTATTGCGGCGACATGTTGACGCGCCCCTGCGAGGTCGCGCCATAGACGAAGGCCCGATTAGGCAGCGTCGGCCCCGGCACTGAGGCAAACCAACGGTCGCAGATGGCGTACTCCTGCGCGAGCGTCCCGAGGTTGGGCAGCCGGCTCGGCTTGAAGCAGCGCATGATGCGGTGCGACTTGCCGACATTCTTCGTCTTGCTCTCGTAAGCCTTGACGAACCCTTTCATGAAAGGGCCGTTGCCCGTCGCCTGCGCGTTGCCGAATATTTGCTCGTTGACGCTGATGAAGTCGTGACCGGGATCAGCACTCAGGTCGCCCGCGTAGTTGGCGTCGCGCGAGACTTGCACAAGTGCGCCCTTACTGTCGGGGTTCGTCTCCGTCCCGTCCAGCCCGTCAATCGGGTAAGCGTTGCTTTTCAGAAACCCGAACATGTGATCGAACGAGCGGTTCTCCAACATGAGCACGACGAGATGCTGAATATTCTTCGCCATGTCTTTCTCCTGTTATGCCGCGCTGGCCGCCACGCGCGTCGCAGTTTACGCCGCACGACCACACCAACATGTCTGCGCGCTCACGGGGGCCGGGCGTAATGTCCGCTCGGCTATGCTACGGCTTGATTCCCTGTCGCTCGTGTGCAGCGGCTGCCGGATGGGGTAAGGCCGCTCGTCAGCAGTTAAACGGTGTCCTGTGAGACGCGCGAGGCACGATATGCCCGCCCTGCCCTGATGTCAATAGCCAAAAGCGCGCAAAAAAGCGGCGGGCCGGATTACCGTCCGCCGCTTCTACTTTGCTTGCAATCGGGGCGATAGGATTTGAACCTACGACCTCTCGGTCCCGAACCGAGCGCTCTACCAGGCTGAGCCACGCCCCGATAAGTTCGGACTGTCATTCTATGTGGCGCGATCCGGCGTGTCAAATGAGCCGGGTTCGTGCGCCGCGTCGTGTTCAGCTTGAAACCGCGCCGGTCGTCTCGTCGGCGCGCGCGTGCTTGAGGTGTCGCCAGACCCACCAGACGGCGGCGGCGAGGATGGCGAGGCCGATCAGGAAGTCGAAGCGGTGGAACCAGGACTTGAGCGTCTCGTTCTTGTCCCACTGCTCGCCGAGCAGTTGCCCGACGTAGGCGAGGCCCAGACACCACGGCAGCGAGCCGAGGAACGTGTAGGCGATGAAGCGCGGCACATTCATGCGCGCGACGCCGGCCGGGAAGGCGATGAAGGTGCGCACGACCGGCAGCAGCCGGCTGGCGAAGACGATGATCTCGCCGTGGCGCGCGAACCAGCGGTCGGCCAGGTCGAGGTCGTGGCGCGAGATCAGGACGTAGCGCCCATACTTCTCTATCAAGGGCCGGCCGCCGTACATCCCGACCCAGTACGCCACCATCGAGCCGACCACGCAGCCGAACGCGCCCGCTATCCCGACGAGCCACAGGCTGAAGCGCCCCGTGTAAACCAGGTAGCCCGAAAACGGCATGATGATTTCCGATGGCAACGGGATGCACGCCGACTCAATTGCCATCAACAACACGACGCCGCCGTAGCCGAGCGTCGAAATAACCGTGATGATAAAAACCGACAGGATGCCGATGATTTTTCCGATCAAGCAATCACTCCGAGTCTGAAGTTCAAAGTCCAATGTCCAACGTCTAATGCCCATCTCCGACGGACTTTAGACTTTGGATATTGGACTTCGTGCTTTTACTGATTCGGCCAGCCGTAGCGGCCGATGAGAGGGACGAAGGCGCACGCGCCGTGATCGTGTTCTTCGTAACCCTCGTCTGTGCGGACGACGCGGACGAGGCGTTGCGCTTCGCGCGTCGCGCCGATGGGGATGACGAGCCGGCCGCCGACCTTCAACTGCGCGAGCAGCGGCTGCGGGATTTCGGGGCCGCCCGCGGCGGCGAGGATCGCGTCGTAAGGGGCGTGCGCCTCCCAGCCGAGCGTGCCGTCGAAGCACTTGACGGTCGCGTTGTAGATGTTCAACTGCCGGATGCGCGCCTGCGCCGCGCGCGCGAGTTCGCCGATGCGCTCGATGGCGTAGACCTGCGCCGCGAGCCGCCCGAGCACGGCCGTCTGGTAGCCGGAGCCTGCGCCGATCTCAAGCACGCGGCTGCGCTCGTCGAGTTCGAGCAGCTCGCTCATACGCGCGACGATGTAGGGTTGCGAGATGGTCTGGTTCGCGGCGATGGGCAGCGCGTGGTCGCCGTAGGCACGCCCCTGCAACGCTTCGGGCACGAAGGCGTGGCGCGGCACTTCGCCCATGATGCGCAGGACGCGCGGGTCGCTGATCCGGTAGTGGTCGCGCAGGCGCTCGACCATCCGCTCGCGTTGCAGGCGGAAGCCCGAGGCCGGCCCCTGTGGCAGTTGTGACGCGGAACGCAAAAGAGAGTTGTCCTTCCGGCGCGGCGTGGCGCGGCGGGTTGCTTCAGGCGCGTTCGACCGGCTCGTCCTCGGTCGCGCAGACCGCCGCGAGGGGCTGCTCCGACGTGTTCCAGGCGGCGAGCGCGGCGAGCGATTGATAACTTGTCATGTCGCTGCGCATCGGCGTGACGGAGACGAGGCCGTGGCGCACGGCGTAGAAGTCCGTGTCCTCGGCGCACTCGCCGTCGAAATACTCTTCGCCGATCCAGTAGTAGGCTTTGCCGCGCGGGTCTATGTGCTCGCTGATGATGGGGCGCGCATTCTTCACGCCCTGCCGCGTGATGCGCACGCCGCGGATTTCGCCCGGCGGGAGGTTGATGTTCAGGAGCGTCCCTTCGGGCAGACCCTCGCGCAGCACGCGGCGCACGACTTCGGCCGCGAAGCGGGCGGCGTGCGTGAAGTCGTACTGCTCGCGCGTGACGAGGCTGAAGGCGAGACCGGGGACGCCGAAGATCGTGGCTTCGAGCGCGCCCGCGACCGTGCCGGAATAGGTGGCGTCGTCGCCGAGGTTGCCGCCATGGTTGATGCCGGAGACGCAGACCTGCGGCCACTCGGCGGCGGGCAGGATTTTATGCAGCGCCAGCGTCACGCAGTCGGTCGGCGTGCCGTCCACCGTCCAGTGGCGCGCGTCAATCCGGCGGATGCGCAAAGGCCGCGCGAGCGTCAGGCTGTGCGACGCGCCGCTCATCTCGGAGGCGGGCGCGACCACGTACACGTCGCCAACTTCCTTTAGTGCCGCTTCGACCTGCGTGAGACCTTCGGAGTGAATCCCGTCGTCGTTCGTTAAGAGAATACGGATCATAGAAAAGACCAGCCGCCTGTCATTACACCTTAACCCACTGAATTATTCAAGCACCGCCGCCGTCAAGCGCGCCGGTGTGCAGACAACTAACCGAGCCTTTCATTCAGCCAGCCCGCGAACGTCGTCCAATCAACGCGCCGGAAACCCCGTTTGCCGCGCCCTTTGCGCCAGCCGAACGAGCCGTGCCCGATCTCAATCGTGCCCAGGCGCTCGCCTTCGGCCGAGATTTCCAGCAGGATGCCGCTCCCCGCCTTCGAGAGTTCGAGCACCTGCACCTGCACCCTCACTTCATGCTTCTTCTCCTGCGCCATCTCGCCCTCCTCCTGTTTAGCCGGTGTCCGTCGGAAAGAATTGTAACCACGAAAGCACACGAAGCAATACGAAAAGCGTTCAAGCCGTTTCGTGCTGTTTCGTGTGCTTTCGTGGTTTATGCTTTCCCGCTACCTACACCGTGTTGCCGCCATGTGAGGCGCGGGCCGCCACGCAGCGCAAAAGCCTCGCAGCATCCGAGTCGACGCTGCGAGGCTTTTGCCTTGTCCGTACTTGATTCGCGCCCGACCTCAGGCCGAAACGCCCGTCTCTTCCTTCTTCGCGCGGCCCAGACCTTTGATCTGCACCGGCTTGTTCTTCTCCACCTCGCCCGCGCCCAGCTTCTGCTTGAGCACCATCTCCTGGTAGAGCTTGCGCATCATCGCCGCTTCCTCGGCGGCCGTCTTCGGCCCCTCCATCTGCGGCTTGTGCGGGCGCTGCAAGTCGGTCTCGTTCAGCGCGAGGCTGACCGGCGTCTCGTAGTCGAGCTTAACGGCCTTGCCCTTGGCGAAGATTTCGTGCCGCCCGTGCTCCTCGTACCACTTGGCGACGGTCGCGTTCTGGTGCATCTGCTCGATGATGTTGCGCCAGCCGATGCCGGTGTTGTAGGCGCAGAAGGATATTTCGCCTTCCTGCGTGCCGTAAGGGATGATGCACATCTCTGTGCGGCGGAAGTCGTAGTTGAACAAGTCCTGAAACCACATGCCGGCGATGAAGAGGAAGTTCCAGCGGTCGGCACGGCGCGCTTCGATGTCCTGCTTCGAGCGTTTGCCGTCCACGCGCCCGTAAGACTTGCCCGTCAGGCCGAACGACTTGTCGAACTTCTTGAACAGTTCGTAGAGCGAGAAGTGCGTCGGCGCGCTGTAAGAGTTGTAGTGCTTCAGGAGCGCGAGGCCCATCATGATGTTCGTCGGCCACTTGCTGCGGCCCGCGTCCGTGATCTTGCGCATGTCTTTAACGAGACCCGGAATGTTCAGGAACTCCGGCACGGGGCGCATCTCTTTGGTCTCTTTATCGATCATCACGGCCGTGCCCACGCCGCAGTTCGGGTGGCAGCCGCAGGAGACCTGACCCCACTCCGCTTCGGGGCCGTGCGCGAGGTCTGCAAAGTCCGCGAACGCGCCCATCAAGGAGAGCGGGAACCAGTCGCGCGTCGGCTCCGTGATGCCGACCTGCTGCTTCACGTCCTGCGCCAGGTGCGACAGGGTGTAGCGCTGCTGCATGCGTCGCTCGTCCGTGATCTCTTCGTCACGCCCCGTGAACGAGACGGGTTGGAACGAGAGGAACGCGATCTTCTTCGGATTGTCGAGCGCGAAGCGGATGACCGAGCCGACCTGATCGTTGTTGATGCCGTTCACCAGCGTGATGACCAGCACGATCTCGACGCCCGCCGCGTGCAGGTTGTCAATCGCGCGCAGCTTCACGTCGAACAGGTTGCCGACCTGCCGGTGCGAGTTGGCGTCGTTGCCGATGCCGTCGAACTGCAAGTAGGCGTAGCGCAGCCCCGCCTCAGCAGCGGCTTGCGCGAACTCTTTCGACTTGGCGAACTCGATGCCGTTCGTCGCGCACTGCACTGAGTTGTAGCCGACCTTGCGCGAGTAGCGGATCGAGTCGAGGAAGATCGGCGAGATGGTCGGCTCGCCGCCAGAAAACTGCACCGACATCTGCCGGCGCGGCTTAATGGAGATCGCCTTGTCGAGAATCTCCTTCACCTCGTCGAACGACAGCTCGTGGACAAAGCCGACCTGATTCGCGTCCATGAAGCACGGGTCGCACATCATGTTGCAGCGGTTGGTCAGGTCAATCGTCAGCACGGAGCCGCGCCCGTACTTGATGGAGCTTGAGCCGTGCTCGTGGAGGCCCTCGTCGGCGTGCGCTTGTATGTCGCGGCCCGGAAACATCGCCTCGACGTGCTTCAAAAACTTCGAGTCAATCGCCATGATGTCCTCGAAGTGGCCGTGAATGGGGCAGTCCTTCACCATCCAGATTTGCCCGTCGCGCTCGATGATCGTGGCCTTGATCTCGCCGACCTTCTCGTTGATCAACTCGGACGGGTCAATGACCGGCGCGCTCAGGATGCGCTGCCGCGCCTCGATGACGCACTTCGGACACAGGCTGTCGGTCGTGCGCGGGAAGCCGAGCGGCGGCTTGGACTTCTGCCAAGACTTCAGCAGCGGCTTGTCCGACCACTTCGGTATGAACGACTCGTTGGGCCGGTACTGGTTGAAGAACTGAATCGTATTGAACAGCCCACCGGCGACGAGGGAGATGCCCTTCTCGACGTGCTTAATCGGCTTCATCTTTTTCCTTCCCCACGAAAACTGCTTGCCCGGCATCAGGCGGCCGGCAAGCCTCAAACAGAAAAATCTCGACGGAACAGAATGCCCCGAATACACTCCGAACTCTTACGAACCGGAGCTTGCAATAGCTGTCAATGCAGAACCTAACCCTGCGGGCTTGCTCTTGAAATGACCAGAGGAGTGGTCAGCCGAATTACTTCAGCAATGGCCATGCCACCTTAGAACGGAAAGCTTAAGTGAGAAAATATCAAGGCTTACTCGCAGAGCAGCGCCATCACCAGCAAGCTTCCGACCGGCCAACCGCGCGCCACTTTAACCCGCCGAAGGCATTAAGGTCAAACGCGTCGCTATTTGACCCGCACACGGACGCATGCCCCTGCTGGCTATGGCTTTTTGACACCCGCTTGCTCCGCGCTGCTCTCAGAACCCGCATTTTTATTGATGATTTCCAGCACCGCACCGAAGAGCGCGCCGTTTGTCGAGAGGGCGTTGCCGCCACGGATCGTGCGTCGCCCGGCCCAATCTGTGAACGTGCCGCCCGCCTCCTCCACGATAGGCAGCAGCGGCGCGCAGTCCCAGACGTTCATCACGGGGTCGAGCATACATTCGGCCCGCCCCGTCGCCACCAGCACGTGCCCGTAGCAGTCGCCCCACGTGCGCCGCGCGCCGAAGCGACGTTGCAACTCCGCCGCCGCCTCGCCGAAACCGTAACGCGCACACGTGCCGAAGTCGGTCGCCAGCAGCAACGCTTCATCCGGAGTCGCGGTTGCGGAGACGTGCGCGCGCTCGTCGTTCAAGTAGCAGCCCTGCCCGCGCGCGGCTTTGACTAGCTCGCCGAGCGCGGGGATGTTGACGACGCCGACCGCCGGCTCGTCCGCGATCTCAAGTCCGAGCAGCACGCCGTAGAACGGGACGCCGTGGACGAACGAATACGTGCCGTCAATTGGGTCTATGATCCAGCGCCGGTCGGAAGTGCCCGCGCGCTCGCCCTCCTCTTCGCCCAGGATCGCGTCGTCAGGAAAGCGGCGCGCGATCTCTGCGCGCAAGAACTTTTCCGCCTCGCGATCCGCCGCCGTCACGAAAGAGCCGTCCGCCTTGCGCTCCGGCGTGAACGCGCGGCGGAAATAACGTAGCGTTATTTCGCCGGCCTCACGCGCCAGACGGGCCGCGAACTCCATCAACTCGCGCAACTCGGCGTCGCCCGCGCGCGCCTGTCCCGCTTCCCTGCCGTCCGTCATGCGCCGCCCTCTTTATTTGTCTCGTCGCTTGCCGCCGCGTTGTGCCAGTTCCGCATTGATCTGTGCGAGCGTGACGCCGCGCTCGACGCACAGCACGATCAGGTGGTAGAGCAGGTCGGAGGCTTCCGCGACCAGCGCGCTCCGGTCTTCGTTCTTCGCCGCGATGATCGTCTCGGCTGCCTCCTCGCCGATCTTCTTCAGCATCTTGTCCAGCCCCGCGTCGAACAGGTACGTCGTGTAAGACCCCTCGGGCCTCTCCCGCCGCCGCTGCTCGACGAGCGCGTAAAGCTGTTCGAGTTGTGCGCCAAGCTCGGACGGTTTTGTTGCGGCTACTGCCGCGTCATTCGACTGAGCCGCGCTGCTCTCAGCCATCGTCTGCTCGCCTTCGAGCGTTTGATAGAAGCAGGTGCGCGCGCCCGTGTGGCAGGCAGGCCCGCGCGGCTCGACGCGGACGAGGAGCGCGTCCGTATCGCAGTCGGCGCGCACTTCGACGACGCTTTGCGTGTGCCCGGAGGTCTCGCCCTTGTGCCAGAGCGCGGCGCGCGAGCGCGACCAGAACCACGTCTCGCGTTCGGCGAGCGTGCGCGCCAGGCTCTTCGCGTTCATGTAGGCGAGCGTCAGCACCTCGCCCGTCCGCGCGTCCTGCACTACGGCCGGCACGAGGCCCCGCTCGTCGTATTTAACGTCCGCAACTTTCATCGCACAATCACCCCGCGCCCACGCAAGTAGTCTTTGACCTCGCCGATCTGGTAATGCCCGAAATGGAAGAGCGACGCAGCGAGCACAGCACTTGCGCCGCCCGCAGTCAACGCCTCGTAGAAATGCTCTAACGTTCCCGCGCCGCCCGACGCGATGACGGGGATCGAGACCCCCGCGCTGACGGCGCGCGTCAGCGCCAGATCGTAACCGTCGCGCGTGCCATCCCTGTCCATGCTCGTCAACAGAATCTCGCCCGCGCCGAGTTGTTCCGCGCGCACGGCCCACTCGACGGCGTCCCAACCGACGTTCTGCCGCCCGCCGTGCGTGTAAACCTCCCAGCCAGCGCCTTCTTCATCTTTCCGTCTGCGGCGCGCGTCAATTGCGACGACGATGCACTGGCTGCCGAACGTCTCCGCGCCCGCACGGATCAGTTCGGGCTGTCTGACCGCCGCCGTATTGAGCGAGACCTTGTCCGCGCCGGCCCGCAGGATTGCGCGCACATCTTCGACCGAGTTCAACCCGCCGCCGACCGTGAACGGGATGAAGACCTCGTCGGCGACGCGGCGCACGAGTTCCGCGACGATGGCGCGGCGGTCGGCCGACGCGGTGATGTCGAAGAACGTCAACTCGTCCGCGCCCTCTGCGTCGTAACGCTTCGCCTGCTCGACCGGATCGCCCGCGTCCGTCAGCGAGACGAAGCGGATGCCTTTGACCACGCGCCCGCGATCAATGTCGAGACAGGGGATGATTCGTTTCGCCAGCATGAAAACCCGTCACCGCGTTGGTCGGTCTGTGTCGCGCGAGAAATCGGCGGTCGCAAAATTCAGCAATAAGCGCAGCCCCGCCGCCTGGCTCTTTTCTGGATGGAACTGCACGCCGCAGATGTGCCCGCGCCCGACGACGGACGCATAGCTCACGCCGTACTCGGTCTCGCCGAGCACCGCGTCGCCGTCGGCCGCGGCGCAGTAGTATGAATGCACGAAGTAGAAGAACGCGCCATCGGCGATGCCGGCGAACAACGGATGCTCAGGGCGGCGCTGGTGCACGTTGTTCCACCCGACCTGCGGCACATGCAGGCCCACGGCGAAGCGCCGCACGCGCCCGGCGAACAACCGCAACCCTTCGGTCTCGCCAAACTCCTCCGACGCCTCGAACAGCATCTGCATGCCGACGCAGACGCCCAGGAGCGGCGTGCCCGCCGCGACGCGCTCGCGCACGAGTTCGTCAAAGCCGCGCGCTTGCAGCGCGCTCATGCACGCGCGAAACGCGCCGACGCCGGGCAGCACCAGCCGCTCGGCCGCGCGCAGCACGCGCTCGTCGCCGCTCACGACCGCGGCGCAGCCCGTCGCCGCGAACGCCTTCTCGACCGAGCGCAGATTGCCGACGCCGTAATCAATGATCGCCACCTGCGGCACGCCGGCTATAAAACTCCTTTCGTGCTCAACACACCCGTGACGCGCGGGTCGCGCTCGCACGCCTGCCGCAGCGCGCGCGCCGTCGCCTTGAACGTGCCTTCGAGAATGTGGTGCGTGTTGCGCCCGCGCAAGGCGTCTATGTGCAGGTTGCAGCGCGCGGCCTCGGCGAACGAGCGCCAGAAGTGCTCGGCCAACTCGACCGAGAAGTTGCCGATGGTGTGCCGCCTGGTCTCGACCGCATAGACGAGGTAGAAGCGCCCCGACAGATCGACGACCGCGCGGCACAGCGCCTCGTCCATCGGCACGGTCGCCTCGCCGTAGCGCGCGACGCCCGCCTTGTCGCCGAGCGCCTGCCGGAACGCCTGGCCCAACGTGATCGCTACGTCCTCAACCGAGTGGTGATCGTCAACTTCCAGATCGCCGCGACACTCGACTTCGAGATCGAACAGCCCGTGCCGCGCGAACAACTCAAGCATGTGATCGAGAAACGGCACGCCGGTCGTGACGCTTCCCCGCCCCGTGCCGTCGAGCGCCAGCGCCACCCGCACGTCCGTCTCCTTCGTCCTGCGCCGCACCTCGGCCGCGCGCGTCTGTGTTTGCGTGGTCATAGAGATGATCTCAGATTTGAGATTTGACATTTGAACTCTGAGATTTCAAATCACAATTCATCACTCCACCTCGGCGAAAATCTCCCGCAGCGCGGCGACGAGCGCGTCGTTCTCGGCGGGCGTGCCGACGTTGCAGCGGAAATAGTCCTTGAGCATCGGGTAGCTGCTCACGTCGCGGACGAGGATGCCGCGCGCCAGTAGCTCCTTGCAGACGCGGCGCGGCTCGACGGCCGAACGCACGACCATGAAGTTCGCGTGCGAGGGCACGGGCGTGAGGCCGTTGATGCTTTGTAGTTGCGCGAACACGCGCCCGCGCTCGGCGACGATCCGGGCGACGATGGGGCGCAACTCCGCGTCGTAGAGTTCGACGGCCACTTCGGCGGCGGTTTGCGAGACGAAGTTGAGGTTGTAGGGCAGCACGGCCTTGGCAATCTCGCGCGCGAGCGCGGGCGCGGCCAGCAGGTAGCCGACGCGCAGGCCCGCCAGCCCCATCGCCTTCGAGAAGGTGCGAAAGACGACGAGGTGCGGGTGCGCGGCGAGCAACGGCACGACCGAGCCGCCGGCAAACTCAAAATAGGCTTCGTCAATCACGACGAGACCGCGCGTGGCCGCCAGCAGACGGCGCAGGTCATCTTCCGTCAGGCGGCAGCCGGTCGGGTTGTTGGGCGAGCAGATGATGGTCACATCCGGGTCGTGCGCCGCGACGGCGGCGAGGAGCGCCGGTACGTCGAAGGTCAGGTCGGGCGCGAGCGGGACACTTAACGTCTCGCCGCCGAGCACGGTAGTCACCTGCCGGTAGAGCGCGAACGTCGGCTCGCAGATGAGCACACGCCGGCCCGGCTCGACCGCCGTCATCAGCGTCGCCTGGATCAACTCGTTCGAGCCGTTACCAGCGAGCACGCCGTCCGCCGTCCAGCCCGCGAACGCGGCCAGCTTCTCGTGCAGCGCGACGGGCACGAAGTCCGGGTAGCGCCCCCACGAGCGCGTCTGCAAACGCCGCGCGACCTCCGCCTTGATCCGCGCCGGCAACTCGAACGGATTCTCGTTCTGATTCAGCTTGATCGGCGCACGATCAGGCGCGAGCGTGTAAGCCCGCAGAGCGCGCACGCGCGGCTTAATCACCGAGTCCAAAGTCCTAAGTCCAAAGTCTAAAGTCTCGCGCTCAACCGCAGACCTTGGACTTTGGACTTTGGACTTTGGACTTTGTTCTTGTCTGATTAGCGCCGAGCGTGCGTGCGCGTCGAGACCTTCGGCGCGGGCGAGCGCGGCGATCATGGGCGCGGCGCGTTCCAGCCCCGCGCGCGTGTAGCGCAGGAGCGTCGTGTGGCGCAGGAAGTCGTGGACGCCGAGCGCGGACGAGAAGCGCGCCGCGCCGCCTGTCGGAAGCACGTGGTTCGGGCCGGCGAGATAATCGCCGAGTGCTTCGGGCGTGTGCGCGCCGAAGAAGATCGCGCCCGCGTGGCGGACTCGCGCTGCCGCCGCGTCGTCGTCAGCCGTGACGAGTTCGAGATGCTCCGGCGCAAGCTCGTTGACGAGCGCGCATGCTTCGTCGAGATCATCCACGACGATGATCGCACCGAAGTCTGCGAGCGACGCGGCGACGACGGCGCGGCGCGGCAACGTCTCGGTCTGCTGCGCAACTTCGCGCGCGACTTCGCTCGCCAGCCGCTCGCTCGGCGTGATGAGCACGGCGGAGGCGTCCTCGCCGTGCTCGGCTTGCGCGAGCAGGTCGGCGGCGACGTGCGCAGGCCGGGCCGTGTCGTCCGCGACGATGACGACCTCGCTCGGGCCGGCGATTGAGTCAATGCCGACCGTGCCGAAGACGAGCTTCTTCGCCGCCGCAACGTAGCGGTTGCCCGGCCCCGTGATCTTGTCCACGCGCGGGACGGTCGCCGTGCCGTAGGCGAGCGCGGCGACGGCTTGCGCGCCGCCGACCTGGTAAATCTCCGTGACGCCGAGTTCGACGAGCGCGGCGGCGACCACAGGTGTCGCGGCGAGCGTGCGCGGCGGCGTGACGACGACGATTCGCTCGACGCCCGCGACCTGCGCGGGCACGACGTTCATCACGACCGACGAAGGGTAAGCGGCCGTGCCGCCCGGCACGTACAGCCCCGCGCGCTCGACGGGCGTGAAGCGTTGCCCGACGAGCGAGCCGTCGTCTGTTTCGATCTGCCACGCCGCGCGCCGCTCCTGTTCGTGAAAGGCGCGCACGTTTTTGATCGCCGCGCGCAGGGCCGCAAGCACGTCCGCGTCAACCCGCGCGGCCGAGGCGCGCAGCGCGCCCTCGTCAACGCGCAACTCGGCGGGCGCGAGCGTCACGCCGTCGAAGCGCGCGGTGTACTCGACGAGCGCCGCGTCGCCGCGCCGCCGCACGTCCGCGATAACGGCGGCGACGTTTTCCATCAATGCCGCGTCGAGCGCGACGCTGCGCCCCTTGATGCGCGCGAGTTTTTCCGCCCGCCGCGCTCGTTCGTCGCTTTTGATGACTTCGATCAAAACTTCGCCTCGTTAAGACGCATCGCCGTTCACTGCCCCGCGCAACGCTTCGATCAGCTCCGTGACCGCCGCGGTCTTCAGTTGATAACTAGCCCGGTTGACGACCAGCCGGCCCGTTGACTCCGTGATCGTCTCGACGACGACGAGACCGTTCGCCGCGAGCGTCCGGCCGGTCTCGACCAGATCAACGATGTAGTCGGCGAGACCGAGCACGGGCGCAAGCTCGACCGAGCCGGACAACTCAATTATTTCGACCGGTACGCCGCGCGCGCCGAAGTGCGCCGCCGCGATACGCGGGTACTTGGTCGCCACGCGCAGCATGCCCGCCTCGCGCGTCGCGTCTTCGGCGCGCGCCGCGACCGCGATACGGCAGCGGCTGATGCCGAGATCGAGCGGTTGCAGCACGTCTGCCTCCGCTTCAAGCAGCACGTCGCGCCCGACGACGCCGCAGTCCGCGATGCCATGCTCGACGTAGACGGGCACGTCCGCCGGCTTGACGAAGACGAAACGATAGCGCCCGCTCTCGTCCGCGACGGCCAGCCGCCGCGAGCCGAGCGCCTCGTCGCCCACGCGCACGCCCGCGCGCGCCAACACGCGCAGCGCCTCGTCCTGCATGCGCCCCTTCGCCAGCGCGATGGTCAAAGGCAGTGGCGCGTGGCGAGCAGTGAGCGGCGAGTTTAAATCCGGCTCGATAATTCTCCTTGTGTCAGCCGAGGTAAAGTCGCTCATCGCTGGTCGCCTCCTGCCTGTCACTCGCCTCCTCCGCGGCCCTCTGCGGCTCGCTTTGCGCCCTTTGCGGTAAGAAATTCTTAACCGCAAAGGCCGCGAAGCGAGCCGCGAAGGGCCGCGGAGAGGAATGGGAGTTTTTCAAACAGGCTCTGCTCACTGTAATTCAATCCGTTCGCCGCCGCCGCGCCTGAGTCGGGCGGCGTGGAAGCGTGCGATTGTTTCGTCGTCGTCAATGATCGTGGGTTGCGCTCGTCCGTTGAGTGTGAGCGTTGTGTGGCTGCGCGCGAGCACGTCTGTGAGCGCGTCGAGGTCGAGGACAAAGCCGACGGCCGGGTCGCGCCCGCTGAAGTTTTGCGTCAACTCGTCGTAGCGCCCGCCGCTGCCGACGCGCGCGCCCGCGCCCGCCACGTAAATCTTGTAGATCAGCCCCGTGTAGTAGTCGAGACCGGACACGTCACCCAGATCGATCTCGAAGTTGTCGGCCAAGCTCAAGGCTTCCAGCACACGCCAGATTTCGGCGAGCGCGTCGAGCGCGGCGCGGGAGCGCGGGTTGGTCAGCAGCGGCCGGGCGGCTTCGATGATGTCGCGCTGGCCCGTGAAGCGCGTGAGCGGCGCGCGGCGTGTGCGCCCGTCGGCGGCGAGGAAGCGCGCGAGCGCCGCCGTGTCGCGCGTGTCAATGAAGCGCCGCATCTCGTCGCGCGCCGATGCGTCGAGCGCAAGCTGCTCGGCGACGCCGTTGAAGATTTCGACGTGGCTGAGCGTGATGCGGAAGCGCCCCGCGAGACCGAGTCTTTCCAGCACCTCGACCGCGATCAGGAGCGTTTCCAGGTCGGCGGTCGCACCGCCCGCGCCGATCAACTCGCAGCCGAGTTGCGTCCACTCGCGCCGCCACTCGGCGTGCGAGCGCGGGCGCTGGCGGAAGACGTTGGCGGCGTAGCAGAGGCGCAAGGGGCGCGGGCGCGCGGCGAAGAGCGTGGCGGAGGCGCGCGCGACCGAAGAGGTTACGTCCGGGCGCAGGGCGACGAGGCGGCCGTCCGTGTCGGTGAAGCGGAAGGCGCGTTGCGCCTCGCCATGCCCCATGCCGCGATCAAAGAGCGCGAAGTAGTCGAGCGCGGGCGTCGCGATCTCTTCGTAAGACCAGCCGGCGAAGACCGCCATCGCCGTGTCCTCCACCGCGCGGCGCAGCCGGGCCTCCGCACCGCAGTAGTAGCGCACGCCGTCGGGCAGTTTGGAGAGTGAGTCGGACATAAAGAAAAGCAGGGACGAGTGACAAGTGACGAGTGACGAGTTAAGACCTGTTCCTGCTTGTCACTTGTCACTAAAAAAAATTTCCCGCTGCCGGACATCGCGGTGTGCGGCAGCGGGTCATTGCTTGGGGACGGGTTGGTTCGGTCGTTAAACCCGTCGAGCGTCAAGTGACAACGCGCCGCCGTGGCGATGATGGCCGCGGTGCTGATGGCGCGTGTGCTGGCTGTGACGCTGCATGAAACTGTTAGCCGTGCGGGTCTTTAAGCTTCCGGCACGATGCCTTTTTATAACCGAGCGGCGCAGGCGGTGTCAAACAACCGCACGCCGCTTCAGCCGGCGGCCGCGGCCTTCTGCTCCTTCTTCGCGGCCTCCATGCGCGCGCCGAGGCTTTCCAGTTGCTCCTTGCTCAACACCTCGCGCGCGCCCTTGAACATGTCGGACTCTTCCTCCTCGACATGGTGCTCCACGTTCTCTTTAAGCACCTTGAGCTTGGCCGCCCACTGCTCGCTGTCAGCCTGCATCCCCTCAAGCTCCTTGAGCAGCATCTTGATGACGTGGTGCTCCTCTATGCCTTCGAGCGTGATCTCGCGCGTCTCGGCCTCCTGCTTGAGCACGGGGTAGAAGATCGCCTCCTCAATGTGCGCGTGCACGTCGAGTTCCTGTTTCAATTTGGTGAACAACTCTTCGCGCGTCTTGACCGCGCGCTCGGTGGTCGGCTCCAACTGCTCGAAGATGCCGGCGACTTTCTCGTGATCGGTCTTCAACAACGTGATTGCGTCCATATTCCAGCCTCCCTTTGCTTGTGTCTGTTCCCTTCGCACGATAACGATACGCGCGGTGTTGTTTGGGATAAGCTCAATCAAGCGGAGTGCCAGAGCGGGGATAAAAACTTAAACCACGAAAGCACACGAAACAACACGAAATGGCTTGAACGCTGTTCGTGTTGTTTCGTGTGCTTTCGTGGTTAATTATCCGGCCGCGTTGCCTTCTTATTGCACACGCGACAGCGTCCACTGGAAGCCTGTGCGCGGCTTTGCGTTCACCATCTGCGGGAAGTGCTCGGCAGCGTACCGCAGCCAGTGCGGACGCGCGCCGTCTATGTCGGTGAAGCCGTACTCGTCCGCGAGCGTCCAAGAGCCGTAGAGACCGCCCGACCAGCGTTGCACTTCGGGGTCGGCGGCGAGCGCGGCCACGGCCCGCCCGACGAAGCACGGCGTCTCCGAGCCGGCGAAGCCGTAGCTCTGCGCCTGCTTGTTCCGCGCGGCCGCATCGCGCCAGTTGGCTTCTGTGACGCCAAAGCCTTCGAGGATCGCCTCCGTGCGCATGAAGCCGGGCGAGACGGCGACGGCGCTGACGCCGTGCGGCGCGAGTTCTTCCGCCAGGTTGTAGGCGAGCCGCTTCAGAGATATTTCAAACAGGTCGAAGAAGAACTGCCCGTGACCAGAAAGTTTGTCGTGCTCGACGATCTCGACGATCAGCCCCGATTTCTGTTTGAGCATGAGCGGGACAGCATGCCAGCAGGTCGTAACGTGCGGCCACACCCAGCCTTCGACCATCTCGCGCCCTTTTTCGAGCGACTGTTTCCAGAACGGATTCCACGAAGTGACCGGCGCGCCGGTCAGTATGTTTACGAGCACGTCGAGCCGCTTCTGCTCGCGCCTGACGCGTTTAAAGAGTGCGGCCACTTCCGCCTCGACCGTGTGGTCAACGCGCACGGCGATGCCGCGGCCGCCCGCGGCGTCAACCAACTCCGCCGTCTCCTCGATTGTCTCCGGGCGACCCGCGTAACGGTGCGCGTGCGTCGCGGGCTGGCCGCGCGTGCTGCGCCCGGTGCAATAGACAGTCGCGCCCGCCTCGCCCAGCATGCGCGCGATCCCGCGCCCCGCCCCGCGCGTCGCACCGGCGACGACCGCCACTTTGCCCGCCAAAGGTTTCATCTTTCGTCCTCCTTCAGTCGTTTGCTTCACGCGCAACTGTTGTCCGCCCCGGCCCGATGAATTAACGATAGCCGACGATTGTTGACACCCTCTGTCATATTTCTCGGCTAGAATTGCGCCCGGTTCGACGCTACGGAAAGGACGTGACGAGCAATGCGTGCTGACCGTCTGTTCTCCATCGTGCTGCTGTTGCAGTCTCAACGTCAGTTGACCGCGCGCGAGTTGGCGCGGCGGCTGGAAGTATCGGAGCGCACCATCCACCGCGACATGGAGGCGCTGAGCGGCGCGGGCATCCCCGTCGTCGCCGAGCGCGGCACGGGCGGCGGCTGGTCGCTCCTGGGCGAGTACCGCACGAACCTGACGGGTCTCAGCGAGGCCGAGCTTCAGTCGCTCTTCGTCACACGACCGGCGCGGCTGCTGGCCGATCTGAAGTTGGAGAAGGCGGCCGAAGGGGCGCTCTTGAAACTACTGGCTGCGCTCCCGACCGGCCACCGCCGCGGCGTCGAGTACGCGCGCCAGCGCATATACGTGGACGTGACTGGCTGGCAGCGCGCGGAGGAAGCAGTGCCGCTGCTGCACACGCTTCAGGAAGCGATCTGGCAGGAGCGTCGGCTGCGCATGACCTATCAGCGCGGCGAGTGCGGCGCGGTCGAGCGGCTGGTTGATCCGCTGGGGCTGGTGGCGAAGGGGAGCGTCTGGTATCTGGTGGCGGCGGTTGACGGCGAGGTGCGCAGCTACCGCGTCTCGCGCGTGCAGGGCGCGGAGTTGACAGACGCGCCCTGCGTGCGCCCGCCGGATTTCGATCTGGCGTCGTTCTGGGAACAATCTGCCGCGCAGTACCGCGCGCACCTGCCGCACTATCGCGCGCTCGTCCGCGTCCGGCGCGAGATCGTCGCGCGCATGCCTTACGCCGGCCGCTTCGCCCGCGTCGAGCAGTTGGGCGAGCCGGACGCAGACGGCTGGGTGCGCGTCGCGCTCCGCTTCGACGCGGAAGAGATAGCGTGCGAGTACGCCCTGAGTTTCGGCACGCAGTTGGAGGTGCTTGAGCCGCCCGCCCTGCGCGCGAAAGTTATTGAGGCCGCCAAAGGCGTCGTCGCTTTCTATAGCCAGAGAGCAGCAACCGGCACAACCCGCTAAACCGGCTTTCAGACAGAGCAATCTTGCCGCGTCCTGCTGGGAGCGCGGGCGTCCCGCCCGCCAAGCGTGCACGAGCACGCTCAGAAGGATTCGTCATTATTCAAGCTAGAGTTTCAGCGTGGCCGCTTATTCGCGCTTTCGCGCTCACGGCGGACGGGACGCCCGCGCTCCCGGCATAGGGGCGCTTAGTCACGTCGTGGGAGATTGGCTCAGCAGCAGGCGTGCTAACTGCGCGGCGCGAAATAGCCGATGCGGGTGGCGACGCGCATGGTGGGGTCGAGGGTTTTGACCTGCACGCGGCGGAAGCGCCCGTCGCGCGTCTTGTCGAGCGGCGTGTAGTAGAGCGCGTACTGGTGGCGCAGTTCTTCGGCGACCTCCGCGTAAACTTGATCGAGACCGGAGAAGGTCTGCGGGCGGTAGAGGCGTCCGCCGGTCGCCTCGGTCAGTTGCGCCATGTTGCGCTCGCTCGCGTCGAGGGCGCGCAGGCTCAGGCGCAGATCGTCTATGTGCAGCGCGTTGAACTTGCGCGCGCTGTCGGGCGCGGCGAGCAATGTCTCAAGCTCCGCTTGCTTGCGCACGCGCTCGATCTCTGTGTTGCTGATGCAGTAGACGGTCGCGCCCGCTTCGATGAGCGCGCGCAGGGACTGTTCGAGCGTGACCGAGCCGGGGCCGCTGTGGTCTATCCCGTCTGAGAGGACGACGACGGCGTGCCGGCGCTGCGGCGAGGCGAACTGCTCGCGCGCCGCGAGGTACAGCGCGTCGTTGAAGCGCGTGAACGTGCCGGCGGTGACGCGGCGGAGTGCGCGGCGCAACTGCACGCGCGAGTTCGTCCAGTCCTGCAACAACTCGACGCGATCATCGAACTTGACGAGGCTCACGCGATCTTCCGGCGCGAGCCGCGCGGCGAACTCTTCGACGGCGCGGCGGAAGTCATCGAGGTTCGCGGCGACAGACGACGAAGCGTCCACCATCAGCACGACATCAACCGGCACTTGCCGGAGCGCCAGATCACTTAAAGGCTGCTCGCGCCCGTTCTCTAAAACCTGAAAGTCTTTGCGCGCCAGCGTCGTCACCAACGCGCCGCCCGCGTCGCGCACGGTCACGGGCAGTAACACCTCCGACGTGTTGACGCGCACCACCTCGTCCTCGTCAATCGGCGGCGCTGAAGTGTCAGGCTTCTGCGTCTGCGCGGACGCGCCCGCCGTGTAGAGCAGGCAGGCGCTGAGGAGCAGATAAGATAAGCGGCGGCGCATCAGATTTTCTACGGATGGTCGGTCGCGCTGCCGGCGGGCGCGGGGTCGTCGCTCATGGCGGCGCGCATGGCGACGATGACGGGTTCGGTGACGCGGCGGCGGCGCAGCTCCGCGAGCTTCGCGGGCGAGAGGTCGAAGTCGGCGGGCGAGTTCTCGATGCGGCGTATGATCGTGCCTTCGGAGAAGCCGGCTTCGACCAGCTCGACGATCTTGTCGTTGGTCAGGGTCGGCGTGCGCTCAAGCTTGGGCGGCGTGCCGCTGCCGCCTTCGGTGGGCGGGCGCAGGATGCGGACGGTCGCGCTGCCGGTGGTCTGCGTGTCGCCGGACGCGCCGCCGTTCGCGCCGTTCGTGCGCGAGCGCCCGCGCACGCCGCCCGACGAGCCGAAGATGTTCACTTCGTTCGGATCGCTCTGCCCCGTCGTCGCGCCGGGCGTGCCCTGCTTCGACTTGTCGGGGTCGTTGAAGAATGGATCGCCGTCGAAGCCGTCGCCCGTCTCTTCGTCCGCGAGCATCGCGCCGCCGTCGCGCGCGAGCATGGCGAGGATGACTTTCTCGCTCACACCGCGCTTCTTCAACTCGATCAGACGGTCGGGCGCGAGATCGAACTGCGCTGGGCGCGTGCGTATGATCGTGATGACCGTCTTCTCGCTGAAGCCGGCGCGCACGAGTTTGACGACGGCCGCGTTGGTCAGCGGCCCTTCGGCATCAGTTGACGGCGCGGGGCGCGTCTGCGCGTGCATCACGGCGCAGCAGGCGAGCAGGCAGATAAGCAGGAGCGGGCGCGGCAGGCGGCAAGTTCTCATCGCTTCAGTTCCTAGTTCAGCCCCGTGCGCGCTTGCGCGTTCGGCGTGGCGGCGCTTGGGTTCGGCTTGTTATTCGCGGTCGCCTGCGGCGCGTGGTGGGCGGAAGCGCCGTAGCGCCCGCCGACCTGGCGCACGTAGGCGCGCGTCTCGCGGAAAGGCGGGACGCGGCCGCCGTAGCGGCGCACCGCGCCCTCACCCGCATTATAACTCGCCAGCACCAGATCGACGCGCCCGTTGAACCTGTTGAGCAGTTCTTTCAGAAACCGCGTCCCGCCCATCACGTTCTGCGCCGCGTCGTGCGGGCGGCGCACGCCGAAGCGCGCGGCCGTGCCCGGCATCAACTGCATCAAGCCCCGCGCGCCCACGGGGCTGACCGCGCCGGAGTTGAAATGCGACTCCTGCTCCATCACGCAGAAGATGAGATAAGGATCGACGCCGTAGCGCATGCCGTTCTGTTTGATGAGCGCGTCGAGGCGCGCGCTCCCCGTGCTCCAACGGCGCTCGCGCCGCGCGGTTGGCGTGCCCGCGGCGTCCGCGACCGCCTCGACCCGCTCGCGCTCGATGCGCTCGATGCGCGCCTTCTCAAGGAAGATGGAGAGGTTGCCGCGCTTGTACCAAGCACCGTCCGCCGTCTCGTTCACGTCGTCCACCTCGAAGCTCGCGCCGCCGACAAGGTGGATCAGGATGGGCTGGCGCGGCTCGGTCTGCGCGGCGGCACTGTCTGTCGGTTGCGCAGTAGAGGAAAAGGGCGTGTTCGTGTCATTCACGGCCGCGCTCGCGTCAATCAGCCGCGCCGTGGTCGCGCGCTTCTGCGCGTCGCTCGCTGACTGACGCGGCTCGTGCTCGATCTTGCTCACGCGCGCGCGCTCGACCGAATAGGTCACGCCGCCACGCCTGTACCAGACGCCCTGCGGGTCGTCCCAAGCCTCGTCGGCCTCGATGGTCGTGCCGTCGTTCAGGTGCAGTCTGTCCGCCAGCGCAGTCAGCGGCGCGGCGGCGCAGAGGAGCAGCGCGCAGACGAGGTTAAAGCTCAGCGCGAGCGGTCGGGCCGGCCGAAGGAAATGAACCACGAAATCACACGAAAGAACACGAATAAAGCCCCACCAATTTGTTCGTGTTTGTTTCGTGTCTGTTCGTGTGGTTTCGTGGTTCATTGTCCTCACCCCTTGCTTACCCTAAATCTGTATCGGGTCTAGTTCCTGCTCGGCCGGCTTGTGCAGATTCGCGGTGCTGCTGCGCGCCGCGCCCGACTGGGGCAGCGCGCCCGATTGCCGCGACACGCTACTGCGCAGTTCGCCCGTCGCCCGGCGCTCCGGCTCCTGCGTGTGGAAGCTGTGCGACGCGCCGAAGTAGTTGCGCCACGCGCCGTCGAGCACGCGCGGCGTCAACTCAAGCGGCAGCCCCTCAAACAGGCAGATGTCCGTCACGCGCTCCAACAGGTCGCGCGGCTCGCAGGCTTTCATCTGCCGGTGCTCGATCATGTAGTTGTTGAGCACGTGGTCAAGCATCGCCTGCTCCACACGCAGCCCACGCGTGAAGGCCGCGCGCCGGAATATCTCGCTGTACGCCGCGGGCGTCGGCGGCTCGACGCGCGCGCGATAGCCCATGCGCCGCAGGAACGCCTCGTCCACCAAATCCTTCTCGTCCAGGTTCGTCGAGAAGACGACCAACTGCTCGAACGGCACTTCGATCTTCTTCCCCGTGTGCAACGTCAGGTAGTCAACGCGGCGCTCCAACGGCACGATCCAGCGGTTCAACAGGTCGTGTGGCGCGCAGCGTTGCCGCCCGAAGTCGTCTATGACGAGCGTGCCGCCGTTCGACTTCATCTGGAACGGCGCTTCGTAGAACCGCGCCGCCTCGCTCCACACCAGATCGGTGTTCTCCAAAGTCAGTTCGCCGCCGACGATGACGAGCGGGCGCTCGATGCAGACCCAGCGGCGGTCGAACTCCGCCGGCAGCGCGTCGGCCGCAACAGGGCGGTGGTTGTGCGTATCGAAGACGCGGATGATCTGCGCGTCCACTTCAATCGCGTAAGGAATCCAGATGTAACCGGGCATGCCCTGATTGATGCGCTCGGCGACGGCCGTCTTGCCCGTGCCCGGCGGCCCTGTGATGAAGAGCGAGCGGCGCGAGTTGACGACGCAGCCGACCGTTTGCAGGAGCGAGTCGGGCAGGACGAGGTCGCGCATCGCGGCGCGCACGCTCGCCATCGTCGCCGGCTTCGCCGGGACGGCCTGCAAGCGCATCATGTGTGCATAGTCGCGCAGAGAGACCGGCGCGGGGCCGTTGTAGCCGCAAATCTGTTGCGCGCGCTGAAGGCGCTCCCAGCCGCGCTCCAACATCGCGTAGCGCGTCGCGCCCACGGCCGTCTGCCCGCGCACCTCGATCAGCTTCTCGCGCGTCAGCCGGATCAGCAGTTCCTCCGTCAGCGCGCGCGGCAGGTGGATCGCCGCCGCGATGTTCGCGGTCGTCGGCTCGGCCAACTGCGCCACCAGCTTGAGCGCGAGGTCGGACAGGAAGCTCTCCGACACGTCCGTCTCGGTCAACTCTTCCGGCACGGGCGGCCCCATGCTCTCAATTTCCACGCGACTGAGGATCGTTGTCTGTGTCATCACTCACCTTTATTCGTAACGTGCCGCTTGCTGCCGGGAGCGCGGGCGCGCGCGCCCGCCTAGCGTGCGCCAGCACGCTCAAAGTTGTCGTCCTCATTCAAGCTTGGACTTAAACGCATCATTTATTCGCGCTGGCGCGCTCAAGGCGGGCGCGCGCGCCCGCGCTCCCGGCAGGCGACCAGTCTCTTAGTCTCTGGTCGCAATGCCGTCGTCTCTTGTGCCGTTGAGGGCGCGGTGCGTCTCTTCCGCCTTGTCGCTCTGCCCGACGCGGCGGTAGAGGCTTTCGAGCCGGTGCAGGATGTTGGGCGAGTCGGGCTGGAGGCGGCGCGCGGCTTCGTACTGCTCGATGGCCTCCGTGTCGCGCCCCATGCGCTCGGCGAGCGTGGCGGTGTTGATGCGCCCGTTGAACTCGCCGCCCGCGCGGGCGAAGTTCTTAAAGGCGTCGTCGAACTTACCCAAGCGGCACTGCGCGAGCGCCAGGTTGTTGAGGATGCGCTCGTCCCTGGGCGCGAGCTTCGCGGCGCGCTTCAACTTCTCGACGGCGGCGCGGTACTGCCCGTTGAGATAGAGCGTGTAACCGAGGTCGTTGAGGGTCTGCGGGTCGTCGGGCTGATCGTCGAGCGCGCGCTCGAACGACTTGCGCGACTGCTCCGACAGGCCCTTGCGGTCGTAGGCGCGCGCCAGGAGACTGTGCGCCTGCTTCATCTTCGGGTCGAGCGCGGTGGCGCGCGACAACTCGGCGATGGCTTCGTTCAACTGCCCCGCGTCGAACAGTTCACGCCCGCGCTCGAAGTGCTCGCGCGCCGTGCCGTCCGCGGGCGCTTCGGCCGGTTTCGGGTTGCGCGCGTCGTTTACGCGCATCACGTTCGCGCTCTCGAAGCCCTGCACGTCCTTCTCGGTCAGCCGCCGCACCTTGTCGTCGTCCTTGCCGCCGCCCAAGAGCCGGCCGACCGCTTTGAACGGCGCTTTGAAGATGTGGAAGAAGCCGCCGCCCTTTTTCTTCTTCGGCGCTTCGGGCGCGCTGGCGTCCTCGCCGGGCGTGCCGACGGTCGCGCCGTTGTCGGCGACGATGTTGGCCGCGTCGTCGCCGTCGCGCCCCGACGTGCCCGCAGACCAGAAGGCGCTCGCGCCGACGGTCAGCACGAGAGCCACGACGAAAGCTTTGATGGTGCGGTTACGCTTGAACATTTGAAACCTCCCCGATTACATCTTGCCAAATGTGTCTATGAGGTTCAGGGCCGCGGGGCCGAGGATGGCGATGAAGAGCGTGGGGAAGAGGAAACACGAGAGCGGGAACAAGAGTTTCACGGCCGCCTTCTGCGCCGCCTGCTCCGCGCGCTGCCGCCGCTTCGTGCGCAAACTGTCGGCATAGACGCGCACCGCGCGCGCGATGGACGTGCCGAAACGATCAGCCTGAATCAACATCGCCACCAGGCTGCGCAGATCGTCCACGCCCGTGCGCTCCGCCAGATTGCGCAACGCTTCGTCGCGCTCGCGCCCGACGCGAATCTCCAGGTTGCACAACTCGAACTCTTCGCTGATGTCGCGGTGGACTTCCTTCAACTCGTCGCCCACGCGGATCATCGCGGCGTTCAAGCCCAGCCCCGCTTCAATAGAAACGACCATCAGGTCGAGCGCGTCGGCCAAGCCCCAGCGCACGCGCTGCTGCCGCCCCTTGATGAGTTTGCGCAGCACGTAGCGCGGCAGGAAGAAGCCGGCGACGAACGCGAACAGAATCCAACTGACCGCGCTCGACAGAGGCCGCGCCAGCAGCGCGCACGTGAGCGCGACCACGCCCGGCAGCGCGACCAGCGCGCACAGTTGAATGGCGCGGAACGTGACGGGCGCGCTCGGCGAACGGTAGCCGGCCTGCATCAACTGCTTTTGCAGCTTCTGCGCTTCGGCGGCCGACGGCGGCGCGAGCTTGTGCAGCGGCGCGGCCACGCGCTCCGCGAGCGCCGCCACGGGGCTGTCCTGCAACGCCGACGCGCCCGCCGCGAGCGACACCGCGCCGCCGCCGCGCTCTGCCTCGCTCATGCGCCGCAAACGCTCCGTCGCCGCGCTCGCCGGGCGGAACATCACCCAGTACACGGCCAGCGCGCCGAACGTGAAGCAGACGAAAGTGGAGATGGTGATGATTAAAAGCATAGTGTTAGTGAATAGTGAGCGGTGAGCGGTGAGCAGTGCAGACAGTTTTTATAACTGCTTACTGCTTACTGCTCACCGCTAGCTAGATTTTGATCCTCAGAATCTTCCGTATCACCGCCATGCCGGTCAGTTGCAGCCCCATGGCGGCGGCGATCAGGTAGTGCCCGCGCGGGTCGCGCCAGAGCACGCTCATGTAGTCGGGGTTCAAGACCGTGACGGCCAGCGCGACGAAGATCGGCAGCCCGCAGAGAATCCACGCGGACATGCGCGAGCTGGTCGTCAGGGTCTTCAAATCTTCCATGATGCGGAAGCGCTCGCGGATCGTGTGCGCGACCTTTTCCAAAATCTCCGCCAGGTTGCCGCCCGTCTCGCGCTGGATCATGATGGCCGTAATGCACATTTTCAGATCGAGCAGCGGGACGCGCGCCGCCAGATTTTCGAGCGCGAGCTTGAGCGAGAGACCGAGGTTCTGCTCCTCGTAGGTCTTGCGGAACTCGGTGGCGACGGGTTCGGGCATCTCGGTCGAGATCATGTGGAGCGACTCGGCGAAGGCGTGCCCGGCCGAGAGCGCGCGGCTCATCAGTTCCAGCGCGTCGGGCAGTTGTTCGAGGAAGAGGTTGAGCCGCTGCCGCCGCTTCCACCAGACGTGGACGAACGGCACGGCGGAGGCCGCGAGCGCGGCGGCGACGATGACGACGATTGAGATCGTCAGCATCGAGGCGGCCAAGCCAGCTAACAGCGCCGCCATCGCCGAGAACATGACGAGACGCGTGACCGTGATGTGCAGGTCGGCCTGATCGAGCATCCGCTTGAGCCGCGTCGCTACCGGCACTTGCATGAGCGCGCGATTCATCAGCGGAATCTCGCTCATTAACTCCTGCCGCGCGAGTTGCACGTCCACGTCCTCGGCGCTCGCCGTGTGGAGCAGTGCTTCGGCCAGCCTTTGCTGCAAGCGCGCGCGCCGCCGCTCCGTGCCCCGTGTGGCGAGCAGGTACGCGCCGAACGTCAGGAACAGGCAGAAAGTGAAAACGAGAAACGGGATCATCGGAATTGCTCCATTGGTTCATTTATTCATTGATTCAATGAACCAATGAGCAAATGAATCAATCGCTACATCTCTTCAAAGAAAACGCGCGGCAGTTGCATGCCGTACACCTTCAGGCGCTCGGCGAAGCGCGGGCGCACGCCGGTGGGGCGGAAGCGGCCGATCACCTTGCCGTCCTTGTCGATCCCCTTGCGCTCGAACTGGAAAATCTCCTGCATCGTGATCGTGTCGCCTTCCATGCCGGTGATCTCGGAGATGGAGGTGACGCGGCGCGTGCCGTCGGAGAGGCGCGCAGCCTGGATGACGAGGTTTATGGCCGACGCGATCTGTTGCCGCATGGCGCGATCCGAGAGGCGCATGCCGGTCATCTGGATCATGGTCTCAAGGCGGACGAGCGCGTCGCGCGGCGTGTTGGCGTGGACGGTGGTGAGCGAGCCGTCGTGGCCGGTGTTCATGGCTTGCAACATGTCTATGGCTTCGCCGCCGCGCACCTCGCCGATGACAATGCGGTCGGGGCGCATGCGCAGCGCGTTCTTGACCAAGTCGCGCTGCGTCACTTCGCCGCGCCCTTCGATGTTGGGCGGACGCGTCTCAAGGCGGACGACGTGCGGCTGCTGCAACTGAAGCTCGGCCGAGTCCTCAATCGTCACGATGCGCTCGTCTTCGGGGATGTAGGCGGAGAGCGCGTTCAGCAGCGTCGTCTTGCCCGCGCCCGTGCCGCCGGAGATGAGCACGTTCAGGCGCGCGCGCACGCACATGTCGAACATATCGGCGATGTCCTTGGTGAGCGCGCCGATCTCGATGAGCTTCGCCATGCGCAACGGGTCTGTGCCGAAGCGGCGGATGGAGAGCACGGGGCCGTCGAGCGCAAGCGGCGGGATGATCGCGTTGACGCGCGAGCCGTCCGCGAGGCGCGCGTCCACCATGGGCGAGGACTCATCTATGCGGCGGCCGACGGACGAGACGATGCGCTCGATGACGCGCATCAGGTGTTCGTCGTCCTTGAAGGCCACGTCGGTGCGTTCCAGCTTGCCGCGCCGCTCGATGTAGATGTTCTGCGGTGCGTTCACCAGGATGTCGGAGATGGTCGGGTCGGCCAGGAGCGGCTCAAGCGGCCCCAGACCGAACAACTCGTGCCGCACCTCTTCGACTAGCCGCTCACGCTCGCCCGATGAGAGCGGCGCGTTCTCGACCGCGATCAGACCTTCGGCGAGCCGCGAGACCTCGGAGCGCAACTGCTCCGGCTCAAGCTGGCTGAGCTTGGTCAAGTCCATCCGGTTAATGATCGCGCGGTGCAGCCGCGCTTTCATCTCTTGGAACGTGTGCTGCGCCGCCGCCGCGTCGTCGCCGCCGCCGCCGTTAGCGCGCGCCGCGCCGCCCACGACCGCCGGATTGGTTTCCCGAACTAATCTTTCGCGTAATGACATGATCTTCAGTTGATCTCAAATTTGAAATTTGAGATTTGAAATTTGAGGCTCAACTCTCAAATTTGAAATCTCATACTGCGTTCGTCAGACCGCGGCCGGCGCTTTCTCTTTTTCCAGCCGGTCGTTCAAGCCGAAGGCGGCGTGCGCGCCCTTGCGCCGCTGGAAGACGCCGCTCAGGAAACCGCGGCGCGGCTCTGTCTCGGCGATCTGCTGCGCCGCGCCGGTGACGGCCGCGGCGATCTGGCGCAACTCATGGGCGATGCGCGATGAGGGGTTCGATTCGACGAGCGGCTGACCGAGGTTGATCGAGTTGACAGCCGTGTTGTAGTCACTTTGCACGTAGCCGGTCACCTTCTCGCCGAGGTAGCGTTCGACCTGGCGCACGTCCAGCTCGATCTGTTTCGACCAGCGGTTGACGACGATGCGCACCTTGTGGCGCGGGTAGCCGAGCCGGTCGAAGATGGCGAGCGTGCGCTGTGCGCTGCGGATGGCGGGGATGTCCAGGGTGAGGACAAGCACGATCTCGTCCACCTGATCGAGCGCCGCGAGCGTGATCGCGTCGAAGGTGTGCTGCGGATCGACGATGACGTAGTCGTAGTGCTGGCGCAGCAGTTCGATCACGTCGAAGACGTGTTCAGCCTCGATGTCGTCGGCCAGGTCGGCCTCGCGCGGCGCGGCCAGGAGCGCTAGGTGCGACGTGTGCGGCGCGACGAGCGACTTCAACATGGAGTCGTCCGCGCCCGCGCGCTTCTCGACCAGGTCGGCGATGGAGAATTTCGGCTCGACGCCGAGGTAGAGCGCGAGGTCGCCGGCTTGCAGATTCAGATCGACGAGCACGGTCGGGGCGTTCGTGGCCGCCGCGATGTTGGTGGCGATAAACGACGTGCCGCAGCCGCCCTTGCTGGAGAAGACGGCGATGGCGCGCCCGCGCTTCTTCGGCGCTTCCACCTGCCCGGCGCAGAACTCCGTGGTGCGCTCGACGACCGTGCGGAACTCGTCCGGGCGCAGCGGCAGGCGCAGGAACTCGCGCGCGCCGGCCCGCAAGCTGCGCAGGATCAGGTCGGGCGAGGCGTCGCGCGAGGCGCAGATGATCGCGGTCTGCGGGCACTCGACGCTCAAACGCTCGACGTAGCGCAGCGCCGCCTCGGTCTGCGCGTCGGGCAAAGTGATGATGGCGGCGTTGGGGCGCAGGCGCACGATCTCGGCGTGGAGTTGTTCGGCGTCGTCGCCGCCCGCGAGCAGGCGCGTGCGCTCGTCCGCCGCGAGCGTGTCGCGCAGTTCCTTGAAGGTCTCAAGGCCGGTACTCAGGACGACGAAGGTGAGTGCTGGTGTCATGTGGCGTTCCCTGTCGGTTGATCAACCCCTTGCTCATAACAGGCGGCGGGCGTTTGTCAGAGCGGCGGCGGCGTGTAGCCGGCGCTCTCGCCCGTCAGCGTGGTCTGGTAACGCGGCATGCGCACCTTCACGCCGACGAGCGGCACGACGAAGTTATAATCGTAGTTCTCTATGCTCACGGCGACGCGCCCCGCGCCGACGCCGAAGCCCGTGTAGGCGACGGCCACGTTGGCGGGCGCGAGGTTCTGGACGACGGGCTTCGCGCCCGCCGCCGGGTTGGGATCGCCGTAGATGACGACGTTCTGCACCGCGCCCGTCTGCCCGTTCGGGTGTGTGACGGCGTAGCGCGCGCCGCGCCGGGCCGCGTCGGTCAGGGCGTTGTGCGTCCAGAGGAGCAAGCCCCCTTCGATGACGGCGAAGAGCGCCGTCAGGAAGACGGTCGCGGCGATGGCGAATTCGACCAGCGCCACGCCGCGTTCGTTCTCCCTGTGCATACCTTTGCGTCTCATCTCCCGCACCTCGCGGCTTAGAACAGCAGGTAGTGCATCGTCGTGCTCGGGCTGACGTTGACGGCGAGCGAAAACGTCTTGCCCGTCAGCTTGCCGAGATCGAAGAGCGGCTGATACTTGTAGTTGACGATCTGAACGCTGACGCGGTCGGGGTAGCCCGCCGCGCCGCCCAGCCCCGTGACGCTCACGTTGTCGCACGTCAGCCCCGCCAACACGGGCGTGCCCGTGCAGCCGGCGTTCGCGTCGCCGTAAACGACCTGGCTCGCTGCCTTCAGCCGCTCCGTCGCGTTGTAGGGTCGGCTCACCAGGTAGCGCGCGCCGCCGCGCGTGGCCTTGTCCAGCGTCGAGTAGGTGTAGAAGAAGCAGCCGAACTCGGCGATGGCCGCGAAGAGCACGAGCATGACGGGCAGCACGATGGCCAACTCGACGAGCTGCGCGCCGCGTTCGCGGCGCGCGAACCGCACGAGTCCGGTCGTGATTATTCCCCACCTCATCGCGCCGAAGCCTCCTTACTTGTAGAGCACAGGGATCGTCATCTGGATGCTGGCGTTCGTCCCGCTCGGATCGTAGCCGCCGCTGCCGACGACGAGCGTCTCCTCGACGTACTCGGCCTGGAAGTTGCCGCCCGATCCGTTCGACACCTTCGTCCGCAGGAAGAAGAGGCCGAAGCGCGTGAAGCGGACGACGTTGCGCCCCTGATCGAACTCGCTCTGCTTGACGAGCGGGATGATGACGAGCCGGCGGTTGTCCACGCCGGGGTGCGTCGGCGCTTGGAAGTTGGCGGGCGCGGCGGCGCTGTAGTCGGCGTAAGAGATGTTCTCCTTGACGTTCTTATCGGGCGGGTAGAAGGCCGGGTCGAGTTGGCTGCCGCCGTAGTCGTCGAAGCGCGAGTTGATGCCAGTGCGCACCTTGCCGGCGGTGATGCCCGGCTTGGTGTCGAGCGGGTAGGTGTCGCCCGGCTCTTTGCAGAGGTGGACGCCGCCGCCCGTGCCCGTCTCCACGTCCTGCCCGCCGGAGCCGTCCACCGCGAGGATGTGGTAGTTGCCAGGGCTGACGAAGCCGCCGGCCTCCGAGCGGATCGTATAGACCTGACCGGGCGTGAGGATCGAGTCGGCCTCGTCGAGAATGACGGTCAGCGGAATCCAGTCGCAGAAGGTGTTGATGTTGACGGAGCGCCCGGCGGTCGCGGTCGCCTGCAAGTTGCGCGAGTTGCCGAAGTCTTTCAGGACGGAGGCGAAGAAGACGTTGACGGGCGCGGGCGGCGTCGTGACCTTGACGAAACGGACGTTGGTAGGCGAGGCCATGGCGGTCGCCTCGTCCATGCCGCTGCCGGAGTCGAAGTCCGTGAGGTTGACTGCGTAGCGGACGTTGGCGGCGGTGAGCGTGAGCGGCGTGTGGTTGAACTCGTAGCTGTTCATCGCGGCGATAGCGCGCTCCCGCGCCTTCGTGATGCCGCTCGCGTGTTGGTTAAGACCCGAAGCTGCGGCGAGCGCCGAGGCGTCGGCCGCGTTCTGCAACTCGGTCTTAACGAGGTAGAAGTGGCTGATGTCCACGCACATGCCCGTGGCGAGGAGGAAGGCGAGCATGCCGAAGGCGCTGATGGCGAGCACCGAGCCGCGCTCGCGGCGGCGTGCGACCGAACTGTGGCTGCTTGTCCGTTTCATCATCGCTCCCCTTTCCGTCGTGCTCCGAGGTCGCTTGCTGTTGCCGCGAGGGCAGTAACCACGAAAGCACACGAACCAACACGAACCGTCCGAATTAGCTTCGTGCCTGTTTCGTGTCGTTTCGTGTGCTTTCGTGGTTCATCTTCTCTCCGAATCTACAACCTCACGCGGGCGGGGAGACTGAACAGTTGCCCGCGCGAGGCTTACCTCTCGCTCACTGCTTGCGCGCCGGCAGCGTGACCGGCGGGATTTGCGCCAGACTCACCAGCGCCGAGCCTTGCGGCAGCGGCGCGACCGCGCTGGTCGCCTGCCCGCCGTCGGTCTTCACCTCGCCGCTCGTCGCGTCCGTCTTCTGCGAGTCGGTCTTCTTCTCTTCCGGCTTGTTCGCGTCGGTCGAGCTGGTGCTGCCCGACGAGTAGCCGCTCGCGCCCTTGATGCCCTCGCCCTTCGGCTCGATGCCGAGCGGTGAACCCTTCTTCAGACCGTCAATGCCGCGCATCGTCGGCAGGTCGTCTGGGCTGACGGGGCGGACGAGTTGCGCCGTGACGATGAACATCAACTCGGTCTCCTGCTTCTGGAACGACTTCGACTTGAACAGGTTGCCGAGGAGCGGCACGTCCGCGATGACCGGAATCTTCGAGAACGACTGCACCTCTTCGTTATTCAGGAGGCCGGCGAGCGCGAACGACTGCCCATCGCGCAACTCGACGCCGGTCTTGGCGCGGCGCGTCTTCAGCGCCGGCACGAGGAAGCCGCCGAACTTGACGCCGTTGGCGAAGTCAATCGTCGAGACTTCGGGTTCGAGTTCGAGCCGGATGTGATCTTCGTCGAGGATGGTCGGCTTGAAGTTCAGGCGCACGCCGTACTCTTTGAAGACCACCGTGACGGTGTTCTTGTCCGAGCCGGCCTGCACGACGGGGATGGGAAACTCGCCGCCCGCCAGGAAGCTCGCTTCTTGCCCGTCCATCGCGATCAGGTTCGGCTCGGCCAGGGTGCGCGCGTTGCCCGTCTGCCGGATCATGCGCAGCATCGCGGCGACGCCGGCCGGGTTGTTCAGGAAGAAGACGTTGAGCGCGGGCGTGATGGCGCTCTCGATCAGGTGCGTCGGCGTGTTGAAGGTCGAGAGGTTGCTCGGGCCACCGCCGCTGTTCGTGTAGGTCGCCGTGCCGTCTTTGCCAGTCATGTAGGACGTGCTGTAGTCGCGCAGACGGCTGCGGCTGACCTCGGCGACGCGCACCTGAAGCTGCACCTGCGCCGCGCCCTTCACCGGCGAGCCGAGCATGTTCACCGTCTGGAAGCCGGCGGCCTTCACCACCTGCTCGGCCTGCGTGGCGACGAGCGGATTGGCGACGTTACCCGACAGCACCACCGAGCCGTTCGCCTGGCTCAAGCGGATGTCGTCCTTCGGAAAGAGCGCGTGAATCTGCGAGTCAATCAGCGAGAGGTTCGCGCGGACGAACACGTCGAAGACGACGAACTGCCCCTTCTCCTTCTCCCACGCGATGAAGTTGACCTGCCCGAACGCCTTGCCGTTGACGAGCACCTGATCGGGCGCGACCAGCACGGCCTCCGCCACGTCCGGGTTCGAGACCGAGAAGCGCCCGATGGGCTTGTCGAAATTGATGACGCGCGACTGCCCGACGAGCACGTTGATCGCAATCGGCTCCTGCGGCGGGTTGACGAACGACGCGCGCACCGACACGTTCTGCGCCTGCGCGCCCGCGGACGCCGTAAAGATCATCAGCGCGCACGCAAGCAGCGCGACGAACAGAGGGATTAGGCGACGGGTCTGCATGGGATTTCTCCTTGTCAGCTATTAGCTGTTAGCTATTAGCCGTTAGCTTGTTGTGTATAGCGGTCAGGCTTCCTTTGTTGCTTAAAGGTCTGCGCCCGCTGACTAATGAAAGCTAATAGCTAACAGCTAATAGCTAATCGCTTCTTCACGGGAAATCTACGCTGCGCTTCTTCGCGCCCTCGATCACCTCGACGGAGGCGCGGGGCGGCGGCGGCGCGGCCGGCGCGGCCGGCTGCGGGGCGGGTTTGACCTCAGTGCGCACCGGCGCGAAGCTCATCTGGCGGCGCACGACCGGCTGGGCGGGCTTCGGCTGCTCGCTCTTCATCGTGCCGGGGTCGGGCACGGGCGCGGCGTGCTCGCCGCCGAGCAGCGAGCGCTTGTCCACGCCCTTCGTCTGCTCGTCGTCCTGATCGACGCCGTTGCGCATGACGAGTTGCAGCTTGCCTTCGCTCGCGGCGAGCGCGAGTTTCTCGGCCTGTTCGGGCGTGACTTGCAGCGTGACGGCCTTGACGCTCTCCGGCTCGCGGTCGTTCTTCGGGCGGTCAATGTTCTGCCCGTTGGCTAGCACCTTGATGTTCTGCAACACGATCTTCGAGATGGGGTTCTGCTGCTGCTCGGTCGGGTTGATGACGACGACCACGTCCACGAGCGCGCCCGGCATGATGAAGCCGGAGATGCCCACCACGTCGTCCACCTTGACCGTCATCGCGCGGTAGCCTTCGGGGATGACGGCGGAGAGGCCGCCGGCCGAGCCTTCGGGCGCGAGCTTATAGTCCGTGACCGGCTCGCGCATCGCGATCTGGACGACGGCGACGCGCCCCACCAGTTTGTCCGGCGACTGGAACACGCCGTTCGGCATTGCGTTCGAGGGATACTGGACGGTCTCAAGCTGCTCGGCGATCACCTTCGTGCCGGCGGGGATGTCCACCTTCGCCACGACGACGTTGTTGAGGCTGCGCGTGTAAGCCTGCGCGCTCGACAGGTAGCGGCTGACGGACACGGCGGCCACTAAGCCAAAAACGACCGCACCGGCCAGCACGAACATTAGACGTTTGTTGCGCATGGTATTCAGTCTCCATTTCGGATTTCGGATTGCGGAATGAAAAACCTTCCCGCGTACAGTTGAATTCGGATAATCCGCAATCCGAAATCCGCATTCCGCAATCTTCAGTTACGCGCGGCAGAGCATCAGCGAGATCAGACTGCCGAAGGTAATCGCGACGCCGTAGGGGATCGTGTGCCGGCGTTCCTGCGGCACGGCGAAGCGCGGCATCTCCCAGCCCGGCAGCAGCCCCATGAAAATCTGCGCGACGCGCAGGAGCGTCGTCCGCACCGCGCCCGCGCGCACCATCGTGTAGACGCCGAGCACGCCGCCCGTCAGCACGACGACCAGGAAGGTCTGCAAGACGAGGGGCGCGCCGACGACCGCGCCGATGGCCGCGAACAGCTTCACGTCGCCCGCGCCCATCGCGCCGAAGACGTGCAGCACGAGCATCAAGGCGAATGCGAGCGCGCAGCCTTCGAGGCTGGCGACGACGCCGGGCAGCCCGTTGATGATGGCGTTGACGACGAGACCGCCGACGAGCGCGGCGAGCACAAACGGGTTCGGGATGCGGCGGTAGCGCGCGTCGTAGTAAGTGATGACGACGGCGAGCGGAATTAACAGCGCGCTATGAATGATGGCGAATGAACCGGACATGACTGAATTTAAGAATTTCAAATTTGCGATTCGAGATTTGGAATTTGTAACCTCGAACCGATACTTCAAACTTGCGGCACGGAGGGCGCGCTCTGTCGTCTGCCGTTGGGGCATGACGGCGGAGCGCGCCGGTTCCGTGTCGGGTCAGGGGGTGTTGATGCTGGAAGCCAGATTGTTGATCTTGGCCCCGATGTTCGTGCCGAGCGTGGTGAAGGCCGTGATGACGGCCAGGGCCACCAGCGCCGCGGCGACAGCGTACTCGGAGAGTTCCAGCCCGGTCTCGTCTTGCAGGAAGCGCCTGAACATTTTGTCTCTCCTCTGCGGGCGTTCGTGTGTGTGCCCCTTACGGCGTGGTCGAGACTTTCGACGCGAGGTTATTGATCTTCGTGCCGATGTTCGTGCCGAGGGTCGTGAAGGCGGTGATGACGGCGAGCGCCACGAGCGCCGCGGCGACGGCGTACTCGGACAGTTCTAACCCGGTCTCATCGCGCCAGAATCGCTTGATCATGGTCATGCTCCTTGTCGGGAATGGACGGACGTTTCGGTTATTAGGGAGCGATCTTGCCGGCCAGGTTGTTGATCTTCGTGCCGATGTTCGTGCCGAGCGTGGTGAAGGCGGTGATGACCGCGAGCGCGACCAGCGCGGCGGCGACTGCGTACTCGGACAGTTCCAGACCGGTTTCGTCGCGGAAGAATCTCTTAATCATTTTCGTTTGCTCCTTCGTGCAGAAAGTTGGGTGTCGTTGAGTTTCAGTAACCGAAGTGCTTGAGGAGTGCGTGCCGCCCCGCGAAGGCGTGCGTGCGCTGCGTGTTCAGGCGCAGGCGCGCGCTGCGTGCGGCGCTCACGAGCGTGCCGCTGACGGCGAGCGCCAGGAGCAGCCAGCCGTTGTGTGCGTTGCCCGTGACGGCGACGGCGCGTGTGCCGACCATCAGCGCAAGGCCGACGAACGGCACGGCGATGAGCAGCGCGGCGCAGGCAAAGAACGTTTTCGTGAGCACGGCTTTCATCTTCTCAAGCTTCCCTTCCGCCCCTCGCGCCGACAGTTGCCACACCAGCGACGGCGACGGACGCCGTGTCCTATGACAAGGCTCGTGCCACAACCCCCAACACACGAAAAGCCAGCAAACGCGCAACCGCGCACGCAAACCACGCCCGCGCGTTGTCAACCCGCGGCGACAAAGCCGAGCGCCTCGCAAGCGGCGCGCTCGCGCTCGTCGGGCGGTGAAGTGGCAGGCAGATAGGAACTTAGGAAGTTGTCGCCTGCGGTTGACAAGCGATAACAGGCAGTTCACCGTGCGGCGACGTGCGATACCAAGGCGTTAGTTCTACTAACAGCAGGCGAGATTATGTGTTGAGGGCAGACGGGGATGGACGTAGAATGGCGGCACGTGTGCGCCGTACTCGCAAGGGATGCCTCTTGCCTTAAGCCACGCGGCCACTAGATCAAAAGGAGAGTGATGATGTCTCTACCTAACGCGCTCTCGTTCTTCACGCCAGAGCAGTATTTGTCGCTCGAACGATTTTCCGAAATCCGGCACGAATATCTGGACGGCTTCGTTTACGCGATGGCAGGCGAAAGTCCCGAGCACAGCATGATCTGTTTCAATCTTGCGGTGGCTGTGGGGACTCAACTCAAGGACTCGCCATGTCGTGGCTTTTCGCCCAACATGAAAGTCAGGACGGGTGATAAAGGTCTCTACGCTTACCCAGACCTGATGGTCGTCTGCGGCGAGCCGCGCTTTCATGACGAGCACCGCGACGTGATTACCAATCCGACGGTCATCTTCGAGGTCTTGTCGCGTTCGACGGAAGCCTATGATCGCGGCGAGAAGTTTCTGCGCTACAGCACGCAGATCGAGACCCTGCAAGATTACGTGCTCGTCGCGCAGACCGAGCCGCGCGTCGAACACTTCTCCCGCCAGCCCGACGGCACATGTTCACACGCTGAGCTTAGCGGTCTGGCGGAAGTCCTCTCGCTCCCAGCAATCAACTGTCAGGTCGCGCTCGCCGACGTGTACAGCCGGATCGATTTTCCGTCTTAGTTCCGGCTGAAGATAATCGCCTGCTTGTCTTCGTAAACCTTCGTCCAGCCTGGCTCTTGCCGCAAGAGACTAGCGAGGGGCGCGCGCGGCCCGACGAGGACGGTGCGGACGCCGTAGCGTTCGAGCGGCGCGTGCCATTCCGGCTCGCCGCCTTCGGTCTTCAGGTAGTCTTCGATAAAGCGGTCGCCGTACACGTCCGCGCGCCCGTCTATGAAGACGCGCTCCTGCGGATGGAGTTGCCAGATGAGGTAGCCGCCCCAGCCATACCAGTTGAAGATGGGGCCGGACTGCGGGTGTGCGCGCAGGTAGGCAACCGCCGCCGCCGGGTATTTCTCCGCTTCGACCGCCAGCTGGCGCGCGACCACGCGCCGCACGTTCGTCGCGTACAACCCGACGGGGATGCAGACGAGCAGCGCGACGTTGAGCACAACCTGCCAAGTGCGTTGGGCGCCCACCGCGCGTTCAGGCGCGGTCAGCCAGCGTCCCCATTTTTTACTTGTCGCAAACGCCCAAGCGTGCTCCGCCAGCAGCGGCACGGCGACGAGCGCGCAGAACGGAATGTTGCGCCATGCGCGCAGCGCCGCGTAGGCGGATACGCACAGCAGCAGCAACTCGCTCAAGCGCGCCTTCTTTGGCGAGAGCGCGAGCAGCGCGAAGGTGGCGACGAGCAGCAGCGCGAACGGCTGCGCGATGAGCAGGTGAAAGTCCGGCGAGCGCCACTCGTCTATGTATGCGTGCATCGCGTGCGAGTTGAGCGTCTCCAGCGGGTACGTGAACAGCCGCACGCCGTTCGGGTTCAGCGGCACGACCAGCATGCAGGCGACAAGCACGAAGCAGAGCGGGCGCACGCGCGTCCAGATTTGGCGACGCGTTGTTCCTTGTGCCAGTTCGTCCAGCCCGACACCAACGACGGACAGCGCAACCAGGACAAGCCCCAGCGCGAAACCGCCGTGCATGTTCGCCCACAGGAGCATGAGCGGCACGAGCCACACAAGACTGCGCGAACGTGAGCCGCGCGCGTAATCGCCGAGGACAGCGAGGTAGACGCTCGTCAACAGGAACGAAACCATCTGCGGGCGCACACCCCACGTCGGCGCAGTCGCCAGCGCGCCGAGCAGCACGGCCGTGCCCGCGACGAACGGGTGCGGCGCGCGCTCCGTGCAGCGCCGGTACGCGACGCAGAACGCGCCGGTCATGATCAGCGAGAAGAGCACGACCAGCCCGCCCCAACCAGCGAGCCGATAGACAGCTGCCATGACTACTTCTGTCAGCCACTCGTGCGTCACCCACTCCCAGCCGGCCGCCGTGTAAGAAAAGATGTCGCCGTGTGGGATCGTATGCGTTGCGAGGATGAACTGCCCCGTGCGTAGATGCCACCAGAAATCCGGGTCGGTGATCTGCTCCACCGTCATCGTGCCGACGGCAGCGAGCAGCACGAAGCCGAGCAGCCGGCGGACGCTCAAGCTGGTGGCCGGTCGCGTGCGCTCGGCGCGGGCGGAAGCAAACGTGGGGGATAAAGGCGAGCTAGCTAACTCTTCCATCACACCATCCTCTGAAGCACAAGGACTGCCGGGGTTAGCAGGCGGAAACCACGAAGCCGCACGAAACGGCACGAACTAACACATCAACAGATTGATGTTCATCCTTCGTCTTGCTTCGTGTGCTTTCGTGGTTATTTCCCGATTCGTTACTCAACTGCGCTCACATGAAGCGCCAGGCTTGCGCCGCGATGAGCGCGACGCTGAGGCCGCCGCCGGCCAGCGTGAACGTCCATTCGACGAACGGGCTGCGCCGCTTGAGCAGCGCGCGCACGAACACCATGCCGCACTTCCAGCCATCCTGTTGGTAGAGCGGCAGCAGGTTCGTCGCCGCCAGTAGCAGGTTCATCGCGCCGAACAGCGTCTCGCCCGCCACGGCCGCCGCGCACAGGTTGACGATGACGCCCGCGAGCAGCACCAACACCTGCTGGCTCAGTGGCCGCGTCTGCAAGGTGCGCATGTCGAGCCGGACGTAAGCGCCGATGGGAAGCGCGTGCAGCTTGAACTCTACGTCCAGCAGGCGCACGCGACACAGGCGCGGCCCCCAGCCGACGCCTAGCTCGTGCGCGGGCACCTGGCACGCGCGCGCCGCGACGAGGTGGCCCAACTCGTGCACCAACATGGCGCAGGCTAAGTAGCAGACGGAGGCGAGGAGCATGGCGGTCTAGTTGCGGACGCGGAGTTGGATGCCGGGCTGGTGATCGTCTTGGAGGAAATCGCCGACGTTGATGGCGAGGCGTTTGAGTTTTTTGTAGAGCGTCTGGCGCGAGCCGAGACCGAGCGCGGTGGCGGCGCGCGCCACGTTGTAGTCGTTCAGCCTGAGCGTCTCGGTGATGATGCGGCGCTCGAAGTCGTCGAGCATGTGTTCGAGCGGCGCGCTCGTGCCGTCCACCTCCGCCGCGACCGGCGGGCAGATGCGCGGGTTGAGTTGCGCGCAATCTATGACCGCGCCCTCGTCGGCGTAGAGCACGAGCCGCTCGATCTCTGCGGCCAACTCGCGCACGTTGCCGGGCCAGGAATATTTTTGCAGCGCCTGGATCGCCTCGGCCGTGATGCCGGCGACCGGGTGATCGTTGCGCCGCGTGAAGTGCGTCAGGTAATGCGAGATGAGCGCGGCCGTGTCGTCGGGCCGCTCGCGCAGCGGCGGCACGTGGAGCGCGAGCGCGGCGACGCGGTAGTACAGGTCTTCGCGGAAACGATCCTCCCGGACGGCGCGCTCCAAGTCCTTGTGCGTCGCCGCCACCACGCGCACGTTCACCTTGCGCGGCGTGCGCTCGCCGAGCGTGTGCACCTCGCCCTCTTGCAGGAAGCGCAGCAGCTTCGGCTGCAAGGCGAGCGGCAGGTCGCCGATCTCGTCGAGGAAGAGCGTGCCGCCCTCCGCGGCGCGGATCAAGCCTTCGTGATCCGCGTGCGCGCCGGTGAACGCGCCCTTGCGGTGGCCGAAGAGCAGACTCTCGATCAGTTCGGCCGGCGCGGCCGTGCAGTTGAACGGGATGAACGGCGCGTGGGCGCGGCGGCTCAGGCGGTGGATGGCGCGCGCCACAAGTTCCTTGCCCGTGCCCGACTCGCCAGTGATGAGCACCGTCGAATCAGAATCCTTGATGCGCTCGACGGCGCGCGCCAGCGCCGCCATCGCGCGACTGACGAAGATCATGCCGGGCAGCGTCGTCTCGGCCACCGTCGGCGCGGGCAAAACGGCCGCCGCGCGTGTCTGCTGACCCGCCTCGCGCAGACACGCGTGCGCGTGCGCGAGCTGCGCCACGTCGGACAGGATGCGCAACTCCTTCGCCTGCCGCTCCGTCAGCGGGCGGACGCAGCGCCCGTAGATGGCCGCGCCCTCGCGCTGCGGCGTCGGCACGGCGAGCACCAGACAGAGCGCGTGGTCGCCCGCCTGAAATTCGGGCGCGGACTCGGGGTACGCGAGCGTCGCGGCCACCTGCATCTCCGCTTCCACGAGTTCGTCCGGCTCAAGCCCTTCGACCCATTTGAGGCGCACGCGCTCGCCCGCGGCCTGGGCGAAGGTCGCCAGCCCGTATGTCTGCGCCGTGGCGTCCAACATCAGCGCCAGCTTGAGCATGACGTGGTAGAGGATGTCCGGCCCGTCCGTGGCCGCGCGGCACAGGGCGCGCACCATCGCGGCAAGCGGCAGTTGAAATGAACCCGAGTTGTCCTGTCCCGCGTTAGCCGAATCCGATACAACCGGCGACATCGGCATAGGTCTTTGCGGCCCTTCTGGCAAAATACCGTACCCCCACAGGCATACGTGTACCCATGAACACAAGCTATATTTTTCGAGGCAAGTGTTGACGACGAGGGGAGTTTTGGAGTGACTCGCCGGGGTCTGACACCACGCGTGGTGTTTCGACTCGAACTGTTTTCGAGTCTAACGGGCGGCCCGGCGACTGTCAACATAATTAACCTCGCCGGGCCGCCCTGCGGACATTGTGATTTGGTTACGAGTTTATTCAGACGGGATCGACAGTTCCTGCCCGACCTGAATCTTATCCGGGTCTTTCAGCTTGTCCCGGTTGGCGTAGAAGATACGCATATACTCGTTCGAGTCGCCGTAGAACTCCTTACTGATCTTGGAGAGCGTGTCGCCCGATTTGACGGTGTAGGTTTTGCCGCCCTGCCCGCCGCCGCCGCCGGCCGCCGCGCCCATCGCCTGCCCCTGCGCGACGTTGATCTCTGCCGTGATGTCGTCGGCGTTCGGGTTGACGAGCTTAATCTGATCCCAGAGTTTGTTCTTCGCCTCCTCCGACGGCGCGGTGGCGCGGATGAACAGCTTGTTGTCCTGCACGTGCAGGTTGTGGAATTGTACGTGCTCCTGGTCGGCCGCATTCAACACCGACTGGTACTTTTGCTTCAACTCGTCGAAGCGTTGTTGCGCGTTGGGCTGCTGTTGCGCCTCCGCGGCACCGCGCCCGAACATTTTGTCAAAGAGTCCCATGAACCTCTGCCTCCTTCTTGCAAACGAATGATTTACCGACACTCAGTGGTGCGTAATTTGAGTTTGTGCAACGACCGTACCACTTGCCGTGAGTTTGAAGGATATATTGAGCGTCTTGGAGCTTATGTTCACGCCGCTAGTTTTGGCGTACTCTTTGCTTAATCGCCAGGTAAGGGACGCAGAGCGCGCTCGAAATCGTACACACTGTCACCCGCCTAGCGGTCGGCAGGTGTCTGGCGGATTTACGGCGTAGATGGAGGAGAAAAGAACATGAGCATCATCGCAGCGATTATCATCGGCTTGATCGTCGGCGCACTGGCCAAAGCCATCATGCCGGGTAAAGACCCCGGCGGGGTGATTGTCACCATTCTGCTCGGCATCGCCGGCAGCATCGTCGGCCATTTCATCGCCGCCGCCATTTACCCCAGCGACGCCGGGCCAGGGTTTATTATGCGCCTGGTACTCGCGGTCATCGGCGCACTTATTCTGCTCGCCGGTTATCGGCTCATTACCGGCCGAACAGTACGCACCTAGCGCTTACGCAGGGGAGACAATGCCGTTCTGCGACAAGGCTCTGGCCATTTCGGAGCCTTGTCGCTTTTCCTTTTCTGCGTTTTCCACACCTGTGATAGTAGAACCTCTCCTCTATCTGGCTGTCACATATAGCTCTTTTATCAGCCTGCCCAATTCGCGGATTTCCGTTCGCCGGGCGTTCGCCGTCTTAAGCGCTTAAGGGCGCTTACCTCAAGTAAATGTTGAACTTAGCCTTATAAACCGTTGTAAAGATATGTCTTTACATGATTAACCTTGCGTGCTACATTCCCGCCACTTTGTCGCTAAATCGTTGCGCGACAAAGGAATGAACCGAAGCCAGCGCGCTCTGACCTTGGCCGATGGCTTCGTTCGCTGTCTCAGGCTTCTTCTCTTAACGATCAGGCGACCCGTAAACAATGGTGATCAGATTCGGTACATCAGGCTGGCGTGCCATCGTCGCGGACGAGTTCACATTCGCCAACGTTAGTCGTGTAACTAAAGCCGTTTGCAGGTATTTACAGGCTTCCAGCGCGGCTCTGGACGCCGCCCTCATCGTGGGCTATGACACCCGTTTTCTCGCCGAGAATTTTGCTGAGCATTGCGCCAGCGAAGTCGCCGCCGCGGGCTACAGGGCAATCTTTTGCGACCATGCGACGCCGACGACGACCATCGCGCACACCATCCGCGACCGCAGCGCGGCCGGTGGGATTAGCTTCACCGCTTCGCACAACCCGCCTGAATACAACGGGATGAAGCTGCTAACCGCCGACGGCGTGCCAGCCCTGTCGGAGGCGATGCGGCAGATTGAGCAGTTTATCAGCGAGATTCCTGAGGACGGCGGACAGACGGTCGTGTCGGCGGGCGCGACAAACGTCGAAAAGTACGACCCGCGTCCGGCTTATTTGGCCGATCTGGCGCGGAAAGTGCGCTTTGACGTGCTCGCGCGGCCCGGCGGCAGTTACGCCTACGACCCGCTCTGGGGCACGGGGCGCGGCTATCTGGATCGCGCCTTACGCGACAACGGGCTGGAAGTCGAGACCCTGCATGACTGGAGCGACGCGCTTTTCGGCGGGCGCGCGCCTGAGCCGGATGAGCAGTGCCTCGAAGAGTTGCGCGCGGCGATGAAGCGGCGCGGCTGCGTGCTCGGGCTGGCCACGAGCGGCAACTGTGAGCACTTTGGCGTGCTCGACGCCGACGGCACGTTCATCGCGCCGAACCGGCTGATCCCGCTGCTGTTTGATTATCTCGCCGAGTCGCGCGGCTGGACGGGCGACGTAGCCCGCTCTGTTGCGACTTCGCATTTGGTTGACCGCGTGGCCGCGGCGCGCGGGCTGCCCGTGCTTGAGACGCCGGCCGGTTTCAATTTCATCGGCGAGTTGATCGGTCAGGACAAGAGCGTTCCGGGCGGCGCGGAAGCGGCCGGGTTGGCGACGCGCGCCCACTATCCGGAGCAGGATGGCATCCTCGCGTGCCTGCTCGCGGCCGAGGCGGTGGCGGCGCGCGGGGCGAGCCTGCGCGAGCAACTGGAAGAACTTTACCGGCGCGTCGGTCGCACGGAGACCGCACACATCGGCGTGCGCCTGACGCCGGACGTGCAGGCGAGGCTCACGGAGAAACTGAAACAAGACCCGGCGGAGATCGGCGGTCGGCGCGTCGCGCGCACGAACCACACGGACGGCGTGAAGCTGGTCTTCGACGACGGCTCATGGCTGCTGTTGCGCCCGTCGGGCACGGAACCATTGGTACGCATCTACGCCGAATCAGAGTCGGCACAAGACCTGGAGGTGTTACTTGAACAAGGCCGCAAATACTTATTGGATTGACAACAGACTCGCCGCGCAGCGGCCCACCGCCCGCGCGCTGCCCTTGACGGGGCAGGTCGGCGAACTCTCGCGCGAACTGATCGGCACGCGCACCGAAGTGCGGCGGCGCGGCGGGTTGATCCCGTCGTGGACGATCTTCTGCATGATCATGCTGGCGACCTTCGCGCTCTGCGTCACGGTCACGATGCGGACGCACGCCGAGCTGCGCGCCGCCGAGCGCCAGCACGAGCAGATGAACTCGACCAACGAGGCGCTGCGCAACACGAACGACTCGCTGCGGCGCGAGGTCGAGCGGCTGCGTTCAGACCCGCACGCCATCGAGGCGGCGGCACGCACGCGGCTCAACATGGTGCGCGCGAACGAGATCGTCGTGCCGGTCGAATGATTTTGCCGCGGCCGTAGCGCCCGGCGCTGCCGGTTCTCTTTTTACCCGACGCCCGCTGGATCAGCCGCTAACCACCCACTCGACGCTGCCACAAGCTTGCTCCTGCCAGACACTGCGCGGTCGCCGGCAAACCGGCCGACCGCGCAGCCTTTTCCGCATGATTGCACGGCCGCGCGGCTGCAAGTTCATCTGGTTGACACCCTGCGGAAGCGTCAACTAATATCGAATTCTGTTTATCAAGTCATAAATTCGACTGAGTCTCTTGTCGCACGCCGAACGCCCGTGGGGAGAATCGCGAGCCATGCCTGAGATCAAAGAACTGCTGACGCCGGAGCAAGCGGAGGTCGAACGCTGGGAGCAGGAGACGCTCGCGCCGATGCTCAAGAAGATGCCGGAGCGTAAGGCCAAGTTCGAGACCGTCTCGCTCGATCCGGTCAACCGGCTCTACACGCCGGCCGACTGCGCCGACGTTGACTACGAGCGCGACACGGCCTTCCCCGGCGAGTTCCCCTACACGCGCGGCATACACCCGACCGGCTACCGCGGCAAGCTCTGGACGATGCGCCAGTTCGCCGGCTTCAGCACGCCGGAAGAGACGAACGCGCGCTTCAAATATCTCTTGGAGCATGGGCAGACCGGCCTTTCGGTCGCTTATGATCTGCCGACGCTCATGGGTTATGACGCCGACTCGCCGCTCTCCGAAGGCGAGGTCGGCAAGTGCGGCGTCGCCGTCTCAAGCCTGGCCGACATGGAGGTCTTGTTCGACGGCATCCCGCTCGAACAGGTCACGGTCTCGCAGACGATCAACGCGCCCGCGTCCGTGCTGCTGGCGATGTACCTGGTCGTCGCCGAGAAGCAGGGCGCGGACTTTCGTAAGATTTCGGGCACGCTGCAAAACGACATTCTCAAAGAGTACATCGCGCAGAAGGAGTGGATTTATCCGATCCGCCCCGCGATGAAACTGGTCGTGGACACCTTCGAGTTCTGCACGCGCCACGTGCCGAAGTACAACCCGATCTCCGTCAGTGGCTACCACATCCGCGAGGCGGGCGCGACCGCGTTGCAGGAACTCGCGTTCACTCTGCGCGACGGCATTGAGTACGTGCAGTGGGGCGTGGACGCCGGCCTCGACGTGGACGAGTTCGTGCCGCGCATCTCGTTCTTCTTCAACGCGCACAACGACTTCTTCGAGGAGATCGCCAAGTACCGCGCCGCACGCCGCATCTGGGCGCGCGCCATGCGCGAACGCTTCAACGCACAGAACCCGCGCACGCTCCAACTGCGCTTCCACACGCAGACTGCCGGCGTCTCGCTCACCGTCCAGCAGCCCTTAAACAACATCGTCCGCGTCGCCATTCAGGCGCTCGCGGGTGTCCTCGGCGGCACGCAGAGTCTGCACACCGACGCTTACGACGAGGCGCTGGCGCTCCCGACGGATCAGGCCGCGCTCATCGCCCTGCGCACGCAGCAGATCATCGCCGAAGAGACCGGCGTCGTGAACACGGTCGATCCTTTGGGCGGCTCTTACTTCGTCGAGGCGCTGACCAAGAAGATGGAGGACGGCGCGCTCGACTACTTCCGCAAGATTGACGCGCTCGGCGGCATGGTCGAGGCGGTCGAGAAGGGCTTCCCGCAGCGCGAGATTCAGGAGTCCGCTTACCAGTACCAGAAGGCCGTCGAGCGCGGCGAGCAGTCAATCGTCGGCGTCAACAAGTACGCGATGGAGGACGAGCCGGGCAAGATTGACATCCTCGTCATAGACGAGGCCGTGCGCGATCATCAAGTCGAGCGCCTGCAACGGGCCAAGGACAGCCGCGACAACGGCGCGGTCGCCAACGCCCTCGAACAGTTGAAGCGAGCCGCGCGCGACAACGAGAACACGATGCCCGCGACCATCGCCGCCGTCCGCGCCTACGCCACGCTCGGCGAAATCTGCGACGCCCTGCGCGACGTGTACGGCTTGTACGAAGAACCCGCGTTTTAGCGCACGCCGAATGCTCGAAGAGAATTACCTATGGCAACGTTGGAATTGGAAGAGCGCGTCGCCGTTCTGGAAGCTGAAGTCGCACGCTTGAAAAGCGATCTGGCACGGAACGGCGCGGCCACACAGCCCTGGTGGCAGCGGATTGCCGGTTCGTTTGCCGACGATGCTGAGTTTGATCTGGCAGCGCGGCTTGGCCGTGAGTACCGCGAATCGCGCCGGCCGTCGGCCGATGAGCATGAATAGTTTAGATGTACTTGCTTGACACGGATCATCTCAGCCTGTTGCAGCGCAGCGGAGAAGGAGCACAGAGACTGTTAGCACGTTTGGCTGACGTTAGCGCCGACGAAGTGGCGGTAACGATTATTAGCTACGAAGAGCAGACGCGCGGATGGTTTAGCTTCCTAGCGCAGGCGCGCTCGCTGGAAGCACAGGTTAAAGCTTACCGGCTGATTCAGTAACACCTGGCCAGCTATTGCGCCATTCCGGTCGTGGGGTTTGACGAACAGGCTGCCGAGATGTTTTAAAGTCTCCGGCGGGCGCACCGGCGGATCGGCACAATGGATTTGAAGATCGCAGCGATCGCGCTGGCCGTTGACGCCACGTTATTAACTAGGAATCGCGCTGATTTTGATCAGGTTGCCGTACTGCGGGTGGAAGACTGGACGACCTGACTTAGGCAGTATTTATGACCGAACAGAAAATCCGCGTCCTCGTCGCCAAGCCCGGACTCGACGGTCATGATCGCGGGGCGAAGGTGATCGCGCGGGCGTTGCGCGACGCGGGAATGGAAGTGATCTACACGGGACTGCGGCAGACGCCGGAGATGATCGCGGCGGCGGCGTTGCAGGAGGACGTGGACGCCGTCGGCGTCTCGATCCTGTCCGGCGCGCACAACACGCTGTGCCCGCGCATCGTCGAGTTGCTGCGCGAGCGGGGCTTGGACGACTGCCTGGTGCTCGTCGGCGGCATCGTGCCGAAGGAGGACATCCCGCGCCTGAAAGGGCAGGGCGTGGCGGAAGTCTTTCTGCCGGGCACGTCTACCGAAGAGATCGTCAGTTTCCTGCGTGCCAACGTCCGCCCGCGCACGTGAGCGACCCAGAGCAGAACGAAGCGCGCGCCGCGAGCCGCGAAAGCGCAAGCGCGCTCATGGTCGAAACGCGCGACCGCGCCGCCGTCGTGCGCTTCAACCGTCCCGCCGCACGCAATCCCCTGTCCAGCGCCACACTCGACGAATTAGAGGCGACCGTCGCCGCGCTCGCCGTGCGCACCGACATAGCCGCGATCATCTTCACCGGCACGGACGACATCTTCGCCGCGGGCGCGGACATACGCGAACTGCGGACGCTCACGCCGACGACCGCCCTAGCCTTCGCCCAACGCGGACAGCGGCTCATGCAGTTGATCGCCGACGCGCCGCAACTGACCATCGCGGCCGTCAACGGCTACTGCATGGGCGGCGCGCTCGACCTCGCGCTCGCCTGCGACCTGCGCGTCGCCGCGCCGACGGCCGTCTTCGCGCACCCCGGCGCGCGTCTCGGCATCATCACCGGCTGGGGCGGCACGCAGCGGCTAGCGCGCCTCGTCGGGCAGGCTCGCGCCTTGGAGTTGTTCCTGACCGCGCGACTTGTGCCGAGCGCCGAGGCGCTTGCCATCGGTCTCGTCAACCGCGTCGGCACGCCCGTGCTCGACTGCGCCCTGGAACTCGCCGCGCGCCGCGCCTGCTCTCTTAATCTTTCTTGAGGAAGCGCGCGATGCCGGCGCGGCAGTCTGCGGTCATGCGCGCGATGGTGTTGATTTCTACGCCGGCTTCGAGGGCGGTGGCGAAGCTCATGCCGTCCATGTGGTAGAGCAGGCGCTTCGTGAGCATGACGGCGGAGCGGCTCGTGCGCTCGAAGCCGGCGACGTAGCGTTCGACCTCCGCCGCGAAAACGTCGTCGGCGAAGACGTGGTTGATCAGCCCGACGCGCTCGGCCTCGGTCGCGCTCAGTTCCGCGCCGCGCGTGATCAACTCGAACGCGCGCTTCTCCGAGACGTTGCGCCGCAGGATCGCCATCACCATCGCGGGCACAAACCCGATCTTCACCTCCGGGTAGCCAAAGCGCGCCGACTCAGCCGCGAGCACGATGTCGCAGGCGGTCGCCAGCCCGCACCCGCCCGCCAGCGCGCGCCCGCGCACCACCGCCACGACGGGCACGCGCACCTCGCGCACCAGCGCGAACAACTCCATCAGCGAGCGCGCGTCTTCCAGGTTCTCGGCGACCGAACTCTCGGAAATCTTTTGCAGCGCCGCGAGGTCTGCGCCCGAACAGAAGTCCGCGCCCGCGCCCATCAGCAGGACGACGCGCACCGCTTCGTCCGCGTCCGCCGCGCGTAGCGCCGCCTTCAGCCCGCCGATGATGGCGTCGTTCAGCGCGTTCCGCTTCTCGGGCCGGTTCAGCGTCACGAGCGCGACCGCGCCCTCGACCGTGTAGAGCACCGGATCGTTGTCCATAAACAGGCTTGCGCCGCCGCAGCCGTTCAACCGCGGCGCGACCGCGCGATGAGAATGACGCCGAAAAGGAGCAGCGGCGTCGAGACCCAGAACGTGCCTGCGTTTGCCACCCGCCTCAGGTTGAGAATGGCCAACACTAACGAGGCGACGACAAACAACAGGCCGACCAGACGTAGATTTTTGGGCGACACGGGGCGACTCCTTTCGGCAACGGACGACGCGGACGGAGGCTGAAACGTTACTGTCCCTCGGCCAGCAGGAAACTGAGCAGCGCGGCGTTGACCTCGGTCGCCGCCTCCTGCTGCACCCAGTGGTTCGCGTGCGGCAGGCGCAACTCGCGATAGGGTGCGGCGACGTATGCGCCCACGTTCCGCACCGTCTCCGGCACGATGAACTGATCGCGCTCGCCGAAGACGAACAACGTGGGCACGCGCACGCGCCCGCCGGCCTGCGGTGTCCAGTTGTCGGCGCGGCGGAACATGCGTAGGACGTTGGCGCGGTAGTAGTTGATCGCACCCGTGAGCGCGTCCACCTCGTCCGCCGGCCCCTGCTGTTTGAGCGCGTTCTTATAGACGGCGATGTCCGTCGCGGTGAACGTGCCGCGCCGCGCCGTCGCCTGGAACATCGCCGTGAGCCGCGCGAAGTCCTGCCCCGCGAGCCACCATTCAGGCACGCGCGGTAGTTGAAAGAAGAGCATGTACCAACTGCGCAGCGCCTGCCGGCACGTCATGTTCGCGCGCCAGACCGCGTAGGGCGGCACTTGCAGGACGGCCAGCTTCCACACGTATTCGGGGTGGCGCTCCGCCACGGCCCACGCCACCGCCCCGCCCCAGTCGTGCCCGACGACCGCCGCCTCGCGCGCGCCGCAATGGCGAATGAGGCCGAGCACGTCGTCCACCAGCTTGTCGAGTTGATAGTCCTCGATCTTGCCGGGCTTCGCGCTCAGGTTGTAGCCGCGCATGTCCACCGCGACGACGCGGAAGTGCGCGCCGAGCGCCGGCAGTTGATGCCGCCACGAGTACCAGCATTCGGGAAACCCGTGCAGCAACACGACCAGCCGCTCGCCCGCGCCGCACTCCGCGTAGTGCAAGCGCACGTCGCCCACCTGCGCGTAACCGTGCTGGAAGACGGGTTCGCTGATCTGTTGTTCGGCGTCCATGAGTTAGAGTCCGAGCGCGCGCGCTTCCTCGTCGGGCACGTCAATCGTCATGCGCAGGAGCGCGGTGGAGAAGGTCTTGCCCTGCGCGTCGGTCATCAGGGAGAGCGTGCCGCCGCCGCCCAACGATTCGTGCAGGAGGAAGTTGAGCGCGCCGAGGTTCGGCAGCTCGAAGCGTTCGACCGCGCCGTGACAGATGCCGGCGAAATGCTCTTTGACGCGCGTCGCCGTCACCTCGCGCACAAGCAACGGGTAGTATTCATCGCGCAGCGCGATCAAGCCCACGTTCGCCGTGTCGCCTTTGTCGCCGGAGCGCGCGTGCGCAAGCTTGGTCAGTTGCACTTTCATGGGTCACACAATATCAGTCACGCCGGAGAGATTTTAACCACGAAATCACACGAAACAACACCAAGCAGAAAAGGCAGAGCTTGTCCCGCTTCGTGCCGTTTCGTGTGATTTCGTGGTTTCATTCCTTGCCCTGCTAATCCGAACTGCCGCACAGCCCTTGCTGCCACAGCCACAGCCAGTGGAAGCCGACGACGACGAGCGCGTGCGTGATCGTGCCGTCGGCGACCAGGCCGGGCACGTCCGCGAGCGGCACGAGGCGCACGACCGTGTGCTCGGTGGCTTCGTGCACGGGCGCTTGGATGTGGCGGACGCCGCGCGCGAGGAACGTGTGCAGCCAGTTGTCGTGTATGGCCGGGTTGGGGCGGACGCGGCCGAGCGTGACGATCTCGTCCGCGGCGTAGCCCGTCTCTTCCAGCGTCTCGCGCCGCGCCGCGTCGCGCGCCGACTCGCCCGCGTCAACCATGCCGCCCGGAATCTCCAACGTCACGTCCTCGGAGCCGTGCCGGTACTGCTCGATCATCACGACCTCGTTCGCGGCGGTCAGAGGGATGACGTTAATCCAGTCGCCTGCCGTCAGCACGTAGAAGTCGTGCTCGCGCCCGGTCTGCGGGCTGACGCTCCAATCGCGGCGCACCCGGAAGACGCGGCAGTCGGCGACGACTTCGGAGCGCACGCGCCGCCACGGCCGAGACTCCGCGCCGAACGTCGCGCGGTTGAAGCGGGGCGGCACGGTCAGAGCGTCGCGCTCGTCCTCCGCGCTCAAACTTCCAGCACCTCCACGCGCGGCGCGATCTCCGTCTTGGGGATGAGCGCGGGCCAGTAGGCGACGATCTCTTCGACTTTGGGCCGCCCGCCCGCGAAGCCCGTCACGCCGGGCGGCCCCGTCAGGATCAGCGGCGCGATCTCTTTCGTGAACCGCTCGACCGTCGCGCGGTTGTCGCCGCGCACGCCGACGCGCAGTTGCACCTCCGCGAGATCGGCCGGTGGCTCGCCCGCCAGCGCGCCGTGTGTTGCGTTGACGCCGACGAACTCCGTCAGGATTTGCTCGAAGCGCAGGCCCAGCCGCTCAAGTCGGGCGCGCAGGATTTGGTCGGCGGCGCGCGCCTTCGCGTAGGCGTCCGGCCACGAATAGACGAGCGTGCCGACCGCCTTGAAGCCGGCCGCGTAGCTGATCGAGACCTTCAGAAACTCCGTTGCCGGCCGTCCCTCGATGCCGAAGACGCGGACGCGGTCTGGGCCGGCGTCTTCAAGCTTGATCGTCGTGAAGTCCGCGACGCAGTCGGGCGTGATGTACTCGTGCGGGTCGCCCATCTCGTAGACGAGTTGTTCCTTGATCGTCGGCAGCGAGACGCGCCCGCCCGTGCCCTCGTGTTTGGTGACGACGAACGTGCCGTCGGGCGCGGCCTCGACAATCGGGTAGCCGACGTTCGCCAGATCAGGAATCGTCTGCCACTCGAATTGACAGTTGCCGCCCGAACATTGCGCGCCGCACTCGATGATGTGCCCGGCGATTGTGCCGGCCGAGAGCTTGTTCCAGTCGTCCGCGCGCCAGCCGAACTCGTGGATCAAGGGCGCGAGCGTCAGCCCCGTGTCGGTTGCGCGCCCCGTGATGACGATCCGCGCGCCGCGCCGCAGGGCTTCGACCATCGGCCACGCGCCGAGATAGACGTTCGCGCTCTGAATCCGCTCGCGCACGGTTGCCAGCGGCTCGCCCGTGTCCATGTTGCGCAGTTCGATGCCGCGCCCCAGCATTTCGTCAAGCCGCGCCATGATGTCGTCGCCGGTGACGATGCCGATGCGGAGGCGACCCGCGAGGCCAAGTTCGCGCGCCACGTCGCGCACTGCCTCGGCGCAGGCGGGCGGGTTGACGCCGCCCGCGTTCGCCGTCACGCGTATGTCGCGCGCGACGCACGCGGGCAGAATCTCGCGCATCAGCGGCACGAAGTCGCGCGCGTAGCCCGCACGCGGGTCGCGCGCGCGTTGCTTCTGCATGATCGACATTGTGACTTCCGCCAGGTAGTCGAGCATCAGGTAGTCTACGGGGCCGCCCTCGACCTGGCGCACCGGCGCGTCCAGCATGTCGCCCCAGAAGCCCTGCCCGCTCGCGATACGAATCCGTTCTCTCATTAACTCAAACGCCGACGGGTTGACAGACTGAACGGGCGACGCAGCCCCTTACGCGGCGGACGCGTCGCCCGCGTCTCTATCATGTGCAGGCAGGCGTCGAATGTTGCTCGCGTTCGACGCCGCTTGTTGTGCCCGGCCCTCTACAGGCTCGGCGGTGGCGTGGTCGGCTCGGCCGCCGGAGGGGGCGGAGTCGCGGCGCGGCGACGACCTCCGCGCCGCCGCCGACGACCGCCGCCCATCATCGCGCCGTGGCCGCCGCCGCCGCTGTGGAACGAGAACTGGTGCGACTCGCCGCTCGTGCTCATCAGCATCAGCCCGTTGCCGGTCTTCTTCGCGCGCAGCGAGATGATCTTGGCGGGCGTCTCAGTGCCGAAGCGCATGGTGACGGCGATCTGGCCGGGCCACTGCTGCGAGGTGAGCGTGCCGGTCTGCGTGTTGCCGCCGCTCTCCAGCGTGAAGGTGTTGCCGGTGATGGTGAGCGTCGCGTCGCCGCTCATGCCGCCGTCCGGGTAGTTGACCGTGCCGGTGTACGTGCCGTCGAGGCTCGCCGTCTCGCCCAGGCGGCCGAGGCTGCTCGTCGCGCCCTGTGCGCCGGTCGCCATCGCGCCGGAGGTTTCGGCCGGCATGCCCGTGTCGGCGGGCGGGGCCGGCGGTGCGCCGCGACGACGACCGCGACGGCGGCGACCGCCCGTGCCCGTGGTCGGCATGGTCATCTCGCCGCTGTTGGCGTTGTCGTTCGTGTTCTGCATTGACGGCTCGCCGGTGCTCACGTTGGCGTTGTCGCCCGGCTCGCCGGTGTTGGCGTTCATGTTCATGTCGCCGGTGCGCGCCGTGCGCCGGCGGCCGCGCCGCCGGCCGCCGGTGCGGGTGGTCGTGTTCGTGTTCTGCGCCGACGTGTCGTTGGTCGTGCTGCTGTTGGTGTTCTGCGCCAGACCCACGAGGTCTGCGCCGACCAGCACGACGGTCGCGACGAGGGCGCACAGACGTATGAATGTGTTTGTCTTGCTCTGCTTCACGGTTGTTCTCCTCCTGTAGTAAATCGCGAGCCGCACGAAGGCGTGGCCCGCTGCGGTGGGGGAACGTCCAACAGTTTTTGTGCTTGAAAAGCTGTGCCCCTAGTTTCGCACAGAAAGCCGGTCAATTGCACGTAAAATTGCACGCCGGCCGGGGCACTAAGACAGTCACCACGAAAGCACACGAAACGACACGAAGCAGAAATAAGTTTTCGTTCGTGTCGTTTCGTGTGCTTTCGTGGTTGAATCTTTTTCTGCGCGACCTGATCACGCGAGCGCGGGCGGCAGCACGAACTGACCGAGGTGCGGCCCCGCGTAGTTGGTCGCCGTGCGCAGGGCGAGTTCCAGGGCGGGGCGCGTCTCTTCGGGCGTGATGACGGCGTCAACGAAGCCGCGCGCCGCCGCGTACTTCGCGTCCAACTGCTGCTCGTAGTCGGCGCGCACCCGCGCCATCTCCGCCCGCAGCCGCTCGTCCGGCTCCTGCCCCGCGCGCTTCAACTTTTCGAGCTGCGTGCCGTAGATCGCCTGCACGGCCGAGTCGCCCTCCATCACGCCCATGCGCCCCGTCGGCCAACTGAAGATGAAGTCGGGGTCGAAGCCCTGCCCCGCCATCGCGTAGTAACCCGCGCCCGACGCGTGGTTGATGGTCAGCACGATCTTCGGCACGGCGGCGGTCGCCATCGCCTCGACGAAGCGCGCGCCCGCGCGGATGATGCCCGAATGCTCCGCCTCCGCGCCGACCATGAAGCCGGCCACGTCCTGGATGAAGACGAGCGGCGTGCGCTGGCGGGCGCACACGTCTATGAAGTAGGCGACCTTTTCGGCCGACTCGGTGTAGATGATGCCGCCGAACTTCGGCGGGCCCGCCTTCGTGCGCAGCAGGCCGCGGCTGTTGGCGATCACGCCGACCTGTATGCCGCGTATGCGCGCGTGTCCCGTGATCATCTCTTTGGCGTAGTCGGCTTGAAACTCGTCCAGGTGGCCTTCGTCTATGAGGCACTGAAGGACTGCGCGCGCGTCGTAAGGCTGCCGGTGGTCTTCCGGGACGAGATCGTAGATGTCCTCGGCAGGCCGCGCCGCTTCCCTGCTCCCGGTGACGGACAGCGCGCCGGTCTGACCGGGCGGCAATTCGGAGACGAACTCCCTGATCTTAGTCAGACACTCTGCGTCGTCAGCCACACGGTAGTGCGCGACGCCCGAAACTTCGGTGTGCGTGCGCGCGCCGCCCAACGTCTCGTTATCAATCGTCTGCCCGGTCGCGCCCTTGACGAGGTTCGCGCCGCCGAGACCCATGAACGAAGTGCCCTCGACCATGATGATCGTGTCGGAGAGCGCGGGCAGGTACGCGCCGCCCGCGACGCACGGCCCCATCACGGCCGCGATCTGCGGCACGCGCAGGTAGCGGCGCATGATCGAGTTGTAATAGAAGATGCGCGCCGCGCCGTACTGACCGGGAAAGACGCCGCCCTGGTATGGCAGGTTCACGCCCGCCGAGTCAACCAGGTAGATGATCGGCACGCGCGAGCGCATCGCCACTTCCTGCGCGCGCAGGATTTTCCTGATCGTCTCGGGCCACCACGAGCCTGCCTTCACGGTTGCGTCGTTCGCCACGACGACGACCTCGCGCCCGCCGACGCGCCCCACCGTCGTCACCACGCCCGCGGCCGGCGCACCGCCCTCGTACTCGTCGTAGGCGACGAGCAGCCCGATCTCCTGCGCGTATGAATCTTTATCCAACAGGCGGGCGAGGCGTTCGCGGGCGGTGAGCTTGCCCTGCTGGTGCTGGCGCTCGATCTTGTCCGCGCCGCCGCCCTGCCGGAGCTTGTCTTCGAGGCGGCGCAATTCCGCAACCAGCTCGCGCATGCGCGTCGTGCGCGAGTCAACGGCGGCCGGTCGTGCGTCGGAGTTCATACCTGCGGGCTGCAAGGGCGCGCGTAAGGTGCGTGAACGCGGCCCGAGTCCGTTGCGTGCCTTTAATTCCTCAGAGCTTAACGGTGACTCAGAACATAGCACAGGCGGGCCACGTCCGCCAGCGTGAGGACGGCCACGTCTGCGGGTCTGCGAGGTCGTAGCTCCCAGCATAGGGGTCGGGCTGGTCGAAGCGGCTGAACCAGCCGTGGTACTGCCGTGCGCCCGCCTGGTCGCGCCCGTTCCCGTCCCGCTCATAGGTGGTGTAGCGGTGCGGCGCGAACGCCTGATTGCTGCTCTTACTCGCCTCCCCGCCCCACGGGTCTAAGTCCGGTTGTGCCGGCAGCCGACCCCCTGCGGCGTCGGCCTGCCTTTGCGTGCGCCGCTCCCAAGTTGCACTTTCCAGGATGCGGCGCGCGGGCAGTTCGAGGGCAGGTTGATAATTTCGAGCGTCACCGTAATGGTCTGCGCGCCAAGGCCGGCAGTCTCCACAGTAATCTGATTGCTCCCCTGCCCACTGGTGATCCGGCCGGCGGAGACAGTCCACTTATAGCCCGGCTGCGCGACGGGGGGGCCATTAAAATCAATCCCGGCGCTAAGGTTGAGCACCGTACCGCCGGCAGGGTTAAGGCCGGACGGGCCCTCAATCCTGAAGAATGGGCAGCGCCCCCCGGCACTCGTCGGGCCGGTGCCTCGACTAGGCGCGCAGTATAAATGCCTGTCCGCCGCGCGGGGCATGTAGGAGTAGCCCCAGACCATCTCTCCCAGACCGTCTTCTGCGTCGTACACCTCTATGCTAAATCCCTCCTCATCGGTGACGTACTCGAAGTTACCAGGTACGTCAGCGTCGCCTTGCGCTTTCTTGAACTTCGTCAGGTCGAGCCCTAGACTGGCTAACGGCACGCCCTTCTTCAGCCTCAGATCGATGCTCGTCACCGTCCCCGGCACTACGTTCCATGATCCGGCCGACAGCTTCTCACTACAGCCCGGGTTGACGGAAAACCAAATAGAGACGACCTCATCCGGTAACTGGTAGATGACAGATTCGCCGATGGTTTCATGGGCTGGGCCGAGTAACCGCTCAGTATCGGCTCGAGTAGATTTCAATGGCACGATACCCCGCCACGCCTTCGCCGCACATCCAGTGCCGAGCAGCATAGTTAGCCCTAGAGATAGCACGAAGTGTTTGCTGTTCATCTCTTGCAAATCCTATTTCGGCCCGCAGGCGGCATAGAGGGCTTGGTCAAAGAGGTCTGAGTTGTAACCGTTAGCCCCCGCTTCATCCTTTTTCTTAGGCCCTCCAGCGAAGCCCGAATTCGGGAATCTACCCAGCAGCCCTTGCGCAGTCCCGACGGCCCAAGCAGCTTGAGCCATTACATCGTGGCCGTTATAACCCCTGGGAGCAGCAACATGGATGACTTCATGGATCGCGGTGTATTCGAGCGCGTTGATGCCGTTAGCGGTAGCTTGGGACGTGTCGAGGATGATTTGTAAGCTGGGGCTGCCCACGTTACCGTGGGCCTCGCCTAAGTCGCCCTCTTTAAGCTTTCCGTCGTAGAACCCGCTGCTGGCCACTATATAAAGATCACGAAAGTTATCTCTGTACGGTGCTATGCCGGTAATGTCCTTAAGCTTGCCGAGTAAGGCGTCGAGGAAATTCCGGCATCGCTCATTTTGCAGTAACCCATCAATGGTCGGCGGAGGAATCCGCGGTTGGCTATCGTTATCGCCTCCACCCGGCAGCGCGCGAGAGGATAGGCTATTATCAAAACAGAAGCCGAACCCGTATTCGTAAGCTTGTGAGTGATGCGAGTCGTAGCCGGTTGTGAACTCCCCTTCAACAAAGTAGATGCACGTCCGCCCGAGGCCGGTCGGGTCAACGAAGTTCACTGGGTCGTCCTGCACATAACTGTAGCGGTTGAACGACTGTGGGTCTGCGAGGTCATAGCTGCCGCGGTACGGGTCGGGCTGGTCGAAGCGGCTGTGCCACCGGTTGTAGCGCCGCGCCAGCGCGTCGTCCGAGCGCCCCGCG